>Ga0194131_10003464_pt1 | contig 24858 bp, 18 predicted proteins | sample TA2KigO120mmetaG_FD_148631 | JGI IMG/M metagenome (GOLD analysis project Ga0194131, IMG submission 148631) | Freshwater microbial communities from Lake Tanganyika, Tanzania - TA2015053 Kigoma Offshore 120m | ecosystem: Environmental > Aquatic > Freshwater > Lake | place: Tanzania: Lake... | reverse complement strand
GTGGAGCCGGCCACTTCGTACAGCACAGTTCAGCGGTTTAGAGTTAAGTCCGGGCTCTTGCCGATGCTGCCCGTGGATTAATCACTTAATCTTCTCCGTCACCGTCACGGCGTCGCGCAGCTTGAATCGCACCACCGACTCGCTGTTGATTGTCGCAGCGCCGCCGCGCGTCGCAAGTACAACACCCGTGCCACCGGCCGCTCCCGCGCCCGCGCCGATCGCCGCGCCTTTGCCTTTTCCCGCGATCGCGCCGATCGCCGCGCCCACGCCCGTCGCCACCGCAATCTTCGTCGCGTCTTTATTCGTCACATCCTCGCCAACCGTCATGTACAGAGCGGTCGACAAATCGATCTTCTGTCCATCGGCCGTTGCGATCCGCGTCATCTGCACGCCCAACTCGGCGTTGCCTTTCACACGGCCCGAGCGCTTCACATGGCTCACGCGGCCTTCGATGTTCGACCCCTGCTCCGCGATCACCAAGCCGTCGATCACCAGCGGTTCGTTCAATACGCCGGACCAGGTATCGCCCACTTCGTTCTTTTCCGAAGTCAGCGTCTCGTTGATGCGCACGGCCAGCGGCGTCCCGGCGGCGATAGTCACCTGCATCGCTTTAGGCCCGGGCTTTTTGGGAGCGACAGTAGCAGCCGCCGGCGCCGCCTTCCCGTCCGCCTTCACCTCCGCCGCCGGCTTCCACAGCGACTCGCGCGTCACCTCCGGCTCGGTCTTCGAGCATCCCGTGAAACAAAGCGCCGATGCGGCGATTCCAATTGCAATGTGTCGAGTGGTCATATTCCGATCCCTGCAAGTAGTCTGCCAAACCAGTCAACGATACAATAGGAGAGATGGAGGCCCGCCAGAACTTCCCCCGTGCGTTCGCGATCGGCAATATTCCGATCGCTCCCGCAACCGTCTTGGCCCCGATGGCCGGGGTGACCGACACTGTTTTTCGCCGCCTCATCCGCAATCAGGGTGGCTGCGGGCTCATTATGACCGAGTTCACCAGCTCGCACGGCGTCGTCGGTTCCGACGGCGGCCGCAAGCGCAAGTCCTTCGACTACTTGCACTTCGAGCCCGAAGAACATCCGATCTCGGCGCAGTTGTTCGGCTCCGACGCCAAAGTGATGGCCGAAGCCGCCCGCATTTGCCAGGATCTTGGATTCGATGCCGTCGACATTAACTTCGGCTGCCCTGTGAAGAAGGTCACCAAATGCAACGGCGGCTCCGGCTGTCTGCGCGACCTGCCGCTTGTCCGTGCAATTCTCGAACAGTGTAAAAATTCCCTACAGATTCCGCTGACGATGAAGTTCCGCGCAGGCTGGAACGACAACGAGTTGGTCCATGTCGAAATGGCGAAGATGGCCGAAGACATCGGCGTCGCAGCGATCGCGTTGCATCCGCGCACACGCGAACAGGGCTATTCCGGCAAGGCCGACTGGACCCGCATCGCCGACATCAAACGCGCCGTGAAAATTCCCGTGATCGGCAACGGTGATATCCTCACACCGGAAGGCGCCGTTCGCATGCACGTCGAGACCGGATGCGACGCAGTCATGATCGGCCGCGCCGCTTCGTCCAATCCGTGGATCTTCCGGCAGATCGATGAGTACCTCGCCACCGGCGACTATTTCCGTCCCACCGAGCAGGATCGTTACGAGATCATGTCCACCTACTATCGAATGATGGACGATGAGATCGACCCGCATGAAGCCGTCGGCAAAATGAAACAGTTCGCGACGTACTTCACCCACGGCGTCCGCAACGGCGCCAAACTCCGCACCACCATCTATCATCTCCACACCCCCGCCGACATCCGCGATCACGTCGATCGCTTCTTCCTCGGAGAACTCACACCCGCTTGAAACAGATCGAACTGATTACAGACGGCGCCTGCATCGGCAACCCCGGCCCCGGTGGATGGGCGTGCGTCCTCCGATTCGGCAAACACACCAAAGAGATGTTCGGCTGCGAAGCGCTGACGACCAACAATCGCATGGAACTGACCGCCGCCATTAAGGGCCTCGCGGCGCTCAACGAACCGTGCGAAGTGACCATTACCACCGATTCCGAATACGTCAAGAACGGAATCACGCAATGGATTCATGGCTGGAAACGCAAGGGCTGGGTGAAGGCCGATAAGTCGCCCGTCCTGAACCGGGATTTGTGGATCGCGCTTGACGAGCAAGTCACGCGCCACATAACGAAATGGCAATGGACCAAGGGCCACGCCGAACATGCAGACAACAACCGCTGCGACGAACTGGCCACGCGCGCCGCGCGCGAACAGTCGTCAAGCGAGTAACATTACGAGATCCAGGAGAACAACACTTTCATGAAGTATGGTTTGAACATTCGGCAAGATGGCGCGCTCGACTGCGTGTCGCTCGGCGCACTGGTCCATCGCCTCGACCCCGGTATCATCCCCTTCCGCAAGGCATCCGGGTTCCAGATTCACGTTTCCGGTGGCGAGTTCAATGTCGCCGCCAATCTAGCAGACTGTTTCCGTTTGAACACCGGCGTCGCCACCGCGATGGTCGACTACCCCGTCGGCGATCTCATCGCCGAACGCGTTCGCGCCATGGGCGTGAAGCCCTTCTACAAGCGTTTCGCACACAACGGCGTTAACGGCCCGAACATGGCCGCCGTCTACTCCGATCGCGGTCAGGGGCCGCGCGGCCCGGTGGTCTTCTACAATCGCTGCAACGAAGCGGCCGCGCAATTGAAACCCGGCGATTTCAACTGGAAAGAGATTTTTGCCGGCGGCTGCCGATGGTTCCACTCCGGCGGCATCTTCGCGGCGCTGTCGCCAACGACGAGTGAAGTCATTATCGACGGCATGCAGGCGGCGAAGGAACAGGGCGCCATCATCAGCTTCGATCTCAATTTCCGTGAGAAGCTCTGGAAGATCGCCGGCGGCGGCGACACCGCGGTGGCCACGGTCAACAAAATCGTCAAACTCGTCGACGTGCTCGTCGGCAACGAGGAAGACCTGCAAAAAGGTCTCGGCATCGAAGGCCAGGACGTCCACTCGTCGTCCAAGCTCGATCCCACTTCGTTCTTCGGCATGATCGAACGCGTGCTCAACAAGCATCCGCACGTGAAAGTCGTAGCGACGACGCTGCGCGAAGTGCACTCGACCAATCGACACTCCTGGTCGGCTGTCGCGCACATCGACGGGAAGAACCACGTCGCGCCGCAATGCGAGCTCGATGTGCTCGATCGCGTTGGCGGCGGTGATGGTTTCGCGGCCGGTCTCTTCTACGGCTTGCTCACCGGCGAAGAACCAGAACAGGCTGTCCGCCTCGGCTGGGCGCACGGCGCGTTGTTGACCTCCTATCCCGGCGACACCACCATGGCCACCGTCGAGCAAGTGAAGGACTTTGCGAAAGGTGGATCAGCCCGCATCGCGCGGTAGTTCGACATGCAAACACCAAAAGACGAAGTAAAGGGACGCCTCCGCAGCCGCGCCTGGTTCGACAACCCCCACAACCCCGGTATGACCGCCGTGTATCTGGAACGGATTCAGAATTACGGCCTAACCACAGCCGAACTGCGCAGCGGCAAGCCGGTCATCGGCATCGCCAATACCGGCAGCGATCTTTCGCCATGCAACCGCATTCACATGGAGTTGGTCTCGCGCGTTCGCGACGGCGTTCGCGATGCCGGCGGCGTCCCTCTCGTCTTTCCCACGCATCCGATTTCGGAGAGCTGCCGCCGCCCAACCGCGGCGATCGACCGCAACCTCGCGTATCTCGGCTTGGTGGAAATTCTCCACGCCTATCCTCTTGATGGTGTCGTTCTCACGACGGGCTGCGACAAGACCACACCGTCTTGCGTCATGGCCGCGTGTACCGTCAATATCCCCGCCATCGCCCTCAACGGCGGGCCGATGATCAACAGCTACTACAAGGGCAAGCTCGATGGCTCCGGCATGGCGGTGTGGGACGCTCGCCGCATGTTAGCCGCGGGGGAAATCGACTACGACGAGTTTATTCTCAAGGTCGTCAATTCAACGCCTAGCGCGGGACACTGCAACACAATGGGTACCGCGACGTCGATGAACTCGTTGATCGAAACGCTCGGCTTCTCACTGCCCGGCAGCGCCGCGATTCCCGCGCCCTACCGCGAGCGCGGCCAGATGGCCTATCAAACCGGCGCGCGCATCGTCGCCATGGTGCACGAAGATCTGCGGCCGTCGAAGATCCTCACGCGCGAGGCGTTTGAAAATGCGATCGTTGTCAACTCCGCCATCGGCGGCTCGACGAATTGCCCGCCGCACATCATCGCCGTCGCCCGCCACATCGGCGTCGAACTGAAGGTCAAGGAGTGGGAAACGCTTGGCCATCACATCCCGCTGCTCGCCAACGTGCAACCGGCCGGCGAATATCTCGCCGAGTCGTATCATCTGGCAGGCGGCGTGCCCGCTATTATCGGCGAACTCATGCAAGGCGGGCACATTCGCGAGAACGCGCTGAGTTGCACCGGCAAGACCATGGGCGAAGTGTACACGGGCTTCCGTAGTCTCGACCAAACCGTCATTCGTCCGCTGACGAATCCGGTGAAGGAAAACGCCGGGTTCCTGGTCGTTGGCGGCAACATCTTCGACAATGCGCTGCTCAAGACTTCGGTCATTGGCGCGGACTTCCAGAAACGGTATCTGAAAACGAACGAGTTTACGGTGCGAGCCATCGTTTTTGAAGGCCCCGAAGACTACCACGATCGCATCAACGATCCCGCCCTTGCCATTGACGCGAACTGCATTCTGGTCATCCGCAACGTCGGGCCGGTCGGTTATCCCGGCGCCGCCGAAGTGGTCAACATGTTGCCGCCCGATTACCTCGTCAAGCAGGGCATCGACGTATTGCCGACGCTTGGCGACGGCCGCCAATCGGGCACTTCGGCCAGCCCGTCGATTCTGAATGCTACGCCCGAATCGGCCGTTGGCGGCAATCTGGCTATCTTGAAAACGGGCGATCAAATCAAGGTCGATCTCAACAACAGCCGCGTCGACGTGTTGCTCTCCGACGAAGAGATTGCCAATCGGCGCGCCGCGTTGAAGATTGAGATCCCGCCGAGTCAGACGCCGTGGCAGGAACTGTTCCGCGCGCACGTCGGGCAGCTTGGCGATGGTGCGATTCTTGAGTTCGCCGAGAAGTACAAAAACGTCGGCGCCGAGATCCCGCGGCATAATCACTAGTTAGGCTCCGCGAATTGATCGCCGCGGCGCTGCGTCTCAACCGAGTTTGGATACCTTCCAGCCAGAACGATAGGCGCGGCGTAGATGCGCATTCGCGGCTTTCTCATTCTTGAAACGCAGCTTGGAAGCATTCCATTCGAGCGTTGTCTTCGGAAACTTGGTCGCCAGGCTTCCCAGCAACACCGTCTCGCTCAAAGGTCCGGAATAGCTGAATGCGGTGGAGGTCCTCGTCTTGCCGAGAATCGCATCGGCGAACTCGTGATAGTGATCTTTCGCCGTTACCTCCGGCAACTTGAAATCCTTGAACGACGCGCGTGGAAACAGGGACGGCATCGACACATGTGGCAGTAGCATCACGCCCTTCGTGCCTATAAAGATCGATCCCTGCGATGGTACGCGCGCGCCTTCAATCAGCGCCTGCACCTCGCTCGGCGGGCGCTCGTCGCCGTCGAACCAGGTGACGTTGACGGTCTTCGCCTCGGTAAACGCGGTTCCCGGGAAGACGTACTTCACGATCGCGTTGACCGCCCAGCTATGCTCGTTCGGCGCGGGCCCTTCGGCGCGCACCGTCAGCGGCGAAGTCAGCGCCAGTGCGCCAAATACCGGGTCGTAGATGTGGCAGCCCATGTCTCCGAAGGTACCCGTGCCAAACTCCAACCGCTTGCGCCAATTGCCCGGGTGGCAGTAGTTCTTGATGTAGCTTTCAGGCCGCGCCACGCCGATCCATCCGTCCCAATCAAGAGTCGCCGGCACCTCGTCGCTTGATGTGGGCCGCGGCGCAGGATCGCCCCATTTCTTATTGCTCCACGCGTGGACTTCCTTGACCTTTCCGATCGCCCCGCTCTGAATCACCTTCACCGCTGTTTGATACTCCGTGCCACTGTGCACCTGAATGCCCATCTGCGTGATTAGCTTTTTCGACGCTGCGTACTTCGCCAACTGCCGCGCTTCATGAACGTGAGAAGTGAGCGGCTTTTGCGTGTAAACATGCAGTCCCCGCTGCATCGCCGCCATCGACTGTGGCGCGTGCATATGATCCGGCGTGCCGACACAAACCGCGTCGAGCTGCTTGTGTTCTCTATCGAGCATCTTTCGCCAGTCCTGATACAACTTGGCGTTTGGGTAGTTCTTCGACACCTGCGCGTTGCGCGTTGTATCGACCTCCGCAACGCTCACGATATCGACCGACCCATGCGTGCCGATTCCGTGCAGCGTGGCATAGGCCATCCCCGATCCGCCCATCGACGCCACCCGCACCCGCCCGCTCGGTGGTTTCGATAGAAGGTTCCGAACGAAAAACGGAGCGGCGATGATCAGGCGGCGAGTGGTCATGACCAGTCATTTTATCAGGCGGTGTAGTTGCAGTTGACCACCGAACTCCGGTCAATCCTTCGTCAAGTTACTCCGCTCCTCCTCGAAGCTGCCCCCTACCAATTAATCTTCACCGCAAACTGCATCCGTCTCGGCGTATTCGCCTGATTCCGCACCAGGCCAAAATTCGCCACGTCGCTTAGATTCGTCCCCGGTGTCGCGAACTGCGTCCGGTTCAAAAGATTGAAAGCCTCGAAGCGTAGGTCGAGAGTACTCCGCCGTTCGAGCGAAAGCGTGAACGTCTTCGCCAGCGAAATGTTCTCATTGGAAATCGGGGAATTCCGCATCTTCGGATTGTTGCGCGTCATGTTGCCCAACCGGTCGCGTACCTGCAAGGGAAAGAACCCTTCCACCGTAATATTCGCGGTGTCGCCCACCCAGCTGGCGACCGTCGCCGGCTTGAAATAACGATCGACTGCTGGATCGAGCTTTTCTCCCGCCATCGGAGCGCGCCAGCCATCGTAAGTCGTAATCGTCGGCCGGTTTCCGCCAATCGGAAAGCCGAACTGCCCGCCGAACGCCAGCGGAGCCCCCGACGCATACCGGTGCGCCGCGCCGCTCCGCCATCCGCCGATCGCCTGACTCACGAAGCCCTTCTTCAACCATTTCTTTCCGGGTCCGATCGGCAGATCGTAAACGTAGTTGATCTTGGCTTCATGTGTGCGGTCTGAGTTCGACAGCGCCTTGTCCAACCGCCGGTTGAAATGATCCATCGCCGCGCCCGAGCCCCACACCGAATCGGTATCGGTAAACATCTTCGAGAACACATACGACGAATCGATCATCAGATTCGCCGCATACCGCCGCGTCACTTTCAAGATCAGCGAGTGGTAGCTCGAATGGCCCGAGTGATCTCCGCCGCTGCCCGTGTTGATGTTGTTGTATTGCGGATACGGCCGCAGCGCGCGCGCCAACGTCAGATTGTCCGGGAACGATGGATAAGGCTTTGTGAAGCCGGCGTTCTGCACCAACCGGTTTGCGTTGCCAAAGGTCGTGGTCAAAAGCGCGCGCCCCGAAGCCGTGAACATGTTCGCCGCCTCGGGCAGGGAATTGTAGGCGGCCTGATTGTAGTTCAGCACGTTGCCAATGAGATGCGTGCCGATGATCGCGCTGTAGCCAGTTTCAAGCAGCGTCGACTTCATGATCTCGTGCTGAACCGTAAAGGTCCCCGACCACATCTGGGGCAGCCGGTTGGCCTCCTGCCCCTGCCACCAATCGACATCGGCGTTGTTGGAAAACGTCGGGTTGATGAACGGCGGCTTCGGCCACGCCGGCACGCCCTGGTCGAGCTTAAACACCGGCTCGATTCCGCCGGTCTGATCCGGGAACGTCAAAATCTGCGAAAACCACTGGAAATGCGCCGATCCGCCAACCGACTTCACCGGTGCATACGACGATCCCCCCGACATGCGCAGCACTGTCTTTGGCGCGAACCGATACGAAAGTCCGAGCCGGGGCCCGAAGCCCTTGTACCAACCGCGCGGAATCGATCGGCGTCCGATACGGCCCTCGCCAATACCGCAGAAGACCAATGCGCCGAGCCTTCCGTTCGCGCCTGGATTTGGCACTGTTGGATCGAAGTCCGCGCACTTGTCGCCGTCATTCAATGCCGGCAGATTAAACTCGTAGCGCAAGCCGAGATTTAGCGTGAGCTTCGAGGTGATGCGCCAATCGTCCTGAAAGAACATCGCGTTGTAACGCCACAACATGCCGACGCGGCGTGGTGTGTGAATCGTTGTAGCGCCCGCGTTGCCCAACAGAAAAGACGTGAACGCCACGCCGCCGCCGAGGTTCCGATTGCCCTGCGCGGGCAGCGCCGTCATCGCTGTCGCAAACCCCACTGTCCCCGCTCCCGCTTGTTGCCCCAAGCCCACATACGGCGCGTATTCGAACAGGTAGCCCGTCTTGAAGATGTGTTTGCCGCGGGTCCAGCTTAGGTCGTTATTGAATGAGTACACCGGATTTTGGCTGCCGTTGAAACCGTTGCCGCCCCATTGCGGAAAGTCGACGAGCGTAACGACGGGCAGATTGCGATTGCAGTCGGGCACGTTCGGAATGCAGATCTTGTCCTTCCAATTGCCGCCTTCGGTTATCGGATAGTTGTTGTCTTTGAACAAATTGATGCCGAACTAGAACCGGTTGTGCAACCGCGGAGAAATCGTCCAGTCCCAGCTGCCGCGATACACCGGTGAAGTGTCCGACAGCCATGCAAACGGGTTCATGATGCCGGGAATTCCTGGAGGCCCCGATGGCCCGGGTGTGCGCTCGCGCTCGTTGTAGGCGATGTAGGCCGAGAGGCGATGCATGTCGGTCAACACGTGATCGAACTTAACGCTCCATTTGTCGTTCGGATTTACCGTCGTGCCCGACTGCCAGTAGTTCTCGAGCCAGTACTCGGGCGTTCCCGGTATGACGTCGGTGCGGTTCGGCTTCATCTGCGGCGCGGCGAGATCGGTCAGCTTGCGCGCGATCGAATCGTACCGGCCCTGCGGCACGATGTTGTTCGGAAAGGGATCGCGCACGTAGTTGCGCTGCGTCTCGTCGAAACGCGTCGTCAGAGGGTCGAAGATGTTGTAGCGGATGTAGCTGCCGTCGGCATTGCGCGTGCGGCTGACGGCGTTGCGGAAGTCACCCTTGAAGAACTCCTCGGGCGGCAGCGCGCTGACGTTCGTGTTGCCGCCGACACGATTACGAAAGCCTTCGTAGGAGAAAAAGAAAAACGATTTGTTGTTTTTCTTGTAGAGTTTCGGAATCTGCACGGGGCCGCCGGCGGTCATGCCAAAATCGTGCTGGCGGTACACCGGCGTCGTGCGGTTAAAGAAGCCGCGCGCGTCGAACGCATTGTTGCGCACGAAATCGAACAACGTGCCGTGATATTTTCGGCCGCCGGACTTCGAGACGAAGCTAACCAGTCCGCCCCCGGCGCGCCCGAATTCCGCTTTGAAGCCGTTGGTCTCGACGGCGAACTCCGTGATGGCATCGAGGGACGGCGCGTTCACCGCGGCCCATAGCGTGGAACCCGCTCGATTCGTACCCGCCGACGCTCCATCCAACTGGACGCCGAAGGCGCCTTCCTGGCCGCCGCCGATTCGAAAGTCCTGATCACCACCATTCACCTGGGCCGTTATCGCCGCCAGATCGAACGGCGAGCGCATATTGTCGGCCATCACCGTTGGCAACGCTTCGATCATGCGATCGGAAATCGTGTTCTGAATTTTTGCATTGTCGATTTGCAGTTGCGCGCCCGACTCCTGCACCTCAATCGTCTGCCGCACTTCGCCGACCTCGAGCCGTGCGTCGATGCGCGCCGACGCGCCCGCCTCCACGCGCACATTGTTATGGACCGACGATTTGAAACCCGCGTGTTCGATCGTAAGCTTGTAAGCGCCGACAGGCAGGCCGGGCAGATGAAAGTCGCCACGTTCGCCCGATGTTTGGCGGAACGTGGTGCGCGAATCGTTATGCGTTGCGACGATCATGGCTCCGGGAATCGCCGCCGCACCAGCGTCGCTGACGGTGCCGGTAAGATTGCCGCGATCGGACTGCGCGCACAAGGCTGCACTTAGCAATACGAGACTGAAGCGCATTGGAATTCGATAGTCCTATCGAAGTTCGTCGTCTGAGTCAAGGCGGTTGACCCCACCGTGAAACGCCCGCGCCACGGCAACTACGTTCCACCCACGGCGCTTGACATTTCACCCCAGACTATTTCATCAATAGAGTCAAGGGTTTGTGGCGTCACAAAAAAGCCACGTTGTTTGTCTTGCACGAATAGAATATTCGGGCAAGTCTGGGGACAATCGAGGTTTTCATGAACGCTTACCGGTTCCCCGCGGCGCTAGCGGCGCTGACCCTTGCTCTCCCCCTCTGCGCGCAGACCAGTCTCGGCCGTCTCAATGGCCAGATCTCTGACGCATCCACGGCGGTTGTGAACGGCGCTGCCGTGGAGGTGCGCAGTACAACCACCGGTCTTCTTCGGACGACAGGGTCCGACGCGACCGGCGCCTATCGCGTCGAAGCCTTGGAGCCCGGCGCCTACGATGTGTCTGTAAAGATGGCCGGCTTCACCACCTTCGTGAAGCGGAATGTACCGATGCAGGCGGGCACGGCCTCGAGACTTGATGTTGTTCTCGAGGTCGGCGCCGCCGCGACCGTTGTCGAAGTCACCGCGGGATCGGAGGTGTTGCTGCAGGCCGAATCGGTGACGCGCGGCGGCAGTATCACTTCTCTCGAGGCGCAGGAGTTCGCGATCGCCGGAAGGAATGCGGTCGCGTTCGCGCTTACGCTGCCGGGGTTTCCACCAACCGTTTCGGCTTCGGTATCGGCACCTTCTCGGTTAACGGCAGCCGCGGGCGCTCGAACAACTTCATGGTCGACGGCTCCGACAACAACGACACGGGTATCGCGGGCCAGGCCATGCAACTGTGCAACCCCGATGCCGTCGCCGAAGTGGCCGTGCAGACGTCCAATTTCGATGCCGAGTTCGGGCGCGCCGGCGGCGCCACGGTCAACACCGTAACGAAAATGGGGTCGAACAACCTGCACGGCTCGCTCTTCCATCTCTTCGATTCCACCTATGACGACGCGACCACGAATACTACTTCACTGAATCCGGCAGTCATCCGGCGCGGCCGCCCGCTGCCTGGCACTGAGAACTGGTTCGGCGGTACCGTTGGCGGACCGGTCAAAAAGAACAAGACCTTTTTCTTCGCCGGATACCATTAGCAACGCCAAGCCTCGACTTCGGCGACATCGTTCGGCGCGCCCTCGGCCGCGGGTTGGTCGGCACTCGACGCCTTGTTTCCGAACGGCCGCAATGAACGCTATGACCTCTTCAAGAAATCGTTGAATGGGCTTACCGCGACCTCCCAGTTCTTTCCCATGATCATGGGCGACGGGCGGCCAAACGTTGAGTTCGGCACCGCCGGAGCGAGCTTTCCGCTTTCGATCACCGATAAGCAGCTGATCGTTCGAGGTGATCACAGCTTCACGGAAAAGGACACGCTCATGCTGCGGTTCATCGATCAGCGCCAGGTCAACGGCCCCGCTCAATTGAATCTGCCAAACTTCATCACCACGCAGCAGATCCTGAATAAGAACGCGCAGATCAACGAGACCCACATCTTTTCGCCGTTCGTGACCAACGAACTCCGTGTCAGCTACGCGCGCATCATCTTTGACTTCCCGCTCGATGCGCCCGCCGATTTCGCCAAGTCGATCCCGACCTATACTCTCGGCGGCGGCGCGCCAAACCTCGGTGTCGGCACGGTTTTTCCGCAAGGCCGCCTCGCCAACAACTACACGCTGCAGGACACGATCTCCCGGATCAAAGGCCGGCACACGATCCGCACCGGCGTCGACCTCGTCAACCAGCGCGCTAAGGATCTCGCTCCCGCGCGAACGCGGTGAACTGGCCTACGCCACCACCGCCGGCTATTCGATCTTCGCCAACTTCATCGACGACTTCGGTGGAACCAACGGCGCCGCCAGCAAGACCTTCGGAAGCCCGGCGAACTATCCGCGGGTATTCCGCCAAGCCTACTTCTTTCAGGACCGCTGGCGCGCGACGAACAATCTGACGCTCACGCTCGGCGTTCGCTACGACTACTTCGGCGTGCCGATGAACGCGCTCCCATATGCAGTATTTTCTGGTCTTTTCAATGTGAATCCTCAGACGCTCGACGGCCCCTACCGGCAGCCGTCGAAAGTAAGAGCGGACAAGAACAACTGGTCGCCTACGCTCGGTATCGCATGGTCGCCTTCGTTCAAGGATGGATTCCTCGGCACGATCTTCGGCGACAAGAAGTCCGCCATTCGTACCGGTTACCAAATCGGCTATGACACGTTCTTCAACAATATTTTTTCGAACGCCGCGACTCCGGTTCCGAACCTGATCTCGACGACCGCCAACTCGGTCGCCTCCGCGGCTGCGCCGCGCGGTCTCGCAAACCTCTCTCGCGCGCTACCAACACAGTCCCGCCTCCCGCTCCCCATTGATTCACAAACACTCACCTACGGTGACCTCGCCGCGCCCTACACGCAGCGCTGGTCCTTCGGCGTCCAACGGGAATTGAAAGGCCAAATGATCGCCGATGTTTCCTACGTCGGCACGCGGGGCATGCGGCTTTTCATCAATGAAGATCTTAACCCGCTCGTTCCGTTCAACCTGCGCCGCGTCTACACGAACGTGAATCCACTCGTTGCGAATCAATTGACGCCGCGGCTGGACCCACTGCAGGGTCCGCGCCTCACGCGCACCAACGGCGGCAATTCGGTGTATCACGGATTGCAGTCTTCGCTCAACCGCCGTTTCTCGAAAGGGCTAATGGCGAATCTTTCTTATACGTGGTCGAAAAACATCGACAATTCGAGCGAGATTTTCGGTGTCGCCAATGTCGGCCTGCCCCAGCAGTCGGCGATTCCGTCTCTATTCGGCGGCCTTCGCAACGAGCGCGCCCTGTCTCACTTCGACCGCGCTCATCGCTTCGTCGCGACATTCCTCTACGAACTTCCATTCGGCAAGCACCAGAACGGATTCCTGAAGCACGTCCTGGAAGGGTGGCAGGTCACCGGCCTGTGGTCGTTTGAAAGCGGTGTGCCGCTGACCGTCACCAACGGAGTTGACGCAGACGGCCTCGGAGGCTCGCTTGATCGACCCGACTACAACCCCAGCGGCCGACGCGGCACGCGCGCCGTGTCGTGCATCACCGCGCCCAATGGCTTCTGCGATCCCGACAACAACAATCGTCCGGCCAACCTTACCGAGACGATGTACATCCAGGTGCCGACCTTCACCGGTAACGATCCCAAGCGCACCGGCAACCTCGGCCGAGGGACCCTCCGTTCGCCGGGCCAGAAGAACCTCGACGCAACGCTGGCGAAGACGTTCTCGCTCACCGAACGCTTCAAACTCAATCTCCGAGGCGAGTTCTTCAATCTCTTCAACACGCCGCAATACGGAACGATCAACGTGAGCCCCTTTACCGCCAACGTGCCAACGACGATCAATTCGAATGTAGCCACCGCGCCCGCGGGCCGCTTTCTTGCGCCGCAGTTCGCCGATGGAGGCGGCCGGATCGTGCGCTATCAGTTGCGTTTGACGTTTTAATTTGGCGGGTTGGGCCGCGGTCTCATCCGCGGTCCCGCGTCGCTAGCGTTTGCGTATAGTACCCCAGGGAATTTGGTACCAAGATTCAGGTGTTTCGCCTAGTGAACCCCGCCAAAGCGAGGTCCATACTCAATCCATGACCGAACCGCAATCTCCCGAAGCATCAGTCCCGGAGATCTCTCTTGAAATTCCACGGACAGACTCGAAAGACGAGGTCCTTCGAAAGAAGCTCATTCTCGGCGGCGTCATGCTTACAGTCCTGATTGTTTGCACGCTCATCGCGAACGTGAAGTAAGGCTACTGGAGCTTTCCACGCCCGGTCACTTCGAACGCCGTTTCGACGCGATCCCCACGTACGCCGTAGATCCTCTCGTGTAGATTCACGGCCACACAAACGTGATTTGGCAGAATGCGCACGCGATCTCCGACCTTCCGGGTGTGGGCGGCATGTTTCACGTACCCGTGTTCTTCGTTCATTTTCTCGAACAACGCCTCGGGTGTATCGAGGAACACGCCGAATCCGTCGGCCGCCGCGCGGTCGCTTGAAAACGTTTTCGATCCGCCGTCGATCACAAACTGTCCAGGCACGCTCGTCGATACCACCGTCGCCAGAATCGTCGCCGCGCAATCGGCCATTGTGCAGGCGCCTGAAATCACGGTATTCCGATCATTGAAGATATACGTTCCCGGCCGCATCTCGTTCATGCCTTCGATCTGGTGCGAATGCCACATCGTCGGCGTCGATCCCCCGCTCACGACCGGCAGCGCGAAGCCCGCCGCTCGCGCTTCCGCGATCAGCCCGCTAATAAGCGCTGAAAGACGCGTGATGCCGTCAGCGTCCGGACCTTTGATGTGTCCCGGGTAAAACGCCATCCCTCGCAGTTCGATCCCTTCGAGCCCCGCCAGCCCGCGAAGCAAGTCGACAAACAACTCCGGCTGCACGCCAACACGGTGTAGGCCCGCGTCGACCTCCGCCAGCACACCGATCTTCGCGCCCGCGGCGAGCGCCGCTTCGGCGATCGGCTGCGCCGTTTCGACGCTATCGACCGAGACCGTGACATTCGTTTTAGCGGCCACACCGGTCAACCGCGCCATCTTCGCCGCGCCAAACAGCGGATACGCGATCAGCAGATCCGGCGACTCCGATGCCAACATGACTTCCGCTTCCGACACCTTCGCCACCGTCAACCCAACCGCGCCGTTGGCGACTTGAAACTTCCCTAGTTCCGGGCTCTTGTGCGTCTTGGTGTGCGGCCGCAACCGCAGCGCGTGTTCGCGCGCGTAGGCGGCCATCTTGCGCACGTTCCGCTCCATCACGTCGAGATCGATCAGGAGCGCGGGGGTATCGAGATCGTTGAAATGCATCAAGGCTTATAGGATACGACGAACTTGCCCGCTGGGCCGCGGTACCAGAGCTCGAGATCCTTTTGCTTATGCTTCCCGTCGAGAGAGAAGTACAGCAATCCCTTCACTGGCTTCAGCGTCTTTCCGAACGGAAGTTCTTTCTCGCGAAGAGTCTTCAACACCGGGTTCTCTTTGTAATCTCCAGCCTCTTCGACTTTGTTTTCGACGACGACCTGCCGCGAGTTGCCAAACCCGCCGCCGCCGTCGTTGATTTGCCTCGGCCGTCCGCCCGTACCCGGCACTCCGCCGATAACTGGCCCGTTAGGATTCGGCTGCGCCATCACGCCGCCGCCCGCGCCTCGCTGCGTCAGAAGCAGCGCGCCTTGGCCGGCCAGTTGGCTCGGATGATAGGCCGGCGCCTTCTGCGCGTCTTTGTTTGAGAATAGCGTCCAGTCCTCGCGTTCGACATCGAGCGCCTCACCACCGCGCGGGCTGATCGTTATCTCGACGACCGCCACCGACCCATCGAAGTCCGATCCGATCTTCTGCTTGACCGAGACTTTGTCGAAGTAGGCCACCGACTCAATCGCGATCCGGTCGTTTTCAAACGTACCCGGCGGGCGCTTGACTTGCGCGAGCGCGATTAACGAGCAGACCAGAATGAAGCGGCGCATGGCTCGATTATACGCTCAAGAAACATCGCGGGGCGTCGAAGAGTTCTTCATGGACGGGTTCCTCGAAACAGCGGCGCGGATCCTCGATGGAGCGAAGTCCGCGGTCCAGACCGGCCACTATGAGCCGGTCTGGACCGTTCTAACAGGTGGACTCTGCGGTATCCGCATGATCGCCGACACCGATTGGCCGCTGGAATCTCTCCGCCGCGAGAACAGCGCCGATTGCGCCTTCCGTGTTACGGTGACGCATCGCCAGGTGTTGGTCGACGGCTTGTCGCTCACGAGCCGCTGTCACCTTGAACACGCGCGATAACCCAAAACCTCAGACGGGAATGATATCTTCCCGCCATGCACCGCCTCGGTCTCGCTCTTGCACTCGGCTCGATGGCCTTCGCCCAAACCGGCGTCGGCAAGATCCAAGGCACCGTTAAAGACATCACCGGCGCCGTCGCGCCAGGCGCGATCGTCACCGCCACACACACGCACCGCGCGCGACTACAAAACCGTCACCAACGAAGTGGGCTTTTACATCGTCCCGGCAGCGCAGGTTGGTCCGTACTCCATTCGGATCGACATGCCAGGCATGGAGTCCTACAAGGGCGAGTTCACACTCCTGTCCGGCGACACCGCCGTTATCGATGTCGCTCTCAAAGTCGGCTCCACCGCTACCGAAGTCACCGTTCAAGCCGATGCCGCTCCCCTCGTCACGACTACGTCGCCCACTCTAGCGTCAGTCACCGATCGCGCTCGCCTGGATCAACTTCCTATCTCCGGCCGCATGTTCCAATCGCTTGTGACCCAGACCACGCCTGGCATGGATGGCGCCTCCGCCGCACCTCGCCTCTGGGGCCTTCGCTGGGGCGTTGAGTTCCTGCAAGACGGCGCCGTCATGTCCAACCGCGATACCGGTGAACTCTCCGGCCGCCCGCCCGGCATGGACACGATCGAAGAGTTCCGCGTCGAGACCAACGCTTCGTCGGCCAAGATGAATCGGCCCGGCACCGTCATCGTCACAACCCGCGGCGGCACCAATCAGTTTCACGGTTCGCTTCTTGAGGTCGCACGAAATAACAACCTCGGCTTTGGCGTTGCCCGACGCCGTGAAGATCGCTGGACCCGCCCGCCCCATCTGGTTCGGAACGAATTCGGTGGTTCGGCCGGAGGACCCATCGTGATTCCGAAAGTCTACAACGGCAAGAACAAGACCTTCTTCTTCGGATCCTACGAAGCGTTTCGTAGTTTGACGGCCACGACGCGCGCCGCCGCCGTTCCCACCGAAGCCATGCGTAACGGCGACTTCTCCGGCCTTGTCAACGCCGCTGGCCGCGCCACCACGATCTACGATCCCTGGTCAACCGCCGCCGACTGGAGCCGCGTGCCTTACGTCGGCAATCGAATCCCCGCCGCACGCCAGAGTCCGCTCTCGAAGTATCTGTACTCGGTGACGCCTGCCGCCACCGATCCCGGCGTCAATCCGCTGATTGCGCAGAACTACTTCTATCAGGCTCCCAACAACCGCCTTGAATGGACGCTCACACAGCGCTTCGATCACCGCCTCTCCGATAAAGATCAGATCTTCGGCCGTTACACATACGGCGTTCGCGATACCTACGCCCAATCGGGCAACAACAACTCGCCGACCACCCTCGACTTTTCCGCCAACGGCACCTTCCGGCCCATCCGCGACCACTCCGGCGTGCTCTCCTGGACCCGCACTTTTTCGCCCACCTTCTTCAGTGAGATGCTTTTCAACGTCGGATCGGAAGACCTCAGCTTCATCAACGTCGGCGACAACAAAAAGTATGCCGACCAACTCGGCCTTCCCAATCCCTTCGATGAATTCGGCTTCCCCAACGTCACCTCCACTGGCGTCGGCATGGAGTACATCACCGCCGCCAATCGTCGCAACTCCATCGTTCAGATCTACAACCTCGATCACAATCTGACCAAGATCAAGGGCCGCCACGAACTCCAGTTCGGCGGACGCTATCGTTTCGAAAAACTTAACATCCTCCCCGATCAACAACAAGTGCAAGGCGCGCATTCGTTGAACGGACAATTCACCGGACTCTACGATCCGACATCGGGCTCCACTTACAGCGCCGTGCCGTTCACCGGCCACGCCGCGGCCGATCTCTATCTCGGTACGATCAACTCCTACTCGGCGCAGTTTGTCCGCAAATGGTATCGCATGCACTCGCGCGAGTTTGCGCTATACCTGCAGGACAACCACAAGGTGAATTCACGCCTCACGCTCAACTACGATCTGCGCTGGGAGATGTACACGCCGATTCGCGAAGAGAGCAACTTTCTTACCGGCTTCGATCCCAAGACGAAATCCGTGGTGAACGGAACCGACTGGGAAACGATGTTTAAGATCGGCGCCACCACGCCCGCCATCGCGCGTGTCTTCCAAAACCTCGGCGTGCCCTTCATCTCACCCGAGCAAGCCGGCCTTCCGAAAGATCTCATCAAGCTCAACAAGTGGGACTTCAACCCGCGCGGCGGCTTCGCGTACAAAATGACCGGCGGCGCCCGCCCGTTCGTCGTCCGTGGCGGCTACGGAATCTACGGCTACCCCATGCCGCTTCGCGCCTTCAACGCTCGCATGCGTCAGAACCCGCCGACCACCGCGCGCTTCACCTATCAGTTCTCCAACTCCGTGCAGACGCCAGATCGCCTGCCCAACTACGGTCTCCGCGCCGCACCCTCGACCGTCGCCGGTGTCAACAGCCGCGATATTCTCGATCTCAACTCGCCCACCGGCATCGCCCGCGGCGGTTTCTTGGTCAGCTACTTCAATCCCGAACAACCCACCTCGCGCGCCCACGAATGGAACCTGACCTTTGAGCGCGAAATCCTCGAAAACACCGTCCTTCGCTTCGGCTACGTTGGCACGCACGGCGCACGCCTCGATCAGTTCTACTCCTACAACCAAAGCCCCAACGACTACGTCTGGTTCACTCGCACCGGCCTGCTGCGCCCCACCGGAACCTTCGCCGGCACCGCTACGCGTGCCTTCGAAACCACGATGTACGGCGACATCGAAGAGTACCGCAAGACCGGTTGGTCCAACGCGCAGAACTTCCAAATCGAAATTCAACGCCGCTACTCCAAAGGCTACGGCTTCCAGTTCTTCTACGTCTTGACCAACGCTCTCAAAGCCTCCGGCAACGGCTGGTCCGACGACATCGTTCCTTCCGACAACGTCTTCCTTCCCAACTCCGTCCCGCAGGATCTCAACGCCCGCGCTCGCCTACTCTTCTACCAGCGCGACTCCGAAATTCCGCAGCACCGCTTTAACTGGAACTTCATCGTCGATCTCCCCTTTGGCAAAGGCAAGAAGTGGCTTTCCCGCACCGGCGCCATAGGCGATCGCATCGTCGGCAGCTAGCCGGCAACGGAACCGTATCCTCCACGTGGTGGGCGCTTCCCACGGGCAATTGGAACCTGCCGAATGCCGTCGAGATCTACGGCACGAAATATCCGGTGCAGGACTGTCGCAGCGGCGTCTGCCGCGATGCGTATCTTTACTACAACGGCTACATCCCAGCCAACCGCATCAACAGCGTCGGCGCGAACGGCCGGCCCAATGGCGTGATGGGTGTGCCATCGAACTACAAGCCATCGCACCAGCCCATCATCCCGATGCCCGCCACGCCGATCCCCGGCGATCCCAACGCGCCCTTCTACGATTCCAACACCGTCTGGGTTCCCATGCGCGACGGATCGCTGCAGCGAACCACCCTGAACACCAATCAACACCCCTGGCGAAATCAGTGGCAGAGCGGCCTATTCAGTTGGGGGCAAAACGCATCCTTGTTCAAGGTCATCCCGATCAATGAACGCGTCTACTTCCGCCTCAACATCGATTACTTCAGCGTCTTCAACATGCCTGGCATTCCGAAGACGCCCGATCCCAACACCGGTCTCATCGACGCCAGCTTCTCCGGCAATGGATCGCGCGCTCTCCAATTCGGCTTGCGCCTGACTTGGTAAACATTGCGAGAATAATTTCTTCTTGCGATCGATCTTCCGCCGCTTCCCCGGTTCGGTTCCAAAAGGCCGAAGCCGTAGCCCCAGTTCCGCGCCATTGGGCTTGGTAGTCTATTAAGCGGTATGAACACACTCTCCCGCCGCGGATTCCTCGCGTTATCCGGCGGCCTGCTTACCGCGCAAGCCTCCGCCAAGCCCAACGTCTTAATGATCTGCGTCGACGACCTCAACGACTGGATCGGCTGTCTCGGTGGCAATCCCGATTCGGTTACGCCCAACTTCGACCGCCTCGCCAAACAGAGTATGCTCTTTACCAACGCCCACTGCGCCGCGCCGTTGTGCAACCCGTCGCGCGCCGCATTGATGACCGGTATACATCCGGCCACGTCGGGTATTTATCAGAACAATCAACCGTGGCGGAAATCGCCCACGCTCGCCAATGCGCGCACGCTCCCGCAGCACTTTTCCGACAACGGCTACAAATCGATCGGCGGCGGCAAGACGTATCACGATGACTACCCCGATCCCGATTCCTGGCACGAGTACTTCCCGTCGAAGACCAAGCAGAAACCCACCGATCCGGTTCCCGCCAAACAGCCCGCCAACGGCATAGCCGGCACCGCCAACTTCGATTGGGGCCCGCTCGACAACACCGCGGAATCCAACATGGGCGATCACAAGGTCGTCGACTGGGCCATCGGAGAATTGAACAAGAACCACGGCAAGCCGCTGTTAATCGCCGTCGGCCTCTATAAGCCGCATCTGCCTTGGCACGTGCCGCAAAAGTACTTCGACATGTACCCGCCGTCGAAGATCACGTTGCCCAAAATCAACGGCGACGATCTGGACGATGTTCCTCCGATCGGCGTCAAGTTCGCCAAGCCCAAGGGCGATCACAAATCCGTTACCGATCACGGCCAGTGGAAACAGGCCGTGCAAGCCTACCTTGCCGCGATCCGCTACTGTGACACCGAACTCGGCCGCCTTCTTGACGCATTCGAAAAGAGCCCGCTTGCCAAGAACACCATCGTCTGCCTTTGGAGCGACCACGGTTGGCATCTCGGCGAAAAACTCCACTGGCGCAAGTTCTCGCTCTGGGAAGAAGCGACGCACAACGTTCTTATGATGAAAGCGCCCGGTCTGACGCAACCCGGCGGACGCTGCGATCGAACCGTCGGCTTGATCGACGTCTACCCCACGCTCGCCGACCTCGCCGGCCTGCCCGCGAAGAAGGAATGGGAAGGGAAATCGCTGAAACCCCTGCTCGCCAATCCGAAGGCCAAATGGGACCACGCAACCGTCTGCACCTACGGCAAGGACAACCACGGCGTCCGCACCGAAGATTGGCGATACATCCGTTACAGTGATGGCGGCGAGGAACTCTACGACCGCCGGAAGGATCCATTGGAATGGAAGAACCTGGCGAAGGATCCGCAGTACGCCAAGACGAAAACCGAACTCGCGCGCCGGCTGCCCAAAGTCAACGCGGTAGAGTCCGTGGTCCAACGCGGCTCCGCGGAGAACTGACCCATTGGTAGAATCTAAGTACCCCCAACCTCAAAGGAGAATTTTCCGAATGCGTTTCTTTCTATCCGCCGCGGCCACGCTGCTGATGACTTCCGCCCTCGCCCAAGCCGGCGAAAAGGGCATGATGCACTGTTTCGCCTTCTCGGTCATCGAATCGGCCACGGCCGACGACTGGGCCAAGTTTAAGGCTGCCACCGATCAATGGCCGAGCAAATTCAGCGGTATCTCGAAGGTCTGGCAAGGCAAACTTCGCGCTCCGTTGTCGATTCCCACGGTCGACCCCGAAGCCGGCAAGAAACTTCGCGCCGGCGAAAAAGACGTTGCCGCGAAGGCTAACCGTGTTGTTCGTCAGCACGGCGTCTGCATGCTCATGACCGGCCCCGAGGTCCTCAAGCAGTACACCGCGAATCCGTTCCATAAAGAATGGATGGCCGTTTACGAAAAGGTCCGCATCGCCGGCACCACGACCTACGACATCATCGGCGAGTAACCGCACCGCAATCCGCGAAAGCCGCCCGGCCGGGCGGCTTTCGTCGTTTTGGCGGACAGGCGAGTGTGCACTATGCTGATGAAGATGACCCGCCGCCAGTTTCTCGGTTCTCTTGCCGCCGCCGCGCAAACGCGAAAGCGTCCCAACGTCCTCTTCATCTCCGTCGACGACATGAACGATTGGGTCGGTTGCCTCTCGGGCGAGAACAACATCAAGACCCCGAACATCGACAAGCTGGCCGCCCGCGGCGCGTTGTTCGCTAACGCACACTGCGCGTCGCCGCTTTGTAATCCCTCGCGCACCGCGCTGTTGACAGGCCTGCGGCCTTCGACGACGGGCATGTATAACAACGATCAGTTCTGGCGGCCGAATCTGCCGGATGCCGTCACGCTGCCGGTGCACTTCAAAGCCAACGGCTACACGGTCGCTGGCGCTGGAAAGGTCTTCCACCACACCGCCGGCAATAATCCTCCCGATCAGTGGGACGACTTTCAACTGCAAGTATTCGACGACCCTTGGTATCGCCGCGCCGACTGGTATCCATGGAACAAACGCGTTCCCGCGCCGAAGCGTCATCCGTTCAATGGCCTCGATAATTTTCAGGGCGAATTCGACTGGGGCGTCATCCCCGCCGAAGAGCGCGAGTATGGCGACCAGCGCGCGATCGACTACGGATTGAACTTCTTCAGTAAGCCGCACGACAAGCCGTTTTTCCTCGCTATCGGCTTGTGGCATCCGCATATTCCGATGTTCGCGCCGCAAAAGTATTTCGACATGTATCCGCCCGAGAAGGTTAAGATCCCTTACACGCCGTCGGGCGACTTGGACGATGTTCCGAAGCAGGGCCAAACCTTCGCGGCCGCCCGCCGCGAGGAACACAACCGCATCGTCAAGGAAGGGAAGTGGCGGGATGCGGTCCGCGCTTATCTCGCGGCGATCAGCTTCGCCGACGCAATGATCGGCCGATTGCTCGATGGCCTTGCGCAATCTCCGCACGCCGCCAACACCGTGATCGTATTTTGGTCCGACAACGGTTGGCACCTTGGCGAAAAGGAGCACTGGCACAAATCGACGCTCTGGCAGCGTTCGACCCATGTTCCGCTTATCTTCGCCGGTCCCGGCATTCGACAACCCGGTGTGGCGCGCCAACAAGCCGTCAGCTTGCTCGACATCTATCCCACACTCGTCGATCTTTGCGGTCTTCCGAAGCGGCCAAACTTGGAAGGCCTTTCCTTGCGCCCGCAGTTGAACGACGCAACCGTCAAGCGCCCGCCCGCCGTGATCGACTTCATGCGCGGCAACCACGCCGTGCGCGACGAACGCTGGCGCTACATCCGCTATCACGACGGCGCCGAAGAGTTATACGACGAGAAGTCGGATCCGCAAGACTGGCGCAATCTCGCCGCCGATCCTAAGTACGCCGCCAAGAAGGCCGAACTCGCCAGATGGGTTCCACAGTCCGCGGCGCCGTCGAAGCCAGAGCGCACCACCTTCGACTTCGACTTCGCCACGCACACCTACAAGCGCAAGAACTAACGCATCCCGAAAAAGGGGCGGAGCAATGCCACGCGCCGCACGCAATCGAACGTCGCGGCGCTGCCCGCGAACGTCGCCGCGGCGGCGATGCCCCATTTCGCGAGGACCGCCAATTCCCAGTTCCGCATCCAATACACCATCGCGAGTGTGATGGTCTGATGCACGATATAGAACGGGAATACGGCCTCGGTCGCGTATCGCAATCCCGGCGATTCCGTCCGCACCCACTCGCGGGCGAAGCCCACCAGAGTCATGATCCACGCGAAGCCCATGTAGCCGCTGCCAATTCACGGCCGAATCCCTTTGTTGTGAAGAACAGTGCCGTGGCCGCTATACCGGCGTACAGAAACTCCACACGCCGCCGCTGCACCAGGTCGAGCAGCTTTTCATTCGACGCAAAAACGAATCCCCAGCAGAAGGTCAGCCACGCTCCAAGTAGGTTCGCCCAATCGCCAAATAATGCGTGAGTCGTCGGGAACTTCGGGCCCAATGTCATGCCAACGAACAGGTTCGGAAGCGTGACCAGATAGATCCGCCATGGGCTGATCGAAACCCAATCGGAAAACATCGCCGCGAAGCGTCGCAAGTGCTCGTAAAGCGGGATGGTCACCAGCGCATAGACGAGTACGTAGACCACGAACCAAAGATGATGCCAACTGGTCGAGCCCTTCGGGTATGGTACGAACTGAAAGACGCTTGGATAGAACTCGGCGTAGGAAAACGTTGCGCCTTGTGCGAGCCGTTCGAAATAGATCTGCGGCGGCACGATGAAAAAGATGCCCGCAAGTATCGGCAAACCCAAGCGCCGCAACCGCTCGGAGCGAAACTCTCCCAGTGAGCGCCGCCGCAGCGAGAACGCAACACCGCACCCGGAGATGAAAAACAGCAGCGGCAGCCGCCAGCGATTGAGGAACTGCATCGGCGCGATAAAAGCCTCGCTGAGTTCGTTGTTTTTGACGTGCCACCCCCAAGGCACGTAGCCCATGCCGGAGTGATAGAGAATCAGCATGACGAATGCGAAGACTCGTAGTGCGTCGAGTCCGTATTCACGTCTCATCTTTCCAGCTTACTCACTGCCGGACTTCAGCCATTGCGCGATTTGTTCATACCGTTTCATGACGCCGCTCACCGATGTCGTCAACATCGATAACAACAGCCCGAAGTCGAACGGCAACTCCGGCTGGGTGCTTGCAAGGAAGAGTATCGCGAGCACGATCGCCGCGAGAATCGATCCCGCCATTCCGCTCCAACCTTTGCCCTCGCCCGGCGTCTCAAGCCCGGATGCCCGTTCCGCATCGGCCGCGTACAGCTTCGCGATCTTCGTGGTAGCCGCGAGTTGAGGAATCGTGTGCAACCAACCTTGTTTACAGAGTTCGACAATCGCCTCTCGATGCCGCGGATGTGCGATCCCTTCCGCGTCGATTTGAATCAACAAGAGCTTCTGGGCGTCGGTAAGGCGCTCCCATTTCAACTCGGCCTGTCCGTCGCCGCCGGGTACGCCCGCGATTAAGAGGTGGGAAGCGTTCCACCGTATCCACAGCCAGAGCAACAATCCCATCACGCCGAAGCCTAAGAGCATCAACCACCAGACCGGCGGCTCTGGCGCATACATCTTTCC
>Ga0194131_10003459_pt1 | contig 24890 bp, 20 predicted proteins | sample TA2KigO120mmetaG_FD_148631 | JGI IMG/M metagenome (GOLD analysis project Ga0194131, IMG submission 148631) | Freshwater microbial communities from Lake Tanganyika, Tanzania - TA2015053 Kigoma Offshore 120m | ecosystem: Environmental > Aquatic > Freshwater > Lake | place: Tanzania: Lake... | reverse complement strand
TAAGAGTGAAGAAAATTGAAATCGGTCACTACCAAAAACTCCCGTTACTGAACTGACATGAACAACTTGCAGACACTGTAGGCTCGAACAGCTGGACACTAGTGAAATGACACAAACAAAGGAAGTGAAACATGGTTGCTCCTAGAAACAGAGGCATCATCCGAACCTGCATTGTACTGCTCCTCACCTGGCTGGTCGCTGGTCTTGCGACCCGGCAATCCTTATCTGCCCAACTCTTCGAACACAAAGCCAAGGTGGTTGCGATCGAGAACCTGACGCACGACACGAAGCTCATCCGTTGCCGGCTGGCCGATTCCAAGAAGTTCCAGTTTGCTCCAGGACAGTACATCTTCCTAAAGGTGCCAGACGACTTCGTGAAAGAGTGGAATGCGCGCTACAAAACGACTCACACGGAAGTCATGCGACCTTATTCGTTTGCCTCAAGCTCGAGCAAACTTCCCGTCTTCGATTTGATCATCAAGCTCGTGTCGGCGTCGCCGGGGAAAGATGTGCCGCCGGGCATTGCCACCACGTATGTTTTCACCCGGCTGAAAGTTGGCGACGTTCTCGACATCAGCCAGCCGTTTGGCGAGTTGTCGCTCCGCAAAGATACTGGACGGCCGATTGTGATTGTGGCCGGAGGCACCGGCGCTGCGCCGTTCGTGTCTCTTCTGGAGTACTGGTTCGAGAAAAAGTTCGACCGGCGAAACGAGATCTTTTTCTACTTCGGGGTAAGAGCCAAGAAGGATCTCTTCTACCACGAGAAGTTTCAGGCCTGGGCCAAGAAGAAAAAACGCTTTCATTACATTCCAGCGCTGTCGAAGCCCGATGCCAACGACAACTGGACTGGCGAGACGGGCTTCATCCAAAAGATTGTGGACAAGTACTTGAAAGGTCCTTCAGACGCAGACGCGTATTTGGCGGGCCCTCCCATCATGGTTACCGAGACCGTCAAGGTTCTCACAGCTAAGGGAATCACGAAGGACCGGATTCACTACGACGAAATCGAGGTCAAGTAGCCGAATTGCTCGACCCACGAGCTCCTGAAATGCGAAGCATGTCTCCTGGGTTCCCGCCCCGGCTTGCTGTTTTCCGGGGTGACGACCTTTCGCGGGAACGACGGTAAGCCGGCATGCTGGACGCTCCTCCTGGATCTTGGGGCCTGTCTGCCGGGGCGACAACCTTTTGCGGGAACAACGAGGACTTCCACTGCAGGGCGTTGGGGAGAGGGGAAACGACACTATCACGGCGTTTCAATTCTTTCACACCTGCATTGAGTAAGGAGGAATCCGAACATGCGGCTCAAGTCCAGCCGGTCTCAGTCTTCGCGGTCGTCTTCGGTCTCTTGCAACGATGCGCACCAGTGCATGCCGAACACTTGCGGTTTGCCACGCTCCCCTGCGCGGGGGCGAGAGGAACCGAAGTGTGGATTCTTTCACGAGTCGACTTCATGCATGGGTCGTCGGCAGTTTCTGCAAAAACTCGCTGTGGTTACAACGAGCGGCCTGGTGCTGGAGATGCCCACCGATGCGCGCGGCCGAGGCCTGCGGCAAGTCAAACGAAGTTCGTCGTGGGTTGTCCCCTTCGGCAAAACGGACCTCAAGGTCTCGCGACTATGCCAAGGGACTGCTTTTCGCAAGAACAAACGCGAAGCTGACGATCCCAATGCCCAAAGAGTCTTGCGTGCCTGCCTTGATTTGGGCATTAACTTCTTCGATTCCTCGAATGCCTACGGTTGGGGTGGCTCCGAGCTGGCGCTGGGCCGCGCGCTGGCGGGACGGCGTTCGGAAGTCGTGGTCTGTACGAAAGTACATCCAGGGCTGAAGCCTGTCGGGTCGAACCCGGCGCAGCGTGTTCCGTTTACACGCGCCTTTGCTCAGAGCGAGCTCGAAGGAAGCCTTCGCCGGCTGCGAACGGAGTACGTCGATCTCTATCTGATGCACAATCCCGACGAGTTGACGCCCCTTGAGGAGATCTTCGAAACGATGCAGGCACTGGTTCAGTCCGGCAAGGTTCGATACTGGGGAGTGTCGAACCACAGTCCCGAACAGGTTGCCCGCTTCGTGGAGTTGGGCAAGCAGGGCGGGCACGCGATCGCCGGGATTCAGAATTACTACAACCTCATTCAGCGGGAGTTGGAAGGCAAGATGTTTCCCTTGCTGCGGGAGAACGAACTGGGCCTCATGCCTTACAGTCCCCTCGATGAGGGCCGATTGCTGGAGCCGCTCAGCGCTGTTTCGGACGCCGGCAGGAGAGCATTGTTGTCTTCGGTGGATGAAGCTGCCCGACAGTGCAGCGCCACACGGGCGCAAGTCCTCATTGCCTGGGTGTTATCGCATCCCGAGGCAACCTGTGCACTTGCTGGAGCCGAGACGCCTGAGCACATCAAAGAAAACCTTGGCGCACTGGATCTGGTGCTGCCTCCGGAAGTCTTGAGCCGCCTTAATGCCGCCAGCAACGAGTACCTACAACAACGGTCGAAGCAGGCTGGAAAGTCAGGGTGACGGAAGGCTATTTCCTGAAAGGGGAACCGAAGAGGGCGTGACCTGGTATACAATGCCACAACTTCGAATGGCCCTGGAAGGAGTCCACAACTACCTACCTACGCCCTTCCATCCGGACTACCGGTTGAATGCTTCTGGAACAGCCACCAATGTTGCCTACTACGCTAGCACCACGCCTCAGGAACAGACCATCGTCGTTGGTGGAGGATATGGCGAGGGCTGGAAGCTCGATGTGCTCGAGCATCGCGCGCTAGTTGCAGCCGCCGTGCGCGCTGCACGAGGAAGAATGCCGGTGATGGCTGGAGTCATTGCCGGATACCGGATTGCTTTGCACCTCGCGCGCAACGCCGAAAGCGCAGGAGCAGACGCGGTCATCGTGTTTCCTCCTCCCGATGGGTTTCCTGGACCGGAAGGCTGCTTCGCCTTCTTTCGAGAGATTGCCAAAGCCATCCGCATCGGCGTGGTCGTTTTTTTGAGGCACGAATTCTGGCCTGAGGTGTTGCAACGTTTGGGCCAGCAGGAAAATGTGATTGGGTTTCTTCCTCCGCTGAATCTCGCCCCGGGATTCTACGATCGTGTGGCCGATTCCATTGACAGGCTGGACTTGAAACATCTGCTCTGGATTGCCGAGAACGAACCAGCGGCGATGTTGAGCTTCCCGCTAGGAGCGCGAGCCTACACGACAGCCGCTGCGGCGTTCGTGCCAGGTGCCTGCCGTGAGCTGTGGCAACAGGGGACCCGCGGCAACAGGAACGCCATGCGCGCTGTGGCGAAGGAGAGAATTGACCCGATTTTACGCATTCGGAGTTATCGTCCAGGTTACGGTATCAGCGGAGTGAAGGCAGCCATGGAACTGCTAGGCGGCGCCGGAGGGCCAGTACGCCCGCCAGGGACCCAAGTTCTGAACGAAGATCGTCCTGGGATTGCCGAGATCCTCAAGAAGCACTCCGAGATCAAACGCCTGGACCCGATCTGACGGTCAGCGGAAGGTTCGTCGCGCGCCACGCCAGTGGCGCATGGGCTCTGGAGCCACTGAGTTTGGTCTGCAGGATAGCGAGGCATTCTTTTAATAGCGCTTCAGCGCGGTGGAACACGAGCTGGAAGCCCGAGTCACGTGGCGTGGGCATCTTGCCCATGCTCGATGAGCCGGGAGAACGAGAGCGCCAGAGGACTGGCGCACTCCAAAACTGGCGAACTTCCGAGATGTGGGCGGCGACGCGCGAGCGTCTTGGAGTGCGGCAGTCTTCTGCCGCTTTCGCGCACCAAAGCTCGTCCTGCAGCAGGAGTGCCTTGAAGTGTCACTAGGAATGGTAACGTTCAGTAGGAGGCCTCATGATTCGAACAACCTCGCAGGAACTCACCCGGCGTTCGTTTGTCTCGTCGCTAGCGGGAACAGCGGTGCTGCTAAACGGGCAGGGGATCGGGCAGGCGGCAGAGACTAGCAGCAAAGAAACGCTGGTCGCTTTCGGCGCTCATCCGGCCGATGTGATGGGTTCGTGTGGCGCCACGTTGCTTAAACATGCCTTGCGAGGCGACAAAGCCGTTGCGGTCCCGTTGACTTTGGGTGTCGGTCATCTCTGGAAACCGAAAGAGGGGAGCTTTGGCCGTTTGAAGGATGAATCGACGGCCCAACTCAAGACCTTAGAACAAGCGAATCGCTTCTACACGGACGTCGTGCAGAAGGCCTACGCGGCGCTGAGTCCAGTGGAGCTGCATCTGTTGGGTCTGGCTGACAGCCCTCTGGAATTGTCCACGAAGAACATCAAGGCAGTAGTGGAAGTGATCCGCCGCTTCCAGCCAACCATGGTCCTGACGCACCACCCAACGATGTCATTGCTCGCAGGGCATCCCGATCATCGCGATGCCGGAGAGTTGGTGCTTCGCGCCATCATGCTTGCCATGGAGGAGACCTTTCATACTTCTCCGTATCCCACAGCCGTGGTGAGCCGCATTATCTGTTACGGAGGAAGCGGTGACCGTTGGCAGTCTCTGGGCCAGGCCGATGCTCCCAATGTCTTCGTCGACGTCAGCGACACTGCGACCGCTAAAGATAAGGCATCTCTGATCCATGGCCCCCTTTTTGGCGTGACTGCCGACAGCCTCAAACAGCGCTGGAGCCGGTCGTCCCAGCCGGGGCATCCGCATCTTGAAGCCTTTGTGCAATTGCGACCCGTTGTGGTGGATTACCTTCGATCCAGCCCTGGGCGGCCCTGGCTGGGCGCAAACCTGCTCGAGGGAAAAGCCGAACGATCGAAGGCGTGATGGACGGACCTCGGTGTGCAGCGGGCTGACTTACTGTATGGGTGAAGATCAGCGTCACCCGGAGGATTCACTATGATCCTTTTCACCAATGGAAGCGTCATAGACGGTTCAGGCAGGCCTGCTGAGCCGCTGTCACTGCTGGTTGACGACGGGAAGATCGTCGACGTTGGAGCCGTGCAGCCTTCCTCGGAAATGGAAGTTTGCGATTGCAGCGGCTGCATTGTCGCACCAGGATTCATCGATGTTCACAGCCACTCAGATTTAGAGGTTTTGGAACACAGGCCTGAGAAGGTGCGCCAAGGCGTTACTACCGAAGTGGTTGGCAACTGCGGGTTCTCGCTTTTTCCAGCGCTGCCGGAGGGTCCGCTGGTTCCGAGTTTCGAGCTCTTTGCGAGGCGTGGCACGCACCGTTGGCCTGATGCCGCCAGCTATTTCGACCAGGTCGAAGAAGTTGGCGCCTACACCAACGTGGCCAGCCTGGTCGGCCACGCCACAGTTCGAGCCAATGTCTCTGGGATGAAGGCGGGCGCAATGCAGCCCGGCGAGATGAAAAGCGCCGAGGCGCATCTGGCTTCCTGCTTGCAGCAAGGCGCGATCGGTTTTTCGACCGGCCTGAACGAAGTGCCGAGCAGCTATGGCGACTTTGCGGAACTGGAGCAGCTATGCCGCGTCGTGCGGCAACACAACGGCTTCTACACGAGCCATCTGCGTGACTACAAATTTCGGATTCTGGAAGCAGTCGAAGAAGCGCTGAACCTCGGACGAACGACGGGCGTTCCCGTACAGCTATCGCACTTGCAGACGGTGGGCCGCAAAAACTGGGAGAAGATGGAGCCTGTGCTGGGTCTGATTGAACGCGCGGTTGCCGATGGCGTTGACGTCGGAATCGATGCCTACCCGTACCTGGCCGGTTCCTGCCACCTCACCCAGTTTCTTCCCACGTGGGCGCTCGAGGGAGGAACGGAAGAGTTGATGAAGCGGTTGGCACTGGACAGGACGCGAAGTCAGATCGCCAACGAGACCGAGGCGGGCATGTCCAATTCCTGGTCCGACCTGCTGGTGTGCGGCGTGGCCGATTCCGAGCAGCCGGGCGTGGCCGGTTCCAGAATCCAGGAGATTGCCGGCCAATGGGGTTGTTCCGGCGTGGATGCGGCTCTGGAACTGCTGCTGAGAAATCGCGGTGCCGTTCGCGTCATATCGTTCAACCAATCGGACGAGAACCTGCGCAAGGTTCTTTCGCACCCTCTGACTTCGGTGATCACCGACGGGTTGGTGACTGACGGGAAGAGCCACCCCAGGACCTTCGGGACCTATCCGACGCTCCTGGGCGATTTCGTCAGAAACAGGAAGTGGTTCTCGTGGGAAGAGGCCGTTCACAAAGCCAGCGGGCTGCCAGCGACACGCTTTCGACTTTCCTGTCGAGGTCTCCTTCGAAAGGGATACTGGGCGGATATTGTGGTGTTCGATCCCGGGAGCATCGGCACTCGATCGAGCTATCTCGAGCCCGACACTCCCCCAGAAGGGATCGTTCATGTCATGGTCAATGGAACTTGGGTGATTCAGGAAGGCCGTCTGAGGGAGAGGTATCCTGGGCAGGCTCTCAGGCACTGAGTTCCGTCATCCAACACAGTGCCCGATGCGTTCCGGTAGCCTCGACGTTGCACCTACTGGCCGGGGTTGAGAATCTCGTCGAGTTCCAGGCTGCACTTTTCCAGCACTTTCATGAGATGGAAATCGCCTCCCCAAGGCACCATCTGGGCGCCCATCTTGCGGAAGCGGCTAACGGCTTCGGGGCTTCCGGCGGGGATTCCCCAGGCTTTCTTGTGGCGAGCTGCCGCCGCCGCAACCCGCTCGATGGCCTTGTCGAGGGCTTCCTGTGAACCGCCCAGACGCAGGCGCAAGTCGGCAGGGCCTACAAAAACGCAGTCGATGCCAGGGACGGCAGCAATCGACTCCACGTTCTCCACCGCTTCCGCCGTTTCGATTTGGGCGACAACAAACGTCTCGCGATTCGCCTCCGCAAAGTACTCGCTGCCGGGACGCCACGAATCCAAGACGTAGTCGCCATCCAGCCCCGCTCCGTCGACGCCCCGGTTCCCGTCTGGAGGGAATTTGACAGCATCGACGACGTGGCGCGCGATCTCGGCACTCGAAGCGAACGGAATCATGAAACCGGCTGCTCCCTCTTCCAGGTAGCGATAGAGGCCGGTGCGCTCCATCGTTGGAGGACGAACCATGCAGTCGATATCGTGAAGCACGCAGTGAGCTAACAACGCTTGAACTTCCCGAGAGCCCATGGCGCGGTGCTCAAGATCGAGCCAGATGCCGTCGTAATTGAAATGGGCCGCATGCCGGACGAAAAACGGCAAGAAATGCCCCATGCCGCACATGCGCGCAAATTCGCCGTTTCTCAGTTTCTTGAGCACTTTGCTTTTTCGCATTCAACCACCTCCCGTTTTTCTTGCAGTTTCCAGGCTGCAACCTGACTGAACGGTCTGACGTTGTGATCCAAGGACGGCCGCAGGAGTGGGATCGCCCATCAAGAGCTGCGTCGCGCCAGCCGAGACAATGCGGGCCATTATGGTGCTTTCGATTCTCTTGTCAAGACGAATGGATTGTTTTTTGATATGAGTAACCAATATTCGCCTGCGACCGAAGGTTGCCCAAGGCGCAGATGTTTCGTTACCGATGTCATTTCCAGGTTTGGTTGGAGGCCGGGTGCTCGCACGCCGGCGCAGCTTTGGCCTCGAGCCCGTGTAGTGCAGCAGTGGCGTGCGTCGTCACGAGCTGGAAGCGTGGCGCAGACTTGCAGCCAGTGGAGCCGCCGCCCCCCGCGGAAGCAGGAGCCCCGCACTGGGTGGAAGACTGGATTCCCGCTTTTGCGGGAATGACGACATAGTGACGCTTGGGCGGGTACCGGGAGTTCCTACATTTCAATTCCCAAGGTTTCCAGGCGGGTGCGTCAACCCCGGGGCAAGCCAGAGGCAGGGTCCCGTCAAAGTCGTGAGCCCTCCCTTATGGTCGGGCTCCTGAATAGCCGCGTGGACCAAATCAGTAGCCCGCGCGTTAGCAAGGGCTCAACCTCGACTCAAGGACTTACGAGACTTTGACGGGGCCCTGAAGCCGGGGGCTTGCTAGTGCTTCACCACAAGCGTGGCCTTCCACGGGCTGGGACGCCGTTACTAGTATTACTATTCTAAGTCTTGTCCCGATACTTTGGGTGGCGCACACATGGCGCAGTTTGTCATGTGTGCGTACGGTACGCATGCATTGCAAAAAGCACGATGTATGCGCCACCCGAAGAGACTTAACAAAGTACTACTAGGTAGCAGGCATCTCGCTAATGACGGATTCTAGAGACGGCAGGCGGCAGCAGCGCTGGCGTGATAGCCGCCGGTAGTCAGGTAGCGCATTCCAAAACACGATAGGAGTGGTGATCTTATGCGAAGGATCTCAAGAATTAGACGCTCCCTGTTCATGGCAGCCACACTGTTGCTGGTTCCAGGCGTGGCAATTCAAGCGGTCGACCGTTTGTTCGTGCTCACCGCAGAAGATCGACTTGCCTACTATCGCATCGAGGGCCCCCACTCCGCGAAGCTGGTACGAAGCTATAGCAAGAACGACTTTCCAGCGATCTTTCCAGCTCGGCATCTCGAGATCAAGAGCGGCAACATCTTGACAACCTACGACAGCCAGAGAAACCGTGTGGGACAGCTCGTATTCGACAGCGCGTCTGAACAATTGGCTGTTTATCGCGGAGAGCCCGGCAGCGCGGCGACTCTCACCGGACGCACCCTCGAGCGGCCGGCGTTGGACGAGAAATTTCGCGGAGAAGGTTCTCTCTACGCCAAGCCGCGTGGGATGTCACAGGAGCTGGAACTGCCAGCTTTCTGGAGCGAGAGTGGCCGGCGTTACGTGGCGTTGTTCGCGCTGGGTGGCCACGTCGGCGGGCTGAAAACAGACGCCATCGAGCGCCTCACGGCCGAGCCTCACTCGACGAAGCCTGCAGCGCCTAAAGCGTGGTTGCAGCTGGCGGGCAGCCAATTCAATGCCGTCGCTGTCAGTCCCTGGCACGAGGCGTTCGTCAGCGACCGCAAAGGTCCTGTCATACGCCGCTTTCAACTTAAGGATGGCGTGTTGGTCGCTGGAAGTGAGATGAAGGACAAAGAATGGAGCACTCTCGGGGCGCTGGCTTTCAACCCCGACGGAGACCTCTTCGTGGCTGTGCACACGGCGGGAGCCAGCCACGAAATCCACCGTTACAGTTTCGTCCTGGACGATTTCGTGAATTGGCGCCCAATGCTGCGTGACAAGATCAAAGTTGAAGGTGGACTGTTGGATCTGGCGCTCGCCAGGCCAGTTGGGTGGGTACTTTCAGAGAAGACCAACCCGCTGGTGAAACTGAGCGCTGCTGAGGCTGGCGGGCATTTTGGTATTTCGCAGACGGTGCTTGTGTCGCCGCAGACGAATTCTGAGGCTAGCCTGATCGCCTTGGTGGAATACGAGCCGGGAGGGCACACACCTGTTCATTATCACGCACAGATGGAGCAGGTCGAAGTTGTGATTTCGGGCCGCGCGCTCTGGGAGGTCGGTGAGATGGAAAGGGAAGTGGGCCCAGGCGACGTCATCTTCTGTCCGAGATATGTGAAGCACGGCTACAAGGTGCTGGGCGACCAGCCCTTCAAGTTTCTGCAACTCGAATGGCGCGACCTTAAACCCAACAAGTAAACATTCCTTCGTCCGGGAGGTTTCATGCGAAGCGCAGTGGCAAGTTTGGGAAGATGGGTCTGGCTGGCACTCACTTTGAGCGTGTCCTTGCTTTCGGCAGATGGCCAGCCACGTCTGACTTGGCGCCAGAATTCGTTCAAAGACTTTGCAGCCGGGAGTTTTGGAGACGGCGGCGCCAATACCTACGTTTCCGCTCGGGGAGTGATCCAGTTAGTGAATCGATGGGATCTGGATCTCAATGGCGCGCTTGACCTGGTGTTTGCGAACACGCACCCGCATGTCGAGAAACTTGACGCCACCATCTTTTGGGGAGATGGGAAAGACTTCGACCAGGCTCGAACGTCTTCTGTGCCCAACGACGGCGCCCAGCATGCGTCTGCGGCCGATCTAAATCGGGATGGCCAGATCGACCTGGTGTTGGCGAATTACACGAACGGGACGTGGGATGGCATGGACTCTTACGTCTATTTCGCTGGCACGGCCGGCGCCAGCCAGGACTCGGGCCAATGGCGGTTTCCGCCTTTCGAGCGTAAAGCCACCTTGCCGACACGTGCGGCGCAGCACAGCGCCGTTGCCGATCTGAACAAGGATGGATATCCGGACATCGTCTTCGCACTCTCGGCTGGATTTTGGGAGTATCGCGCGACCGGGCCTGCTGGCTACGAATCGCCTTCCCGGATCTATTGGGGTTCGGCTCAGGGATTCGACAAAGCACGCAAGACCGATCTCCCGGCGCTGGCGGCTTCCGCCGTCGCCGTTGCCGACCTCAACAAAGATTCCTGGCCAGACATTGTTTTTGCGAATCGTGAGAAAGCCGGCGTCTTCGATGCCGAGTCTTTCGTTTACTGGGGCGGAAGCAAAGGCTTCGATCCCCGCAACCGCACGGAACTGCCTACCAAACAGGCCAACTGGGTGATTGTCGGCGATCTCGATCGAGACAGCTTGCCAGACCTCGTTTTCGCGAACGGCTTGGGGAACTCTACGGGTTACCTGAACTCGAGCACAGGTTTCTCTCCAACTCGCCGCCTGCAATTCGCGACGAGTAACGCGCGTGCTTGCGCGATTAGCGACCTCAACCGTGACGGCTGGCCAGACCTGTTTTTCACAAATCACGAAACGGCTGGCAATCCACTCACGCAGTCGTATTTGTACTGGGGATCGGCGCAGGGTTTTGCCGAGAACCGGCGCCAGGATTTCGAAACCGTGGGTGCTTGGGGAGTGTCGATCGCAGATCTCAACCGCGACGGGTTCGAGGAGATTGTAGTCTCGAACTACAAAGAGCACTTCTCATTCGATGTGCCTTCCTGCGTCTATTGGAACCTCAAAGGCAACTTCAGCGATACGCGCAGGACCTCTCTCTTCACGCGAGGCGCCATCGGAAACACAGTCGCGGACTTCAATCATGACGGTAATCCTGACCTTCTGTTCCTGAATACGATTGGCCGGTCGAGAGGCGGCATCAGCCCGATTTACGTCTACTGGGGAGATCGCCAAGGGAACTATGCGCCGAAACGCCGCCAGGAGCTTCCAGCGGTCGATCCTTACGAGTGGGCAGCTGGCGACTTCAATGACGATGGCTGGCCTGACCTGGTCGTCGCCAATTTCGGCGAGACGGTTCGTTGGAAGCAGGAAAGCTATATTTATTGGGGAGGGCCGCGAGGCTTCTCTGTGGAACGTCGTTCAGCGCTGATGGGAAACGGCAGTGCCGGCGTTTCGACCGCCGACCTGGATCGTGATGGCTACCTCGACATTGTGCTCTCCAACTCTCCGAAAGCCAGCGACCCGGAGAAGGGGGCGTTTATTTACTGGGGAAGCGCTTCTGGGTTCGTCGTCACGGATCGGACGGAACTCCCCACAGGTGCGAACGCCGCAACCATCGTCGACCTCAATCTCGATGGGCACTTGGACTTGATATTCGCTTCCCGCCCTGGCGAGGGAGTTCCGATATTCTGGGGCCATGGTTCCAGAAGCTACGGTCCAGAGCGGCGGTCGATCGTTCCCGACAGCGCCGGTATCACAGGCATCGAAGTAGCTGACTTGAACCGAGACGGCGCGCTCGACCTTGTTCTCAGCCGCGCCAGCGACAAGGGTTCGAGATTGGCTACGAGCTTCATTTACTGGGGAGACAAGAAGGGCGAGTTTAGCAGCCAGAGACGCTTCGAGTTCGAGACCGAAGGAACGATTGTGGTGACCGTCGCCGATGTCAACCAGGATGGCTGGCTGGATATGGTCTGTCCGAACTACAATACGGGTTCGAGTAGAGCCACCTTGTCGCGCATCTATTTCGGCAGCCCTGAAGGCTTCTCGCCGGAACGGTCGATCAAACTCCCAACCAGCGCCGGGGCCGGAAGCCAGGTCGCCGATTTCAACCGCGATGGCTATGCCGATGTTCTTTTTATCTGTCATCGCTCCGAAGGCGACCCGAATCAGTCAGGCGCATTCGGAGACCATAGGACCGATTCGTTCCTTTACTGGGGCGGCCCGAACGGTTTCAGCGCGAGCCACCGACTGGGCATTCCGGCAAGCGGCCCGCACAATGACTCTGGAGTCGACTTGGGCAACATCTACGATCGGCGCCACGAGTACGATTACCTCTCAGCGGCTTTCGATTTCCAAGGACGGAAGTCAGCGACCCTCAGTTGGCGAGCTCAAACGCCACACGGAAGTTCTGTTCAACTGCAGATTCGCACAGCCGCGACCAAAGAAGCCCTGCAAGCGGGGTCGTGGAATGGTCCTGCGGGACCGGGCAGCTACTACGAGGATTCCAGCCGAATCTCGCTCTCGGATTCCAGCCACCGCTGGATCCAGTACCGAGCGGTGCTGAAGTCGCCGGATGGCGCCGCCTCTCCGGCTCTCGAGGAAGTCGTGTTGGCGTTCGAGTAGAGCACCGCCGAAGACCACCCAACCCGCTTGTGAAATCCCGGTAGCGCAGATCCCGCGTTTGGTACGGGTCTAGAGCCGTTGGAGTGGCGGGACCAGTCAGAGGAACGGCTACGCGTGAAAACCAGACGATGAACGTGGGCAGCAAATGGGTTGCGCCGCTGCGTTTCACCGAGGGGCAGCACCCGCTGGCTAGGCCGTATTCGGCGAATTAGAGCTGAGCGGTGCCGCAGCGAAGGCCAAGCACGCCCGAATATCCTCGCGCGCGAGATCTGGAAAGTCACTTAGGATCTCATCCTGGCTCATTCCACCCGCGAGATATTCCAGAACGTCATACACCGTAATCCTTGTACCTTTGACGCACGGCTTGCCGCTGCGTACTCCTGGATTTACATACCTCGCCGCCTGAGTGGTCCTCGACACCGATGTTCCCGTCACGAGTGGCCCAACAATCAGGTCAAGCTGCCCGCCTGCACCTGCTGCGGAGCCGGAGATGCGTTTGGAAGTTTTTATTGCCGCTGCCAGAAAGAATGCGCAGCCCGGGTCGACTTGAGCCGAAGGTTAGACCTTCGGTCTGTTGTTTCACAGCTGCCGCTGCCGGATCGCGAAAGCTGGGCAACGCCCCGCCGTGCTCTGGCAACATACACCCAATTTGCCCACCCAACGCAGGTTCTGCGCGGCGCAAGACTAATCTTTGGGATGTGCCCACGCCATGACGCTAAACAACGCGAGATTCGGCTGGGTGACATCGACGCGCGTGTGTTGAACGATCACTCTCTCTGAAGAGGTCAGGCGCAGAGCATAGGGAACATCGCGAGGCAGCAAGCGTCCCTCGAGATCCTTTGCCCGGTCGAGCCGGAAATGAAGAGTGCGTTCTGCGCCGACGGTGAATTGAATTCCCTTGATCGGGGCACGGTCTTCGAAAAACAGATCCAACGTGCATTCGGCCTCTGACTGGCTGCAATTCAGCACACACAAGCTTTCGTGCGACACATAGCCGGTTGGACTAGCCGCCGACGGCAACGTCGTCGGGAGATAGCCGTCTGGGACAAACCAGGTTCGATATCCTTGTGACGCTTCCATATCCGAACTCCTTGTTCAGTGGGGCTGTGAAAGAAGAAAGTTAAGTCTTGGATTCCTTTGTTGATCTCATGTCCCACATCCTTGTTGGCTGGACACAAGCGGCCGGTGGGACCAAGACTTCTGCTTCATGGCCGCACTGGCGTGCGGCACTACGAGCGTGTGAGCGTCACGCGCAAGGGACAGTTCACGACTTCCACGGGACAATCGAGCGCCGCCAGCCCGGCCTTGCGAACCATATGATATCTGATATCATCCCTCAACCGAGCCGGTGGATGGAGCCTGCGACCTGCTTTTGTGTGCTCGCCTGCCGAACCTAAGCCGCCTGTGGACCGGAGGAGACGCGATGCAGAACTTCGAACTCAAGAACCGTGCAATTCGCGAAGCGTTTCTGAAGTTCAAACGGGAAAACCCTGAGAAAATGGACCGGCGGATCCAACTATCCTGGTCGAACTGGGGGTTCGGGATCGAGCCGCTGCAGGTGTCAGTCAAACGCCTGGCAGACCGCGGAGTACGCTTCATCGAACTGCATGGCAACCGCTATGCCCCCCGGTTGGGTTACAAAACGAACGAGGTCGAAAGAATTCTATCGGATCATGGCGTTCGCTGCTCCGGGATCTGCGGGATGTTTTCCAAGGAAAATGAGCTGGCGAGCAACAGTGGATTGGTGCGCCAACATGCTCTGGACTATATCGAGCGAAACCTGGAGCTTGGAGCTTCCCTCGGCGCCAAGTACTTTCTCATCGTCCCCGGCGCGGTTGGACGGCCTCAGAAGATCGACGACTGCGAGTTCGAACGCTCGGTCGAAAGCCTGAAGATGGCAGCGACGCTGTTTGGGAAATCGGGAATTCGCGGAGCCGTGGAACCGATCCGATCTGCCGAGGTGAGCCTGGTCCACACCTTCAACGAAGCCGTACGCTACATCGAAGCCGTAGGCTCCAGTGGCATCCAGCACATCAACGGCGACGTTTATCACATGCAAGTTGAGGAACAACACATCGGAGAGACGCTTTGGCGCGCTGGAGAGCGGTTGGCGAACTTGCACCTGGCCGATAGCAATCGCTGCGCGTTGGGAGAAGGCAGCCTCGATCTTGACACGATCATCATGTCGCTCTATCTGATCGGATTTAACAACGCGTTGTGTTTTGCCACTCCAGAGCCGCTGGGCCCAGGCGGCGATCCTTATCCAGCCATGTTCGGCAAGCCGGACGGCCAACTGTTAGATTCCATGGTCAAAACCACAGCCAGCACTTGGAGTCAGCGCGAAGACTTTGTTCGCCAGCTCTAAAGCGACAGCTGTTCATCGCAGTGCTCGTTTCGCCGCTGGCACTCCGGCTGGCGGCAACAACCGAGCCTCGATTCGACGAATCCAGCTCACGAAGGAGGAACGACGTGTCCCAAGATGCTTACAAGGTCCTTTGCGACCAACTCGAGACTCGTGGCGTTCGAGTTGCCGAGGTTAAGAGCCGCCTCAAGGCTCAGCACATCGAGACTCCCAGCTGGGCTTACTCCGACACAGGCACTCGCTTCGGAATCTACAAGCAGGCTGGAGCGGCTCGCACGCTGTACGAGAAGATTGAAGATGCTGCTTTGGTCAATCGGCTGACCGGTGTGGCGCGCACCATGGCAGTGCATATTGGTTGGGACCAATCCGATGACTGGTTAGGTGTAAAGCAGTATGCCGAAAGCCAAGGGCTCAAGCTGGGATCGGTGAATCCAAACGTCTTTCAAGGCCAGGACTACAAGTTTGGCGCCTTCACGAGTGAGGAGGCACGCGTTCGGGAGAGGGCGCTGCAGGCTCATTTCGAATGCATCGACATCATGCGGACGATTGGGTCTGAAGTTCTCAGCGTCTGGTATGGAGACGGCACGAACTACCCGGGGCAAGGAGACTTTCGCCGCCGCAAGCGCCACCTGCTTGCGTGTCTGCGGGAGGTCTACTCGCGGTTGCAGGGGAAAGAGACAATCCTGGTCGAATACAAGTTCTTTGAGCCAGCCTTTTATCACACCGACATCGCCGATTGGGGTCTCGCCTATCTTCTGGCCTCCAACTTGGGAGAGCAGGCGAAGGTGCTGGTAGACCTGGGCCACCATGCGCACGGAGTGAATATCGAGCACATCGTGGCCGTGCTTTTGGACGAAGGCAAGCTGGGAGGATTCCACTTCAACAACCGCAAGTATGCGGATGACGATCTGACCGTCGGGTCGATCAACCCCTACGAGCTTTTTCTGATTTATTGCGAGCTCGCCGCTGACGAGGTGGCTTCGCGGGAGGTAGCGTACATGGTCGACCAGTGCCACTACCTCAAACCGAAAACGGAAGAGATGATTCAGACCATCGCGAATCTGCAAAGTGCTTACGCAAAAGCTCTCATCGTGAATCGCACCAGGCTAAAGGAAGCTCAACTGGGCCGCGACCTGGTGGCGGCCGAAAACGAGCTGGTCCGTGCGTTCAATACGGATGTGCAGCCACTGCTGGAAGAGGTTCGCGAAGAAATGGGTTGTCCTAGAGATCCTCTCGAGGCGTTCCGGAAAGGTGGCTATCTGGAAAAGGCGATCCAGGCACGGTCGTCGAAGACTGCCTCATAGAGGAGATTCAGGCTGCGGCCGCCGAGACTGTTCTGAGGGAGCATGTTCGTTCAGAGAGGCGCTCCATGGCGACGGTGCGATGTGATTGCCGATGAAGTAGGCAGTTGCTGGATTCCCACTTTCGCAGGAACCACGGAAGACCCCTTTCAAGACGGCAGGCAGTACGCGCATGCTTCGAGGATGTGAGTGTTTTCGGACGGCTGGCCGAGCTGCCAACGAGTTTGCTCGGAGAATGCGCGAGCTTCGCATCGATTTGGGGAAACGGGCCCGGCGGAGAGCTGCCCGCTGTGTGGGAGTTGGAGTGGTTGCCTTGCTCGCCTATTGCTGGTGGCCGGCCCTGAAGGTCTCGTTCAGCCGGACACAGACTCGATCCCAAACGACTTGGATCCGGCAGGCAGGGTTTGGCGATCTTTCGAAAGGGAGTTTTGCAGACGGTGGCCGCAACCTTTACGTTTCGGCGGCGGGCCGAGTTCAGACGATTCAGCGGTGGGATCTCAATCAAGATGGCTCTCTCGATCTTGTCTTCACTCAAGATACCAATTACCGCACCGAAAGTGCAGACGCGCTGATCTACTGGGGATCGACCGAAGGGTTTGTCTCTCTGTTTCCGCCCATGTGGGAGGATCGGCCTCGTGCGACGCTTTTCGAGCGGATGCTGACGGAGCGCAACCGTTTCACAACACTCCCGACTTTGGGCGGCGGGCGCAGTCGGATTGCAGACCTGAACCGCGACGGTTTCCTCGACATTGTTTTTGTGAACCTCATTCACAACTATGGTCACGAGCTGAACGCTTACATCTATTGGGGAAGCCGCCAGCCTTACAGTGTCGAGCGGCGAACCGAGCTGCCGACCCTGTTTGCTCATGGCGTGGAGGTCGGCGACCTCAACGGCGATGGGTATCCCGATCTGATCTTTGCCAATCGCGGCGATTATGAGCTGGAAGCCCGTTTTGGGGCGCGTGACAATCGCGAGTCTTATATCTATTGGGGTGGACCGGCGGGTTTCAGTCCAGCGCATCGGAGCTCAATGCCAACTCATAACGCCTTGGACTGCGCCGTCGGCGACTATAACGGCGATGGGCGCCTCGACGTTGCGTTCATCAACCTGCCAGTCGATGGACCCGCGAGCTTGTCCGTCTACTACAACTCTGCAAAGGGGCTCTCCGGCGATCCACGGAGTGAATCTCCCCTGGCTGCGCCAACGGCGCTAAGAACCGTAGACCTCGACGGAGACCGATATTCGGAGCTGTGCCTGATGCTTCGTGGTGGATATTCTCTCGTGCTTAAAGGGCGGGAAAACGGCTTGGGCACAAACCATGCGGATCGGCTGCCAGTCGCGGACGCAGAAGATGCTGTGGCTGCGGATTTGAATCGCGATGGGTTCAGGGACCTGGTGTTCGCCAGTGGCTCCGGGTCGCATTCACTTATTTTCTGGGGGACAGCGCAAGGCCTCGCCGCCCAGAATCCAACGGCTCTGCCAACCCTGTCTGCCAAGGGTGTGACGATTGCCGACTTCAACAAAGATAGCTATCCGGATGTGGCGTTCGCGAACCAGCAGAATCGGGTGGGGCACGACGTCCCCTCTTACATCTATTGGGGGAGTCCCAGGGGCTTTGCTGCGTACCTGCGAAGCGAGGTTCAAGGTTTTGGACCCGTCTCCATTGGCTCCGGGGATTTGAACGACGATGGGCAAATCGACCTCCTGCTCGTGAATCAGATGAGTGGCTTGAACCCGAATCCGGTGAATGCGCTGGTTTTTTGGGGGAATCCGCATGCTTTCTACTCGCCCAATGCGATGACCGAACTTCGGAACGTTGGCGATGGCCAGGTCACCAGCGCGGATCTGAACGATGACGGCCATCCTGACCTGCTTTTGATGTCAGACCTTTTTTGGGGTGGCGCGGAGGGCTATCGAGATAGCCGCCGGACGGTGTTGCCCTCCGAGGGCATCGTGCTGGGCAACCGAGTTGCTGACCTGAACCGCGACGGGTATCTGGATGTGGTGATCGTCGAGCGAAAGAAAGACTCCAGCCAGCCAGGCAGAATTCTCTGGGGAGGATCGGACGGATTCAACAAAGAACGAAGCCAGCCGTTCGCTTTGCCCAGCGACACCACGTACCCCAATCTTGCAGATCTGGACCGAGACGGGTTTCTCGATCTCGTGGCCGCTGACGTCAATGGCAAATCGTGTGTTTTGTGGGGAACCGCTCAGGGTTTCGACTCGAGTTCTCCGCTGTTTCTGGAAACTCGATCGTCGAGCGCAGCACAGATTGCAGACCTGGATGGCAATGGCTGGTTAGACTTGATTTTCTGCGGCAGTGTTGACTTCGCCAGGAAAAGCCGGCGATCTGAGACCCTGATTTACTACGGAAGCGGGAGCCGGCTCTTCAGTGACCTTCCGGACCGTCTTGAAGGCTACACAACCTTGGAAGCGGCCGTGGGCGATCTGAATCGTGACGGCTATCTGGATATTGTGACCGGGAACTACAGTGCGGGTCTGATTCGCACGTTGCCCGTGTTTGTTTACTGGGGGGCCAAGGAGGGACGATTCAACGATCGAAGGCGAACCTTGCTGCCTGCAGAATCTTCAGCGGGCATCCAGCTCCTCGATCTTGATGGGAACGGATACCTCGATATCGTGGTACACAATCACATCAAGCGAGGCCGGCACGATTTCGGCGCCTACATCTATTGGGGAGGTGCTGAAGGTTTCGATCTGAAGCGGCGGGCTCATCTGCCGACGACCGCCACCCACATGTCGAACATGACGGACATTGGAAATGTGTACACCCGCCGGCTGGAGGAAGAGTATCTGTCCGCGCCAATCAGGAAATCTGAACGCACGCGGTTTTTCCGGCTTCACTGGAAGGCGGACACCCCTCGAGGGACCTCCGTTCGACTGCAGGTCAGGTCTGCCGAGGCGAAGGAACAGCTGAAACAGCAAGCTTGGAACGGACCAGCGGGCGCATCGTTTTTTACTTCTTCTGGCGAATCGTTGCCACCGGGAGCAAGAGAAAGGCCTTGGCTGCAGTATCGGGTTTTGTTGATCAGCCCCGACGGGAGCAACAGTCCTTCGCTGACCGAAGTTTCACTGGAATGCGAGGTCATACCCTAGTCAGTCGCAGGAGCCGGTCGAGCGAGCTGCCTCAGGCCGCCGAGGTGAAGCACTCAAGCGCTTCACTGCACGGGCTGGAAGCCCGTACCAAGTGGAATGGGCATCTTCCCCATGCCGCACTGGAAATGGACAAACTCGAGGCAGGCACTCACGTGCTTTCCCTACAGACGGAGGCCAACGATGGGCTGGTAGTGCCCCACGTCAGTGTGGCCATTCGAAGCACGGCCGTGCTTCACTACAAACGGGAGGTCGGCCACACAGGCTTGGTCGTGGTGAGATTTGAAATGGACAAACTCGAGGGAAGCACTCACGTGCTTCACTACGAACAAAGACTATCGATGCGCTCGTAGTACCGCACGCCAGTGCGATATGGTGCCAACAGCGCGCCCAGCAGGCAATATCCAGGAATACATTACGGTGAGATCAATAGGAGGGTCAACGTGAACCGATCGAACGTCGTAGAAATGGACTGGTCGAAGATGACAACTGGCCAGCGCATCAAACATCTCGAGATCGAAGGGTATGTGCTTATTCCGGATCTGTTGAGTCCACAGCAGATTGTTGCCATCCGGAGCGAGCTGGACCGCCTGCCGACGACTCCGACCGACTACAGCGAAAACCAGCGCGGCCATTCGAACGTGCAGTGGTCGGATTCGCCGCAGGCGATCGATGTCATTGCACTGCCTGCGATGATCGACTTTCTGACGGCGCTCTTTGGAGATGAGATCATCTGCACGTCTTGTGTTTATGCCCTGTCGAGGCCTGGGCATCCGGGCATTGCCATTCACACAGATTCTCAGCCTTACGGATCTGCGATCTTTGGCCTTCAGGCCAGCGCCCCGAGATTAGTGCGCGTTTTGTATTACCTGGACGATCTCACTCCGGAACGGGCTCCTTTGAAGGTGATTCCGCACTCACACCTTTCGTTTCACTCTGACTCGAACCCTTACAAGCGATATCTCTCTCACCCTGAAGAGATGATGGTGACTTGCCAGGCGGGTTCCGCTGCGATCATCAACCAATCCGTCTTCCACGGTAATTATCCGAATCGAAGCCAAGAGGACCGCCACATGTTGGCGATTGCCTACAGACCGGCTTGGGCTGGCCCGATTTCAGACGTGCCGGACTGGGATGCCGAAAAGGTCGCTAAGCTTCCGCCACACGTGCGCCAGTATTTCAAGAGCCTGAACACTCGCAAGATCGACTACAACGTGGGCAACCGGCCCGCCAACATGGCGACACAAGCTCCGGGCATCAACCCGAGCCGATGGGATGTCTAGGATTCGGCTGGTGGGCGAAGGGCTTCAACGACAAACAATACAGCTCGACGGACGCACATGAAAACTAAATACACCATCGGACTGGACTTCGGTACCAATTCGGTACGCTCTTTGCTCGTCGACGTTTCGAATGGCCGGGAAGTGGGTACGGCTGTCTGGAACTACGAGCATGGCCACGCAGGCGTCGTTTTGTCGCGAGATCCCAACCTGGCGCGCCAGCATCCGGCCGACTATCTGAAAGGGGCCGAGGCCACGATCCGGAAAGCTCTCTCGATAGCGAAAGCTTCGGTGAAGGGATTTCAGAAAGAGGATGTGATTGGAGTTGGCGTCGCTACAACCGGAAGCACGCCATTGCCAGTCGACCGCAAAGGCCAGCCGTTGGCCTTTCAAGCGAAGTTTGCGAACAACCCGGCCGCCATGGCGTGGTTGTGGAAGGACCATACGGGAGTGGCGGAAGCGACTGAGATCACTGAATTGGCGCAGAGGATTCGACCGCACTATCTGGCTAAGTGCGGCGGAAGATACTCGAGTGAGTGGTTCTTCAGCAAGATTCTTCACTGCTGTCGCACCGCGCCCAAAGTGTTTGACGCCGCGTTTCTGTGGGTTGAAATCGCCGACTGGATTCCGGCAGCCTTGGCAGAGACTGAACACCCAGGCCAGCTGGCCGTGGGAATCTGCGCCGCAGGCCACAAGGCGATGTACAACAACACCTGGGGTGGTTATCCGGATGCCGAGTTCCTTTCCCAGCTGGATTCGAAGCTGGCTGACTTGCGGCTTCGGCTGCGCCCTCAAGCGCATCCCATCGATCGGTCTGTCGGAGGTTTGAGCGAACGGTGGGCGCGGCGCACCGGCCTGCGAGCCGGCATTCCAGTAGCGGTTGGCGCCTTCGACGCACACCTGGGCGGCGTCGGTTGCGGGATCACACCGGGAACGCTGGTTAAGATCATTGGAACGAGCACGTGCGACATGATGGTCGTTCCCAACACGACGCCGCTGGCCGACATTCCGGGTCTCTGCGGCATCGTCGACGGCAGCGTATTGCCTGGCTTCTTCGGACTCGAGGCGGGCCAGTCGGCCGTAGGCGACATCTTCAACTGGTTTGCGGGCACGATTTGTCCTCAAGGAAAGAAATCGTCGCACGAGATTCTGGGTGCCGGGGCAGAGAAGCTGAAGCCTGGAGAATCGGGTTTGCTGGCGCTCGACTGGAACAACGGGAACCGCACCATTCTGGTCGATCAAGCGCTGACCGGTTTGCTGGTTGGCCAGAGCCTTCACACGACGCCGGCTGAGATTTACCGCGCTTTGATCGAAGCGACGGCTTTCGGCGCTCTGACTATCATCGATCGATTCGAAGAGTATGGTGTCAAGGTCGAACAGGTCGTTAATTGCGGTGGTATCGCCGAGAAGAGTCCGCTGGTGATGCAGATCTATGCCGATGTGACCGGCCGAGCGATGAAAGTGAGCCGGTCGGCGCAAACGTGCGCGCTCGGCGCAGCCATCGCCGGAGCTGTCGTGGCAGGGGCTTCGGCGGGGGGCCACCACAGCTTCGCCGCTGCTCAGAAGGCGATGACGGGTATCAAGAGCCGTGCTTACCTGCCAAAGCCGGCCGTGCATGCGGTCTACCAGGATCTCTATCCAATTTACCGCCGACTTCACGATGCCTTTGGCAAGAGCGAGTGGCAGGGCAATCTTTATGGCGCGATGAAGCGGCTGCTGGAGATAAGGAACCGCGCTCGAAACTAGGGAACCCATGCTCGAAGAACTCAAGAGCCAGGTCTGCGAAGCCAACTTGAGGCTGGCCCACGAAGGGCTTGCAGTCCAAACCTGGGGTAACGCCAGCGGCATCGACCGCGCGAGTGGTCTGGTGGTCATCAAGCCTTCGGGCGTTTCCTACGTGGGAATGACGGCGGCTCAGATGGTTGTGGTTGAACTGATATCGGGCAAAGTGGTCGAAGGCAACTTGAATCCCAGCACCGACACCGCTACGCATCTTGAGCTTTACCGCTCTTTTTCAGCCGTCGGCGGCATTGCCCACACGCACAGTCTCTACGCAACCGCCTGGGCTCAGGCACAACGCGACATTCCGATGTTGGGAACGACCCAGGCCGACTACTTCGCAGGCCCGGTACCCTGCACGCGCCCGATGACGGCGGCGGAGATCGAAGGCGACTACGAACGAAACACCGGACAGGTCATCGTCGAGTGTTTTGCCAATCGCGATCCGTTGCATACCCCGGCAGTGCTGGTTAGCAGCCATGGGCCCTTTGCTTGGGGCCCAACGGTGGCCAAGGCGGTAGACGCCGCCGCCTGCCTGGAGTATGTCGCGCACCTGGCAATCCTGGCGCAGCAGCTGAATCCCGGCGTGACCGCGCTGGACGAAGTCCTCCACAAGAAGCACTTCTTCCGCAAACATGGGCAGGGCGCTTATTACGGACAACCGGAACCGTAGGAGCTTTCTGAGGAAGGCAGCAGGTTGAGATCCGAATTTGTCTCGCGGAGTTTGTCGTGCGCTGCGCACGTGGCGCCCGTCAAAGCTGCGCTGTAAGGATGGCAATGTAGTTCCGGTTTCCAGTCGGAGTACGGCAGCTGAGGCTTTATGCGAATTGACCAGATCCAGATCCATCGAGTGCGGATGCCGCTCGTGTATCCATTTCGAACAGCCTTCGACGATGCCTATGCTGTGGAAAGCGTACTGGTGAAGTTGACCAGCAATGGCGTCTCAGGTTGGGGTGAAGCGGCTCCCTGGGAAAGCCCGTTTTACTGCTCCGAGTGGGCTGGGGGCGTGTTTCTCTTGATCAAAGATTGGCTCGGTCCCAGACTGCTTCATCGAGAGATCGATTCCAGCGTGCAACTTCAAGAGAGGCTAGCCCCTTTCAAGGGGAACCCATTCGCGAAGGCAGGCTTGGACCTCGCCTGGTGGGATTTGCACACGAGAATCGCTGGAGTGCCACTGTGGCAAGCGCTCGGAGGCCGTGGCCCAGAAGCCGAAGTTGGCGCGGACTTCGGCGTCATGGAGAGCATCGACGTCCTGATCGAGACCATCGCTCGTGCGTTCCAGGAGGGATTCAAGAGGGTCAAACTGAAGTTTCGTCCGGGCTGGGGGCTCGAGATGGTCGAAGCGGTTCGAAAGGCTTTTCCCTCGGGCGTCTTTCATGTGGACTGCAACAGCGCATACCGCCTCTCGGATCTAGACCTGTTTCGGCAACTGGACCGGTTCAACCTGGCCATGATCGAACAGCCTTTGGCTCACGACGATCTCATCGACCACGCGAAGTTACAGCAGAGCATTGCGACTCCGGTTTGCCTGGATGAAAGCATCACCTCGGTGGAGAAGGCAGAAAAGGCAATCGCTGTGGGAGCTTGCCGCTGGATCAACATCAAACCGGGCCGAGTGGGCGGGATCACGACGGCGGTCAAGATCTTACGCAAAGCCGAAAGCAGCGGTATTCCCTGTTGGATTGGAGGCATGCTCGAGTCAGCCATTGGAGCTTCCCATTGCCTCGCTCTGGCGACTTTGCCGAACATGCTATATCCCTCGGACGTTTTCCCCAGTGAGCGTTTCTATGCGAAAGACTTGGGCAGCCCCGAAATCCGGTTGGCACGACCTTCGGTGATCAGGGCGTTCGACGGAGCAGGGATTGCATGCGAGCCGGACCCGCGCGAACTGGAGTTGAGAAAGGTTGAATCCTGCACCTTGAGATAGCGCGCCAAAGGACATCCGGCGCGATAGACAGCGGCGAAAGCAGCGGCGCCAAGAGATCACTTGAGGTTCATGGACGTTACCATCAGCTCTATCCTCCTGAGTGGATTCTCAGCCACGTCGAACGGGCCTCGAGGTTGACTTCGATCGATCAGCAGTTCTGGCGGTCGACATCTATGGGCACGGTTTCTCAAGCTCCGAGGGCGGCCGCAACCATCCCAGGTTTAATGACGAACCGACCAAACCCGTTTCTGTCTCGATAACCCTGGCTCATGAGGAACCCATTGCTCGATCAGTCGCCGATTAGGATCGGACAGATCATCTCAGGCCCGCTCTTCAACGAAACGATGCGGGTCGAAACGCTGCGCTCGAACGGTGGTGAAAGCTGGGTTGTGGGTCTGGTTGGCCTGCGATCGGAAAAGTTCCGTAGCGTCACCCTCACTTCTAGAGAACTGAAAACCCTCACCGTCCAGGATACGGCAACAACCTTCCAAGGGGATGCTCGTCTCCTCCGGCTTGGCCTTCAGGCCTATGCTCTCGGAATTGCCTATGAGTTCGATCCCTACTTCGGGTTGTCGATCTCGCGCGTAGATCCGCTACCCCATCAACTGGAAGCCGTCTACGACTCCCTATCAAATGTCACAACATCGTGAAGTCCCAGAAGTGTCACAACATCGTGGAGTCAGACAAACAGAGAATTGTTCAGGGCCAGCGGAAGGAGCCCGTAGGGCGACGGGAGTTGGCCCTGAACA
>Ga0194131_10003457_pt1 | contig 24899 bp, 15 predicted proteins | sample TA2KigO120mmetaG_FD_148631 | JGI IMG/M metagenome (GOLD analysis project Ga0194131, IMG submission 148631) | Freshwater microbial communities from Lake Tanganyika, Tanzania - TA2015053 Kigoma Offshore 120m | ecosystem: Environmental > Aquatic > Freshwater > Lake | place: Tanzania: Lake... | reverse complement strand
TCGTCGAAGACGGGATCGTTGGCCTTGCTCAAGTTGGTCCTCGGCGGCGGCGGCGCGGCGCTTGCGACGGCAGCGGAATGGGCCGCGGCGACGTCGAGGCGCCCGAATTCGGGGCAGCGAGGATACCGTCCCGCGAAGGCCGCCGCGCCGAGCGAGGGGCGGCCGGCCGGCCGCGGCGAGCGCCGCGACGGCCGCGGGAGAACCCGGGAGGAGCGAACGATGGTCCGTCGTCGTCGGCTGAAGAAGGCGCCGCCTGCGTACCAGCTGTTCGTCAAGCGTTTCCCCGGGCTCGGTCGGGCGTGGGAGCAGCTCGGGGATGCCGGGGCCGCGGCCGGGCCGCTTGACGCGCGCACGCAGCGGCTGATCAAGCTGGCGCTGGCGATCGGGTCGCGGCAGGAAGGGGCGGTCCACTCGGGGGTCCGCAAGGCGCTCGCGGCGGGGGCGACGGCGGCCGAGCTGGAGCAGGTGGTGGCGCTCGCGGCGTCGCTGATCGGGCTGCCAGCGACGGTGGCCGCCTTCTGCCAGGTCCGGGAAGAGCTGTTGAAGGAGGGTGCCGGGAAGCCGTGAGCAGGCGCGGGTGCGCCGGCGGGCGGCGCTTCCCGCCGGTCGGCCGGCGACCCCTCGTCAGCGGCGCCGATCGAACCTAGCGTGGCGCACCGCCGTCGCAGGCGTGCGGGCGTCGCTGCCGCAGCCGCGTCGAACCAGGGAGGAGCCGCAAGTGAACGCCTCGTCGCCATCATCCGCGCAGTTTGTCGTTCGTTCGTCGCGGCGCCCGCGGCTCCCGGCTGCGGCGCTGGCGCCGTGGCTGGTGGCCGCGCTGGCCGGAGGAGCGCTCACCCCGGACGCCGCGGCGCAGCTGCACGTGAGCTATCGCGACTGCGACATCGGCGGCACCGTCGACGTGGTGATGACGGCGCCGGTCGGGACGCTCTACGCCACGATCGCGTCGCTGACCGAGGGGCCGACCTGTTTCGGCCCGAAACATCTGGTCGGCTGCCTCGACGTCGACTTCGCGTTCATCGACCTGACGCTGACCATCCCGAGCTGGTTCCAGGTGATGCCGGCGCCGGGCACCGTGGTCGAGACGCTCGACATCGACAACGACCCGCTGCTGGACGGGCTCGTCGCCAACGTGCAGATGACGTCGCTGGTGAACGGCAAGTTCACCGAGAAGTCGAACCTCTGCAAGGTGATCTTCGGCACGCCGGACAGCTGGCACCATTCGCTGGCGCCGCTGATCGGCGATCCGGCGGCGATCCCGGCGATCGAGCTCGATGACGGCCGCATCGCCCTGTTCGGCGCCGCCGGCGCCACCGGCGAGGCGTGCGAGGCGTGGGAGCCGTGGCGGCAGGTGTCGAGCGCGCTCGCTTCGCTCGCGACCGGGCGCGGCGGCCATACCGTGACCAAGTTGCAGGACGGCCGCGTGCTGGTGTGCGGCGGCGCCGACGTGAACCTCGTCGTGCTCGGCAGCGCCGAGCTCTACGACCCGCTCACCGACAGCTGGACCGCCACCGGCGCGATGACGTCGGTCCGCGCCGGGCACACCGCCAGCCTGCTGCCCGACGGCCGCGTGCTGATCGTCGGCGGCACCACCGACGTGAGCGATCCGCTGATCGGCGCCACCAGCGCGTTGAAGACCACCGAGTTCTACGACCCGGTCACCAACAGCTTCGCCGCCGGCCCCAACGTGCAGCGCGCCCACGTCGCCCACTTCGCCACGACGCTGGCGACCGGCGACGTGCTGATCGGCGGGGGCGGCAGCTACACGACCATCTTCGGCATCCGCATCCCGGCGATCGACAACCACGCGCAGGCGTTCCAGATCGCGACCGGCACGTGGACTGCCGAGGTCGCGATGAAGGCCGATCGCGCCGCGCCGAGCGCCGTGCTGCTCGCCGACGGTCGCGTGCTGCTGGCTGGCGGCATCGGCGGCAGCCTCACCAATCCGACCAACCTCGCGTCGTCGGAGACCTTCGATCCGGTCACCGCGAAGTGGACGTCGCGCGGCGCGATGAGCGGCGGCCGCTCGGGCATGCCGCTGCTGGTGCTGCCCGGCACGAACAAGGTCCTGGTCGCCGGCGGCGCCACCGGCACGAGCGTGACCACGCCGGTCCCGACCGATCTGGTCGAGCTGTTCGATCCCGCCACCAACACCTTCGCCGTCGTCGCGCCGCTCCCCGAAGCGCGCGCCGGCTCCGCCGCCATCCTGCTCGGGAGCAACCACGCCGCGCTGTTCGGCGGCGTCGGCGGCGTGCCGACGGGGGTGGCGATCTACCACGACTGAGCGACGGCGTGCGCGTCGCGACCGCGGACGCGCGCGCCGCCCGTGCGCCGGCCCGAACGTCGCCGTCCTTGACCCTGCTCGGCCACGCCCCTAAGACGTTCCCACCCTGCGCGGCTCGCTCCCGGAAGGGAGAGGGCCGCGCGTCCGTGTCCGCAGGTCGGGCCGTAGCGCAGCTTGGCTAGCGCGCTTGCTTGGGGTGCAAGAGGTCGAGAGTTCAAATCTCTTCGGCCCGACCACTGCCTTGCGGCGCGGCACCGGGAATCAAGCCGACGCGTGGCGGAGGACGCTGCGCTTCCTGGCGGAGTGAGGCGCGCGCGGACGCGTGCTCGCGGGGGCACCCCGAGCGGCTGCGCGGGTCGAACGGCACGCGCTCGCCTCGCGGCGCCGGCGGTCGTTTGCGTCCGCCGCGAGTGCGGCGCACCCTGTCGCTTCGGTTCCGTTTCGCGTCGACGCACTTGGAGTCCTGCCATGCTGCGTCTCGCCACCGCACTCGTCGCCGGCGTGCTCGTCGGCGCGTCGCTTGAGCCCGCGACCACGCAAGGTGCCGCAGCGACGTCGTCGGCGAAATCGCCGGCTGAGTCCGCCGCCGCGCCCATCCGCCTCGGCAACTTCTCGGTCAGCCTCACGGTGAAGGACCTCGCGAAGTCGCGCGAGTTCTACGAGAAGCTCGGTTTCAAGGTGATCCACGGTGACGGCAAGGTCTGGCAGATCCTCCAGAACGAGACGGCGACGATCGGCCTGTTCCAGGGCCTCTTCCCGCGCAACACCTTCACCTTCAATCCCGGCTGGACCCGCGACATGAAGACGCTGCCCGCCTTCGACGACGTCCGCGCGCTGCAGCGGACGCTGCGGGAGCGCGGGCTCGAGCCGGCCAACGCCGCCGACGAGGCCGGCACCGGCCCGGCGAGCTTCACGCTGACCGACCCCGACGGCAACCCGATCCTCATCGACCAGCACGTGAACAAGCCGGCGAAGTGAGCGGGCGGGCGCGCATCGACCTCACCGTCGGCCGGCGCCCTTCCTCACCCCCTGATCGACGCCATGTCGATCACGAAGCGGTACTTGACGTCGCCGCGGGCAAGCCGCTCCCACGCCGCGTTCAGCTGCTGCACGCGGACGGTCTCGACGTGGCAGGCGATGGCGCGTTGTCCGCAGAAGTCGAGCATCGACTGCGTCTCGGCGAGGCCGCCGATCATCGAGCCGGTGAGGATGCGGCGCGGGGCGACCAGCGAAAACGCCTTCACCGCCTGCGGCTTCGGCGGCAGGCCCACCAGCACCAGCGCACCGTCGAGTCGCAGCAGGGCCAGCAGCGCGTTCAGGTCGTGGTCGCCCGAGACGGTGTCGACGATCAGGTCGAAGCTGTCGGCGTGGCGCGCCATCGCCGCCAAATCGGTCGTGAGGAGCGCGCCGCTGGCACCGAGTCGCTCCGCATCGGCCGCCTTGGCCGGTGAGGTGGTGAGGACGACCGTCTCCGCGCCGAGCGCGCCGGCGAACTGCACGCCCATGTGGCCGAGTCCGCCGAGCCCGACGATGCCGACCTTCTTCCCCGGCCCGGCCTGCCAGCGCTTGAGCGGCGACCAGGTGGTGATGCCGGCGCAGAGCAGCGGTGCCGCGCGCGCCGGATCGAGCGTCGCCGGCAGCCGCAGCGTGAACGCCTCGTCGCAGGTGATTCGCTCGGAGTAGCCGCCGCAGGTCTGCCCGCCCGAGATGCGGTCCTCGCTGCCGTAGGTGAAGGTCGGCCCCGTGCTGCAGAACGGCTCCTCGCCGCGGCGGCACGGCGCGCAGGTGCGGCACGAGTCGACCAGCACGCCGACGGCCGCCAGTTCGCCGACTCGGAAGCGCGTCACCCGCGATCCGACGCGCCGCACGCGGCCGACGATCTCGTGGCCCGGCACCACCGGATAGGTCGGCGGCTCCCACTCGCTGCGCGCGAAATGGAGGTCGGAGTGGCAGATGCCCGCCCACAGGATGTCGAGCTCGACGTCGGTCGGCCGCGGCTCGCGCCGTTCGATGGTGATCGGGGCGAGCGGAGCGGTCGCGGAGGCGGCGGCGTAGGCGCGGATCGGCATGACGACTCCGGCGGGGCGGCGCGCCGCCAAGCAGGCAGCGACGGGCGGCGGAGGATAGTGCTGATCGGCAGCGGACGTCGGGTCGCGTCCGCGCCGCTCGCTCACGCGAGCAGGTCCTTCACCACCTCCGCCTTTTCGACGCCGGAGAGCTTTGCGTCGAGGCCGCGGAACGGGAAGGTGAGCCGCTCGTGGTCGATGCCGAGGCAGTGGAGCAGCGTGGCGTGGAGGTCGCGCACCGGCACCTCGTCGCGCGCGATGTTGTAGGAGAAGTCGTCGGTCAGGCCGTGCTCGTGGCCGGGCTTGATGCCGCCACCCGCCAGCCAGACGGTGAAGCAGCGGCCGTGGTGGTCGCGGCCGGCGCCGGGGTCGGCCGGGTCGCCCTGGCTGAAGACGGTGCGGCCGAACTCGGTGAAGAAGCAGACCAGCGTCTCGTCGAGCAGGCCGCGCTCGGCGAGGTCGGCGAGCAGCGCGGCGGTCGGCTGGTCGACGTCGCGGCACTGGTTCGGCAACTGGCGCCGGATCGCGATGTGCTGGTCCCAGCCGCGATGGAACAGCTGGACGAAGCGGACGCCGCGCTCGAGCAGCCGCCGCCCGAGCAGGCAGTTGGCCGCGTAGCTGCCCGGACGCCGGACATCGGGGCCGTAGCGCTCGAGCGTCGCGGCGCTCTCGCTGACCGGATCGACCAGCTCCGGCACCGACGCCTGCATGCGGAACGCCATCTCATGCGCGGCGATCCGTGCGGTCACCTCGGGATCGCCGGATGCGGCCGCGTGCAGCGCCTCCAGTTCCGCCAGCTCGTCGAGCTGCGCGCGCCGCTGCGAGCGGGTGATGCCGGCCGGGTCGGCAAGGTAGGGGACCGGGTTGGCGCCCGGCCGCAGCGCGACGCCCTGGTGCGACGACGGCAGGAAGCCGTTGCCCCACAGCCGCGCGAAGATCGGCTGGCCCGGGTTCTTGCCCGAGCCCTGCGACACCAGCACCACGAACGCCGGCAAGTCGGAACAGTCGCTGCCGAGGCCGTAGCTGACCCACGAGCCCATCGACGCGTAGCCCGGCAGCTGGTTGCCGGTGTTGAAGAAGGTGATCGCCGGATCGTGGTTGATGGCTTCGGTCTGCACCGTCTTCACGAAACAGAGGCGATCGGCCTGCGCCTGCAGGTGCGGCAGCAGGTCGCTGATCCAGCGTCCGCTCGCGCCGCAGGCGCGGCCCGGCGCGATCGGCGCGACGACCGGGAACGTCGCCTGCCCCGAAGTCATGCCGGTGATCCGCTGCGTCCCCTTGATCGACGGCGGCAGCTCCTGGCCGTGGTACTGCGTCAGCGCCGGCTTGCCGTCGAACAGATCCACGTGCGACAGTCCGCCCGACTGGAACAGGCAGATCACCCGCTTCGCCCGCGGTCGGAAATGGGGGAGCGGCACGCCGCCGGCCGCGCCGCCGCCCGCCTGCCCGCGCGCCGCCGGCGCCCCAAGCAGCGACGCCAACGCCACCGCGCCGATGCCGTGCAGCCCGGCGCCGAGCAGCGCCCGCCGCGTCAGCAAGCGCATCGTCTCCTCGCGCGGATCCATCGAACGCTCCTCACCGCTTCGAGATCGTCTCGCTCAGGTTCAGCAGCAGCGTGGCGATCTGGGTTAACGCCGCGTGCTCGCCCGGATCGAGCGTCGCGTCGCGCGGCGCCTCGCCGTGGGCCAGCAGCGCCGCCGCCGCCGCCGGGTCGTCGCGGTAGCGCGCCCGCTCGCGCGCGAGCGACCGCGCCAGCACCGCCGCCTCCGCCGCCGTCGGCGGTCGCGAGGTCGCCGCGGCGAACGCCCACGCGAGTCGCGCGGCGTCGTCCGGCGCGTGCCGCACGATCCGCTCGGCGAAGGCGCGCGCCGCCTCGACGAACTGCACGTCGTTGCGCAGCACCAGCGCCTGCAGTGGCGTGTTGGTGGCGGCGCGCTCGAAGGTGCAGAGTTCGCGAGTGGGCGCGTCGAACAGCGCCATGTTCGGCGGCGGCAGCGTCCGCTTCCAATAGGTGTAGAGGCTGCGCCGCCACAGCTTCTCGCCGTGGTCCTGCACGAACGCCTGCGCCGTCGCCGGCGTCGAGCCGTAGTGGCTCACCTCGCGCCACGGATCGCCCGGCGTGTAGGGATTCACGCTCGGACCGCCGAGCTGATCGACCAGCAAACCGGAGATCGACAGGGCAGCGTCGCGGATCAGCTCGGCCGACAGCCGTCCGCGCGGCCCGCGTGCCAGCAGGCGGTTGTCGGGGTCGAGCGCCAACGCCTCCGGCGACGCCACCGAGCTCCGCTGGTAGGTGGCGCTGGTGACGATCGTCCGCACCAGCCGCTTCACGTCCCAGCCCGACTCGACGAAGTCGCAGGCGAGCCAATCGAGCAGCTCGGGGTGCGACGGCCACTCGCCCTGCAGGCCGAAGTCGTTGCCGGTGCGGACCAGGCCGATGCCGAAGAGTTGCTGCCAGATGCGGTTGACGGCCACGCGCGCGGTCAGCGGGTGGCGCGGATCGACCAGCCAGCGCGCCAGCGCGAGCCGATCACGCGGCGGGCCGTCCGGCGATGCGGGGAGGAATGCGGGCGTCGCCGCGGCGATCTCCTCGCGCGGATCGGCGTAGTTGCCGCGATGCAGCAGGTGCGTCGGGCGTGGCGTCGCGGCGGTGTCCATCACCAGCGTGGCGATCGGCTCGGTGCGCACCGCCAGGCGCTCGCGGGCATTGGCAAGATCGATCCGCAGCGGCTCGAGCTCGGGTGCGTGGCGCGCCCAGTACGCCCCGAGCGCCTCCTGCTCGGCCGGCGCGAGCGCGGCGAAGTCGCGCTCGACCAGTGCGGCGATCGCCGGCGGCAGCGGGCTGCCGTCATCGCTCCCGCTGACGAGGTGGAACTCCATCCGCTTCGCCGTCGGTGAGCCGTGGCGGCCGAAGTTCACCTGCACGGTGAGATGGTCGGCCGTCGGCTCGAGCGGGGCGGCGAAGGTCAGCGTGAGGTGCGCCGGCCCCTCCTGCGCCACGTCGGGAATCCACGCGGTGGCGGCCAACGTCTCGAGCACGCCTTCGGGTCGATCGTCGCCGCGCCAACTGCTGGCGGTCGCGGCGCGCAGCGCCACCTGCCGATGGAGGTTGACCTGGTCGCCCGGCACCGTTCCGGACGAGAGCGAGACGTGCGTGACGGCGAACGACTTGCGCGCGCCGTCGGCGCCGACCTCGGCGCCGCCCCAGCCGAGGCCGGTTTCGGGCGCCGCCGGATCGGGGTGCATGACGATGCGCAGTCCCGTGATCGGCGCCGCCGGCCGCTGGAAGCGCATCGACACGTCGAAGGCGACGAAACCCATCGGCCGCTCGACCCGCGCGAACCGGCCCTCCTCGATCGAGAAGCCGCTGCCGGTGTTGGGCGTGCTGATCTTCAGCAGCTCGACCGGATGGAGCGCGAAGTCGCGCCCGCGTGCGGCCAGCGCGGCGCGCTCGCGCTCCTGCCACGCCGCGATCTTTGCTGCGGGCCGCTCCGCGAGCGCCGCCTCGAGTGCCGCGATCCGCGCCGTGACCGCCGCCTCTTCGCCCGTGACCAGCACCGTCTTCAACGACGCAGTGGGTGCCGCGTTCACGCCGCCGTCGCCGCCATGCGCCGGCTCGCTGGTCTGGTGGAAATAGGCGAAAAGGCCGTAGTAGTCGCGCTGCGTCAGCGGGTCGTACTTGTGGTCGTGGCACTGCGCGCAGCCGACGGTGAGCCCCAGCATCGCCTCGCCGAAGGTGCGCACGCGATCGACGCTGTAGCTGACGACGTTCTCCTCGGCGATCGTGCCGCCTTCGTGGGTGATCATCGCGTTGCGCTGGAAACCGGTCGCGATCAGCGTCTCGTCGCTCCGGTCGGGCAGCAGGTCGCCGGCCAGCTGCTCGACGAGGAAGCGGTCGTACGGCTTGTTGCCGTTGAACGCGTGGATCACCCAGTCGCGCCACGGCCAGGCGTGGCGGCCGCCGTCGATCGAGAAGCCGTTGGTGTCGGCGTAGCGCGCGGCGTCGAGCCACGGCAGCGCCATCCGCTCGCCGAAGTGGGGCGAGGCGAGCAGAGCCGCGACGCGTTGCTCATAGGCGTCGGGTGCGGGGTCGGCGACGAACGCCGCGACCTCGTCGACGCTCGGCGGCAGGCCGATCAGGTCGAGGGAGAGCCGTCGCAGCAGCGTCGCCCGGTCGGCCGGCGGCGTGACGCGCAGCGGCGAGCGGGCTATTGCGCGTCGTGCCTGCACCAACGCGTCGATCGGGCCGGCAACGGCGCCGCGTTGCCCCGCCTCGGCCGGCGCGGTCGGCACCAGCGGGCGGGTCGGCGGCACGAACGCCCAGTGCTCGGCGTAACGCCCCCCCTGCTCGACCCAGCGCGTGAGCGTGAGTTGATCCGCCGCCGTGAGCGTGCGGCGCGTCGACGGCGGCGGCATCACCTCGCGCGGATCGGTCGAGGTGATGCGGCGCACCAGTTCGCTGGCGGCCGCGTCGCCCGGGACGATCGGCGTCACCTCATCGCGCGTCGCCCAGGCGAACTCCGCGCGATCGAGCCGCAGCTTGGCGCGGCGCGTCGACTCGTCGGGGCCGTGGCACGGGAAGCAGTGGCGCGCCAGCAGCGGCCGCACGTCGCGGCCGTAGTCGATGGCGTCCTGCGCCACGGCGCGCGGCAGCGTCAGCAGCGCGAAGGCGACCGGCAGTCGCGCGACGGAGCTCACTTTGGGGAGGATGCGCACCGGCGGCTCAGCAGCGCAGCCGCTGCCGTTCGCGCGACCGTTCCTGCGCGGCGGGGGAGGCGAACTTGGTCCCGGCCCGCGTCCATAGCTTCTCGATGTACTCCGCGGCGTCGGGCGTCTCGCACGAAGTGTCGCCGTGGTCGACCTCGAGCGTGCCGATCCGCTTCGCCGCCGCCGTCGCCGCCTTGCGCAGCGCCGCATTGCGCCCGCCGATCTGGATCACCGCCATGTTCATCGGCTCGCGCTCCGCGTTGGGCGCGGCGTGGATCGACTTCTCGATGGTCGCGAGGTGGGCCGCGAACCAGTCATCCGTCAGCGCCTCGTCGTGGGTCGCGAGCTGGCCGACCAGGAGCCACCCCGAGCAGCGGCGCGGCAGGTCCTTCGCCGCCAGCCACTTCTTCACCAGCGCCGGCCCGTACGGCCCTTCGGCCGCCAGCATCGCGACGTAGCCGCCGCACATCCGCCCGCGGTCGACGGCCGCCCAACGATCGAGTTCGGTCGCGGTGGTGGCCGTCGGGTCCGCGATCTTCATCGCCACGTTGCGTGCGTCGAAGTTCCCGGTCTCCCACAGCGCCTGCGCCAGCGCGTGGTCGACGCCGATCCGCTTCAGCAGCCCCTTGAGCAGCCCGAACTGCACGCCGAACGCCGGCTCGCCGGCGCTGTGGCGGGCGTAGATCTTGCGCGTCGCCTCGCTGCCGAGCTTCTCGAGCTCCTGCATCGTCTCGGCGCAGGTCAGCCGGGCGGCCGGGGCCTTCGCTGCCGGCTTCGCCGGCTTCGTGGCGGTCGCGGACTTTGCGGCCTTCACGGACTTGGCAGGCATCGTCGGATCCTTCATGCTTGCGCCGCCCGTCGGGGCGCACGACGGGCAGCGCATCGTACGGTGGCACCGTCGCGGCGGGCGCGGCTGGAGTGGCGAATGATCCTCTCGATGCTCCTCGTCGTCGGGACCGGCGGCGGCCCCTCCGCGGAACCCGGCAGCCTTCCCGCCGCCGAGGTCCGCTTCGCCCGGGACGTGCGACCGCTGCTGGCGGATCTCTGCTTCGCCTGCCACGGTCCCGACGCCGCCACGCGCGAGGCGGAGTTGCGCCTCGACACGCGCGCCGGGCTCTTCGGCGACGCGACGCGACCCGGCGTGGTCGTCCCCGGCGACCTCGCGGCGAGCGAGCTCTGGCGGCGCATCGCCGAAGCGGACGCGATGGAGCAGATGCCGCCGGCGGAGTCACCGAAGCCGCTCGCTCCCGAGGCGCGTGCGACGCTGCGCCGCTGGATCGAGCAGGGGGCGCCGTACGAGAGCCACTGGGCCTACGAGCCGCTCGCGCGCCCCGCCGTTCCGTCCGGTGCCGACCATCCGGTCGACGCCTTCCTGCAGGTCGAGCAGCGCGCGCGCTCGCTTGCGCCGACGCCTGCTGCCGATCGGCGCACGCTGCTGCGCCGCCTCTCGCTCGACCTGCTCGGTTTGCCGCCGACCGCCGCCGAGCTGGCGGCGTTCCTCGCTGACGCGGCGCCCGACGCGTGGGAGCGGCAGGTCGACCGCACGCTCGCCTCGCCGCACTACGGCGAGCGGATGGCGATGCAGTGGCTCGACCTCGTGCGCTACGCCGACAGCGTCGGCTACCACGGCGATCAGGAGGTGAGCATCTGGCCCTACCGCGATTGGGTGATCGCGGCGTTCAATGACAACCTCCCGTTCGACCGCTTCACGATCGAGCAACTCGCCGGCGACCTGCTGCCGGCGCCGCCTGCCGCCGACGTCGCGCGCCGCCTCTCAGTGGCGTCGGGCTACAACCGCCTCGGGATGATGAGTGCCGAAGGCGGTGTGCAGCCGAAGGAGTACCTCGCGAAGTACATCGCCGAGCGGGTGCGCAACGTTGGCGGCACCTGGCTCGGCGCGACGCTCGGCTGCTGCGAGTGCCACGACCACAAGTACGACCCGTTCTCCGCGCGCGACTTCTATTCGTTCGCCGCCTTCTTCGCCGACCTCGAGGAGCAGGGGCTCTACTCCGGCGCAGAGATCAGCGGCGAGTGGGGGCCGCGGCTCGCGGTGCCGAGCGCGGCGCAGGAAGCAGCGCTGGCGCGCATCGACGGCGAGTTGGTGGCGGCACGCGCGGCGCAGGCGGCGGCGGAAACGCAGTGGACGGTGGTGACGCCAGCGCGCTTCACGAGCGCCGGCGGCGCGACGCTCGCGCTGCAGCCGGACGGTTCCCTGTTGGTCTCTGGCGACCATCCCGATCGCGATGACACCACGCTCGAGTTCGCCGCGCTGCCGGCCGGCACCACGGCGCTGCGCATCGAGGTGCTGCCCGACGACTCGCTGCCCAACCGCGGACCGGGTCGCGCCGGCAACGGCAACTTCGTGCTGAGCGAGCTGATCGCTTCGATCGGCGGCGTTGCACTGCCGTTCGCGAGCGCCGTCGCCAGCTTCGAGCAGACCGGCGTCGCGGGGGGGAATCCGTACGGTCGCTGGCCGGCTGCCGCTGCGATCGACGCCGACGTGCACGGGGAGGGCTTGGGCTGGGCGGTGATGGAGCAGGCAGGGCGCGCGAACTTCGCGATCTTCACCCTCGCGGCGCCGATCGCTGCCGTCATCGACGCCCCGTTCACGCTCCTCCTGCGCCAGCAGCATGGCGCCGGCAGCCATACGCTCGGCCGCTTCCGCGTTGCCGCGACGACGGCGCCGCCGCCGGTGGCCGCCGACCTCGACCGCGTCGCGAGGCTCGATGCGGACCACTCTGCGCTGGTGGCGTCGATCCCGACTACGCTGGTCACGCGCACGGTCGCGCCGCGCGAGGTCCGCGTGTTGGCGCGCGGCAACTGGATGGACGAGAGCGGCGAAGTGCGGCTGCCCGATCTTCCACCGTTCCTGCCGCGCCTCGGCGCGGCGACCGACCGCCGCCTCACCCGCCTCGACCTCGCGCAGTGGCTGGTCCATCCCGACCATCCGCTGACCGCGCGGGTCTTCGTCAATCGCCTCTGGAAGCGCCTCTTCGGCGAGGGGCTGTCGCGCCGGCTCGACGACTTCGGCGCGCAGGGCGAGCTGCCGAGCCACCCCGCGCTGCTCGACTGGCTGGCGCGCCGCTTCATCGACTCCGGTTTCGACGTGAAGGGGCTGGTGCGGCTGCTGGTCACGTCGGAGAGCTACCGGCGCCGTTCCGAGCCTTCGTCCGAACTGCACGCTGCCGATCCCGACAACCGCTGGCTGGCGCGCCAAGGGCGCTTCCGCGTCGAGGCGGAGGTGGTGCGCGACCTCCTGCTGCGCGCCAGCGGGCTGCTGGTCGAACGGGTCGGCGGCAAGAGCGTGCGGCCGTACCAGCCGGCCGGCTACTTCTCCTACCTCAACTTCCCGACCCGTGAGTGGCAAGCCGACGGCGATGACGGGCTCTGGCGGCGCGGCCTCTACGTCCACTGGCAGCGCCAGTACCTCCACCCGTCGCTGCTCGCGTTCGACGCGCCGAGCCGCGAGGAGTGCGCTGCCGATCGTCCCCGCTCCAACACGCCGCTGCAGGCGCTGGTGCTGCTGAACGACCCGATCTACGTCGAGGCAGCGCGCGTGCTGGCCGAGCGGATGGTGCGCGAGAGGGGCGCTTCGGCCGCAGCGCGGCTGCGCTACGCGTTCGAGCGGTGCGTTGCGCGGCCGCCGACGGCGGAGGAGGCGGCGGTGCTGCTCGCGCTGCTCGAAACGGAGCGGGCGGCGTATGCCGCGGATCCGGCAGCGGCGGCGGCGCTGGTGGCCGTCGGCGCGGCGCCGGTCGCGCGCGATCTCGATCCGATCGAGTTGGCGGCGTGGACATCGGTGGCGCGCGCGCTCCTCAACCTCCACGAGGCGATCACCCGTGACTGACCGCCGGCTCGAACTCGGTCGGCGCGCCTTCCTTGCCCGCGGCAGCCGCGGCCTCGGCGCGCTCGCGCTGCATGCGCTGTTCGCCCCGAACGTCCGTGCGGCGGCCGACGACGGCGCGCGCGCGCCGCTGCATCGCGCGCCGCGCGCGAAGCGGGTGATCTGGCTCTACATGGCCGGCGGCATGAGCCACCTCGACACCTTCGACGAGAAGCCGCGCCTGCGCGAACTCGACGGCCAGCCGATGCCCGAGTCGGTCACCAAGGGGCAGCCGATCGCGCAGTTGCAGGGCGCCGCGCTGCGCTGCCTCGCGCCGCAGCATCCGTTCGCGAACTTCGGCGAGTCGGGGCAGCGGATGGCGACGCTCTGGCGCGAGCTCGGCGGGCGGTGCGCCGACCGGCTCTGCATCGTCCGCAGCCTGCACACCGACGCCATCAACCACGACCCGGCGCACACCTTCATGAACACCGGCTCGATGGTGGCCGGCCGGCCGGCCATGGGCTCCTGGCTTTGGTACGGGCTCGGTTCGGAGAGCCGCGACCTGCCCGGCTTCGTGGTCATGGTCTCGACCGGCGCGTACGGGCAGAAGCAGCCGATCGCCGCGCGCCAATGGCATTCCGGCTTCCTGCCGAGCCGCTTCCAGGGCGTCGAGTTCCGCGGCGCAGGCGATCCGGTGCTGCACGTCGCGCCGCCGCCGGGCGTCGCGCCGCGCGGCCAGCGTTCGGTGATCGACGCCGTGGCCGAGCTCAACCGCCAGCGCGCGGAGCAGGTGGCCGACCCCGAGATCGCGACCCGCCTCGCGCAGTACGAGCTCGCGTTCCGCATGCAGTCGAGCGTGCCCGACCTGATGGACCTCGGAGGCGAGCCGCAGCACGTCTTCGACCTCTACGGCACGCAGGGGCGCGACGGCAGCTTCGCCGCCAACTGCCTGCTCGCCCGCCGCCTCGCCGAGCGCGGCGTGCGCTTCATCCAGCTCTACCACCGCGATTGGGACCACCACGGCGCGGTGAAGTCGCACGTGGCCGGGTCGGTCGGCGAGGTCGACCGCGGCGCCGCCGCGCTGCTCGAGGACCTCGCGCAACGCGGGATGCTGGAGGACACCATCGTGGTGTTCGCCACCGAGTTCGGCCGCACGCCGATGGCGCAGGGCGACGGCCGCGACCACCACCTCGCCGGCTTCTCGATCTGGCTGGCCGGCGGCGGCATCCGCGCCGGCAGCTCGTTCGGCGCCACCGACGAACTCGGCTACCACGCGGCGGTGGATCGCGTCAGCGTCCACGACCTCCACGCGACGCTGCTCCATCTGCTCGGCATCGACCACGAGCGCTTCACCGTGAAGCACCAGGGGCTCGACGCCCGCCTCACCGGCGTCGAACCGGCGCGCGTGGTCAGCGAGCTGCTCGCGTAGCCGCTCCGGCAATCTGCGCGGCGTCGAGCAGCGGCGTCGCAACCGGCAGCCAGCCGGCGCGCGTCCCGCCGCACAGGCGCAGCCGCTCCTCACGAGTGGCGAGCATCAGGCCGGCGATGGCGGCCGCGATGTTGGCGTCGCCGAGGTAGTGGTCGCCGCCGTTGTTGCCCTTCGAGCCGAGGTAGGCAGCGCTGCCGTCGGGCTGCCGCATCAGCGTGAGGTACCAGCTCCACTCGTCGAAGTGAGTGCGCCACCCTTCCGCCGAAAGGAGCTTGAGCGCGAAGGTGCCGTAGATCATCCCGATCGAGCCCATCGCGTGCGCTTCGCGCATCCGCTTGGTGTGGGTCACGAGGTAGCCCGCCATGCGCCGTGCCAGCGCCGGCTCGCGCCCGGCCAACGCGAGCGCGGCGGCCATCGACCCGGTGCGCGCCGACGCGTCGGCGTAGCCGGTCTCGAGCGTCCAGTAGCGGACGCCGCCGTTCTCCCCGGTGGACGCCTGGATCAGCTCGAGCGATTTCTGCCACGCCGCTTCGTGGATCGTGCAGCCGGCGAGTCGCCCCAACGCCCAGGCGAGATGGACCTGCGTGTTGATCGCGTTGAAGCCGTTGCCGCCGTAGCTGAGCTCGTCGGTGTGGCCCATCTTCCCGTCGGGACGCATGCGCGCCGCGAAAGCGTCGCAGAGCCGCTGCAGCGGCGCCTCGAGCGACTCGTCGCCGGTGGCGATGCGCATCTCCGCCAGCAAGAATGCGGTGGTCAGCAGCGGCCAGTTGTCGAGGCCGCCCGGTCCCGGCGTGAAGTCATCCGGCAGCAGGCACTTGCCGTCCGGACCGACCAGGTAGGCGACCGCCTTGCGGATCACCGGCAGGTGCGCGTCGCCGTCGTGCGCCAGCAGCGTGAGCGCGAGCAATCCGGTGATGAAGCGATCGGCGGTCTGGCCGGTCGGCGCTCCCCACGAGCCGTCGGCGCGCTGGGTCGCCACCACCTGGCGGCAGAGCCCGTCGGCAAAGTCGCCGGCGATCGGGAGCTCGAATTCGAGCGCGAGTTCGGTCTCGCCGCGACGCACCGCGAGTCGCAGCTTGCGGTCGATCGGCGCACGCTCGCACGCCTCGATGGCACGTCCGATCGCTTCTGGCGGACCGGCGTCGGCGACGTCGATCGACGCGCTGAACCGTTCGAACGGCTGTCCCTGCGCGGCGACGATCCGATCGCCGGGCTGCAGTCCGGCGCGCGCGGCCGGCGCATCGGCGGCGACCGCGGTGACGATCGCTTCGCAGCTGTCGGCCACCGCCTCCGCCGACCCGCCGAGCGGCCCGAGAGGGAAGGGGTGGCGGAAGGACGGCGACGAGCCGCTCTCCTGGGTGACTGCGGGCGCACTCGGGGGCGCGATCAGCAGGGACCAGAAGAGCGCGGGGGCTAGAGAGCTATTTCCGAACCACAGAAAACTTAGACGATTTGAACGATTACATGATAGGTTTGAACGAGTTGAACGTTTTGAAGGTCGTGGCTGAGGCATGCTCCCCTTGCTCCCCATCGCCCATCCCGTGATTGGAGTGGTCATTCGTGCTGCTCCGGAGCCGTGTCTTAAAGCCGCCCAAAGCGACTGCGGTCGCTGCCGAACTCCCAGCTTCACGGTCACTCGAACCGTCGTGCGTCGCCGGAACCGATCCAGCGCGCGGACGCGCTTTTCACCATCCCATGAAGGAGCTGCAAACGGTGTTCACAAAAGCAGACTGGATGATCCTCATCGCGGCCTTCGTGTCCTTCCTCTTCTCGATCTCGCTCTGGTTCGGGGTCGGTGGCGAGGCCAACAAGGACGCCGGGATCTTCGTCGGGATCTGGGTCCCATCGATCCTGGCGGCCGGCAACTACGTCCGCAGCGCCTCGAAGGCGGTGCGCCGTGAGTAACGACGTCATCGTTTTCAGCTTCGGCGTGCTGGCCACCATCCTGACGTTTGGCGGCTTCATCTTCTCGGCGATCGAGTTCCGACGCATGGGGAAGGAGGCGGGTCGCGACCAGCGTTGACGCGCGACGGGACGTCGCGCGCAGCCGGACCCGGCGCGACTCCAACGCGGCAATCGGAGGAGGATGCGAGTGCCCCCCTTGAGTTTACTGAGTTTCCTGCAGTGCGCCGTCGCACTCGGATTGCTGAACGTGTGGATCGTTCGCGCACGGAAAGCGACTCGATTCCGCGGTGGAGCAGCGAAGTCGTTGGCGCAGGAGTTCGGCGTCTACGGGTTGCCGGCGTGGTCCTGTTTCGTCGTCGGCGGACTGAAGATCGGCGCGGCGGCGATGCTGCTCGCCGGTCTCTGGATACCCGCGCTCGTGCCGGTCGCTGCGGGCGTCGTCGCCCTCCTGATGGTCGGGGCGTCGTGGATGCACGCCAGAGTGAAGGATCCTGCGATCAAGTCGTTGCCGGCCGCTCTGATGCTGGTGATGTCCGCAGCGATCATCGCCCTGGCCTAGACGCAGCGGGCCATTAGCTCGAGGTCGCTCGCGCAGGAGTCGGCGGTGAGCGGCCCGAACGAGAAGCGCGCCATCCGGCCGAGCGGGCCGCGGTCGCCGCGGCGCGCCATGTCGCAGAGACGGCCCGGCAGGATCGCGGCCGAGTGGCGCATCAGCCGCTCGTTGAAGGAGTCGCCGGTCAGGCCGTCCGGCAGTCGCAGCCAGTGGTAGAAGCCGCCGTCGCCGGTGAAGAGCTCGAAACCGAGCTGCTCGAGGCCGCCGGCGTAGCGGCGGCGCTGCTCGCCGTAGAAGGCGCCGATCGCCGTGCGCGCCTGCGCGACACGCCGGCGCTCGAGCAGCGCGGTGACGTAGAGCTGCGACGCGCGCGACACGCCGCCCATGCCGAGCGAGCTGTAGTTGCGGAAGATCTCGATGTGGCGCTTCGCCGCGACCACCCAGCCGACGCGCATGCCGGGCGCCTGCAGCCCCTTGGTCGCCGCGCCGCAGATGAAGAGGTTGGTGGCGTCGAGGTCCCGGACGTGGCGCAGCGCGCTCACCGGCTCGGGCTGATGGAAGAACTCGTACGCCTCGTCGAGGATCGCGCCGCGCGTCGGCGTCGAGTAATGCGCCACCAGCTCGGCCAGCGCGGCGCCGGCGAGCGTGACGCCGGTCGGGTTGCACGGGTTGCTCTTCAGCAGCATGACCCGCTCGCCCGCCGGGTGGTCGGCCAGCGTCGGCCGGAAGCGATTGTCGGGGTTGCTGGCGATCAGCGCGTGCGGGCGACGCAGCAGCTGCAGCACGTCGAAGTACGGCGTGTACTCGGTCTCCTCGACCGCGACCTTCCAGTCCTCGAGCAGGAAGAGCAGGATCGCGAAGAGGCCCGGCCGGCCGCCGGCGAAGACGGCGACGTGGTCGGCCGTGATGTTCGCGCCATGGAAGTGGCGGTAGTAGTCGGCGATCGCCTCGCGCAGCGCCGGCTGGCCGTCCGCCTTCGGGTACATGCGGTCGGTTGCGGTGATGGCGATCGAGTCGGGGAGCGGCGGCCCGCCCGGGACCTGCGTGGTCAGCGGGAAACCCTGGGCCCACGGGTGGGTACCCGGGTCGCCCATGTACTTGTGCGTGACGTCGGCGAAGCGGAAGAGCGTCTCGTAGACGCCCATTGGCGGGAATTGGCGGAGGATCATGCGGCGAACGGTAGGCGCCGCCGCGGCGAAGGGCAATCGTCCGGTCGCGGCGCTACCGGGTCGGCGGCGCGACCTCGCGGATCACGGCGCCGCGCTGGTCGTGCAGCACCAGCACCGCGTAGCGCACGGCGCCCGCGTTGGGGTCGTCCGAGAGCGACGCGTAGTCGAAGCGGCCGCGCAGGTCGGTGTAGCCGTCCTTGTGGAAACGGACCCGGCCGTCGGGCAGCTTGGCGAAGACCTTCACGTAGCTCTTCGGCAGCGGCCGGTCGCTGCCGGGCTCGGCGACGACGAGCTGCCCGAACGACTCGACGAAGCGGACGGCGAGCGCGTTCGAGAACCACGTCTGCGCGCGCACCAGCCCGCCGCCGCGCACCTCGATCAGCATGTTCTTGCGGGCGAACCGCGCCGGCAGCTCGAAGGCGAGCTCGGTCTGCCCGGCCGGGAGCGTCCGGTTCTCCTGCAGGCTCGGCTGCACGAACGCCGCGGCGGCGCCGCCGCTTTCGGCGAACGGCTGCGCCGAGAAGGCGAACTCGACGTCGAGCTCGTAGTAACGCACCTCGCAGGCGGCGAGGTTCCGGTAGCGGAGGGTCAGCTCCTGGCCGGTCAGCGCGAGCTCGAGCGACGGCGTCGTCGCCGCCAACGCATCGGCGCCCGCCTCCGGGCCGAGCGGCGCCGCCTTCCCCTCGGCCTCGTCGAGCTGCCGCAGCACCTCGGCGAAACGCTTCTGCCAGTGGGGGACCGGATCGGCGCGGTGGCGCTCGGCGATGGTGCGCGCCCGCGCCGCGTCGCCGGTGAAGAAGCAGAGATAGGCGTCGAGGTAGTCGTACTGCAGCCGCTCGTGCAACTCCGCCGGCGCCACCTTCGCGAACGCCGCGATCCCCTCCTCGATCCGATCCTGCAGCAGCAGGTAGTACGTCACGGCCAGCCAGTCGCGGCTGCCGAGGCGCGGCTGGTAGGAGAGCCGCGCCAGCAACGCGCCGTACTGCCGCGCGAGGTCGGCGTTGCCGATGAGCCGCGCGCCGCCGAGGCGGTGCGCGCGCGCGTGCACCAGCGGCTCGAGCTCGAGCTGCTGCCAGCTGCCGCGCGCCACCGGGTCGATGGTCAGCAACGGCGCAGTGAGCACCATGCCGCACTGCTGCACGAATCCGGTCGCGTGGCTCAGGTACTCGCGCGCCGCAGCGACGTCGCGATGGAGCAGCGCGTAGCTCCAGAGCGTGTCGTCCCAGGCGTGCCTTGCGCGCAGCCGCTCGAGCACCGCGCTGAACTGGGCGCGGTCGCGCATGCGCCAGGCGATCTTCTGCAGGTCGAGCCGCTCGAGGTTGTGGCGGTCGAGGAAGGCGAGCAGTTCGGCCGGACTGCCCTGCTGTGAGACGTGCTCCCAGGAGCCGGTGTCGACCGTCGTCGCCGTGGCGACGACGCGCAGCGTCTGCGGGGCGGCGGCGGCCGCGAGCAGGCCGCGCTCGCCGGCATGGGCGGGGAAGTGGGCGAAGTCGCCGGCCGCCGGGAAGTAGAAGGCGTACTCGATCGAGGCGGTGGCGTAGGGCGCGAGCTCGACCGCGATCCCCTTGGTCCAGAAGCCGCCCTGCACCGGCAGCGCGCCGGCCGGGATCTGCAGCAGCAGCTCCGCCGTCCGCGGGCTCGACGTCGGGTTGGTGACGATCACCTGGCAACCGTAGGCGACGCCGACGAGGAACTCGCCGGTGATGAAGGCGTCGCGGCGCTGCTCGCCGTCGAAGCGGTAGCGATCGTCGAGGCGGAAGAAGTTCTCGCCGAGCAGCAGCGGCGGCAGCTCCTTCGACAGCTCGGCCGGCTGCACTTCCTTGCGCACCAGCAGCAGCGGGGTCGCGGCGCGCAGCGTCCGCCGCTCGCCGTCGGTCGTCACCTCGTGCTTGCCGGCCGTGAACGGCAGATCGAGCACGGCAAGGGCGAACATCATCTCGAGGAAGCTGCCGCCGGTCTCGATGATCGCCGCCGAGACGAACGGCTGGCCGGCGGGGGCGGCGGCGTAGTCGGCCCAGAAACGGCTCGGGGCGACGACGTCGGGTGTCGTCTCCTCGCGACGGCGCCGCCAGTAGTCGTGCTCGGCCCAGAGCTTGGTCGGCTCGACCGCGCGGTAGAGGGCGCGCACTTCGCCGCGGCGCGTGAGCTCCTCGTTGAGCGCCCGGAGCGAGTCCTGCTTGTCGCGCCCTGAATCCTCGAGCTTCTTCAGCTCTTCCGACTCCAAGACGTCCTCGGCGTCGGCGTTCTTCTTCTCGGCTGCGGCCCGCGCGTCCTTCGTCGCGGCCCTTTCCGCCGGCATCCGTGCCGGCGCGCCGGGCGCCCCGGGATCGCCGACCGGCGGCATGGCGTCGCCCGGGCCCTTGAAGCGGCCCTGATCGGCGAACTCCTCGCCCGCTCGCGGTTTCGTCTTCGCCAGCTCGTCGCTCTTCAGCGCGAGATCGAACAGGCGGTCGCTCCGCTCCCGGTTCGGCGGTCGCAGCTCGAGCTGCTCGCGCACGCGCCGCGCGATCGCGGCGCGCTCGTCGTCGCCGAGGCGCTGCGCCAGCAGGATCTGCTCGATCAGGTTCAGCTGCGCGAACGCCCACGGTTCGGCGAAGGCGCGCAGGTCGTCGCCGAGCAGGTAGCGATCGAGGAAGGTGCGTTCGCCCTTGTTGGCGAGGAAGGGACGGACGATCGCCGCGAAGAACTCGGGGTCCTTGCGCGCGAGGAAGAAGTGGAGCTCGTGGCAGGCGTGCTGGCTGTAGAGCTCGCGCTTGCGCTCGGTCGGGAGGTTCGGCCAGTCGAGCAGGAAGGCGAACTTCGCCAGCGTCGCATCCTGGCTCACCGCCATCAGCAGGCGATGGACGCTCGCCAGCGAGTCGTAGATCTCCACCCGGGCGCTGCGCGCGTCGCCGAGCACGGCGGTGGCGCCGGCGGCGAGGAACTCGATGCGACGCTGCTCGATGAAGTGGCGCTGGCCGTCGAGCGCCACCCGCAACTGGCGCGGCCGCGGCTCGAGCGGACGCTCGGCGAGCACCAGGCGGTCGTAGAGCGCCTCGTCGCCGTCGATCGCCAGCACCTGCACGAACTGGCCGTCGCCGAGCTCGCTACGCGGGACACGGACGGTGCCGTCCCGGTCCGGTTCGAGGTTCGCCAGCGTGACGCTGCCGCGCGGCAGCCAGTCGAGGTTGGCGAACGTGGCGGGATGGGGGCCGCCGGCGCCGGGATTTCCGCTCAAGCCGCCGCCAGCGGACTTGCGCGAGCGTCCGCCGCCGCGCCCGCCGAACGCACCGCCTCCGCCGCCGCCGATGCCGATCGCCTCGTTCGCCGATTCGTCGTCGATCGCCCACGGGTTCAGCAGGAGGGTCGGCCGGCGCAGCATGTTGCCGGCGTACTTGGTCTGGAAGCGTCGCTCGAGCACGTAGCGGTACTCGTCGCCGAGCGTGCGACCGGCGTGGTAGCTGCTGACCGGCAGGGTGCCGTCGCCGCTGCGCGGCGGTTCGCTCGCGACGCCGCGCAGGAGCGCGTACGGGTCGTCGGCCGGCAGGAAGCGGCTGGCGACGACATGGACGCGCGTCGCGGCGGTGGCATGGGCGAGGCGGATGGTGAGGGCGCCTGCATCGGCCTCGATCGCCCGCAGGTGGAGCGGCTGGCGCGAACTCGCCTGCAGCAGCCGTTCCCGTCCGAGCAGCCAGCCGCCGTCGCGCTCGCCGGCCGTGACGCGGACGGTGATGCGCTGATCCAGTTGGTGCAGACGCAGGTCGTAGTCGCCGGGCGCGAGGTCGCGCAGTTCGAGGAAGCCGTCGGCGAGCGCGAGGCGGCTGAACTCGTCGCGCTCCTGGCCGAGCAACGCGAACTCGGCGCGCGACGCGGTGGTCGCCTGCCCCTGATAGGGCAGGCGCAGCACCTCGCCGGCGCGGCCGTGCAGCAGCGTCGGCAGCGTGCAGCGTGCGCGCGGGAGCGGGAAGGAGCCGGCGAAGCCCGACGGCAGCTGCACGCCGACGCTGTCGATGCCCGGCAGCGGTCCGAGCTCGATGCGCCCGGTGGCGTCGGTCTGCAGCGTCGCCGCCACCGGTTCGCGGTAGTCGCGATGGAACAGCGCGAGCTGGCACGGCTGTCCCGCCTTCGGCTCGCCGTTCTTGCCGCGCAGTTCGAGCACGTAGCCGCCGGGCGTCGGCAGGAGCATCGCACCGCCGGTCTGCGCGGTCGCATCGATCCCGTTCACCTCGAACGTGCGGGTCGGCGTCTGCAGCACGACCGGCTCGCCGGCGAGATCGCGCACGCTGCCGCGCAGGCTCGCCTGCAACCGGACCAGCCGCTCGGGCACGCGGAACTCGTGCACGAATTCGCGCTCGTCGGCGAGCGCGAGGCCGCGCACCTCCTGCGGCGTCGCCAAGCCGTCCTGGTCGGTGGCGATCAGCGTCAGCACCGGCTCGGAGAGGAGCGCGAGCGAGACGGCGCGGTCGGCGAGGCGCAGTTGCGGCCGCACCAGCAGGCGCGCGATCTGGCCGGCGACCAGCGCTTCACGATCGACGAGCAGCCCGGCGTGGAGCTGGTAGCTCTCCGCGCGATGGTCGAAGCGGGCGAGCGTGGAGCGGTTGCCGTGGCGCAGCACGAGCGTCTTGTCGCCCGGCTCGGTCGAGAACGGCAGCAGGAACTCGCCGTTCTCGTCGGCGGCGTACTCGCGGCCGCCGAACCAGAGGACGGCGTCGCGCAGGTGGAGGCCCGCCTCGTCGTAGACCCGGAACAGCTGGCCGGCCGCCGCGGTCCGCTCGACCTGGCGCAGCCCGCCCTTGTGGATCACCGCGCGGCTGGAGATGCCGTTGCCGACCAGTTCGACCACGTAGGTGCCCGGCGCCTTCAGCATCGGCAGGTCGAAGGTGCGCCGGACGCGCCGCAGCGGCGGCTCGTTCGACGTCGCGGTCTGCTCGAAGTTGGGGACGACGCCGTCGAGGTCGATGGTCGCATCGACCTCGCGCTGCCGCTCGACGTGGAAGCGATAGCTGTCGATGGCGAAGACCTTCACCAGCAGGGTCGGCACGTTCTTCACGTCGACCGCGAGCTGCACCGCGTCGTCGGCGGCGAAGAGCGTGCGCTGCGTCGGCGGGAACTCGATCTCCACCCGCCGCTCCAGCGCCTCGAGCCGGCGCGGGTCGTTCAGCAGCGCAGTCCAGCGCTCGAGGTCGCCCTGTCCGAGCAGCAGCTTGGTCTCGGCCAGGACGCCCCGCAGCCAGTCGGCGTCGAGCAGTTCGGAGTAGGCCTCGATGCCGTCCTCGCGCACGAAGAAGTGCTCGAGGCAGGCGCGGACCAGCGCCGTGTCGTCGCCGATCGCCGGCAGCTCGGTCGGGTAGCGGCCGCCGTTGTTGACGAATTCGTCATTCCGCGTGAAGCGGCGCAGGTGCCCTTCGGCCGGGTTGCCGCTGCGGCGGGGGAGGCGCAGGTAGGCGAGGAAATGCTCGCGATCGGGCGCGCCCTGGGTCAGGTCGTGCTGCAGCCAGTGATGCAGCACGTGCGCCTTGAGCGAGTTGTGCGCCGCGGGCAGCCGCTGCGCGAACGCCCAGAGGCGGGCGAACTGCGCCGCGCGCGCGGCCGGATCGGCGCGCCAGTCGCGGTCGGCTCCCGGCGTGAGGCGGGTCAGCCAGGCGTTCACGAAGTTCGCCTCGGCGAGCAGCGCCGGCCGCAGGCGCACGCACTCCTCGAGCTGTTCGAGGCGCAGCTCGGCATGGATCGGCCGCGAGCCGAAGCCGCGGCTGTTCTTCAGCGCGAGATCGCGCACGACCAGCGCCGGCAGGTTGGCGACGTCGGGTCGCGCCAGCCGCGCAAGCAGGCTCTGCAGCTGGTCGTCCCGCAGTTCGGTGGCGGCCAGCGCCGCGAGTGCGCGGTCGGTGAAGCCGTCGACGGTGCCCGGATGCTGCGCGAGCGCCCGCGCCGTCAGCGTCGCCGCGGTGATCGCCTGCGGGTCGAGGCGCGTCGGCAGGTCGGAGCGCTCGCCCGGCACGACGCGCTGGTGGTTCCACTGCAGGCCGAGCCGGTCGCGCAGGAAGGAGAAGGTGCGTTCCGGATCGGCCGGGAACGAGAGCAGCGCCTCGCGGTTCTCGATCTCGACGACCCGCTGCGAGCGGCCGTGCCGTTCGACCCAGGCCGGCAGGAGCGCCCGCACCCGCGCGAAGTCGCCGGCGTCGAGGCGCTCGCGGCAGCTGTACCAGTACCAGTCGTCGCTGCCCGGCGTCAGCGTCGCGATCGCCTGCGCCCGGTCGGCGGCGAGCGCGTAGGTCTCTGCGAAGCCGATCGGCGCACCCTGCGCGTGCAAATACTCGAGCGGCGCTGCGAGGATCAGGGGGGCGAGACACAACGAAGAGAGTCGCGAACGGACCATGGCACCACTCCGGAGGAAGCGACGCGACGCGGGCAGCAACGGGCCTGCCATCCGGCGGTTCGCGACGTCGATTGTTACTCCGTAGACAGGGAACCGGTCGAGCCGTTCCGGTGGCGCGCGGGGCGTTGGTGCGGGGCGCTACCGACGCGCCACGATCCGGCATCGATTCCCGCAGTCCGCGCGCTCGCGCTTGCCGTCGCGCCGGCGTCGGCGAGCGGCGAACGGCTCCGCATCGACCGTCCCTCGTGCGCCACGCCGGGCTCCACTAGTGCGGATAAAGAACTCTGTTTTTTCTTGAACGTATTGAACGATTTGAACGATAGAGTCCCCGGCGTCTGAACGAAAAGAACGTTTAACCAGAGGGAGAACCGCATGTTGCTCGCGACCTCAGTCCACCCCTGGCTCCTGGCGTGCCTGCTGGCGGCGCCGCTGCCGCAGTCCGCGTCGGTCGATCTCGAGTTCAATCAAGGGACTCGCGGCTGGAGCACGGTCCTCGACGGCGTCATGGGCGGCCTTTCGACGGGTGCGATCGCCGCCGCCGATGGCGGGGTGCTGCGCTTCACCGGCGACCTGTCGCTCGAGAACAACGGCGGCTTCTCGCAGATGCG
>Ga0194131_10003456_pt1 | contig 24907 bp, 23 predicted proteins | sample TA2KigO120mmetaG_FD_148631 | JGI IMG/M metagenome (GOLD analysis project Ga0194131, IMG submission 148631) | Freshwater microbial communities from Lake Tanganyika, Tanzania - TA2015053 Kigoma Offshore 120m | ecosystem: Environmental > Aquatic > Freshwater > Lake | place: Tanzania: Lake... | reverse complement strand
ACGCATCCTCGGTCCTCTTAGCGTATCGTGATTACTGTACTCGTGATAATGTTGAACGTGACCGTCGCCTCATAACTCCTGGCGCGGTCTCGCGCGGCGGGCTTAGTGGGGGAGTGGCAGCCGGTGGCGCAGCGGTCGGTTGCTCGACAGCATGCGCGACGCTCGAGCCAGTTCAAAAGAGGGGTACGCCCGGCAGGACTCGAACCTGCGGCCTTTGGGTCCGCAACAGCGCGCCCCGCCGTCCAGGCCTAGCTGGCCCGTCTATGTCGCGCTGTCCCGAGTTCAGAAGCGACCAGGCGACCGAGCGTTGCTGACTATCCCGTATCGGTTCATCTAGGCGATCTTGCTCGCATGTGGGCAGAAATGTGGGCAACTTTCAGTCTGAGAACCCAACGCCTGACCTAAAGCCCTAGTCGGGCACGCTGACGAATAGCCAATCAGGCGGTTGAACGCCGCAGGCGCCGACCTCGCCGATGTCGGCTACGGCGGATGCCACAATCGGTCCGAGTCTTGCGAGAGCCCGAGCTCTCCGACGAGATAGTCCTTGCTCATCTCGACGCTCTCCCACGGCGTGCGCTGCGTGTAGTCCAGCTCGATCGTCAGCCACCCGTCGTAGCCGCTTTGACGCAGGACGTCGACGCAGCCCTTCAGGTCGACACGACCCTGCCCGAGCTCGACGAAGTCGCGGATGATGGCGGTCCCGCCCTGGCCGCTAGTCTCGGGCGGGAGCGTCGGATCCCAGTCCTTCAGGTGCACGTACCTGATCCGGTCGGCGTACCTCCGGAAAAGGTCCACGTCGGCGGTCGGCTGGTCCGGGTTGCCCTTGCGGAAGTGCGCGGTGTCGGCCGCCATCGCGACGTAGCGCGAATCCACCCGATCCATCACCAGGTCGATCTCGTCGATCTTCTCGAGCACGGTGTGCACGTGCGGGTGGATGCAGGCCTGAACCCCGTGCTCCAACGCCCTCCGCCCGATCTCGTTGGCGCAGTGCACCATGTCAAGTAGCTGGTCGCGGGTCGGCCCGCCCGGCGGGCGACGCCCAGGGCCGAGTACGAGCCGCTCGGCGCCGTTCAGGCCCAGGAAGCGCGCGATCCGGGCGTTGCGGGCGACGACCATCTCGAACTGGCTGCGATCGTGCATGTCACCCCCGCCGTACAGAGCGACCAACCTCAGCCGGTGCTCCGCGAGCCGTCGCCTGAAGTCGTCGATGCGTTCGAAGCCGAAGTCGTCGACCACGAACGCGAACGCCTCGAACCCCTCGAAGCCGAGCCGGCTGATCTCGTCGACCGCGCGATCGAACGCGTCACGGCCCCATGTGATGCCATGGCAGGAGATGCGGATCGCCACAAGAACCTCCTCGCTACGCCAGCTCAGCGACTCGCCAGAGCGTGTCCATCGACGCCGCTACCTCGCGCGGGTCGCGCGCGGCGTGGTCGTTCACCCGCTTGCTGAACGGCTCGGGAACAACCGGGCCGTCGTAGCCGATCCCCCGGAGCTGACCCATGAATCCGGCAAGGTCGATCACGCCGGTCTCGGGCGGCAACGCCCGCGTCGAGTCGATCTGCTCGTCGCGGTCGACGCCGCCCGGCGCGTCGTTCACGTGAACCAGGACGACGTCGCGCGCGGTGAGCTTCCCGACGTCGGCCATCGGCGCGCCCGACGTGTAGACGTGCCACGTGTCGAGAAGCACCCCGGCGTTGCCAGTGCCGATCGCGGCGATGAGGTCGATCAGCCCGTCTAGCGAGTGGATGAACTCGTGCTCGAACTTCGCGCGGAACGTCCTCGGACCGATGAACTCGATCCCGAAGCGGCATTCGTGAGCGCGCAGAAGCTCCGCGATTGCACGGTAGCGCTCGGCGTGCCAGTCGAAGTTCTCCCGGAACGCCCGCGTATTCGAGCCGGACGACATCCACGTCTTGCAGCGGTCGCAGCCGAGTTCGCCTGCCAGTGCGGCGAAGCGCGGCAGCTCGCGCAGATCGTCGAGCCAGCGGTCCTCGCTCCAAGCGACCGGCAGGCCCCAGTGCGCGGGTCCCATTTCACGTCTGGCGAACAGATCCCGCACATAGGCGAGCCCGCGCAGGTCGGCAAGCACGGCCGCTTCGCGCACGTCGAAGCTCACGCCAGTGAAGCCGGTCCGGGCAGCGAGCTCGATCGACGATGGCAAAGACAGATCTCGCACGCCGATCGCGCCGGGGCTGAGGGCTTTGTACACGGTCAGTACTCGACCACGACTCGGGAGCCGCCGTCCTTGGCCGAGTCGAGAGTGGCGTCGCAGATGATGGAGGCTCGGTAGCCGTCCTCGAACGTGGCACCGTGGGGACCAACGTCTCGGCCGGTGACGATCGCCTCGATCACGTTGTGGAGCTCGTGGACGAACGTGTGCTCCCACCCGATGATGTGGCCGTGCGGCCACCAGACGCTCCAGAACGGGTGGTCACAGAGCGCGGCATCACTCGGACCAGCGGAACGCGAAGGTCAGGCAGCGGTCTCCGTGATCGACCAGCTCGTCGTAGACACGCTGCGCGTCATCCGGTGGGACAACGTCGGTGATCAGCTGTCCCGCCGGGATACGCGCATCTGCGATCAAGCGCAGCGCGAGCTCGAAGTTCTCCTGAATGCTCCCCCTCGCGTGTGGTGACGGCCGCATCGGAAGTGACCATTCCCACCCGCTGCGCACGTGGAGGTAGCGCGTGTGTATCAACTGGAAAAGGTCCTTGATCGGCTCGTCCCCGCCGCCCATCCACGGCGTGCCGAGGATGACCACCTCGCCTTCCCGGCGGGGTAGCCGCAACGCCAACACCTCGCCGCGGACGTTCCCGCTCGCGTCGATCGCGAGGTGGACTCCGCCGCCGGTCAGGTCGTGGATCGCCTCGGCGACGCCGTCGCCGGACGCCGTGAGCACGTGCTCCAGCCCGAGGCGGGAGGCCCGGTCGCACCGCGCCGGAACGACGTCGAGCCCGACGACGCGGTAGCCGCAGGCGCGGAAGAGGAGCGCCGCGCACAGACCCACAATGCCGAGCCCCACCACCGCCACCCAGTCGCCGGCACGGGCCTGGGTAGTCCGCAGCGTCGTCGCCGGGACCGCCACCAGACGAGCGAGCGCGGCCTCGGCAGCTGCGAGATCCTCCGGAACCGGAACCCAGATATCCGCCGCGGGATCGATGGTCGCGTGGCTCGCGTGCGGGCGCATCACGAGAACGCGATCTCCGGCATGCGGACCGGCGTCCCCGTCGGCGGCGCGCGCGACGCGCCCAACCCAGGCGTAACCAGGCCTGACCGGGTACACCAGCTTCCCGATGCTGTGCCCCCCGCGGAACGACGCGCCTTCGGTGCCGGGGCTGACCACGCTTGCTTCGGCCTCGAGCAGCGCTCTGGCCGGGTCAGAAGCGCCGTCCAGGTCGAACTGGTCCGCGCGCGCCTCGCGCGGTGCCGGGAACACGATGCGGCGGGCTTGCACCTGGGCGACCTCCAAGGTTGATCGGCAATATTGAGCTGTCGGCGGGTCCGCTCATCCTTTGATGCCGGACATGACCACGCCGCGGATGAAGTACCGCTGCGCAGCGAAGAACATCAGCACGACCGGAAGCGTCATCATCACTGACGCCGCCATCAGGAGGTGATCGCGCGGCTCGCCCATCGGGACGCCGCCGACCCCGCCGGTGCGGAACGCTGCCAGGCCCAGCGAGAGCGTGTACTTGTCCTGGGTGTTGAGGTAGATCAGCGGACCGATGAAGTCGTTCCAGTGCGCCAGGAAAGAGATGATCGAAGCGGCAGCCCACACCGGCAGGCAGAGCGGCGAAATGACCGACCAGAAGATCCTGAGCTCGCCGGCCCCGTCGAGGCGCGCCGCCTCGTCGAGGTCCGGCGGGATCGTCAGGAAGAACTGCCGAAAAAGGAAGATGAAGAAAGCGCCGCCGCCGAGGTAGTTCGGAACGATGAGCGGCAGCCAGGTGTCCAGCCAGCCAAGCTCCTTGAAGATGATGAAGTGCGGCACCATCGTCAGTTCGGGCGGCAGCATCAGCGTGCTGAGCACGAGAATGAACAAGAGGTTCCGACCAGGAAAGCGGAAGCGCGCGAAGCCGTAACCGACGAGCGACGCCGTCAGAACCTGGCCCAGGACCGACGCCGCCGTGACCGTGAGGGTGTTCGTGAAGAAGAGCCCGTACGGCGTCAGTTCCCAGACGCGCGCATAGTTCCGCCACTGAGGCTCGGCTGGCCACCAGACGGGTGGCACGACCAGAATCTCGCTGATCTTCTTGATCGAGCCGACTAGCGTCCAGTAGGACGGGATGGTGAAGAGGATGGCGAGCAGAAGCACAAGTGTGTAGAGGCCGTTTCGTACGGCCAGGCGACGCAATCGGTCGCTCCGCTTGGTGTAGCCGCGGCGCTGCGCCGCGGCATGAACTGTCATGACTGCCGCTCCCCCTCGTAGTGGACCCAGCGCGACTGGAGGCGGAACTGCACGAAAGTGAACGCCAGCAGCACGACCATCAGAATCCAACCAAGCGCCGACGCGTAGCCCATGCTGAAGAACTGGAACGCCTGCTTGAACAAATGGAACGTGTAGAACCACGTCGCGTAGGCCGGTCCGCCACCCGTCGCGATGTACGCGGATGTGAACACGCGAAGCGCGAAGATGACGGTCAGGACCGTGACGAAGAAGATCGTCGGCGTGAGCATGGGCAGCGTGACGTGCCGGAAGCGGCGCCAGGCGCCTGCGCCGTCGATTGCTGCCGCCTCGTACAGCTCCCGGGGGATGCCCTGCAGACCTGCGAGGAAGATGACCATCCGGGTGCCGCCGACCGCCGTCCAGAGATCGATGGTGACCAGCGACGGGATGGCCCACTCGATGCTGCCCAGCCAGGCCGGACCGCGCACGCCGACGAGTGAGAGCGTCCAGTTGAGCAGCCCCCAGTCAGGCTGCATGATCCAGACCCAGAAGAATATGGCGGCCACCGTGGGCGTGACCGACGGCAGGAAGAAGAGCGTCCGAAAGAGGTTAGTGCCGCGCAACCGCTGGTTTAGGAGCAGCGCCAGAAGGAGCGAGAGCAGGATGCCAACTGGCACGTCGAGCGCCACGTAGTAGAGCGACCGCCTGAGCGATGGCCAGAAGAGATCGTCGTTGGTGAACGCCGTCACGTAGTTGCGCGTGCCGACGAACTGGGGCGGCTCGACGATGTTGTACGCGGTCAGACTGAGCAGCAGCGAGGCGAGCACCGGGCCCAACTGCAGCGCCAGGTAGCCGACGATCCAGGGTGAGATAAACACGTAGCCGGCGAGCATCTCCCGCCGACGGAGGGTCATCCAAGGGCGCCCGGGGGCTACTAGCAGTACCCCGGGCGCCGCCGTCGTATCGGCAGTAGCTGCCGCCTCGAGCCGGTTGGCCTGGCTACGCGGCGCCGGCGGGTTTGTCGAGGATCTGCTGGCCAACGCGGTTGACCTCCTTGGTGACCTCGTCGACCGTCATCTTTCCGAGCCACAGGTTGCCCATCACCTGGTTGATCGCGATCTCCAGCTCGCGCAATCGGTAGTTGGCCGGCTTCGGCAGTGGGACGGCCTCCCGCAGCGCGGCTGCGAACGGGGCCAGCCCCTTGTTCGCCTTTGCCTCGGGGCTCTCGTAGATGTCTGGCCGCGAGCTGGGCACATAGGTCCCGTCCCGGAGGATCTTGCCGGCCGGCTCGCTGCACATGAACTTGTGGAACTCCCACGCCGCGTCCACGTTCTTCGACCGCTTCGAGATCGGGTTCGCGTCGGTCTGGAGCATCGCCCCGTACTTGCCGCTCTTGCCCTTTGGCGTCAGCGTCGCGCCCCAGTTGGTGAATTTCCACTGTTTCGAGGCCCATGAGCCCCAGACCCCCGAAGCCCACATTGCCAACTTGCCGTTGGCTTGCAACTGTCCGGCATCGTCGGTGCCCGGCACCGGCGCGACCTTGTGCTTGACGTAGAGGTCGGCCATCCATTGAAGCGCTTCCCTGACGGCTGGCTGGTCGTAGGTCATCTGCTTGCCGTCCTTGGAGATCATCTCCCCACCGAAGGCCAGGATGACCTGCCCGTGGCCGTTGTAGTAGCCCGTTGCTGGGTTGAACCCGAACACCTCCGCCTTACCGTCGGCCGCCCGCTTGGTGAGCTGCCTGGCCAGCTCGGCGTGCTGCTCGAAGCTCTGCTGACCGTCCGGTGGCTTGAGCTTCGCCTGATCGAAGAGGTCCCCGTTGTAGAAGAGACCCGTAATCGAAGGGTGCGACCAGAGCGGCAGGCCGTACATCTTGCCCTCGACCGACATCATGTCCACCGCCGCCTTGTACCACTGGCCCAGCTCGACCTTGTCCTTCGCCACTAGGTCGTCGACCGGCAGCCAAGCGTTCCGCGAGGCGAAGTCGTAGAAGCCCTCGATGCTCGACATCCAGACGAGGTCGCCCTCGGTGCCGCCGGCGACCAGGAGGGCCATCTTCTGGAAGTACTCCTGGTTGGCGCCGGGGAACGACTCGTTTTTGATCTCGATGTTCGGGCGCTTCTCCCGGAAAACCTTGGCCATCTCGTCGAAGATCTCGGCTTCCCGCCCCGTCCGGTTGTTGAAGCGCAGCGTCACAGGCGCCACCGCGCCCGAGGGCGCGGCCGCGGCCGGCACGGATGGTTTGGTGGCCTCCGCGGCGGGCTTGGGCGCTTCGGCCGCCGGCTTCGGGGCCTCGACGGGCTTGGCCGGTGCTGGCGTTGGTGTCGCGGCCGGACCGCAGGCGGCCATCACGCCGCCGAGCGTCCCGACGCCGAGAAGGGCGGCAATTGAGAGGAAACCTCGTCTGCTCAGGATCTGCATTTCGTCCCTCCGAATTCTCGCGCGGCGCCCGTCTCGACCGGGGGGGGGCGCTCTGGGCCGACGATACCCGCGCGCCGTCGGACGGACAAGAAGGTGGCGTGCCAACTAGGGGCCAACCGGGTGACAGACACAGCCTGGCCGGCATTGCGGCCCTAGAATCGGCCGATGGAGCGCTCCTCATTCACGTCGCTGGTACGGGACGCGCTCGAGCTCCTGCACAACCGGCACCGCCTCGCCGCGCACGCGCTCGCGACGGCACTAGGGACGGAGGGGCAGCCCTTGACAGGGGAGCAACTGCGGCGGCTCCTGCTCGACGCGATCGAGCAGGTACGGCCCGTCGTCTCCTCGAGCCGGACGGACGCGGAATTGCGACAGTATCGGCAGCTCGTCCTACGCTACGGCGAGGGGCAGAGTCGCGACCAGGCGGCGCGCGCGATCGGCGTCAGCGCGCGCCAGGCCAGCCGCGACCGCGAGCGCGCCGTCGAGGCGCTTGCCTCGGTGCTGTGGCTGCACCACGAGCAGCGCGACCAGCCCGCTGCGGGGACCGAAACGTTCGGCGGCGACGTCGCGGCGGAGGCGTCGAAAGTGGCCGCGGCGGAGGAGGCCGCGACGGACCTCACCACGGTGATGGCGAGTGCACTCGGGACATTGCGGAACCTGGCCGCCGACCGGAAGGTCTCATTCTCCATCAACCTCGACGATCCGCTCTCCGCCGTGGCGATCGGCCGGACGTTGCTGCGGCAGGCGCTCCTGAACGTGCTGATGCACGTCGCGGCTCTGGCCCGTGGCGATCGCGTCGTGGTCGCCGCGAGCGACACGGCGCGCGGCGTCGTGGTCACGGTCAGGCGTTTGCGTGGGCCAGTGACGCCCGGCGACTCGGACTCGGGCGCCGGTGGTGCGGCGGGTGCCCCAACTCTGCTCGGCGCAGCCCGACAGCTCATCGAGGCCCTGGGCGGTTCGCTGGAGGTGGCCAGCCCTCCAGACGAGGAGGTTGTCCTCGTGCTGCCCCCGGTGCCGCTGCACACCGTGCTCGTCGTCGACGACAACCCGGACGTCGTCTCGCTCTTCCGACGGTATCTTCGGGGAGAGCCCTACCGGGTCGTCCAGGCGACCTCGGGCGAGGCCGCCGGCCTGCTGGCGGCCTCGCTCCGGCCCGACGTCATCCTGCTCGACGTGATGCTACCGGCCCAGGACGGTTGGGAAGTCCTGCAGCGGCTCCGCGACGACCCGGTCACGCGCTTCATCCCGGTCGTGGTCTGCTCCGTGCTGCCCGAGCGGGACCTCGCGTTGTCGCTCGGCGTGGCCGAGTTCCTTACGAAGCCGGTTACCCGGTCGACGCTGCTGGCGACGCTCGAGCGGTGTCGTTCGGTCCAAAGAGCGCATCCAGCCCGCCCTTCAGCCAGCGCATCGCTTCGCCCACAGTGAGCCCGTTCTCTCGCGAGATACCGAGCGTGCTGGCGACGACGGTCTCGTCATGGAGCCCACGGGCGGACACCACGACGACCGAGACCCCGCGCAGGTCCGCGTCCTCGCGCATCGCCGTGAGGACGGAGTAGCCATCCATCTCGGGCATCAGCAGGTCCAGTAACACCACGTCCGGGCGCTCCTCACGAATGAGGCCGAGGGCGGCGAAGCCGTGGTGCGCAACCCGCACCCGGCAGCCCGGGGACACGGACCGCAGCATGCGCGAGAGCAACCGCGTCATGCCGGGGTCGTCGTCGACGACGAGGGCCTTCTCGATCCTCTTGGGCAGGCGGCGAAGGGCTTTGCGCAACTGCTCGCGACTCACCGGCTTGACAAGGTAGGCGGCGGTCTCCAGGTCCTCTACGGCGCTGCGGACGGGGTGGAAAGAGCAAGAGACCACCGGCACCGTCCCGAGCTCCGGCGCGGCGCGGCGGAGAGCGTGCCATCGACCTTGCGCAGCCGGGGATCCGAGCACGATCGCCTGGACGGGTTCCCGGGTTCCTTGGTGGAGGCCGTCCTCCAGGTCAGCCGGCCCGACGACGCGGTATCCGTCGAGGTACCGGCGCAAGACGCTCAGCACGTCCCCGTGGTCGTCAAGGACCGCGATGCGTCGTTCCAACTCGCCATGCAGGCGGGCGGAGAGCCGGTCGACGTGCCCCTCGGCGCCGCGGCGCGGAGCCGCCGCCTCGGTCCGTGGCAACGCCAAGAAGAACGTACTCCCCTGGCCCGGTGTGCTCTCCACGTGCATGGCGCCTCCGTGCATCTCAGCGAACCGCCGGCTCACAGCGAGGCCAAGACCACTTGTGCCCTTCCGGTCGCCGGTGTCCGTTGCCTGCCGGAACTCGTCGAAGATGTGCGGCAGATCCGCCACCGCGATACCCGATCCCGTGTCGGCGACGGCGACGACGACCTCATCCTTGTCGACGCGTGCCGAGATTGTCACGCCTCCGCGCTGCACGAAGCGCGCGGCGTTGCTGAGCAGGTTAATGAGGATTTGCCGGACGCGCGTCCGGTCGATGTACAGCGCGGGCACGTTCTGGTCGATGGCCGTACGCACCCAAAGCTCACGCTTCCGGAACAGCGACTCGACCGCCGTCGTCGCTTCCTCAACGACATCCCCAAGCGGCACCCAGGTCCGGTGCAGCGCCATCCGGTCGGCGTCGATCTGGCTGAGGTCGAGGATGTCGTCGACGAGGGCCGACAGGTGGCTGGCGTTACGGTACATCGCCTCGAGGTCGCCCCGGTAGCTGGCGGGCAGCTTGTGCCCGTAGGCGCTCGTCGGCGAGAGCACCATCATCTCGCAGAAGCCGAGGATGAGGTTGAGCGGCGTCCGCAGCTCGTGGCTGATCGCCGTCGCGAACTGCTCCTTGCGTCGGCGGGCCTCCTCGGCCGCCTTGCGCTCCCGGTCGAGCGCGAGACCGAGTTGCTCCAGCCGATCGTAGGCTTGGTCGAGTTGCTTCAGCGCCTGAACGAGCTCGCCCCGGTGCTGACGAGCCGAGTCGAGGTTGCGCCGTGCCTCGTCGTACCCCGAGAGCGCCCAGCCGGCCGCCACCACCAGGTTGCGGCCGAGCGCCCAGGCGACCACGGCCGCGAGCGCTGTGGCGACACCGATCAGGACAAGCCGCGACGGGCCCACGAACGCGAGCGGACCGATCTGCATGAACCACCAGCCCAGAGCGGCGGACGTCAGCCCGATGGCCGCGCCCGCGAGGGGGTTGAGCACCACCACAACAGCCATAGCCAGGAGTGGGTAAAACAGCAGCAGCGGAGCAGCCGACTGGAGCAACCAAGCCGCGGCCGCCACCGAACAGACGCCAGACGCGATGAACCAACCTGCTGCAAACAACGAGCCGCGGGTTTGTAGCCAGTGCGTGCCCGCCAGGCCCAGGACGACGATCGGGAACAAGGCCCAGTAGATCGGTCCACGCTCAGGTGGGGAGAGCACCGCAGCGGCAAGGTGCCACGCGACGTACCCCGCCGCGGTGATGCGTACGAGAAGCCGTAGCGTCTCGGTTCGGAACTCTTCGACCGATGCGGCGATCTCCACGTTCCTTAGGCCATACCAGGTCAACGTGTTTTTCATGTGTCTCCCTGCCGCTCCACATCGCCGCCGTTCACGGCTTCTTCCGCGGCAGCTTCTTTGTGGTGCCTTCGGGCCGAGGCTGGCGGCACCAGAGTACCACCCGAGTTTGCGCAACGACACCGAGAGACGCGAAGCCGACTATGGCCCCACACGACGACGAGATGTGCGCGAGCTACGCGGCCCGTACCGGCCATGTTGGCAGCCTCAGCCGGAGATGTTGGCGGGCGCTGGACCCTGATGTTGGCGGGCGGGCCGAAGACCCACCTCGGATGGCTCCGGTGCCGGGGTCTCTGAAATGGAGACTGAAGTGCGCCCGACAAGACTCCTACCGCCGGCCCTGGAGATAATCGAGAGCGACGCCGGCTCTGTGACCGGGATCGGCTACCCGAGTCGCCTAGGTGCAGGCCCAGCGGCGACCAGCGTCCATCCGCCGGCCGATGTCGCGTGCTCGTGCATCACACCGACACCGTCCGCTTGTGGCGCCCGCGCGGCATCTGACCGCGCGACATCGACCAGGAAGCGCATGCCCAGCCCGGCGGCCAAGCGCTCGAGTGTCTCATTCGAGGGATTGTGATCGCCATTCTTTAAACGCGCGACGGCCGAGGGCTTCATCCCCAGCCGGGCAGCCAAGCCCCGCTGCGAGAGCTTTCCTTCAATTCTGTAACGGACGACCGCATCGCCGACCGCGCGTGCGAACGCCGTGCGCTCCCGGCCCACCCGGAGATCGGGATCCGCATGGAAGTGGACGTACAGCTCCTCCTTGGTTAGGCGAGTTTGGTCATCGCCCCCCCCTCGCTCGACTGCGTCGAGTCGCTCGTGCGCCGTTCGGATCGCACGCTGCAGTCCCGCCGCGCTTGCCTTGGAGGCGAGCGCCCCGATCCAGATCGTCTGGCTACCGTCACGCGCCACGTATTTGCGTGCCTGAAGGAGAACGCTTCGCGGCGAACGTTGTCGAAACGTTGTCAAGAGCATTGGGGCAGGAACCCAAAGCTCCAAATTCGGACATGATAGTGTCCGTTTTCCGGACACCTATGAGATTGAACTTGACGGTACGCCCGGCAGGACTCGAACCTGCGGCCTTTGGGTCCGCAACCCAACGCTCTAATCCACTGAGCTACGGGCGCCTGGAAACAACACGCCGGCGGTTCGGCGCGCGGCGATTATAGAGCCGGGCAGCTCATCGAGGCGCCCAATCGCCGTCCAACGGGAATCGCCCGGTATCAGTGGCGCGGAGGTCCGGGCCCTTCGATCAAGCCTTCGTCGGCTCGAACGAGAGTGACGCCGAGTTCAGGCAGTACCGCAGCCCGGTCGGCGCCGGGCCATCCGGGAAGACGTGCCCCAGGTGCCCGTCACAGCGGGCGCAACGGATCTCGGTGCGGATCATCCCGTACGAGCGGTCGACGATCTCGGCGATGTGGTCGGGGTCGACCGGCGCGAAGAAGCTCGGCCAACCCGTACCAGACTCGAACTTCGCGCCGGACTGGAAGAGCGGCAGCGCGCAGAGCCGGCAGACGTACGCTCCGGCGGACTTGTTCCCCAGAAGGGTGCCGCAGAACGGCCGTTCGGTGCCGTGGTCGAGAATGATGTGCCGCTCCTCCGCGCTCAGGCTAGCGGCGAGGCGGTCGCGCGCCTCGCCGCGAATCGGCCGCAGGTCGTGGCCGCTCCGCGAAACCTCGGGCGTCGGACGATTGCCACGGTGGGTCACCATCTGTACCCTCTCCCTCACGAGCATCCTAGCCAACCCGACCCATTCAGGCACGCGATTGCCGGGCCCACAGGCGATGCCGCGTGCGCGCCGGGAGATCGTGTCTCTGCCGCGGCGCCGCGCGATCGCCCTCCTGGCCGCGCTCCTCCTCGCGGCGTGCGGGGACGCGAGCGAGACGGCTCATCCCGCGGCACAGCCCGCGCCCCGACCCACGATCATCGCGTTCGCTCCCCTGCCACCGACGGCGACGCGGCCTCTCCCCGCGGCGGTACTTTCCGCGCCCACGCCGCCGACGGTTGCCGCCACGGCGACGGCCGTCGCGGTTCCCGCTGGAGTCGCCCGCCTGCGACGGGCCGACGGTGCGACACGCGACGTGCGGATCGAGATCGCCGATACTGATGCGGCGCGTGCCCGGGGGCTTATGGAGCGCCGGTCGCTCGCCGGCGACGCGGGAATGCTCTTCATCTTCCCTGGGGATACCGACGGCGGTTTCTGGATGAGAAACACCCTCATCCCTCTGTCGATCGCGTTCATCGATGCCGGGGGCAAGATCGTGGCACTGGCGGACATGCAGCCGCTCTCGGAGGAGATCCACCGACCAGATCGACGTTACCGCTACGCGCTGGAGGTGAACCAGGGCTACTTCGCGCGGGAGGGCATTCACGTGGGGGACGCCGTCGCCTTCGCCCGGTAACGGCGGGGGGAACGGGATTCGAACCCGTGACGGAGCGTTAGACCCCGTAACCGCTTAGCAGGCGGCCGCACTAGACCTCTATGCGATCCCCCCAGGGCACGACGAGTATACCGCAGTGTCGCACGACGACCCCGACACGCCTGCCGCCCTCTCGCCGGCCGGAGCAGTACGTGGAGGAATCTACCCGCCCAGCGGCAGAACGGCCACGCGCCGAAAGCCATCGTCGGGCTCCCGGTTATCGAGCGTCACGACCTGCAGCGCGTGGACGGGAACCTCACCGATAGGCCGCTCGCGGAACCACTCCAGCGCCTGGACCAGCAGGCGCGCCGCAGCGGGCGAGGTGATGCGGGCGAGCGGAAACCCCGGGACCCCCGGCGCGGCATCGGCCGGCAAACCGAGTTGCTCGCGCAGCGAGCCGCTCAGGGCCACGATCTCATCCACGCGATCGATCTCCGCAAACACACCACCGTTCGCGTAGTTCAGGTGGGCGATGCTCACGGCGAACGGAGCGCGCCCGTGAAGCGAGGCTTGCAGTCGTTCGGCCACCGTGGCGAGGCGCGAGGTCGGGATGCGATTGAGATTGAGGATCGGCAGGTGCAGCGTGTGATCGGGAACCGCTCGGGCGAAGCCTAGGCCGCTCAGCGCCGCGCGAATGCGATCGAGTCGACGGAAGAGCGCCGGATCGTTCACACGCGCGACCAGGGCGTGCTCCAGCCGGCGCCGCGATCGTCGCGGGGGCCGCACGCCCCGTCGGCCATTCAGTTCGGCCCACAGGTGTCTGTAGAGCGGGTGGTGCCCGGGTGATACGAAGCTCATGCGCGGGAAGTCCCCAGATAATAGGCCGATGCCTGTGACCGCGACCTCACCTTTTGCCTGCCCGACCTGCCTCGGCGAATTGGAGGAGCGCCCGGATGCTCTCCTCTGTCGCGAGTGTGGCGCGTCGTTCGCGCTCGCGAACGACGTCCCCGATCTGATCGCTGCGGGAGTGCGCATCGCCTCGGAGGGACCAGGCGATACGCCGGCAATGGCGTGGCGGCGCCAGCGCTTCGATGTTCTCCGCGGCCCGGAGGCGCCGGAGAACGCGCTCCTCCTGGAACGGCTCCTCGAGGTCATCGACGACGGTGCGCTGGTGGTCGATCTCGGCTGCGGCCCGGGCACCCTTTTGGGCTGGCTGGCCGACCGCCGCCCCGGCGCGCAGTACATCGGGCTCGACATTGCCACCGCGGCGCTCGATCTGGCCCGCCGCGATGCGGGCCGCCGGGCGATCTACGGCCGGGCAAGCACGCGCCGCCAATACCCCTTCGCCAGCGCCACGGTCGATGTCGTGGTGCGCCGCCTGGCGCCAGCACTGCTCGACGAAGTCGCGCGGGTGCTACGCCCGGGCGGTCGCTACGTGCGCTTCACCTTCGGGCCGCGCCACTGGGCCGAGGTGTACGACCGCGTGCCGGGTTTGCCCCGAGCGCGCGAGGAGACGCTCGCCACCGAGGCGGCGCACCTGGCGCGGCTTGGCCTCGCCATTGAACCGGTGCATACCATCGAGAGGGAGATCCCCTTCAGTCGTCCCGCGGTCCTGCTCGCGCTCCGCGCCAACCCCGCTGCGTTCCACATCAACCGGGTCGATCTGGAGCCGCTTCACCGCCTCTGGCGCGACGAGGAGGGGGGCCGCCGCGAGCACGTCTCGCTGACGGTCGAGGCCCAGGTACTCGTCGCGCGGCGCCCGGTCGCGGACGCCTCTCAGCCCCCGGCGTGAGGCTGCCGGCGGTCGCGCGGCACGCCCGCCGCGACGAACGCCGCCGAGACGACCTCGTACGACTGGCGCGCCGCGGCGATCGGGTCGAACCCCTCGCGGCGCTGGACCATGAGACTGATCTCCACGTGGATGTCACCACGATAGCCGGCGCCATCCATCGCGCGGAGGTAGCGCGCGTAGTCGAAGTCGCCCTCACCGGGGATAAGAAAGGCGTAGTCGGGCACGACCCCCCGTTCGTCCTTGATGTGGGTGTAGACCGTGTGCGGCGCCAGCGCGGTGACGCTCTCCTCGATGGGGATGCCCTGAACATTGAAGTGGCTGATGTCGAAAGCCAGTCTCAGGTTTGGCCGATCGATCGTCTTCAGGAGCCAGAGGACGTTTTCGATGCTGTTGAGCGGGCTCGAGACGTGCGGTTCGATGGCAACGGTCACGCCCCGGGCGGCGGCATAGTCTGCGAGACGCGCCAGCCGATCGACCAAACGATCGCGCAGGGCGATCCACTCGCCGGCCCTCCCGCCGGTGGTCGTGTCGAGGACCGGCGGCCCATCCTCGCTCGCCCAGTCGACGGCAAGGTCGATCGCGCCGGTGAGACGCCGCCAGTTCTCGGCGTGCTCGGCGGGATCGGTCGCGACGAGGCTCCGGTGTCCGGCGATGGCGGGGAGCACCAGGCCGTGCTGATCGACCAGCCTGCGGATCGCGCGCCGGCGCTCGCCAGTGAGCGCATCCAGCTCGTCACGCCATCCCGGAACGACTGTGATCTCGATCGAGTCGAACCCGATCGCGGCCAGCGTTGGTATCGAGACCTCGGCGGGGACGCCCTGCATGCTCCAGGTGGTGTAGCCGAACCTCACGCGAGCTCCCTGCTTCCGGCGAGCGGCGAACGCCCGGCCCGCCGGATCTGGTAGTTGAACTTCGACTGGAAGGCGCTGAACCAGTCGAAAGAGCGGAAGGAGGCCTGCCGGAACGCGATGGGACCCTTGCGCATCAGGACGATGTCGCCGGGAACGATGGCACGCTGCTGCTCCGACTCACCGTCCAGAATCAGATTGGCGCCATGCCGCCCCTCGAGCCTGATCCCCACCTCCACATCCTCGGGCACGATCAACGAGACGCGGATCGGCGAATGGCAGGAGATGGGGACAACTGCGAAGCCACCCACGCCGGAGAGGAGCACCGGTCCTCCCGCGGCCATGCAGTACGCGGTGGAACCGGCCGGCGTGGAGAGGATGATCCCGTCGCCCGGGTAATCGTTCACGTGCTGCCCATCGATGAAAAGCGACGGCTGGACGAAACGGATCTCCCCGTGGACAACCACGTCGTTGACGGCCCAGCCTAAGTCCTCAACCCGGCCGGACTCGACCCTGCGGAGCGTGGTGGCCAGCGTGGGGCCGACGCGCAGGTGGAAGTCGCCGGCAAGAAGGCGATTGAGGGCCTCGCGCCATTCGCCCGCCTCGGCCGCGGTGAGGAATCCGAAGTTGCCAAAGTTCACCCCCAGGATGGGCACGTCGGGGTAGCGGCGCGCGGCGCGCATCATGAGGCCATCACCGCCCAGGGAGAGGCACAGACCGAGGTCCGCTGGCGCGACATCGTTGGCGACGCGGACGCCCCGCTGCACCAGCCAGCCGCGGATCTCCGGTTCCAGTTCTGCCGCGGTCGCGCTCTCGCGATGGGCGAGGATCGCCACGGCGCGATCACCGGAGCGCAAGCGCTCGCTGAGCAGGCGAGCCGCAGTATCGGCGCGATCGACGCTCATCGATCGGACGCCACGATCGCCACACGCCTATCCTACTCGTTGGCGTGACGCCGCCTTCGGGCGAATCCGCGGGGAGCGTGCGTGGACCTGGCGAAGCTTGCCGCCTGGCGGGCGGCACTGATCCGTGAGACCGAGCGGATGGTCGCCCCTGGAGCACCGCCGCTCGACGAGGTCAGCCGACGCCGTCTGTTCTGGCTCGAGACCCAGGTCGAACTGATCGAGGAACGGATCCGCGAGACCGTCGGTTCGGCTGATTGAACCGTTAGGTCGCGTGCCTCACGAGGGCCTAAGGGGGTCGCGGCTGTCTCTTACACGGGCACGACATCCGCGTTCGTACCTTCCCGTTCGCCTATGGATTCCCGAGCACTCATCCGCACCGTCGTCGATATCGTCCACCTCCGCCAGGCCGGCGTGACCGCGCCAGCGATCGAACGGCATCTCGCCGACGCCTGTTTCAGCGAGGGGATGGTGCGCCGCATCCTCAGCCACGTCGACGAGCGCCTCGCCACCATCGAGCACCGGATGGCGCTGCGCCTGGCGCTATCCGCAGAGACCCTGCTGCAGGATTGCGCCGAGGTCGCGCCGCGAGTCCCCGGCCGAAACTGAGCCGCGGGTCGACCCCGGGTGGGTACGCGCCAGTCAGGCGAGCGCGGCGCTATTGAAGCGCCGACGCAGCCCGACGATGCCGGACTCTCGATGGCGGGTCGGGTAGACGCGATTCGTAAGCAGAATCGTGAAGAGCCGTCGCTCGAGATCCAGCCACATGCCGGTACCGGTGAAACCGGTATGTCCGATGGCCCGCGCCGAGAACAGATCGCCGCCACTCCAATGAGAAGACGGTAGCGCCCAACCGAAGCCGCGGCGCTGGCCGTCCTCACCGGTCGCGTGGGCCTGACCCGCGAGACCGAGAAGCGGTTCGGACAGAAGCCGCCCGTCGAGCAGCGCCCGCCCCACCGAAATCAGCGCCGCGAGCGAACCGAACAGGCCAGCGTGCCCGGAGACGCCCCCCATCGCCCAGGCATTCTCGTCGTGAACTTCGCCGCGCATCAGCCGTCCCCGCCATGGGCACTCCTCGGTGGGCGCTACCGGCGCGTCGCAAGGTCCGAACCCGATGCCCGGAGCGATCCCCACCTCGGCGATCAGGTCGCTGAACTGCCGGTCCAGCGGAACACCGCGCAGCCGCTCCAGGACGTAGCCCAGCAGGATGAAACCGAGGTCGGAATAGACGACCGCCCCGCGCTTCCCTTCCAGTGGCAATTGCGCGATGCGCGCGAGCAGCGTCGGCCGATCGAGTCCCAGGGTGTAGAGCGGAGACCACGCCGCCAGACCCGAGGAATGGCTGGCCAGATCCAGGATTGTCGCGTCGGCGACCCGCGAGTCCGTCTGCAGCCAGGACGCCTCCGGCAGGTAGGTCGCCAGTGGCTCGCGGGGATCGATCCGTCCCTCGCCGATCGCACGAAGGAGCAGCGTCGTCGTCGCGAGAACCTTGGTCAGCGAGGCGAGGTCGTAGGAAGTGTCGATGGTAACGCCTTCCTCGCCAAGTGCAGTCGTGCCTCCCACCCAGCTTTCGGCCGACGTGACGTTGCCAATCGCCGCGGCCGCACCCACGATCTGCCCTTGATGGACCGCGCGCGCGACGACCTCGAACGCAGCGGCCCCGCTCACGGAAAGGGACCTGTGCGCGCCGTCATCGGGGGGCGATGGTACCAGCGCGGGATGGGTCCGACGCGGCGCATCTCGCGGCGAGCGGGCTACGATGCAGCCCCATGCCCTATCCGCTCGGCGATGGCACTTTTATCGGTCGGGCGCGCCTGACGCCGGATGCGCCTGTTGTCGCGGGATCGATCGGGGAATGGTCGATCGTCTACACGGTAGGCCGTTCCTGCTTCGATGACGGCGGGGCGCTTCGCCTCTCCTGGCGATTCGCCTCTGACTGGTCCGAACCTCAGTTCACCGATCCGGCGGCACCATCGCACCTCGCGGTCACCACCGATGGCGTGGCGCGACTCGATCTTCGGTACGACGCGCGCGGCAACGTGCGGCCGTGGATGCGCACCGTCCGCGTGCGGGTCGTCGATGGCTTCCTGCGCGAGGCCGAGACGATTCGCTTCGTCTGGCGGCAGGCGCGTGTTCAGACCTTCCGCGAGACACGCTTCCGGTTCCGCCTCTTCGTCGATCCCTTCGGGACGGATCTGTTCCAGGAAGTTCCCGACGACCTGGGATTTCCGGTGATCGCTGCGGCCGCGGAGACCATCCGGGTGCATGGGCCATCGCATGCCATCACGGGAGACTCGATCGTCTACCACGTCGCGTTTGAAGATCGGTGGGGTAACCCCGCGGCCCCGCCCGATGGAGCGGTGACACTCGTCGCGGAGGACGGTGCGTCGATCGCGATGGCGCGAGCGACGGAACCCACCGCGACGCTCGCCACCCATGCGCCAGCCCACCCGGGCATCGCGCGCGCGACCGCGAAGTGGGGTGACGAGACGTCCGTTCCGGTCAATCCGCTCGAGATCTCCGCCAATCAGCCGGAGTTTCGCCCGTTTTGGGGCGATCTCCACGGTCAGAGTGGCGAAACGATCGGATCTGGCACGGTCGAGGAGTACTTTGCCTACGCACGCGATGTCGCCGGAGTCGACTTCGCGGCACACCAGGGCAACGACTTCCAGGTGACGCCGGCCATTTGGGCGGAAATACGGCGGCAGACGGCCGCGTTCCACGCTCCCGGCCAGTTCGTCACGTTCCTGGGAATCGAGTGGTCGGCGATTACGGCCGCGGGCGGCGACCACAACGTGCTCTATCGGGGTGACGACGGCCCGCTCCATCGCACCAGTCACTGGCAGGTCGAGGATCGGACCGACGCCACGTCCGACGCATACCCGATCGATGCACTCTACTTGGCGCTGGCCGGGTTTGAAGACGTGATGCTCGTCCCTCACATTGGCGGCCGACGAGCCGATCTGGCGTGGCACGATCCCCACCTCGAACGACTCATCGAGATCCACTCCTGCTGGGGTACGTTCGAGTGGTTCCGTGATGAGGCGATGCGGCGCGGCCTCCGCGTCGGATTCACCGCCGGCAGCGACGATCACAAGGGGCGGCCGGGGGCAGCCGCGCCGGGATCGGGCTCCTTCGCGGTGCGCGGCGGCCTCACTTGTGCCTGGGCGGGTGACCTGACCCGCGAGGCGCTATGGGAGGCGCTCCGGGCGCGGCGGACCTCGTGTACGACGGGCGCGCGCATCATCGCCCGCCTAAGGACCGGCGACGGCTACTGGATGGGAGCAGAGGTCGCGGGGCAGACACACGCGCCGACCCTTCAGGCGCGCGTGATCGGACTGGGGCCGCTCGCCGAGGTCACCATCCAGCGCGGTACAGAGACTGTGTACCGCCACGATCTCGGCACGCGGCCGTCGCACAACGCGATCCGGGTCGCCTGGCGAGGCGCGCGGATCCTGGATCGGAACCGTCAGCAGGTCTGGGACGGTTGGCTGCGGATCGAGGGCGCACTCGTCAGGCAAGCGCGCGGCTACGCGCTCGATGAGCCGAACGAAGCAGTGACGGTGGATGCGGACGGACTCGTCCGGTGGCGATCGCGCACCGCCGGCGACGAGGACGGCGTCGACCTTCTCCTGGATGATGCGTCTCGCGGCACGCTGACCTTCGTCACCGACCTCTGCTCGTTCACCCTCGATCTCGCCAACCTCGTCGATCGTCACGAGCATCGCGCCGGCGGGGTGGATCGAGCCGTGGTGGTCGAACGACTGCCCGCGGCACCGGGGCCCGCCGAGGTCGCGTTCGCCTGGACGGACCCCTCCCCGCTTCCCCAGTGGAATGCCTATCACCTGCGCGCGAAGCAGACCGACGGCCAGATCGCCTGGACGAGCCCGATCTTCGTCGAGATCGCTCCACGCGCGGGTGAGGCGACCTGAGGTCAGCCCTCGAGCGTCGCCTTCAGCAGAATCGACACGCTGCCGCGCAGCGCGTTCGAGATCGGACAGCCCTGTTCGCCCTGGCGGGCGAGTGCCTCGAACCGCGCCTGATCGATGCCCGGCACGCGGCCACGGACCTCGAGCCGGCTCTCGCCGACCTTGATTCCGCCCGGTACCGACTCAACCGTCACAACCGCACTCACCTTGAGTCGCGTGGACGGCGTGCCCGCCTCACTGAGCGTGTGAGAGAGCGCCATCGCATAGCAACTCGCGTGCGCCATTGCGATCAGTTCCTCCGGGCTCGTGCGCCCATCGGATCGCTCGACGCGCGAGGCCCAGGTGACCGGCAGTCCGGCCGCGAAGGCGCCGCTCCCTGTCTTCGTCACGCTGCCCTTGCCCTGAACGAGATTCCCCTCCCAGATCACCTCGGCCCGTCGCTCCGCCATTGGCATCGGTCTACTCCTCCGTGTCCTGCGCACCTCACCCGGTGCGTTCGGCATTCGCAAACATTCTCTATCAAAAGCCTGCCGGTCTGCGGCCCCTGGTTACCGCGCGATCTCGTCGATTCTCGCCAGGACGTCATCGGTCAGCGCGGGTCTGGTCAGCGCGGCGAGGTTCTGATCCAGTTGTGCGACCGACGAGACGCCGATAAGCACGCTCGTGATCGTCGGCAGCCGCAGAATCCACTGGATGGCGAGTTGCGTCAGCGATTGCCCGCGTTCGGCGGCGAGCACGTTGAGGCGACGCGCACGGTCGAGTCGTTCGGGCGTGAGCCGGCGCCGCGTAGCCTCCTCACCCCACGATTGCGCCGCACGCGAGTCCGCGGGAATGTCGCCACCCAGGTAGCGATCGGTCAGAACGCCCTGGTCGAGCGGCGAATACACGATCGCGCCGGCGCCAGCGCGATCGAGGTGAGGCAGGAGATCGGCTTCGATCCGCCGGTCGAGGAGGTTGTAGGCCGGCTGATGGATGGTGAGGCGCGAGAGCCCCTCCCGTTCGCAGATCCGGGCGGCCTCCGCGAACTGCGCGCCGTTGAAGTTACTTACACCGGCGTAGAGCGCCTTGCCCTGGTGGAGCAGGAGATCGAGCGCGCCGAGGCTCTCCTCGAGCGGCGTGATCGGGTCGGCGCGGTGCAGGTAGAAGATGTCCAGGTAGCTGACGCCAAGTCGGCGCAGGCTCTGCTCGCAACTGGCGACGATCGACTTCTTACTCAGGTAGTCGCCGTACGGGCCAGGCCACATTCGGAATCCGGCCTTGCTCGATAGGATCAACTCATCGTGCGGGAAGTTCCGCAGGTTACGCCCACAGACGATCTCTGAGTTGCCGAACGGCGTGCCCTAGTTGTTCACGAAATCGAAGTGGGTGATGTCGCGATCGAACGCCCGGCGCAGGATTGCCGCCGAGGCGTCGGCATCGCGATACCCGCCGAGCGTCTCATCGCCACCGAGCGAAATCGCCGGCAGGTGCAGGCCACTGCGCCCGGTGCGCCGATAGGGGATGCGTCTATCGTACCACCCGGGATCGAAAGACTCAGGAATGCCGCCGGCGATCCGTGTCGCCGAAACCTGCGGTGGCTGCTAAGTCATCGTGTGCCTGCGGACACCCATCTTCCACTATGGACACGCCCTCGTCAGACGTGTGCCTGCGCGAAAGCCGGCCGCGCGGGGAGGAAGCGCAAGAGGACCAGCGCCAGTACCATCGCGCCGGCGAACGCGTGGAGCGCGCCTCGGTAGCTGCCCGATGTGTCAAAGACCCACCCCGCGAAGATGGGTCCGGTGAGAGTGCCGATCGTCATCACGGGCGTCATCAGGCCGCCGATTGTGGCGAACGACTGGCGCCCGAAGTAGTCGGCCCGAATCGACAGCATGAGCGTCGCCAGCCCGCCGTACGCCGGTCCATACAGGGCAAGGAAGATCGCGATGAGCGGCAAGGAGTCGGCGCCGGCGAGGACGATGAACGACGCGGCGAGGGCAACGAGGCCTCCGGCGTACACGGTGCGCTGCCCGATCCGATCGGCAAGCGCGCCCATCGCCAGGCGCCCGACGATACTGACGACGCCGAGAACCGCCGTCGCCCACGCCGCGGTCGCGGTGCCGAGGCCGATGTCGATCATCAGAGGGATGAAATGGAGCGAGATCGCTGTGGTCGCCATGATGCGGATGCCAAACGACACAGCGAGGATCCAGAACGCCGCGCTGCGCAGCGCTTGCCGCGCGGTAAGCGTCGGTTCCTCCGGTCGCGCCGCCGTTGCCACCACCCCATCCGGAGCCAGGCCATAACGCTCGGGTCGATGGCGGACCAGCCACACCAGCGGTATCGCCACGCAGAGCACGATCGCGCCGACAAGGACCGCGGCCTGACGCCAGCCGAGTGACTCCACGAGCGCGGATACGCCCGGAACGAACAGTGCGCCGATCCCGATTCCGCACGACATGATGCCCAGCGCGAGCGAGCGCCGGCGCACGAACCAGTTCGCCACCGCAGTCGAACAGGCGTTGAAGAACCCGAGCGAACTGCCCAGCGAGAGCAGGACGACGTAGACGAGATAGTAGGCGAGGAGCGAGTCGACCCGACTGAGCGCGATCCAGCCGACGACGAAGAGCGGGACGCCGATCAGCATGATCCGCCGCGGCCCATGTCGGTCGATCAGCCAGCCCTCCAGGGGGCCGGTCAGCGCGCCTTCGAGACGGGCGAGAGAGATGGCACCGGAGGCCGCGGCGCGAGACCATCCGAAGTCCGCGACCATTGGCGCGAAGAACACGCCGAATCCGAAGACATACACGGCCGATTGAAGGGCGATGAGCGTCGTCGTGATGCCGACGAGCCACCACCCGTACCAGACCTGCGCGAGGCGACCGAACATCACGGGGGAGGGGATCGTAGCCGGGAGCTACCCGGCCGCAGGCCGGTGCTTCCAATCAAGGGCTCGCTCGCTGATCGGGGAGTTGCCCATCAAGGAACTGGTGTTCAGGGGACGTAGCAGCTGCTTCGATCCTCATCTTTGAATATCAGTCGAGCCGACCAAAAACCTCAGTCATCGCGACACGCTACGGCAGGCGTTGTAAGGCCCCGAACTAACGGGCCTGGAGCGCGAACACGATAGCGACCGGCGGCCGCTGCGTTACCCGGCGCTCTTGGTCCGGACTGCCTTGCAACCTCGGCCGGCAGCGCGCGCGACGGTTACTGCGCCGTTGTAGGCTGCGGCGGGCACGTCGCCGTGCCGTACGGGGCACTGTGTTCACATGCCACACGCCGGAGTGGCGACGCGAATCGGACCGTGGCGACAGAAGCTTGAGACGCCGCAGTGTCTGGACATCCAGTAACCTGAAGCGGCGGCGGATGTCGCGCAGGCAATGAGGCACACTGTTCAGGAATGCTGAGCAGCTGACAATTCGCGCCCAGATCAAACACTGATAGGGAGAGCAGATTGCACTGGACCGAACCCTCCCAGAAGGACATTGCCACCACCACGCTGGAGAAGCGCCTGTGGGACGCCGCCGATCAGTTCCGCGCCAACTCCGGCCTCAAGGCGCAGGAATACTCCGGCCCCATCCTTGGCCTGATCTTCCTGCGCTTCGCCGACGTGCGCTTCGCCGTCCAGCGCGCAAAACTGGACAAGGCCGGCGCCTCCTCCCGCCGCGGCAGCCGCGTCGATGAACCCGCCGCCTACCACGCCGACAACGTCCTCAACCTTGCCCCCGAGGCGCGCTTCGACTTCCTGCTGACCCTGCCCGAGGCGACCGACATCGGCGCCAAGGTCAACGCGGCCATGCGCCAGGTCGAGAAGCACAACCCCAGCTCGCTGGCGTTCTTGAAGAACGGGCAGCCCCTCTTCGACGTCTCGTCGAAACGCTGTCAGACCGAGTGGGCAACCTCCGCCGCACCCGCGACCTGCTGCTGCCGCGCCTGTTGTCCGGCCAGATCGACGTGGAGGCTATCGTATGAAGACCAAGATTGATCTAGGCAATTTGCAGCGGGTGCCGCTGCGAGATGCGTGGAAACACGAGGCGGGCGAATTCACGCCCTGGCTGGCCGAAGCCGACAACCTCTACGCCCTAGCGCAAGCCCTCGGCCTCAGCGAGCTCGAGGCGGTGGCGACCGAGCACTACGTTGGCGACTTCAAGCTCGACATCCTCTGCACCGACGGCGACCAGCGGGTCATCATCGAAAATCAGCTTGCCGAGACCGATCACAAACACCTCGGCCAAATCCTCGCCTACGCGGCGGGTGTCGAGGCGCGCAAGGTGATTTGGGTGGCGAAGTCGTTCCGCCCCGAGCATGCGGCTGCGCTGCGGTTCCTCAACGCGAACACGACCGACGACCTGAGCTTCTTCGGCGTGCAAGTCGAGTTGTGGCGGATCGGTAGTTCGCGCCCGGCCCCCAAGTTCGAAGTGGTCGTCAAGCCCGATGACTGGGTCAAGACAGGCAGGGAACTCGCTCGGGCCGCTTCGTCGGCTTCACCAACCAAGCAGCTGCAGCTCAAGTTCTGGGCGGCGCTGATCGACCGGTTAGCGAGGAATTCACCACAGATTCGGCCGCAGAAACCTCGACCTCAATATTGGCTGGTTAACTCGATCGGTCGTTCTGGATTCGAACTCAACATCACAGCGAACACTCGCGACGAGCGGCTAGGTGTCGAATTGTGGATGCCGGGCGAGGAGGCTAAAGCTCGCTTTGCTGCGCTACTGACGCAGCAGGACACCATCGAACGTGCTCTC
>Ga0194131_10003450_pt1 | contig 24939 bp, 19 predicted proteins | sample TA2KigO120mmetaG_FD_148631 | JGI IMG/M metagenome (GOLD analysis project Ga0194131, IMG submission 148631) | Freshwater microbial communities from Lake Tanganyika, Tanzania - TA2015053 Kigoma Offshore 120m | ecosystem: Environmental > Aquatic > Freshwater > Lake | place: Tanzania: Lake... | reverse complement strand
TTAAAGCTTTACAACAGGCGTTAGGTCAAGCTCAGCGGCCTAACGTTTCTCGAGGTAACTCAGACCGAAGTGAGCAAGGGCCTCAGATTAGCCCCTCGGTAAGCATACCGCCCAGTCAACAGCAGCTGCCACAACCCATGCAGCTACCACCGATACCGCCACCACAGCCGTTACCTCTTGGGTCTTTGTTAAATAATGGACCTGCTCAACCAATAATTCCCTACACGCCAAGTAGGTTTAATGATGATTTGCCTCCCAGACCTCCAGTACAGGCACAGCCAGATCCCACAACTATGGCCCTGTTGCAAACTATGCAGCAACAAAATCAGATGTTTCAGCAGATGTTAATGAACCAGAATCCTAACATGAACAACGGCGTTGCTAATGTTCGAGGTACGGTAGGAAATGCATTCCAAAGTTTTGCTGGCCCCAGATTTCCTATGGGACTAGCAAGAACAATAGGCAGCGGAAGAATATTGCCCTCAAGATTCAACGGAAATGCACGAAGCGGAGTCCAGGGGAAAATGGGGGCCAATCCAGCTGCTCGTGGTCCGCTCCCTTCAAGATTAAGTCGATAACTTAAGAGTTTCTTCTAAGTGCTAGGCCTATCAAAATGTCTTTTTAGACGATAGACTTAGCGCTTAGCGATAGATTCTCAAATTGAATTGAGTTTAAAAGACGGGTTCCGGTGCTTAAAAAAGAGTTGGGCAATAACACAGAGTTTTCTGCACAAGAAAAATCCTCAAGGCAGCAGTTGTCTCCAATTACAGTAAACGGGCCCACTTGAACATTCTTTCCAAAAGTAACATTTTTACCGATAAGTATCGGACCTGAGAGTTTGACATGATTAGTGCTAGAGCCGGAATCAACCCAGACTTTTGGTTGGGTTTCAACAAGATGAATATCAAGAGATGCCAAAATATCTTTCAAGAATTGGTTTTCGTTAGTTAGTTGTTGAAGCAGATGATGGCTAGTTGTTAAGAATGCTGGAAGGTCTCCAGTATCATACCAAAATCCTTTAGTATCAATGAAACCATGAACGGATTGCGGAAAGTTTTTCATGAGCGCAGGGTAAAGAACATCGTTAATTCCACAGGTTTTGTTTTCAAGAAGGTCGAAAACACTTGGTTCCAGAATGTGAATTCCCGTGAAAATCCCATGTCGATGGGCTTTGCTAATCTCCATTTTAGGCAGTTGCACGAGATGATCATTTTGGTCAATGCCGACCTTTGAATAGAGATGCTGCCTTGAAGGGTCTTGAATGAGAATCATAGACGCTTTAGAGTTTTTTTCGACGTGTTGATCAACAAAACGCTTAATATCGATATTGGTAACAAAATCACAATTTACCAAGATAAATCGGGAATCAGATAAGAAGGCTTCGGCATTTTTAACCCCACCACCGGTTCCTAGAATCGGATTTTCGTGAGTGAAGGAATAGTTGAGCCCCCCAAAATTTTTTTTACTAAAGAAGGCCTCCATCTCTTTAGGCAAGTGAAAAAGGTTCATGACGACATCGGTGACACCAGCGCGTTTAAGTAAAAACAGAATGTGAAGAATATTTGGAATATTTAGAACTGGAACCAACGGCTTGGGAATTTTTTGTGAGATAGGATTAAGTCGGGTTCCAAGTCCCGCAGTAAGGATCATTGCTTTTCTGACTGAAGCGGCCATGCAATTATTGTAGCTGTATCTTAGAAATAAGCGCTATCCATTTCTCAATGTCGAGAACACTCGATTTTACTCCAAACCCGTTTTCTTGGAGATTACGGGCTGATTGAAGTGCCGGTATTAGGTAGGGCCAGTGTGTTGTTTTTCCAAATCGAATAAAGAAAGAAGCAAAGGAGCCTGCCGCTTTTATAGTCCTCTGAAAGGCCACCTGTTTTAAATCGCTCTCAAAAATATGCCAGGCGATCTTTTTAGACACGGAATGCCGGCTAAGTTCGGTTTTGTATGCATTGATGAGAATGGATCTTTCTGAATCGTTTAGAGGTAAGTAAGCATCATAAACTAGGCTCGCGACATCATAGTGCGGGGACCCAATTCTTGCGTCCTGGAAATCGATAATCCAAAGCTGTTCACGCTGAATGAGAAGGTTTCTACAATGGTAGTCTCGATGGGCAAAGACGCTGGGCTCTATTTGAGCGATTGTCTTACAAAACTGACTCAGCTGGGTATAAGTGGAATCGGAGATTTTTGGGAGATTTAAAAGTTTTTGATGCAAGTACTCAAAAGTGAATAAAATTTCTGTTAGATATTTCTCGGCATCAAAAAAGCGACTGGCCGCAGGGATTTTTGGGGGAACTGGATAGGCTTTTCCATGGAGATCGGCCAGAAGACGGATGGCCTTTTCTAACCAAGCCATTTTACTTGAGGGGTCGGATTGGATTCTGGTTTGAAGAAATTCGTCACCAAGGTCTTGCATCAAAAGAAAACCCTGTTTGGGATCTGTAAAGAAAAACTCTGGCACTGGTAAAGAAAGACCTTTTAGAAAACTCTGATGCGCGGGGTAATCTTGGGTTTGAGTCCATTGAGGATCCGAAACGAGGATGAAATTTTGTTGTTCGGTTTGAATTCGATAAAACGAACGGTTTGAACCATCGCCTAAAAGCAATTGGTAACTAAAATGGGTGGATAGTCGCTGCGTGGATAACCATTTTGATATCCAATTTTCAATCTGGGGATTATTCACCCCTTAAGAGTAACCAGAATAGTCAGTAAAATCAACACCTTATTTTGCCTAAAGACTTGTAAAAAAAAAGCCGATCGATATACTGAAGAAGAAGACCCTCAATCTCATTTCTATTCTCTTCTTTAATTTTAACCTTAAAAAAATTTCCGAATTGTACTCACAGGGAAGTGAAACGGTGTCTAGGCGTAAACAAAAGTGGCTGTCTTATCCCAAGGCCATTGCGGTCATGGCGGTGCTTTGTACTTTTGTCATGATCAAATTTCAAACGCCATCGAAACATACAAAGACCTCAAATAAAAAAGCCTCAAGAAAAATTGTTCATAAAGTTAAGCAAGCAACGTTAGGCACTCGTCCACTTGAAAGCGCAAACGTAAAAACAGAAGATATCAAACAACCAGCCTCTTCCAGTTTAAAAGAGTTCAAACTCTGTGCAGATACTTTAACTCAGCTGGGCAAAGAACGGGATCAGTCGGTTTTTTTATATGAAAGAGGGGTAGTAAAAGCCCAAAAGATTAAGAAGACGTCTCAAATCAAGGTTAAGAAAGTTAAAATTGCTAAAGCTGTAACCAAGCCGGCACGGCGTACAAAAGCCCAACTTAAAAAGACACTTTCCGAGAGGGTCCTTCAGTATTTAGAAAGTTCCGAATTGGATACTCAGGACGCCGTTGATAACCCAGCGCCCTTAGATGAAATTGCCCACCAATCTTTTCAAGAGCCTGTTCAATCAGAAGCCTATGATTCGAATCCACTAGTCGCCATGGTCTCTTTGTCGAATCTTTTGGATCCCATCCTGCCTTTTCAAATTGAGAAGCCTCTTCAGGTTCGAGAGAGCCTGTTTCAGAAAATATCTTTTTCGGATCTTGATGAAAGTCTTTTGTTTCTGAGGGAGATGGAAGACCATTTAGAAAGTAGCCAACTGCCTAAGCAGAGGTTGGCGTGGTCTAAGCTTACTGAATTTCCACCTGTGGTTAGTAAGGAAATGATTGAGCCTCAAAAGGCTTTGCAAGTTACTGAAAATGAAAAGAGCCTAGAAGAAATAAAAGAAACTCAAGCAGACGTACCCGAGCCGGCAGTCGAAAATAAAAAGGCTTCTTCTGTGGTTACAGAGGAAAGAACAAACAATCCACCTTTGAATTCCGAGCCGGCATTAATGCCAAAACGAACTAGGCTGGGACCTAGTATGGCCTCGGCCTCATCTTTAGTAGAGGAGACTTTTGGAGAAGCGATGTCAGCCGTTAATTTGAAACCCCTGAATACTCAGGCGGCCATTATCAGCAAAAAAGCCGAGACTCTCCAAGTGAATAGTCAGGCTGAACAAGCAGACGACGAGTCTAGCGACCACTCACGGGGCGGAACATTTTTTGGAGAGCTTAGTGTGGATAATGCCACCTTGAGTTGGTTAGAGTCGCAAAAAGGTCATATTGAGCTTTCTTTGCATCGAGAAGGGTCAAAAGACCCTCAAGATACGATTTTTCTGATGGACTACCAGTTCCCAGCGTCGGGCTCTCGTTTTGAGTTGGAAGGAGCCGGTCTGCGAGGGAGATACCGACTGATAGCAGGGGTCTATATTCCAAATTCAGCCATTCCGGTGGCACAGATTCCGTATGCTAAACTCATTTCGAATGAAAACTACAAAGAAAAAATACAATTAGTTATAAACAAGAATACTTTCTCAGGGGCCAAAAGCAGAGCCGCTTCGCAAATAGTTCACGACTTTGTTCCATTAAACCTTACGTTATTTGACGGGGCTCCAAGCAATTACAGAAAACCGAAGGTGCTCAAAGCCGGAGAGGTTTCAATTGTTGGGATGTCAGAGCTAGGAAAGTTCCCTGTTGATAGTGAAGGGAACATCCGAATTCCGCAGGTTCCAGTTACTTCAGAGTTGGTAATAGAAGCTCGGGCTCCCGGCTACTATCCTACTCGGCAAATTATCCCCATCTTTTCCTCTGCCGCCTACGCGCCCATTTATTTGGTAGAAAAAGATAAAGTCGATGTAGTTACCCAATATTTCACAAAGAGGCCGCAGCAATCGGAAAAAAGTGTTGTGTTGGGAAGAATTTATGACCTTAAAACACGCACTCCACAGGCGGGCGAGAGCCTTTCGCTTTCTCATAGAAAGGGGTCAGCAGTTTATTTCGGGGCTTTACCGGATCTTAATTCAAAGACAACCCTCGATACCGGATTGTTTGGTTTTTACAATGTTGAGCCCTCAATAAGAACCTTAAACAGAGAAAGAGGACAGTATTCCTTGCTTTTAAATATGAAACCCAATTTTGGGTACTTTGTAGAATTTGGACGAGGAGGGGCGCGAGATTTTAAAGGGGGACTTACAGATCCCTTTTTAAGAAAAGAGGTGTTTGGTTCGGTTCAACTAGTTGGAAGTTCGAGCGAGTCAGTTGAGACTCAGTCAAACGGCAGATTTAAGTTTGAGCAAGTAGATTTGCCACCGGGAGTCCTGACTTTTGAAGCCTATGCTGAGGGTTACCCCAGAACGTGGTTTACAGTTCCTTGGAGTGTCAGGGAATCCATAAAAGAACACTCCTTCTACATGATGGAACGGGATCTAATAAAAGAAAGCGCCAATCGGATTGCACGAATGAGGCACGAAAAAAATACGGGTGTCATAGTGGGCGGGGCCCATACAAGCCTTTTTAGATCGAACAGAACCCAACTCAGGGTTCTCTTGATGGATTCCGCTGGACTCCCTGTCGCAATAGAACATGGGCCTTTTTCTCTAACCCAAGTGCCAGAGACCAAGGCGGGTTTTAGGTTGAGCCCGAAAGATCCCGGGTTTGCCTTTTACAATCTAACTCCCGGGGAATATTTGTTGAAAATGATAGATGACAGGCAAAGAGTTGTTAAATGCCATGTAATTAGAGTAGGGGTTGAGAGGGTTTCAGTAGTTGTAAATTAAAAACACAACTCTCACAGATCGCAAAGCTCCTTAGGAACGGCCCCATTTTTTTTAAACACCAGAAAGCTATCCACGCCCTGTAATAAACTTCCAAAGAGTTGTTCTTTGTAGGCCTCTACAAAGTTAGCTGCCAAAAACTCACTGTAAAAATTCTTTCCCGCAAATCCAAGTGTGTCATTGTGGCTTAGTTCGATTAAGGCATTTATATTTGTAACCTTATATTTCTGCACAATCCTGCGAACCCTTCCTACGCCCGAGTTATACGAAGTTATCGTTGTTCCCCAATCAGGAAGCGAATCGCGATACATTCTTAATAATCTTGCGGCACTTTTGGTCTGTTTTAATGGGTCTGCCCAAAGATCGGAGGCTTCAGCATGAATAAGCTCTCGAGCAGTCTGTGGTGTGAATTGCCAAATTCCCACGGCACCAATTTTGGAAAGAGCCCTTGTATTAAATGACGATTCGACAAAGGGAATTCTTGCGAGTGCCAATGGTAAACCCTGTTGCTTAAAGACGCTTTCAATATGTGGCAGCAAAAACTTTGCTCTTTGCAGCGCCAGCAGAAAATTATCGCTTTGTCCCGTCTGAGTTCGAATATTTCTAACGAGCTTTTGATAACCAGACCTATCTAAAGCCCCATTTCGTGAGAGGAAAGACTGGATGGCAGTTTTTTCTTCTGTTGATAAAAGGTGGGTTTTAGTAAGTCCGGCAGCTTCATCCAATCTTTTTCTTAATTCAGCGAGAATCTTTTTTTCAAACTGAGCAGATTTAATCTCTGCAGCTGTAGCGGAAGAGCTTCTAAAGAGTGGTCGAAAATCAATGTAACCAAAGGAAACTTCGGGTCGCCGCCGATCGTGAATTACGCGGGTTTTACTGTTAAATCGGGAGTAAATGTCAATCCAGAATTGCACGCGTCCCTTGAGTTCAGGCGCCGGTAAAAATGAGCTCTCAATTTTCCCCTCAGGGTCTTCGATTAAAAGTTCTGCTTTGGAAAAAGCAATTGAGCCCTCACCACCGCTATCGACCGCAATGAGAGTCCAAGGGTACTCTTTAACCCAGGTGGGATGAAAATAATCCCACGGGTTGTTAGAGGTGTATTTAGATAAGGTGGGCTTAGTCATCGATGACTGGGCCATTCGGATGTAATCCATCTGTGATGGCTTCGTTTTGTCTGAGGGCACCGAAAATCCTGCGGTAAACACGGCGACGAAAAAAAGCGATAAGAACAACCTTTTCTGCCAACGGTTCCTATGGGCATTAAATTTAGACTTGCGACGATTCGGTTTCATCAACATCCCTGCAGTGTTAAGCCAATAACTGTCACTGTTGTCGTATTTTAAGACATTCTTAGGCTATGATCCGGGAGCCCAGCGCATGACCTCTTCGATGTTGAGGCAATCGTTGTGCCAGGTGGATTGACCGAACTTAGGCTATAAATATCGTGCCGTGAACAAACTTCATGGTCGTTTGAGCCCCTTAAAAAGCCCTCTCAAAGTGATCGGGCATGAAATTAAGTTCTACCCGTTAGCTAATAGGAACAAGGTCGTATTTGCGTAACTCTGCCATGGCTCTTTTGTAACCAATCGATACGACGTTTTGCAGAATTTGGGTCTTTAATGTGAAGTGTTCACCAAAAAACATTTCTCTGTCTTTAGGCTCCGGATGGATAAACATGTAGTTAAGCTTTTCATTAAAGTCGATTCTTTTTTGCAATCTGGAAACCAAAGTATCCAGATCCTCTTCGGGATATTTTTTTTCTTTGAAAAACTCACGAACGGTATCAATCGCTGCTTTTTTGTTCTCGTGAGCCTTTCTGGCTCCATAAACTTTCTGCTCGATAGCTTGGTAAAGACTTTGAATGATAATTGAAGGTAGCCCATACTGATTTAGGGAGCCTATCTCTTGTTTGTAGTGATAGGGTTGGTGCGTGTAGGAACAAATAATCAGATCGCAGTTATTTTCTTTTGCGACATGGGTGGAGAGGGTTTCTCTGATCTCTCCGTCTATATAGTAACGGCTTTTATTTTCACCGTGGTGTACTTTGTAAGGAGAATAGATTAAGGGTAAAGACATTGAGGCCGCTACTGCTTCAGAAATTTTGACGTTCGAAGCATACTGACAATACTCGTCGAAGGTCTTTTCGGTTCCAAATCGACCAAAAACCATTTTTCTTGAGTGGTCGAGCTGGGTTCCCACAACAAAGAGGTCCGGTTTTAATTCATTAAAGTGTTCTGTGGGGAGGATATAATCTTTTAAATAGTTTGCTAAGCCCTGTGTTGAAAACAGACCGGGAGTTTTCAGGTTTCCCAGAACCAGAGATTCTAGGGTCTTTCCTAAAACCGGGCGCTTTTTGAAAAAGTTGTAAAACCCCGTTTTGCTGGGCCAATTAAAAGAGAGCATGTTTTTGTATTGAATTTTGGGAATCTCTCGGAAGTTGCCAGGGATCTTAAATTTAGCATTGTCTGCAAAGGAATTAATGATCGATTCGATGTTAATTCCAGCCGCTAACATAGTTACTATTAGAGCCCCAGCGCTTGAGCCCACATAGGTGGCAATCTGCTTGGGATGTGTTTTGGGCCTTGGATAAGGAAGGCAATCAGGAGGTGAAATGGGATCTGATAATCCGCCCAGGAACGAAAACTCTCGATCGCGGAGAGCTAAACAAACGCCAATGTGGAATGCAGCTGCTTTGGTAGCACCACCACTAAAGACGAGCGCTGTTTTGGTAAACTCAATTTTTTTGCGATTTCGTTCCTTCAAGCTGGCCCCCTAGTACGCAGACCTCGCATTCGAGAGTAACTCCGAATTGTTCTCTTACGCGTACTTTGATGATGTCGATCAATGTTAGTATATCCTTAGCCGTTGCATTTCCCTTATTTAAAATGAAGTTAGCATGTTTTGTTGAGATTTCGGCCCCTCCGACGCAGAGTCCTTTAAGGCCAGCTTTTTCGATCAGTCTGCCGCTTGAATAATCCGAGCCATTTTTAAATGTCGAACCGCAGCTTGGAAAATCTAGTGGCTGTTTTTCTGCTCGCTCCAAAATGATTCTATCCACTTCTTTTCGAATGGTTGCAGAATCTCCATGTTGAAGTTCAAACATAGCCCAGATCACTAAGCTGTTTCTTACTTCAGACTCTCGGTAGGAGAAATGAAGATCTTGCCGTTTGAGCTGTTTAAATCCGGTGTTGAAGTCGAAGAAACGCAATTCTTTAAGGATATCTCCGTAACACCCATATTTAGTTCCGGCATTCATGTAGATGCCACCTCCGATGGTGCCAGGGACTCCTGAGCTAAACTCTAAACCGGTGTATCCTTTTTCAATAGCCCACTTTAGTAGAGTGGGTTTTAACACTCCGCCACCGCATTTTATCCAAACCTTGCCGGGTTCATTGCTGGGGATCTCTTCTATCGTTTGAAAGGCTTTAGCCAATGAGATAACGATTCCTCGAATTCCCTCATCAACGACTAAAAGGTTGGTTCCGGTTCCAATGACGGTCTGGGGGATTTGATTTGATTTAGCTAGAGTGTCGATCCAGTTGAGTTCTTCCTCGTTATTTGGGAATACTAAAATATCGGCCGGGCCCCCTACTTGATAGGCGACATGAGGAGCTAGCGGCGCATTGAACTGAGCTCGATCGCCTAGTTTTTCCTCAAAAAGAGAAAAAAGCTTAGAAGAGTTGTTTATAGACATTGGGAAGATCCCCTGCCCCTAAAGTTAAAATCACATCGCCCGGCTGGCTCTCTTGCAATAACTGTTCGATTCCCTCAATTGGTGTTTTGGTATAAAACGCATTGGGATGGCCAAATTGCAAAATGTTGTCCACAAGAACGCTGGATTCTAGTCCGGGGATTGGTATTTCGCTGGCTCCATAGATGTCGGTTACAGCAATGCTATCGCAGTCTTTAAAGCAGGTTGAGAATTGATCTAAGAGGTCCTCTACTCGGCTAAAACGATGTGGCTGAAAAACAGCCCTTATTTTTTTCCCGCCAAAACGCTCTCGAGCCGCTTTAAGCGTAGCTCTAATTTCGCTTGGGTGGTGAGCGTAGTCATCGATAAATAAGACACCGTCTTTTTCTCCGCGTCTTTGGAATCTTCGTTGAACTCCCTGGAATTTAGAGAGAGCTGAGAGAGCGATGTCTCGATCGATAGAAAGTTCTTCGGCCACAATTAGAGCGGCCAGAGCGTTTAAAACATTATGTCGACCTGGAACTTGAAGGTTTAATTCGAACGTCTCAGGCCCTACTTGAATTTGGCTGACGGTTTTGTCTGTTTGCGAGAAATAACTTAGCACTCGGTAATGATTTTCCTGGCGAAAGCCGTAGGTTTTTTTTCGGCGCTCTATTTTTGAGGAGAGAACGCGCAGATACGGGTCATCACCACAAATCACACTCAAGCCATAAAAGGGAACTTTGTTTAAAAAGGATAAGAAAGCTTTTTTTAATCGAGGCATCGTTTTGTAGTAGTCCATATGTTCGCGATCCATATTGGTAACTACGGCAATGCTTGGGGAGAGTTTGTTAAATGAACCGTCGCTTTCATCGGCTTCAACGACCATAAATTCTCCGGAGCCGAGTCTTGCATTGGTTCCTCCGAAATTGTCCATTCGACCTCCAACGACAATAGTCGGGTCGATAGCAGCTTCCATGAGAATGGTTGCAATCATGGAAGTGGTTGTCGTCTTTCCGTGAGCCCCAGCTACGGCGATTCCATATTTCAATCGCATGAGTTCGGCGAGCATTTCGGCTCTTGAGATAATAGGGATTTGTTGGCTTGTCCCCTGAATAATTTCCGGGTTTTCTCTATTGATGGCTGAGGAGTAAACCACTAGCTCGGTGTCTAAGACGTTTTCTTTGGCGTGCCCCTGATAAAATTTAACACCGCGGGAAATAAGGCCTTTAACGATTTCATTGGCCTTAAGATCAGAGCCGGAGACCCGGTAACCCTCTCTTAGTAAGAGTTCCGCAATAGCACTCATACCGATTCCGCCAATCCCTATTAGATGTATCTTTTTGATTTTATTGTACATTTTACCGCGTCCACTTGCGCTTCAACATTTTGATTAACTTCATTAAGCCCCTCGTTTTAACACTTTTGGCTTAAAGATTTCTAGAGTTGTTTTATCAAAAACCAAGGAAAAGGCGCAACCTCCCTTAAATTGTGTAGTTTAGTCTGGGTGGGCCAGGCAACCCTCTGAAATATTTAGTTATTTTGTCTTGTTGTTTGCCGGCATTTGCTTCGGGCCGATCCACAGAGCGGAGAGATGAGTAATTTTTTTTCTCCGAAAAACAGCGGGATCGTCACATTCTTTGTCTTGGGCGAGGTTAAAAGAAGAATGGTGGAGCTTTTCAGTAGTAGGCCGGTCGAAAAGAATTCTGAAGTGAAAGCATCGTTTGTGCCGATAACAATCAGAGGCGATCAAGATGAAAAAAAATAGGACACCTATTAGACGAAGGCACCAAAATGTTAGTTTGGGGATCTTTTGTTTGATCCTATCGGCGAAGATATTTGGTGTGGAGGTTTTCTTTTCGCCAGGTTCCGATTGTGAAAAACAGATTGTTGATTCAATTAATGGCGCACAAAAAGAGATCGTTGCTGCGGTTTATTCTTTGAACAATAAAAATATTGTAGAGTCTTTAAAGAGAGCGCATCAGAGAAAGGTGGCGGTAAGAATTTTAACCGATCGACTCCAAGCCTCAAATCGGGCATCAAAAACGACAGAACTCTGGCAAGCCAAACTGCCTATTCGAGTCCATTCAGTTCATCGAATAGAGCACAATAAATTTGGTGTCTTTGATGAAAAAAAAGCTATTACGGGGTCGTTTAATTGGACAAATGCCGCCCAAAATGTAAATTCAGAAAATTGTATTGTTCTCACTGAAGAAAACGCTGTTCAAGCATTTCATAATCGTTTCGAACATCTTTGGCAGGTGAATGCAGAGTCTCAGTCCACACTCTTTATAAAAAAGCTTATATCTAAAAGGGCTTCAACGAAAGTGCGCTCGACAGCTAGTGATTCAGCGAAGGAATAAAACGTAGGCAACCCTCTAAAGCAAGCTAGTATAAACCAACAATAAAGGGACCTTTATTGTTATGGCTTAGAGTTTTTAGGAAAAACTGTGATTTGCGATTTCTTCAGCAATTATTTCGAGAGCATTTCCAAATTGAAGTGGCACATAGCCTTGAGCCATTCTGGTCAATACAGAAGCCTCAAAAGTTTCTAGGGTGGTTTTTTCAAGCCGTTCAGCAAAGCCAGCCCCCTGTTCTACAACCCGAGCAGCTCCATGGGATGAGATAAGATGGGCATTGGTTACCTGATCATTTTGTCCGGTTCTTGGGTAGGGCACAAAGATAGCTGGCCGTCCTACTTGAATGAGTTCAGATACGGTTAAAGCTCCAGAGCGCCCAATGACCAAGGAGGCTTTTTGATAAAGTGAATAAATATCCTTGATGAAGGGTTCGCAACAATAATTGCTAACAAAACGATTAGAGGTAGCGGTACGGACCGATTCAAAATCTCTCTGGCCGGCTTGATGAAAAACCTGAGCATTAGGAAATTTTTCAAAAAACTTCGGCAAAAAACCAACGACAGCATCATTAATTGCCTTAGACCCTTGGCTGCCACCTAAAACGAGTAAAAATTGGACATTCGGATCGTAGTTTATTTTCGATTTTTGATAAAACACAGACCGAAGAGGATTCCCTGAATTGACACACTTTTTTGAGCTGAAATAAGAAGCGGCCTCAGGGAAGCCTAAAAAAATTTTTTTCGCCAGCCGTCCCAAAATACGGTTGGCTATTCCTACGGAGGAGTTTTGTTCTTGCAAATACAAAGGGGTTCTAAGGATGAAGGCCGCAAAGCACACCGGAACCGAAACGTATCCCCCCACTCCGATAACTGCCTGGGGCGTTTCTTTAAAAATAAACCACAGAGCCCAGAACAGGCCTTGTAATAGATGCCAAACGGTCTTGCAGATTTGAAAGAGGGATTGGTCTTTAACAGCACCTGTTTTAACAGCAAAAAAGGGAAAGCCAGCTTCCGGAACCAATTTGGATTCCATTCCGCGGTCCGTTCCGACATAGAGTACGATCCACCCTCGTCGTTTCATTTCCTCGGCAATCGCCAACGCCGGGAAGACATGCCCTCCGGTTCCGCCCCCTGTAATGATTACTTTTTTAGCGGTCACAAAAATTAAAGGTTTGATTCATCAACATGATTGTTCTTTGTCTGCAGAGATTATTGACGAGGACTGAAGGACATTCAATATAATTCCCATCAGTACGAGATTAACAATAAGGGCTGAACGGCCCCACGAAATAAACGGAAGCGGAAGTCCTTTGACGGGTAATAGTCCCGTGACCCCTCCCAGGTTGACCGTAATTTGCAAAGCGATCGACAAAGCCAAGCCAAAGCTTAAGTAACAACCGAAAGGATCTTTGGCAGAAAAGGAGATCTTAAACAAAAGGTAACAAAAATAAGTGAACATAACTAGTAAAGTCATAGTGCCGACAAAGCCCGCTTCTTCTCCGATCAGAGCAAAAATAAAATCGGTATGAACTTCAGGCAGGAAAAACAGTTTGCTGTTTCCGCTGCCCAGGCCCGTTCCAAAAAGTTGGCCTGAGTGAAACGATAAAAAAGATTGGATTGCTTGAAAGCCAGTTCCTTGAGGGTCGGCCCAGGGATTTAAGTAGGAAAAGAGTCTTTTTCTCCTCCAGCCATAATGAACAATCGAGAAAACAAAGCCTAAACTACCGATACCCAAAAAGGTCATAAGATAGGACAACCGCACACCTGAAATAAAAAGCATTCCCAAAAGAACAATAACTAAAAGGGTGGTGGTTCCAAGATCGGGTTGCTTAAAGATTAAAAGTAACGTTAGGGCAATGGGCAAAGAATTAGTGATCCACTTCCTTACGGGAAGAGGCGTTTCTTTGTGGCGCGCTAAAAGAGAGGCAAAAAAGATAGACAAAGTAATTTTAGCGAGCTCGCTCGGTTGAAATAGAAGGGGCCCGATCTTTAGCCATCTCGTAGCGCCATAGGCGAAATGCCGAAAAGGACCTAGGTGAGTGGCAATCAAAAATACAATTTGAGCTCCCATCAGTGGGTAGCTTAGCTTTCTCCATCGGGCATAAGGAATTTTATAAGCACACCACATGAGAACCAAACCAACTAGACCACAACCTGATTGTCTTAATACATAATAAAATTCCGACGAGTGTTTTTTGATTCCCATCACGGCAGTTGCACTAAATAAAGCGATCTGACCAATGAGAAGGAAAAGAATAGTTAAAACAATGATGCGGCGCTGAGTCGATGGCGTCATTAGAATCATGTTAGCCATTGTAACATGTTCTAAAAACTAAAGGCGAAAGTCCTCCGCTTTGATACTGTACTTTTCAAGTTTCCGTAAAAGGGTTTTTTTGGGAATCTTTGCGTGGAGAGCTGTCTGGTTGATTCGACCTTTAAAAGTCTTGAGTGCTCGAATAATAAACTCTCTCTCAAACTCTTCTTTAAATCGGTTGTAATCCAGCAAATCGGCATCTTCCACACTTGGTGCCGATGATGAATCTATAATCGGTGCCGCGGAGTTTAAATTATTACCTAATTTGAAGGCATTGAAATGAGCCGGGAGTGATTTAGCAGAAAGCTTATCTCCGGATTCAATGACAAAAGCATGTTCGATAGTGTTCTCTAGCTCTCGAATGTTTCCGGGCCAGTGATGGGCCGATAATTTTTCCATTGCCTGCACCGTTATTCCAAAAATTGATTTTTTGTGCTTTTGTGCGAAGCGCCTTATGAAGTAATTCACCAAATTTTCAATATCATCTTTTCTTTCCTTTAGGGGAGGTAAGTAGATGGGAATAACATTTAATCGATAAAAAAGGTCTTCTCGGAATGTTCCCTTTTGAATCATTTCTTCTAAATTTCTGTTGGTCGCGGCAATGATCCTAACATTCATCTCTATCTCTCGGCTTGACCCAACAGGCGTAAACTTTCTCTCCTGCAGAACCCTTAGTAACTTAACTTGCATTGAGGGTGAGAGATCGCCGATTTCATCTAGAAAAAGAGTGCCGCCTTCCGCATATTGAAATCTTCCGATTTGTCTTTGATCGGCGCCAGTAAAAGCACCTCGTTCGTGTCCAAAAAGTTCACTTTCAAAAAGAGTCTCAGAGATGGCGCTACAATTGATCGGAATTAGCTTTTCATCTTTCCTTGAAGAGTTGTAGTGAAGAGCTCTAGCCACAAGTTCCTTGCCGGTCCCGCTGTCTCCTCGAATAAGTACGGACGTATCGACTTTTGCGAGCTTATAAATAATGTTAAAAATCTTTTTCATTTCGCCCGAGTGACCGACAAACTCTCCGTTCTCTAGTGTTACTATTGGTGCCGAGTAGGCCATGGTTCGAATCATGGCTTGAGCATCTACAGCTCGTTGAACCATTTCAACCACAGCCTGGTGTTTGATGGGTTTGGCCAGGTAATTATAAGCCCCTGCTTTAATGGCTCGTACGGCATCTTCAATAGCTGAGTAAGCCGTCATGATGATGACAATAATGGAAGGGTCGTAGTTTTTGATTTCGGTTAAACAATCTAAACCGTTCATCTGAGGCATATTGACATCAAGCAAAGCCAGATCAATTTGATTGGTTCGAATTTTATCTAATGCTTCAATTCCATCCTCAGCTTGGAGGACGTCGAACCCTCCTTGTTCTAGGGCTTCGAAAAGGGTTGATCTTAGCTCGATATCATCTTCAACAACTAAGATTCTATATTGGCTCATGGTTCAATCTCCTTAAACGGGTAATCTAATAGTAAAGTTGCTTCCCTTGCCGAGCTGGCTATTTAAAGTCACAAATCCTTCGTGAAGCTCGACAAAATATTTGACTAAATACAAACCCAGTCCTGTTCCTTTTTCTTTTTCGGTCTGCGAATTATTTATACGGTAAAATTTAGAGAAAATCTTATCCTGTTCTTCAGCAGGGATTCCGTAGCCTTGATCTTTGATACAAACCTCGATTTGTGAATCAATTTCTTTGGATTCAAGAACCACAGTCGAATTCTCTGGGGAATACTTGATGGCGTTTTCAAGAAGGTTCGCAATAACCTGCTGAATAAGTTTGACATCAAATTTAAAAGAAAACAGGGGTTCAAGTTGGGTTTCGATGCGAATGTTCTTTTCTTGGGCCAGTGGAGCTTTAGATCTTACAACATCTGTAATGACAGAATTGATATCTTTGGATGTTTTATGGAGATGAATTTTTGAGCTTTCGATTCGAGTTAAGTCTAAGATGGTTTCTACATAGCTGCTTAATTCCTCGGTGGTATGGACAATAGATTGTAAGGACTTTTTTTGTTTGTCATTGAGGGTAGTTGTGGAGGTTGTTAACGCAATCTCGGCATTTCCTTGAATTCTGGCCAGAGGTGTTTTTAAGTCGTGTGAAATAAGCGACAGGAAGTTACTCTTAAGTTGTTCTAGCTCTGCCATGAATTCACTTTTTTCCTGGTAGTGCCATCGTTTTTTATATTCACTTACCAAACGGTAGGGAATGATCAGGTAGTAGCCGACCCCCAAAAGAACCAAGGGATGAGCGATATCCAACCAGTAGTTAAAATAATTTAAACAGGTCCAAGAGATAAAACCTAAACTTGCGGTGAGGCCAATCAAAAATTGAATACTTCTAGCCGGAGACAAATAAACAATTAGGTTCATAGCTATCAGACCAACTAAAAAAGATAGAATTACACTTGCCCAGTATGAGCTTTTCACAATTCCATTTTGATTTAGAAGAGTGGCTAAACTATGGGCCGCTCCCTCGAGCATTGTGGTGTCAAAAGGACTTCTTGAGAATGGCGTGAAAATAAAGTCCCTATCTTTATTCGAGGATAAAGCACTTCCAAGGATCACAATCTTATTTCGAAAAAAACCCGGTTCTAATTTGCTTTGTGTAACTTGAGAGAAACTCGAGATGGGATAGGTTCCTTTGGGGCCTTGCCAGTTGATATGGGTTTGAATGGATCCTCCGAACTTCTCGGTGAGATTGATGGGGTAACTCTCATCTTGCAAGTTGAGACTGTTACGGTAGAGCTCTGACAACTTAGAAAAGATTGTGGGTAATCCATCAACTGTTAACATCACTCTGCGACTAACAGAATCGGCTCCAAAACTAAAAGTGTCCCGCGATACAAAGCCGGGAAGATAGCGTGCTGTGTGGTACAACGACCTTGGAGCATTTTTTCCTAGGCTTTCACCGTCTGTGTAACCAACAAAAACGATAGTCTTTGAAAATACCTCCGCAAGTTGGGTTAGTTCGTATTCGGTGTAAAGCCGCTCGTTAATTGGAGCCAGTATCGCAATAACAAGAGGTAGGTCTTGGCCGATAAGGCTCACTGTTTTTGCAAGTTCCTCGGCAGGGATCTTTTCACTGATCGAGTGCCGAGCAGTGCTCTCAGAGTTGTAAGCCACCAATCGTATTGAATCGTGCGGGCGTGAGCTCAGTTTGGCTCTAAAAAGCCCATCTACAAGAACTCCCTTCAAGCCATCAAAGTCAGCTTGAAATAACCCGAGGGTCAAAAGCAGGGTTAATAGGGAGACCGATAGATGAGAAAAGAATTTGGAGCGCGACTTAATATTGGCCTCTCTTTTCTCAAAATCACTCCGGTCTGCCTGAGTCTTTTTCGCTTTCATGGTTTCCCTTGGGCGTTGCGTTAATGTGTTATATCCCAAGTGGCAGACGATTCACAAGCTCTGCAAGCAAGCGGCCATGAGGAGGACAGTGTTAAAGCACAAAATACCCAGCAAAGTCAGCTGCTTGTGTCGGTGTCAAAAAGCCCCCAAATCTAAGGGAGATAATCCTTACAAGGATGGTGTCACAAGGATCCCGGGCTAGAATCCATCGAGGGCTTGATTGCATAGGGCATCTGCCCTTTTATTCTCTTCTCTACGTATATGAAGGATTTGGGAACTACTAAATTGGTTGAGTAGGGTTTTGGCTTCCTGAAAAAGCTGAATAATATGGGGGGCTCTTACTTTGTAGATTCCATTTAACTGTCGTACCATGAGTTCGGAGTCACTTTTAACTACCACATGACTAGCGCCATGTTTGAGAGCCGCCTGTAATCCTTTGATAAGCCCTTGGTACTCAGCGATGTTATTAGTGACGAGACCAAGCTTCTGGCCTTCTTCAAAAACGACAGATTCATTTTGATAAAGAACAAAGCCATAGGCGCCAGGACCAGGGTTTCCTCTAGAAGCACCATCGCAAAAAAGAGTGAGTGTCGTGATCATTAAAGTTGAATGTCGGTTGGGCTGTTTTCGTCGATTTCGGCTGAAGCTGTAATCAAAATTCTCCCGCAGCTTGGGCAGCGGTGGATCACCTTTTCGCCTAAAACGTCGTTGAATAGTTGAGGTCGAATTTTCATGTTGCAACCGAGACAACTTGAATTTTCTGCTAAACAGATCGCAATTCCATTCGTAATGCCAAAAACCTTTCGATACAAAGTTGCAGCATCCGGAGAAAGCTGGCTAATGACACCTTCTTTTTGAGAGCCTTGTTCTTCAAAAGATCTAACGAGTTTAAGGCGGGCCTCTTCGTACTCTTTTTTCTCCCTGTTAACAACAGCCGCTTCATTTTTGAACTTTTCTTCAGCTGTTTTTAATTGGCTTCGATGACCTTCCACTCCATTCATGGATGTCAAAACAGCCTCTTCTAGCTTGTCTTTTTCTGCTTTGAAACCGTCGATTTCTTTTTGAGCAGCTTGGTATTCCTCATTGGTCTTGCACTCCATGAGTTTGCCCTCGGCCTTGCGAATAAAGTCCTCTTTTTCCTTTAAGTCTAGCTCCGCTTTTCTTAAAAGCTTTTCGTTGTTATCAAAGTTGGCTTTGAGGAGATCGTAATCGTCTTTACGCCCTGAAAGCTTGGCCTCTAATTTTTTTACTTCTTCAGGAATTCGCTCGATCTCAGTTTTTAATCGGTACAGTTTTTCATCGAGTCTTTTGAGTTTTCCTAAAATACGGAATTGGGCTTTCATTTGAGCTCACTTCTTACAAGGTTTAAAAATCCATCCGTGAAAACCGTTACTATAAGTAACAACTTGAAATGGGCCCACCAGGACTTGAACCTGGGACCTATCGGTTATGAGCCGACTGCTCTAACCAACTGAGCTATGGGCCCCCAATCAAACTGAACCTTTGTAACCCGGACTATTCACCGGCTGACCCTAGTTATCAATAAACGATTTTAATCGCTTACTACGGCTAGGATGACGCAATTTTCTTAAGGCTTTTGCCTCAATCTGTCGGATACGCTCCCGAGTCACATTAAAATCTTGGCCAACTTCTTCAAGAGTATGGTCAGAGCTTTGTCCAATACCGAAACGCTTTCTAAGAACGCTTTCTTCTCTGGTGGTCAAAGTTGCTAAGACTTTACGTGTTTGCTCAGAAAGATTTAGGTTGGTCACATGGTCAACCGGGTTAACCATCTTGTTGTCTTCGATGAAATCCCCTAAGTGAGAATCTTCGTCTTCACCAATTGGCTGTTCGAGAGAGATCGGCTCCTTCGCAATTTTTAACACCTTTCGAACCTTATCAACGGGCATTTCCATCTTTTCGGCAATCTCTTCAGGGGTCGGCTCTCGGCCTAGTTCCTGAACTAAATATCGAGACGTGCGAGAAAGCTTGTTGATGGTCTCAATCATGTGAACTGGAATTCGAATCGTTCTTGCTTGGTCGGCAATGGCCCGAGTAATTGCTTGTCGAATCCACCAAGTCGCATAGGTTGAGAATTTGTAGCCTCGACGATACTCGAACTTATCAACAGCTTTCATTAAGCCGATGTTGCCCTCTTGAATTAAATCAAGAAATTGAAGTCCTCGGTTGGTATATTTTTTTGCAATTGAAACAACCAATCGAAGGTTAGCTTCAACCAATTCTGCCTTCGCGATTTCCGATTTTCTTTCACCAGCCAAAATCGCTTCATACATGTCCTTGAGTTCTCGAGCTCTCAAGTTGGCTTCTAACTCTACTTCTGCAATTTTTTTGCCGGCATTGTTAATTTCATGTTCGATCTCTAAGAGACCCACGTAATCGAGTCCGTATTTAACTTTTGTCTGCTCTTCAAACTTTTTGTTTTTCTTAGCTTCTTTGAGAGTGTTTCTGAATTTACCGATTTGATCGGTATTAATCCTTCTTAAAGCATAAAAAACCTCTCGCTCAGCCTCCTCGATTCGACTGACCTGAGTTTTAAATTTTGCTACAATTTTATTAATGGTTTTACGGTTGAAATTGATTTCCTGAAAAACCCTAACGATGCTTTTCCGATTGCTGGCAAATTTTTCTCTAAGCTTTTTTCGTTCGGTAGCCGAAAGCCCACTTTTTAAAAGTTTGCCTTCTACTTTGGTTAAAGACCGTTCGAAGTTTTTAACCATCTCCATTCCCTGGAGAATTCGTTCACGACACTCAGCTTCGTTTAAACCACTGGTTTGATCGGGGCTAACTTCTTGAGAGGGCTGTTCACCTTCCGCCGCTTCGCCCTCTTCATCAAACTCACCAGGTTCCTCTTCTGAAGACTCCCCTTCTCCCTCGGCTCCCCTTAAAACGTCTCTCGCACGAAGTCGACCGGCTTCAATTTTTTCACCAATGGCCAAAAATTCTTTCACTCCCATTGAGGAGTTTAAAATTTCGTCTAGAACCTCTGCTTCGCCTTCTTCAATTCTTTTTGCAATCTCAATCTCACCTTCTCGAGTGAGAAGTGCTACGGAGCCCATTTTCTTTAGATAAAGGCGTACAGGATCAAGCCCCCGCCCGAGGGAGTCTTCTTCTTTGCCGACTACAGGAGCCTCATCGTCGGCTGCTGCAGCTGTAGGAGTGGCGGATTTCTTAGCCCCGCCTTGAGATTTTAATTGTTTCTCGTTTTCGACGACTTCAATTTCGTTGTCCTCGATAAGAGTCATGACTTCATCGAGTTGATCACTGTCAGTTAAATCTTCAGGAAGAGCATCGTTAATTTCTTCATAGGTGAGAAATCCCTTCTCTTTTCCTAAGGCAAGTAACTTTTGTAATTCTTTTTTCTTCTCGAGTTTAGAAGCCATCGACTCTCCTCTACTTTTAAAGAGTGCTTTAGAAAAACGTAGACTCTAATTTGAAATTCACAAACCACAACTTCTATCACGCTGCATAGCGCATTACAATCAAGAAGTTCTTAATTCTTTTAGCTTTTCTAGAAGTTTCATGACTTCAGTTTCATCGCCCATTCTCTGTGCCAATTTGATCTGAACCGTTAGCGCTTTGACTTTAGATTCTTCAGTGGCTCGTCGCACCCGATCATAAATCGCTTTAAAAAGTTGTGCGTTGTTCGAGTTTGAGTTTTCCGTAAAAAGTTCTTCAGTCGCTAGAGTTAAGAGCTTACTAGAAGGGCTTGAATTTATTAGTAATTCCAAACTGTTTTCAAACTCTTGAATGGTTTTGGATTCGGAAAGCTTAAAAAGCCAATGGCGGATCTCTTCATATTTGATAGCGATTTCCCAGTCGCAAGCTTTAAGCTCCAAAAACTGTTCAGGCCATCTCAAGCAGGCCTTAAAAAATTCTGTTTCCAAAACAGTAGGTTTGGCCTCGTTTTTGAATGCAGGACGAACACCAATTTTTGCTGTCGAAACTGGCTGAGAAGGCTTAGTTTTCATTCCCGATTCCGCTAGTTCTTTAAGAGCCTCCCGAGAAACTTTAAAGACAAGACAAATATCATCCCAGAGAGTCGCTCGGTCTGGAAGGTTTCGGCTTGCAATTAAAATGGGGACCAAGAGATTAAGCTGTTTGGCGCTTTCCTCTTCGGAAAGATTTCCCTTGGCGGCAATTTCCTTCAGATATTTTGTAATCTGTCTTGGGGCCACTTTGCAGAGGTCATAAAAAGCTTCTGCTCCCTCTTTCTGAGCAAACTCATCTGGATCAAGTTCGTTCGGCAGAGAAAGATCTCTCGCAAAAATACGGTTGGCCATAAAAATATGGACTGAACGATGCCACGCCTCTTTGCCGGCGGGATCGGGATCGAACACCGTCACGACTTTTTGGGTGAGGCCTCTTAACTCAAGACAATGATCTTCGGTAAGAGCAGTTCCCATCGTGGCGATTGCATTATTTACCCCTTTCTCCGAGAGGCCAACGACGTCCATATAGCCCTCGACGACAACCGCTTCTCCTCTAAGACGAATGTTTCTTTGGTTTTCATGGAGTCCATACAGAATTCTTCGTTTGGAGAAAATAGAAGTTTCTGGAGAATTTAAATATTTTGGTTGGTTCGGTTCGTCCGCAAATAGCCTGGCTCCAAAGCCAACGACTTTTCCGTCTCGATTATGAATGGGAAACATTAGGCGATCTCTAAACCGATCATAACCTTCGTTTGGCCTTCCGTCTTTGGGAATCACAAGCCCCGCTTCGACGAGTTCGTTAAAGGTGAATCCTTTCTTGAACATCACGTTCATAAGAGTGTTCCACCCTTTAGGGGCGACTCCAATGCGAAACTTCTGAAGGGTTTTTAAAGAGAGGCCTCGTTTTGTACAATACTCTCGAGCAAACTCGTTTTCGGCAATTTCAAGTAGAAGGTAATTAAAGTATTTAGCTGCCCACTCGAGAGCCGCATAAACGCGCTCTTCTAGGGCCGTTGGGACGTTGGATTTGGTAAAGTTTTTTGTGCCTTTATTTTCCTCTTCGATAACGACACCGACGCGAGAGGCTAGCTTTTTTACTGCTTCAGGGAAACTTATTCCCTCAATATTGATGAGAAAGGTGAAACAATTTCCGCCTTTGTGACAGCCAAAACAGTGAAAGATCTGTTTCTGTGACTGAACCATAAAGGAGGGAGTTTTTTCTCCGTGAAAAGGGCAAAGCCCTTTGTAGCTGGTCCCGCTTTTTTTAAGTTCAATGTATTCGCCGATAAGCTCTACAAGATCAACGCGAGATCTAATTTCTTCAATTGTTCTTTCAGAAAACACGAAACGTTAACTCTCAAATTCTAAGGTCGAGATAAAAACTCTGAACCTTTGATAAAAAACCGTAAATTTTTTTCCTTCGCTTTACTTATCCCAATCCGAGGTGAGAAGCCTAGTTGCTTTTTAGGAACAGTGTATTTAAGGTCTACTATTTTCAATGCGTCCTGGTCAAAGCGCATCCCATCAAAACTTCGATCAATGCCCAATCCTTGGGTGAGTTTTCCGGGGCCACTAAGTAAATTTTTTATGTTTTTTGCGTCTAAAGGCCCAGAAATATGTCGGTTTTTGGCTATTTCCTTTAAACCGAAAAGCGGCACGGCAGATCGAATCAATACCGCGCTCCCTTTGCCCTCAATATCAGTGACGACATTCATGCAGTAATTAAGTCCGTAAGACAAGTAGACGTAACAGGTTCCCCCTTCCTCAAACATTGAACGATTTCTTTGGGTGGGCCCTTTAAAAGCATGGCTTGCAGGGTCAGTACTACCCAAATAGGCTTCTACTTCGATGATTTGGCAGAAGAAATGCTTTTTCTTGTGGCGAACATAAAGCCCTTTTCCTAAAAGTTCTGGGGCGACTTTAGTAGCGCTTCTTAAATAAAACGAGTGCGCAAGAGGACGAAGGGTCTCAATGAGAGATAGGTCCCAGCTAAAAAAAAGATTATTTAAATGATTAGGGTTGGAGTTTTTTGCGGACAAGTTCATTAACCATCTTACCGTCCGCACGGCCATTGGCTTTGGCTAGGACCGCTTTCATCACTTTGCCGACGTCTTGGGGAACTTTTGCGCCCGTTTCTTCGATAGCAGCGATAACTAAGGATTCTGTTTCGGCTTCAGTGAGTTGAGTAGGGAGATAAACTTTTAAAAAGTCTATCTCCATCTTCTCTTTATCTGCTAAATCTTCTCGGCCACCTTTCAAAAAAGCCTCTACCGAATCCAGCCTCTGTTTGATGAGCGTGGAAATTGCTTTTTGAATTTCACTTTCATCAAGGATAGAGCGCTTATCGATTTCTCGCTTTTTGACTTCGGCAATCAGCATTCGAAGACATCCCGTTTTAATGGGTTCTCCGGCTTTCATTGCCGCTTTCATATCGTTTTGAATGGTAGTCTTGAGATCCATGTAAACTATCTGCGCTCAAAAGTACGCTTAACAGAGCGTTTTCGAGCCGCGATACTTTTTTTCTTACGGCGAACAGAGGGTTTTTCGTAGAATTCGCGACGGCGAACTTCCGATAAAATACCAGCTTTTTCGCATTGTTTTTTGAACCTGCGAAGCGCACCTTCAAAAGGTTCAGTATCTCTAACTTTTAGTCCTGGCACGGTAATCACCTTCCTTAAGTCGCCGACAATAGAGCTTTTCGGCGCGTTTCGTCAAGCTACAATATTAACATAGCATCGCCATAACTATAAAAGCGGTATTTTTGGGCGATTGCCTCTTGATAGATTGCTCGGCAAAAGTCGATCCCAAGCAGAGAGGCTACCAAAATGTAAAGGGAGGACTCAGGCAAATGGAAGTTTGTGATGAGGCTGTCTATAATTTTGAACTGATATCCTGGGGTTATGTAAAGTTGGGTAGAGCCGGTTTCGCCCAACGAAGGGTAACTTTCCAAAGTTCTTAAAGAAGTTGTTCCTACTGCGATGACTCGCCCGCCGCGAGATTTAGTCATTTGAATTTGATTAAGGGTCTGTAGCGGGATTTGGTACTCCTCGGAGTGCATTTGATGGTCTAAAACGTTCGTTGTTCGGATCGGCGAGAAGGTTCCATATCCTACATGAAGAGTTACTTCACCCTTTTTAATTCCTTTGAGCTCAAGTTTTTCTAAAAGCGCATCGGTAAAGTGAAGACCGGCTGTCGGAGCAGCAACCGATCCCGAGGCCTTCGCATAAACAGTTTGATAAGTGACTTTGTCCATGGCTTCAGCTTTACGTTTAAGGTAAGGGGGGAGTGGCGAGTTTCCAAAATCGTATAACCAGTCTAAAATAGCCCTATCGTTTTCGATGGAAAAAGAAATTTCGAAGACACCTTTGTCCTGAGGGGTAATGTATCCACTTCCTCCGTTTGGAAATGAAATTGAGATTCCGGTTTTGACCTTTTTTCCTGGTTTGACAAGACATTGCCAAGTTTTGTTTGAGGGATCTAGGCTCTTAAGCAAAAAGATTTCAAAGGGTTTTCCTGGTGTATCTTCCCCAAACAGTCGGGCAGGGATGACTTTAGTGTTATTCACAACCAACAAATCGTTTGTTCTTAGTATTTCTGGCAATTCATAAAACGACCGATGTTTTATTTTTTGAGTCGTTCGTTCGACAACCAAAAGTTTGGAGTGATCTCTTGGGGATGCTGGAAACTTGGCAATAAGTTCC
>Ga0194131_10003449_pt1 | contig 24940 bp, 25 predicted proteins | sample TA2KigO120mmetaG_FD_148631 | JGI IMG/M metagenome (GOLD analysis project Ga0194131, IMG submission 148631) | Freshwater microbial communities from Lake Tanganyika, Tanzania - TA2015053 Kigoma Offshore 120m | ecosystem: Environmental > Aquatic > Freshwater > Lake | place: Tanzania: Lake... | reverse complement strand
ACAGGCAAGCTCCGCAGCAGTCTGGTTGCGATTGACGATGCGGATGGTCAGCTCATCGAGCGGCTGCTCCTGAGGCAGGCCGAGGGAGGCCCAACTTTCCCGGTCGACCTCGAGCAGTACAGGCGGTTAACGACCTATACCGCCCATCGGGCCGACAGGGATGTCGTAGTCACCGTCCCTGCCGAGCCTATCGACGCTGAGGTGGCGGGTCCGCCATCGAGCGCTCGGGAATCCCACCGTATGCAGGCGCTGCTGGCCGACATTGGCTCGCGCATGGGTATGTCGGTCTGGATTTCGCGCGGGGACCGCGCCGCCGTCGCTGGTGAGCGTGCGCTCAAAGAAGGTGCGGTCGTCGACCGACTACCGCTGAACTACGACCAGACCACGCTGACCACGATCGAGAACATCGATGTGCTCTGGCTGCATGGCCGTTCGATAGTCCGCGCGTTCGAGGTCGAGCACACCACCGCCGTGTACTCAGGACTGCTCCGGATGGCCGACCTGCTCGCGCTGCAGCCCAACATGGACATTAAGCTCCACATTGTGGCGCCGAACGACAAGCGCGAGAAGGTATTCCAGGAGATACGGCGCCCGGTGTTCTCCCTCCTGGAGTACGGGCCGCTGGCCGAACGCTGCACCTACCTCTCCTACGAAAGCATCCGCGAGCTAGCGGCGCAGCCGAATCTTGGACATATGAAGGACTCGGTCATCGATGAATATGTCGAGGAAGCCGAGTAAGCGCTACGAACTCGGTCAGTAGTCAACTTGCTTGTCAGCGCGGGACGAAGATGCTGAATTCATGATGGAGGAGCCGCCTTCGCGGGGTTAGGCGCGGTGACAGTCGCGGTCACGACGTCCGCGGCTTGCCTGCGCGTACACTCGGGCGGGGGGCGACGTCGCGCGATTGGGCTGTGCTTCATATATTCGACGCGGCGCCGGGAGCGAGGGGGGTGAGCGCATGTTCTTCGTCAGCGTGGTCAGGCAGTACGAGCGCGCCGTCGTGTTCCGGCTCGGCCGCTACCTCGGCACGCGCGGGCCCGGGCTCATGATCCTGCTGCCGTTCATCGATCGCGGCGAGCGGGTCGACATGCGCGAGCGTGTGCTCGACGAACCGGCGCAGCGCTCGATCACGAAGGACAACGCGCTCGTCGACGTGGACTTTGTGGTCTACATGCAGGTCGTCGATGGTGAGGCGGCGATCATCAACGTGCAGAATTTCGTGGCCGCGGTGCGCAACCTCGCGACGACGACGCTGCGTTCGGTGATCGGCGACATCACGGTGGAAGAGGTGCTGGCCAAACGCGACGAGATCAACGAGCGCCTCAAGGTCAAGCTCGCGACGGAGACGGTCCGCTGGGGTGTGCAGGTGAACAACGTCGAGATCCGTGAGATCCAGCCGCAGCAGGACATCCAGGCGGCGATGACGCGGCTGCTGACGGCCGATCGCACGAAGCGCGCGCAGATTACCGAGTCCGAGGGCCAACGCCAGTCGGCGATCAACGTCGCCGAGGGGGCGAAGCAGGCGGCGATCCTCGAGGCCGAGGGCGCACGGGAGGCGGCGATCTTGCGCGCCGAGGGGCACCGGCAGGCCGCGATCCTCGGCGCCGAGGGCTTCTCGATTGGTCTCGAGCGCATCTACCAGACGGCGCGCACGATCGACGCGAACACGATGGGGTTGCAGTACCTCGACATGCTCAAGCAGCTCGGCGCCGGTGCATCGACGAAGTGGATCATCCCGATGGACCTGGCCGCGCTGGCCACGCCGCTCGCGGCCACGCTCAGCGGCGTCCGGCGCGGCGATGACAGCGCGGCGCGCGGCGGCGCCTAGCGCGGCTAGAGCCGGGCGCCGCCGGTGCGCTCGGTCGGCGCGATGTAGCGGCGCGCGAGGAGCGCCATCGCCCCGCCGACGAGCAGCGCAAGCGTGGTGAGCACGATCGCGGCCACCGTCAGCGCGAAGCGCAGGTCGGGCTCGGTCGACCCCTGCGCGAGGAACGTCGCCAGGCCGAGCAGGATCGCGAGCGCGGCGATGGTCCCGAGCACGCCCCCCGGCAGGAACAGCTCGAGTACGCCGAGCACCCCTCCGAGCACGAGCAGGGCGACGGCGGCCTGCTCCGGGAGCAGCGTGCCCACGCCGACCAGCGCGACCAGCAGCACGAGCGCGCCCAGCGCTCCGGGTACGAAGAGCCCCGGCGCATGCAGCTCGATCGTCACGAGGGCGATGCCGAGCAGCAGCAAGAGCGTCACGACGAGCGGATCGCCGAGCACGCGCAGCACGCGCTCGTACGCGTTGAGATCGGTCCGCACGAGCGGCGCGCCCTGCACGGTGATCGTCCGCTGCGCCCCGGCGCCGAGCCCGGCTGTCCGCCCCTCGACGGCGGCAAGGAGCGCAGGGATGTCTTCTGCGACGAGGTCAACGACGCCCAGGGCGGCTGCCTCCGCCGCCGATGCGGAGACGGCCTCGCGTACCGCTTGCTCCGCCCAGGTGGCGTTGCGGCCGCGCAGCTCGGCCACGCTGCGCGCGAAGGCTGCGGTGTCGTTGCGCACCTTCGCGCCCAGCGCGCCGGGCACGTCGTCGCCGGTGACGGTGATGGGTGTCGCGGCGCCGATGGTGGTGCCGGGCGCCATCGCGGCGACGTGGCCGGCCATCACGATGAACGTTCCGGCCGAGGCGGCGCGCGCGCCCGGCGGCGCCACGTACGTGACGACGGGAAGCCGGGCGCGCTCGATCCGGCCGGCGACGTCGCGCATCGCGTCGAGCTCGCCGCCCGGCGTGTCGACGCGGACGAGGACGGCGGCTGCCCCCTCGCGCTCCGCCCGGTCCAGGCCACGCTCGATGTAGCGGATGAGCACGCGGTCGACGGGCCCGTCGGCGGTCAGCAGGTGCACCGCGCCCGGCGGGGCCTGCTCGGCGCCGCAGGCAGCGCTCAGCGCTGCCAGCGAGCATGTGACCAGCAGGACAACGGCGCGGTGCGTGACCGATCTCCTTCGCCAGAAGCTGTAGCCATCATATCGAGGGACGGCGGCCGGCCTCGGAACGGCTTGCCGAGCGGCGCCGACAGCACTGGACGTCGCGGCTGGGGACGCTCGGCGGCAGGGGTGCGCTCCGCCGGAGTCCGAGGGACGCGCGGCTGGCGCGGGCGTACCCGGCCGGGCGCGCGGGTCGCTCGGAGCCATCCGCGCTCGTGTGGTGCGCGGGTGGGCTATCGAGGCAACGTGCGTGCGCTGTGCGTGCCGGCAGTCTATCGCGTCGGGCGGACGGGCGCGCGCAACGTGCCCGCCCTCGGCCGCAGCGCGGCGGGCGCGCATCGCTCGGCTCGCGAGGCTGCCGTGGCTGCTGCGCCGCTGCGGGCCGACCTGCGCGGCGAGGAGGCGCAAGCGCGCCTTCTGAATGAGGCTACGGATCTCGCGCTGGCGAGCAGGCGCCGCGTGTTCGTACTCAGCGAGCCAACGCTCGATCTTCTCGTGCTCATCGGTCAGACGGGGGATGAGCTCCAAGGGTGCCTGAAACGATCCGCTCGGGAGCGACTCGACGAACGCGACCCCCTCGAAGCGGTCGATCAGGGAGTCGCCGATTCGGATGCGGAAGTCGAGGTTTAGAAGCGGGCGGACCTTGCTCGAGTGCCCCTGGTAATCGAGCACGAGCGACAGCTAGAGCCGGAGCTGACAGATCTCTGACCTGCCCCCGGTATTCATACCACTTGCAGAGTTAGCGTTTCGTCCCTGAGCAGCGGTGCTCCTGCCACGACTTCCGGTGCCGGGGAGCGGTAGCCGAGCGAGCTGTGCGGCCTGATCTGGTTGTACTCGTTGCGCCACGCCTCGATCAGGAACTGGGCTTTGACCTAGTCGATCGTCTGTCCCTGCGCCAGACCCACCTCGGCCTCCCGCAGCTTGCTGATGATTTCCTCGGCCCCGCACCGCTTCCGCTTCGCCGTTGCCATCCAAACACCCCTTCCTGACCACCGCGATTCTCTCGCTCGCGGTGGATCCGTTTCAGGGGGCCAGGTCACCATAACCTCCTCGCGATCGGGAGATCGGTAGAGCGTCTTGGGTAGTAGAGAGTCGCCTGTCACGGCATGCAGTAGCGCGACTATGACAAGGACACCGACATCGCCGATAGGATGCCATCCCAGCGATCTTCATATGAAAGAAGATCTGGTTCGTAAACAGCAACGTGAGTCGTCTGCGGGTTTCGAGGGCGGACACCATCGTGCTTGTCCAGAAACCCTTGGTAGTTATCGTGAACTATAGATCGCAGTTGCAACTGATCAAGAACAAAATATCGATCCGACCTTGTGTCTTCAGCGACCCGAACAAATACGTAGGTCAGGGTGCCTTTGAGTTCTCTCTCTGCGATTACTGACTGACGATTGCCTTGCTGGCTAATTTCCAAGAAGCGCGAAGCATTGAACTGAACACCACCGCCCCGCCAAGTCTTCACCTGAAGTGGGAGCGTAGCGCCGTCTTTGTAAGCGAGGATGTCGATATCGGGAACGCTTCCTGAGAAGGCAGTAGCAACAATCCCTCGACGGGCCAGTTCGGCTACTACGAGACTCTCACCAAGTTTGCTGGTGAGGTAATTCTTGAAATCTCGCGGCATCGAGTCATTCCGCCTTCCAACAAACGTTGCACCGAAAGAACGCCGTCTTGATAGCACCAAACGACTCAGAAGGTGGGGCCGTACGCGCAATGCGAACACGGAGCGACTGATCTCCCGAGCAGGCAAGCATGGTAGCAGAATTATGGCCGTTCACTTCCTCACGATCGGTAGAGGGGTAGAGCACCGATAAGACACGTCAACCCCGTCTGGCTCCGGGAGCCTATCGGGAGCCTCGAACGCGGACAACGCTGTGGCCGGCCGTGCTGATCATGGTGGTGTTCGGGCTCGGCTAGGCCGGGCACATGTCGCTGAGCAACGTGCTGCTGATGGCGTACACGCGGCCCGAGTTCCAGGGCTGGGTGATGAGCGTCTACATGATGGAGTTCAGTCTCGTGTCCTTCGGCACGTTCGTTGTCGGTGTGCTGGCGGAGGCGACCAGCGTGCAGTGGGCGATCGGCGCCACGGCGGGCGCGCTCGTCGCCGTCGCGCTCGGCTCGCTGCTGTTCGTGCCGCGCGTGCGCGCACTACCCTGAGGCGCGGTCCTGTGGCTATGCCTGCCCGAGGGTGGTGAGATCGACCACGGTCGCCTCGCGTCGCCCCGGGGCGAGCTCGAGCAGCGCGACCGTGCCGAGCGTGATCGCCTGGCCGATGAGGCTCGGGCTGCCGGGGTTCACGAGCAGGATGCCCTCGTGCGTCTCCACCATCGCCTGGTGCGTGTAGCCGAAGACCACGATGTTCACCCGCCGGCCGAAGATGCGGTCGAGCTCGGCCGTGAGCGACTCCGCCTTCGGGTAGTACCGGTCGATCGCGCCCGGGAGCACCTCGTCGCCGAGGCTCAGCAGCAGCAGCTCGTGCGTCATGCCGATCGTGTGGCCTTCGAGTTCGAACACCTGCGCCTGGCTGTTGCGCGTGAGGCTTTCGCCCGAGCCCTGGATCCACGACTCGCTCGCCTCGACCGGCGCGATGCGCGCCAGCCAGTCGATGCACTGCGAGGTGTACGCGTGCCCTGCGTGCAGGATCAGGTCGACGCCCGCGAATGCCTGCTCGACCTGCGGCGGCGGCTCGGGGCCCGTCGCCGGGATGTGCGTGTCCGAGATCAGGCCGATGCGCATGGCGGTCCCTCGAGGCGGGCCTACTGCCCGTCCGTGCGCAGCCAGTCGAGCCAGGGCTCCGACACGCCCTCGTGGTCCCACAGGAACTCGAAGCCGGCCTGCTCGGCGAGCTGCTGGTCCAGCTCGCGGTCGCCGATGTGCAGGTACTTGTCGGCCGGGAAGCGCTCGCGCACGTCGGGGAGCATGTGCTTCGCGGCGACGAAGTCGAACTCGATGTTGTGCGCCTCCCACATCGCGCGCTGCGCCGAGGGGAAGCGGTCCGAGCAGCTGCCGATGAGGAAGCCGAGCTCCTTGGCCCGTCTGACCATCTCGACTGTGATCCCGCCGGGCGGGTCGCCGAACTCGAGCGTGCCGTCGATGTCGAAGCTGATCAGGAATACCAAGCGCCGCGACCTCCCTGCGTCCGCGAGTCCGGCCCTCGCACGCCCCGGTGTCCCCCCGGCCCGGCGGGCCGAGGGGACACCCATAGTAGACGAACGGTCAGGCGACCGATCTAGTCAGGGCTGGAGCTCCAGATCAGCGAGTCGCAGAAGTGCGGCATGTGGGCGCCGGAGACGCCGTTGTTGGCCGGCTTTTTGATCTGCGACGGCGAGCGGCCCTGGATTTGCAGGATGCTGTCGCGGTGGTTCCACCAGCGGGTGCGGCCGTTGCCGCTGTTGCCCCCGCTGGGCGACACCGGGTTCGGGCCCTCGATGCTGATGTCGGTCTGGTAGAGGTCCAGCGCGTAGCCCCGCTTCTCGCCGCGGGAGGCGAAGCGCAGCCCCTCCAGGTGGAACTGGTGGAATAGCGTGAAGCCGTCGTACATGTTCTCGAAGTCGAGGTCCTCGGGCTGCAGGCCCGAGCCCTCGTAGAGCATGCGGCCCATCTTGTCGCTGAGCCGTTCCCAAGACTCGAGGGACGGGGTGACGCCCTGCGTCTCCGGCCGGGTCTGCGCGTGCGTGAGCACGTACGCAGGCTTCGGCTTGTGGTCCTTCGCGCGCTCCGCGGTGGTCATGACCACGGCGAGCGCGGCCTGCACCGGCAGGTCGTTGTCGTAGATGTTCGCCGGCTTGGCGATCCAGCGGCCCGCGAGGTAGTCCTCGACGGTGATCATCTCGGGCCGGTGCTGGCTGTAGAAGCCGTCGGGGTTCATCAGGCCGTTGCGCCGCTGCTCGACGACGAAGGCGGCCATCATGTCGTGCGTCTTGCCGTACTTGCGGCAGTACTCCTCGAACGGGAACGCCGCCGTGGAGCAGGCCGGCGTGCCCCAGGCGCCGTACTTGAACGGGCCGGATGCGGTGTCGAGCGCTGCCGCGCCCTGGCCGACGTAGTAGCGGCCGGCGAGGTTGTGCCAGCCGCGCACGACGAGGCACGTGTGCGTGTGCCCGCGTGCGATGGCCTCCGCCGTCGTCGTGAACGCGACCGACATGCAGCCGGTCCCGTACATCTTGAACTGGACGTTGCTGAGCTCCGGCATGTTCAGTAGCACCCAGTCGATGTCGCCGCGGGTGATGCCGGCCTGCGGATAGTCGACCATTTTGAAGACCTTGTCCCAGCCTTCCGGCGGGGGGGTGTTGGGGTCGTTCGTCACGCCGGTCGTGGACTCGGGAGTGAGCACGATGCCGTCGATGTCGGAGGGGCGGATGCCCGCGTCGTCGATCGCCTTGCGGATCGCTGCGAGCGTGAGCGCGCCCATGCTGGTCTCGGGCTTCTCGTCCCAGCGTCGTGCGGTGGGCGAGGTGCCCACGCCGGTGGCGGCCACCTTGCCGCGGCCGTGCCAGATGCCGAGGTTCTCCTTGTTGCGGTGCCAGGAGAACGGGGTATTGGGAATCGGCATGCCCTCAGTTGTCCTTTCCTACATCTCGAACCTGCGTGCCCGCCCGGGCTAGCCCACCACCCGCCACTCCGGGACCTTCTGTCCGGTCGCGGGCGTGGCCTCGAAGATCACCTCGACCTGCGCCCCGATCGGCACCTCGTCAACCGGCACGCCCGGGAGGTGCGAGAACATGGTGACGTCCGGCTCCTCCTCGAGCGCGATCGTCGCGACGTTGAACGGCTGATCCGGGATCAGCGTCGAGGTGGGCGTGTCGTACACGACGACGCGGCTCTGGATGCGGCCGCGGCCGCTTACCTGCTGCCACGCTAGGTTGACGTTGGTGCAGTTCACGCATGCGCGGCGCGGCGGGAACTGGTACCGGCTGCACATCGCGCAGAACTGGATGACCAGCCGGTCCTCGTTGCATGCGTCATAGAATGGGCGGTCGAAGTCGTCGGGGATCGGGGACTGCTTCGGCAAGTTCACACCCTCCGCCAGGATTACCGCGGGTAAACGAACGGATACGCTGCTAATCCATCCGCCTTTCTGCGCGCCTACCGACGGCGAAGCCCTGCGGCCTGGCCCCCTCGCCGGGCGCACCGGCGATACTGGCCGGCCGGCATACTACACGTGTTGTACCACGTCGACGCCAGGCTGGGGCGCGGCGGACCGCCGCGCTGGGCGCGCGCCGAGTCCACCCCTCCAGCTTCCCGAGCTCGCGCAGGATTGCCCCCGGCGTCGCCGGCAGCCGGTGCATGCGCACGCCGGTCGCGTCCCGGATGGCGTTGGCGATGACCGCGAGCGGCGGCACGATCGGCACCTCGCCGACGCCGCGCACCCCGTACGGATGCCCGGGGTTCGGCACCTCGACGAGCACGGTGTCGATCGTCGGCACGTCGGGCGTCGTGGGCATGCGGTAGTCGAGCAGGCTCGAGTTGCGCATCACCCCGCGCTCATCGAACCAGTAGTCCTCGGTCAGCGTCATGCCGATCCCCTGCGCGACGCCGCCCTGGATCTGGCCCTCGGCGTAGTCGGGGTGCACGGCCGTGCCCACGTCCTGCACGGCGGTGTAGCGCAGCACCTGCACTTTGCCCGTGTCCACGTCCACCTCGACGTCCACGATGTGTCCGGCGAACGCCGGGCCTACGGTCGTCGGCTTCACGTCGGCGCGGCCCTGCACCATGCCGCCCGTCCCGGAGAGCTGCGCGGCGAGCTCGCGGAACGTCATCTGCACGCCGTCGGCGCCGCGCAGCACGCCGTCGTCGCCGTACTGCACCTGGTCGCGCGGCACCTCCCAGATCTGCGCCGCGCGCTCCTCCGGCTGCCGGCGGATGTCGTGCGCGGCCTCGTACACTGCCCAGCCGCTGGCGAACGTCGTGCGGCTGCCACCGGTGGTCGCGGTGAAGCCCACCAAGTCCGCGTCGACGACCAACGGCCGCACCTGCGCCACCTCGATGCCCAGCGTCTCGGCGAGCTGCATCGCTAGCGACGCGCGCTGCCCGCCGATATCCACCGACCCCAGCACCGGGCTCACGGTGCCGTCAGCGTTGACGTTGGCGTAGGCGCTGGACTCGTTGCCGCCGTTGAACCAGAAGCCCATCGCGACGCCGCGCCCGCGGTGCTCGCCGGACAGCTCCGAGCGGTAGTGCTCGGAGTCGCGGATCGCCTGCATCACCTGCACGTTACCGATCGCGCCGAAGCGCGCGCCGTCTGCGCGCCGCGTGCCCTCGACGGAAGCGTTGCGCAGCCGCTACTCCATCGGGTACAGCTCGATCCGCTGCGCGAGCTCGTTGAGCAGCGACTTGACCGCGACCGACGCGGCAGGCGCGCCGGGTGCGTGATACGCGACGACCTGCGGCTTGTTGAGCACCACGTCCCAGCCCTCGACGAACTGGTTCGGGATCGCGTACGCGCCGAAGGCCGTGCGCACCGCGCTCACGTACGGTGAGCCCGGGTACGCGCCGGCGTCGAAGGCGAAGTGCGCTTCGGCGGCCACGAGCGTGCCGTCGCGCTTCGCACCGATCTTCACGCGCATGTGCGTGCCGGACGTGGGACCCGACGCCTCCAGCACCTCCTGGCGCGTCATCCACATCTTCACCGGGCGCCCGGTCACCTTCGCCAGCAGCGCGGCGAGCGGTTCGAGGCACAGCTTCGTCTTGCCCCCGAAGCCGCGGCCGATCTCGGTCGGGATGACAGTGACGCGCGAGAGCGGAATCTGCGGCACCTGTGCGAGCCCCTCGCGCACCGCGAAGGCGCCCTGCGTGCTCGCCCACACCGTCAGGTGGTCGTCGGCGGTCCAGATCGCGGTGCCGGTGTGCGGCTCGATCTAGCCCTAGTGCGCCATCGTCGTGGCGAACTCGCCCTCGACGGTGACCTCGGCTTCCGCGAACCCTGCCGCGATGTCGCCCATCGACACCTCGACGTGCTTCGCGATGTTCGAGGGCTTCGTGCCGCGTTCGCCCTGCGCGCCGTACTCCGCGCGCAGCAGCTCCTCCGTGTGCAGGTCGTCGTGCAGGATGACGCGGTCGCGCATCGCCTCCTGAAGGTCGAGCACAGGCGTCAGCTCCTCGGACTCTACCTCGATGAGGTCGAGCGCGTCCTCGGCGATGTGCGGGTCGGTCGCCGAGACGGCGGCGACGGGGTGGCCTACGTAGTACACCTTGCGGTCCGCGAGCAGCGAGTCGACGAGCCAGGCTAGCGGGATCACGCCGCGCAGCGTTTACGCCTCGCGCCCGGCTGGGCTAGGGAAGTCGGCGAACGTGATCACGCCCATGACGCCGGGCAGCGCGTGCGCCTTGCTCGTGTCGATGCGTTTGACCAGCGCGTGCGCGTACGGGCTGCGTTTCACGCGCGCGAAGAGCATGCGCGGCAGGCGCACATCCACGCCGTAGACCGCGCGCCCCGTCACCTTGTCCACCCCGTCCGGGCGCACCGGGCGCGTGCCGACCACCTTGAACGGACGCTCGCGTACGACCATCGTGGTCCATCCTCCTGCGGCACGCCTGCCGCTGACCGCGGCCTCCAGCCGTCGATCGCGCGGAGTGTGGAGCCACCGCGCGAGCGTGTCCAGCCCGGCGTCGGCAACGCCTGCCGGCGCGGCGCGGCGGCCCGCGCGCCTCGCTATACTCGCGCGCTGACAGGCGATGGCCGCGAGGAGGTCGCGATGGAGTACCGCAACCTGGGCCGCTCAGGCTTGGAGGTCTCGGTCGTGGGCCTCGGCACGAACAACTTCGGCGGGCGCATCGACGAAGTAGCCACGCGCTCGGTCATCGACGCCTGCTTCGACGAGGGCATCAACTTCATCGACACGGCCGACATCTACGGCAACCGCGGGCTGTCCGAGGAGTACATCGGACGCGCGCTCAAGGGTCGGCGCGACCGCGCGCTCATCGCGACGAAGTTCGCGAACGCGATGGGCGAAGGTCCGATGTCGCGCGGCGGCTCGCGCGCGTACATCATGCGCGCCGTCGAAGATTCGCTGCGGCGGCTGGGCACCGACTACATCGACCTGTACCAGATGCACACGCCGGACGTGCGCACGCCGATCGAGGAGACGCTGCGCACGCTCGACGACCTCGTGCGTGCGGGCAAGGTGCGCTACATCGGCAACTCGAACTTCGCGGGCTGGCAGGTCGCCGACGCGCATCACACCGCTCGGGCCGGCTACTACGTACCGTTCATCGCCGCGCAGAACGCGTATAGCCTCCTGGACCGCCGCATCGAGGGCGAGCTCGTGCCCGCGATCGAGGCGTTCGGGCTCAGCCTGATCCCGTTCTCCCCGCTCGCCAGCGGGCTGCTGACCGGCAAGTACCGCCGCGGCGAGCCGGGCCCGGCCGGCGCACGGCTGTCGTCGGGGGGCATGGCGCAGCGCATGCTCACGGACCGCAACTTTGACGTCGTCGAGGAGCTGCAGCGCTTCGCGGACGAGCGCGGCCACACGCTGCTCGAGCTCGCGTTCTCGTGGCTCGCTTCGCTGCCGTACGTGGCGTCCGTGATCGCGGGCGCGACCAGCCCCGAGCAGGTGGCCGCGAACGCCGCCGCCGCGAGCTGGCGCCTCGACGCGGACGAGCTCGCCGAGGTCGACCGCATCACCGCGCGTCGCTAGCGGTGGGCGGCCTGTGTGGAGCGCGCCGGCGGCTCAGCCGGCGCCCGGCGGACGCCACGAGATCACGTCGATGTGGCGGAAGCCGCCGGGCATGCGCACGCCCTCGCCGTCGCCTCACCACTCGTCGACGAGCGCACGCATGCGCGCGTCCTTCGCGGAGCCCGGCTGGAGCCGGAGCAGGCGGCCGGCCAGCGCGTACGCCTCGTCGTGCGTCCGCACCGCGTCCGCGGCATCGCCGCGCACGAGCTGCAACTGGTAGGGCCGGTGGTACGCGCCGAGCAGCGCGACGAACTCCTTGAGCGCGGGCAGCGCCTGCAGCGGCTCGCCATGCGTCACTTCGAACAGCGTCGCCAGCTGTGTCCCGCGCGCGAACTGCGCGAGCGCCACTACGCACAGCCGGTGCGCATGGCGCTCTATCGCCTCGATGGACGGGCCGACTTCGCGGATGTCGTACAGGCAGTGCGCCGCGAGCGCCACTTCGGCGCCCTCGGTCCACGTCGCGGATGGCCAGCGCAAGTCGTGCACATCGATGTTCGTCGCCCCCACGGCGGAGATCGCTTGCGTCAGCACGTCGCGCATCGCCGCGGACGGTTCGATCGCGACCAGCCGGCGCACGCGCCGTGCGATCCGCAGCGCGAACCGTCCGCCGCCGGCGCCGAGTCGAGCCACGTGTCGTTGGGCTGCGCGATCGGCGGCGCGCTCACCGGTCGCGGAACACCGGGCGGCGCTTCTCGGCGAAGGCCTGCGCCGCTTCCTTCGTGTCCTCGAGCTCAAAGAGCGCCGCCGAGGCCTGCGGGAAGGCCACCGTCGCCTGGTACGCGCTGGGGCGCGGCCGCGCCATCAGCAGCTGGCGCTTGGTTGCGCGCACGTGCGCAGGCGGCAGCGTCGCGAGCTCCTCGGCGAGATCGAGCGCGCGTGGTAGCACCTGGTCCGGCGGCACGACGTAGTTCACGAGGCCGAGCTCGTACGCGCGCTGCGCTCTGATGCGCTGCCCGCGCAGCACGAGCTCGCTGCCCGGGAGCCACGGCAGCTGGTTCATCAGCGGAATGAACGCAGGGCCGATGACGCCGGTCGGCACCTCCGACATCGCGAACACCGCCTCGCTCGAGGCGACCGCGATGTCGGAGCCGCAGACCATGAACCAGCCGAGCCCCCAGGCGCCGCCGTTCACGGCACAGACGATCGGCTTGTCCATGTCCGGCACGAAGAAGAAGCCCAGCACGCTGCGTCCGTCGCCGGGCCGGGCCGTGGGCCGCCCGCCCGCCTCGGCCTGCTCGCGGATGTCGCGGCCGGCGCAGAAGGCGCGCCCGGTCCCGGTGAGCACGGCCACGCGCACCGCGGGATCGCGCATCACCTCCTGCCAGCAGGTGTTCAGCTCGGCGAGCATCTCGGCGCCGCATGCGTTCAGTCGCTCGGGGCGGTTCATCCGCAGGACCGCGACGGCGCCTCGCGGCTCGTAGACGACATAGCGCAGGTCGCGCAGCGGTTCGGCCATGGCACGCTCGCTCCTCGCCCGGACCGTGCGACCGGGCACGCGGATGGTACCGCTCGTGACAACGCGGGGGCGGCCCGCGGACCGCGGCCGGCGCGCGCGGGCTGAAGCGCAGAACGCTGTGGTAGACTCCCGCCCGCGACGGCGGGTCTGCCGCAGATCAAGCTCCAACAATAGGTCGGTGTCTAACTCGGCGGTGAGGAGGCTCGTGGGAGATGGTGTCGAAGACGTTCGAGCTCTTGAGCTACGAGAAGCGCAATCGCATCGCGTGGCTCACGATCAACAACGCTGAGCGCATGAACGCGCTCAGCACCGGCGTGATGAACGGCCTGCACGACAGCTTCGAGGAGGCGACGAACGACGACGACGTGCTCGTCGTGGTGCTGACTGGTGGCGGCGGTCGAGCGTTCTGCGCCGGCGCCGACCTGAAGGAGATGACGGAGCGCGACCGCACCGGCGCCCCGACCACCACCCGCGACGGCTTCGGCGCGGCGACGCGCTGCAAGAAGCCGATCATCGCGGCCGTGGATGGCTACGCGCTGGCCGGCGGCATGCAGATGTCCGCGCGCTGCGACTTCCGCATCGCGACCGAGAAGTCGATGTTCGGGATGCCGGAACCGCTGCGCAGCCTGACGCCGATCAACCTCATGGACACGCTCGAGCTGGGCTTCGTGCCGCTGGGCTGGGCGATGTGGATCATCCTCTCCGGCGACCACATCACCGCGCAGCAGGCGCACGACATCGGCTTCGTGCAGTGGCTCGTGCCCGACCGTGAGGCGATGATGGCCGAGGCCGAGAAGCGCGCCGAGATCCTCAAGAAGTGCGCGCCGCTGGCGGTGCAGGCCCTCAAGAACGGCGTGCACCTGCACATGAACCCGCCGGCGACCCCGCAGGGTTCGACGCTGCTGGACAGCCTCAAGGAGCACAACAAGGCCCTGCTCGAGAAGGTCGCCAAGAGCGAAGACCGGCTCGAGGGCCCGAAGGCGTTCGCCGAGAAGCGCGCGCCGAACTGGAAGGGCCGCTAGTCCCACCACGGGTACGGTTGCAGCGCGCCCGGCCGCTCTGCGGCCGGGCGCGCTGCAACCGGCGCCCACGCCTGGCGGCGCGGCAGCGCATCGGGCCACGCAGACCGCCCGCGCCTGCGGATCATCGGGCGGCGCGCAGCAGCGGCTCGAGGAGGTGCGCATGGCTCCACAACGGGACGACCTCGGGCTCGGAGGGACGTTCGGGGAGCTTGTCGCGCAGGTGCGCGCGCAGCATCCGGAGCTGTTCCCCGGGATGGACAGCGCGCTCTACCGGGCGTTTCGCGAGGGCGGCGCCGGCTTCGCGGGCTCGGTGTGGGCGCGGCCGGGGCTGCCGCCGAAGACACGCAGCCTGCTCACCGTCGCGCTCCTCACAGCCCTCGGCCGCGAGCACGAGCTCGCGATCCACGTGCGAATGGCGCTGCGCAACGGCTGCTCGCCCGAGGAGCTGCTCGAGCTCGCGCTGCACTCGGCCGTGTACTGCGGCTTCCCGGCAGCGGTCGACACCATGCGCGTAGTGCAACTGGCGGTCGCCGAGCTTCAGCCGGCGACATAACCGCGGTCAGCGGTGCGAATCGCGGCTTGCCTGCGGCGCGCATGCGTCGACGGGCGGCGCGCCGGGCGGGCCGATCGCGACGACCGGCGTCGTCGACGGCGGATCGCTCGCGGGGAACGAGTCCTCGCTCTGCACGTCGACGAGGTCATCGAGGCGCTGCGGATCGCGCTCCTCGGTGAGGCGGCGCGCTCGCGCTCCCGCGCGGGGACAGCCCGTCACGGCCGGCGTTCGGCCTGCTCGTCCAGCAGCGCCTCGCGTTCCTCGCCCGTGGCGGTGTGGAGGCGGCGGTGGTTGGCGAGCAACGCCTCCGTGGCGAACTCCGCCCCGCAATCGGGACAGCGACGGCCCTGCCTGGACTCGACTCGATCGACCGGTTCCTCGCCGCTGCTCATGTGGCGCCTCCGCTCGTGCGCTCGCGCGCTGCTGCGCGCGCGGGAGGATCGTGGCACGGCGGTGCTTGCAGCACCGTGTCAGACATCGCCCGCTTCGTAGCGTTCTCCGCTCGCCCCGGCGCCGCATGACGTTCGCGGTTACGCCCGCGCTCAGTGCGCCGACGCAATCGCACAAGCGACGTGCGCCCCGCCGCTCACGCAGTCGGCGCCTGCTCGGACTCCGCGCGGCGCAGCTCGTGCCATGCGCGCAGGTATCGCTGCACGCGCTCGAACGACCCGACATCGAGCACGGCCAGGCGCGTCAGCGCGAGGTTGTCCTCGAGATCGGCGAGCTTCACGCGCCGGGCCAGTGGATGCGGGCGCACCCGCTCGATGAAGTGCTCGTAGAGCTCGCCCTCGTGCCGAGTGAGATGGCCGACACTGGCGACCACCTCGTCCGCAAAGCCGTCGCGACGCAGGTCGTCCAGCGTCCTATCGCTGTCCTCGACCACGTCGTGCAGCAGCGCGACGATGCGTTCGGTCTCGGACCGCATGCGCAGCATGACCCGCAGGGGATGCAGGATGTACGGCTCGCCGGCCTTGTCCACCTGGCCGCGATGCGCCGCGAGGGCGATCGCCAGCGCGTCGTCCAGCGTCGGCATTAGCACTTCCTCCCGGTCCCGCGGTTCTGCCGCGGCGGGTATGCGCCGGCCACGTCACACTGTCACGCGACGGCGAACGCTCAGCGGCGTGCGGCGGAGGCAGCGCCGCCAGCCGGCAGCGTGACGTCCACGCTGAGGCCGCGGTGATCGGAGCCCGCGAGGTCGAACACCCGCTCGGCGGCGACGCCCAGCTCGCGGACGAGCACGTGGTCGATCCGCACGCCCAGCCGTCCGTACGCGAAGTACGTGGGCTCCGGCCAGCGTGAGCCGGCGGCGATGCGCAGGCCGGTGCCGCGCAGCATGCCCGCGAATGTCGGCGAGAACGCGGTGGCGTTGAGGTCCCCAACGACGAGCAGCGGCCCCTCCGCGCGCTCGACCGCTGCCTGCAACGCGCTGTGCTGCGCGGTCGTGATCCGGAACGCGTCCGCGTTCAGCGGCGGCATGAGGTGGACCGCGAGCAGCGACACGCGCTCGCCGCCGACGTCAACCGTCGCGGCCAGCAGGTCGCGCCCGCGATCGTTCGTCGCGACCGGGATCACGCGCGTGTCGGCGAGCGGCAGGCGCGACGCGACCGTCAGCCACGGGAGCGCGGTCGAGAAACGAAACGGATAGGCGGACGCGAGCCGGGGGGAGACCTGCGCCAGGTCGTGCTGCAGTTCCTCGAAGACGATGACGTCCGGGTCCTGCGCGAGCACGTCCTCGGCGAGTGCGGCCAGGCGATCGTTGCTCATCAGCACGTTCGCGGTGACGACGCGGAGCTGCGGCGTGCCCGCCGGCGCCGGGTGCGCGAGCGCGAGGAACGCGCCGGGCGCCGCTATGATGGCGACCCCGCCGGCGAGCAGGGCGATGGCAAGCAGCGTGGCGGCGCGCCGGCGCAGCAGCAGCGTCACCGGGCCCGCGAGCAGCAGCGGAAGGCCGGCGTACGGCAGGAAGTTGGCCAGGCCGTCCACGGCCCACATCGCGTGTCCCCCGGCCCCGGCCGCGCAGCCGCCCTGCCCGGGCGGCCCGGCCACCATGTTCGCACAGCTGGAGGCGCGATGATCCCGTCCCGAGCCCGGCGGGGCGAGACGCTGGCGCAGGCGCTGCAGCGCCGCTGGCCGGTGTTGGTGCTGCGGCTGGGCGCGCTCGCGCTGTTCGTGTACATCGGCGACCGCGTGATGGTGGAGATGGGCCACCGCGGCTGGACCCTCCCCATGGAGGCCGTCGTCGTCTTGCGCCTGCTGTCCTCGCTGGCGGTGCTGGTCGCGCCGTTCGAGGGCTTCGTGGTGGCGCTCGAGGTGGACAAGTGGGACTGGTTCTGGCTCGACGCGGGTGATCGGTCGGCGGAGTTCCAGGCGCTGTACCAGGAATGGGACAAGGTGCTGGACCTTGCGTTGCTCGCCGTCGCGGCGGTCGCGGCGTGGCGGTGGCGCGACCCGGTCGCGCGCGCGCTGGCGCTGGGCGCGTTCGCGCTGCGCGTCGTGGGCGTCGCCGCGTTCATCGCGACCGAGCAGCGCTGGCTGCTGATGGCGTTCCCGAACGTCTTCGAGACGCTGTACCTGCTCTATGCGGGCTTCCGGCTGCTCGCCGCGCGCGACCGCATGCTGACGAGCGCGCGGGTCACGCTCCTCGTGGTGGTGGTCACGCTCACGCCGAAGCTGATCGAGGAGTACTTCCTGCACGTGCTGGAGCAGCGCCCGTGGGACTGGGTGCAGCTGCCGATGCCGCACGCCATGGAGCCGCGCGCCTGGGTGGCGATCACCTACCTGCCGCTGCTCCTCACGGGCCTGGCGCTCGCCTGGCGAAGCCGCAACCAGCCCGCCCAGTAAGCGCCGCACGGGCGGACCCCTCCCGAGCGACCTGACGCAGGTAGGCGCCGCTGCGCAGCTCGCGCCGGCCCGGGCGGACGAGGGCGCGGCCGCGCTGCGCGCGTCCTCGGGGACTGCAGTCCCCGAGGAGTCGTGACCAACGGCCCGTCCGCACGAACGCGATGGGGTGAAGGATGCGCGCAGGCGCGGCAGCACACGCCGCACGGTCCGAAGGACGGAGCCATGACCCAGCGCGACCTCTCGCGGCGAAGCTTCCTCAAGCGCACGGCGGGGGCCGCCACGGGCGTCGCCCTCAGCCAGGTGCTCCGCTTCGAACCGTGGCACCTCGAAGCCGCCGACCCCGTGCGCGTGTCCGACCCGCTCACGGTGTTTCCGGACCGCGGCTGGGAGCGCGTGTACCGCGACCTGTTCAAGCCGGACTCCGAGTTCGTCTTCACGTGCGCGCCGAACGACACGCACGATTGCCTGCTGCGCGCGAGCGTCAAGAACGGCGTCGTGGTGCGCATCCACCAGACGTACGGCTACGGCAAGGCGCAGGACCTCTACGGCAACACTGCCAGCCACCGCTGGGACCCGCGCGGCTGCCAGAAGGGCCTCGCGCTCGCGCGCAAGTTCTATGGCGACCGCCGGCCACAGGCGCCGATGGTGCGCAAGGGCTGGAAAGAGTGGGCGGACGGCGGCTTCCAGCGCGATGCCGCCACGGGCCAGCCGCGCACCGACCTCACGAAGCGCGGCGCAGACCAGTGGGTGAAGGTGTCCTGGGACGAAGCGTTCGATCTCGCCGCCAAGGCCTACATCAACACCGCGACGACCTACTCCGGCACGCCGGGCGCCGATCGCCTCAAGCGGCAGGGCTACGACCCGGACATGATCGAGGCGATGGAGGAGGCCGGCACCAAGGTCGTGAAGATGCGCGGCGGCATGCCGCTGCTGGGCATCACGCGCATCTTCGGCTTCTACCGCTTCGCGAACATGCTCGCGCTGCTCGACGCCAACATCCGCAAGGTCGGCCCGGACAAAGCGAAAGGTTCGCGCGGCTGGGACAACTACTCCTGGCACACCGACCTTCCGCCCGGCCACCCGATGGTCACCGGGCACCAGACGGTCGAGTTCGAGCTGTTCGCGCCTGAGCACGCGGACCTCGTGGTCATGTTCGGGATGAACTGGATCTCGACGAAGATGCCCGACGGCCACTGGCTCGCCGAGGCGCGCCAGAAGGGCACGAAGCTCATCGTCGTCGCTACCGACTACCAGTCGACGGCCAACCGCGCCGACGAAGTGATTCTCACGCGCCCCGGCGTCGACGGCGCGCTCGCGCTCAGCTGCGTGCAGTACATCCTCGCCAACAACCTGTACGACGCGAAGAACGTCAAGTCGTTCACGGACCTGCCGCTGCTCGTGCGGATGGACAACAAGAAGCTGCTCTCCGCGGCGGACGTCTTCCCGAGCTACCGCCCGGCCGAGCTCACCAACTACGTGCGGCTCATGTCACCAACGGACGCGATGCCGGCGCCCGCGCTGCAGGGCACGCAGTACCTGCCGCAGGCGCTGCGCGAGCAGTGGGGCGACTTCGTCGTGTGGGATGCGCGCACCAACGGTCCGGCGGCCGTGTCGCGCGACCAGGTGGGCGATCGTTTCAGCATCGACCCCTCGCTCACCGGCGAGTACGACGTGCGCCTCGCCAGCGGGCAGACGGTGAAGGCGCAGCCCGTCTTCAACGTCATCAAGAAGTACCTCGACGACAACTTCACCCCGGAGCAGGCGCAGGAGATCACCTGGGCGCGCAAAGCGGCGATCGAGAGCCTGGCGCGGCAGGTCGCAGCGGCGCGCGGCAAAGCGCTGCTGGCGCACGGCATGGGCCCGAACCACTACTTCAACAACGATCTCTTCGGGCGCGCCATCCTCCTGCTCTGCGCGGTCACGGACAACATCGGCCACATCGGCGGCAACGCCGGGTCGTACGCAGGCAACTACCGCGGCTCGGTCTTCAACGGCATCCCGCAGTACACGCTCGAGGACCCGTTCGACATCGAGCTCGATCCCGCGCGGCCGGCCCGCACCAAGCTCTACTACAAGACCGAGTCCGCGCACTACTACAACTACAGCGACCGGCCGCTGCGCGTGGGCAACAAGAACTTCACTGGCAAGAGCCACATGCCCACGCCGACGAAGCTCGTGCACTTCGGCAACTCGAACTCGCTGCTCGGCAACGCGAAGTGGCACCACGACGTGGTCCACAACACGCTCCCAAAGATCGAGTCGATCTTCGTGCAGGACTGGTGGTGGACCGCGTCGTGCGAGTATGCCGACATCGTCTTCCCCGTCGACAGCTGGGGCGAGTTCCGCCACGTCGACGCGTCCGGGTCGTGCACCAACCCGTTCCTGCACATGTTCCCGCGCAGCCCGCTGCGACGCATCTTCGACACCCGCTCCGACATCGAGGTGTTCGAGGGTGTGGCGCGCCGGCTCACCGCCATCACGGGCGAGCAGCGCTTCGCGACGCACTGGAAGTTCGTCACTGACAACCGCGTCGACGTCTACCTGCAGCGCATCTTCAGCGGGGGGTCGACCACGCGCGGCTACGACGTGCTCAAGCTCGAGGAGCTGGCGAAGCAGGGTATCCCCGCGCTCATGAACTTCCGCACGTACCCGCGCCAGGTCGGCTGGGAGCAGCGCTTCGAGAACAAGCCCTGGTACAACCGCACCGGCCGCCTGGAGTTCTACCGCGACGAGCCCGAGTTCATCGAGCACGGCGAGAACCTGCCGGTGCACCGCGAGCCGATCGACTCCACGTACTACGAGCCGAACGTCATCCTCGCCAAGCAGCATCCGCTGATCCAGCCGCAGGGCCCCGAGGCCTACGGCCTGAACCGCAACGACCTGTCGACGGAGACGCGCCAGGTGCGCAACGTGGTCAAGCCCTGGTCCGACCTCAAGGTCACGAAGCACCCGCTCGCGGCGAAGGACCCGAGCTACCGCTTCGTCTTCATCACGCCGAAGTACCGCCACGGCGCGCACACCACCCCCGTCGACCTCGACTGGATGTCGTACCTGTTCGGGCCGTTCGGCGACATGTACCGGCGCGACAAGCGCAGCCCGTGGGTCGGCGAGGGCTACATGGAGATGAACCCCAGCGATGCACGCGCCCTCGGCATCAACGACGGCGACTACATCTGGTTCGACGCCGACCCCGAGGACCGGCCGTACCGCGGCTGGAAGAAGGACGACCCGGACTACGAGGTGGCGCGCGGCATGGCGCGCGCTCGCTACAACAACGGCATGCAGCCCGGCGTGACGCGCATGTGGTTCCACATGTACGTCTCCACGCGCGGCTCCGTGCGCGGCCAGAAGGAGCGCGCGGACGGCCTGGCGAAGAACCCGGACACGAACTACCAGGCGCACTTCCGCCACGGCAGCCACCAGAGCGGCACGCGCGCGTGGCTCAAGCCCACGCTGCAGACCGAGACGCTGGTGCGTAAGCCGTACTTCGGCCAGAACCTCGGCGTGGGCTTCGAGGGGGACGTGCACTCCGTCGTGGGCGCGCCCAAGGAATCGTTCATCAAGATCGAGAAGGCCGAGGACGGCGGCATCGGCGCGAAGGGCAAGTGGCGCCCCACCGAGCTGGGCTTCCGCGCCGGCGCCGAGTCCGCGCTCATGAAGCGCTACCTGAGCGGCGGCTTCTACCAGGCATAGCTCCGGCCTGCACGGCCACCACCGACTGGAGGGATGCGTTCGATGGCAGAGGTCAACAACTGGCAGATCGGCCGCACGATGGAGTACCCGTACCCCGAGAATCGCCCGCGCCGCCAGATCGCGTGGATCTTCGACCCCAACAAGTGCATCGGCTGCCAGACCTGCACGATCGCGTGCAAGTCCACGTGGACCTGGGGCACGGGCCAGGAGTACATGCTCTGGAACAACGTCGAGTCCAAGCCGTTCGGCTTCTTCCCCGTCGGCTGGGACGTCGAGCTGATGAACGCGATGGGGCCGGCGAAGTGGAACGGCGGCCGCTACGAGGGCGAGACCATCTTCGAGGGCCTGCCGCCGACCGAGCGCGTGCGCGGCTGGCTGCCGGATGAGGAAGACTGGGCCTTCCCGAACATCGGCGAGGACGAGGTCAGCGCCCCCGTCAAGCAGGGTGATTACTTCCCCGACCTGCCGCACGGGACGTGGTTCTACCACCTGGCCCGCATCTGCAACCACTGCACGTACCCCGGCTGCATCGCGGCGTGCCCGCGCCAGGCGATCTACAAGCGGCCGGAGGACGGCATCGTGCTCGTGGACCAGGAGCGCTGCCGCGGCTACCAGGAGTGCGCGCAGGGCTGCCCGTACAAGAAAGTGATGTTCAACAACAACACTCGCACGACCGAGAAGTGCATTGCCTGCTTCCCGAAGGTGGAGCAGGGCCTGCAGCCGCAGTGCGTGACCAGCTGCATCGGGCGCATCCGCCTCGCCGGCTTCATCTCGCCTCCCGGCCAGGTCAACCCGCAGAACCCCATCGACTACCTGGTGAAGGTCCGCAAGGTCGCGCTGCCGATGTACCCGCAGGCGGGCACCGAGCCGAACGTGTACTACATCCCGCCGATCCACGCCGGCCGCGAGTACCTGCGCCAGATGTTCGGCCCCGGCGTCGACGACGCGATCACGACCTACGCGAACACGAAGAACGACCCGGAGCTGCTCGGCGTGTTCACGCTCTTCGGCTCCGCCGAGCGCATCATGCACCGCTTCCGCATCGACGGCGAGATCGCGATCGGCATGGACGAGAACGGCGCCGAGATCGTGCGCGTCCCCGTGCGCGAGCCGAGCTGGGTGCGCACCTACTTCGACGAGGTGCGCCAGGCGTACAACCACAACATCACGTAGGCGCAGCGCTGACCGCGAAGGAGGCTGCCGTGACCACCGAACGCAACGTCGACCGTCGCTCGTTCCTGCGCGGGGCCGGCGCCGTGGCGGCGGGCGCCGTGGCCGCGGTCGGCGTCGCCGCGCTCGTGAGCTCGCGCGCCGGCGCCACCGACCAGCTGATCGCGCGGCGGCACGAGGGCGACCTGCCGGTTGACGATCCCGACAACGAAGCGTGGCTCAGTCTCGACCATTTCGTCGCGCCCCTGCTCATGCAGCAGGTCGCGCCGCCGCAGGTGAGCGAGCTCGCAGTCCCCGAGCTGTGGGTGCGCGCGCTGCACAACGGCACGGACATCGCGTTCCACATCGAGTGGGGCGATGCGGTCGTCAACGACATCGAGCAGATGTCGCGCTTCCGCGACGCCGTCGCGGTGCAGCTGCCGGTCGCAGACGAGCCCGACGCGGCGGCGCCGCAGACGTCGATCACCATGGGCCTCGCGCCCATCCCAGCGGCCGGCGGCCAGCCGGAGACGCCAGGGCAGGTGGTGCACATCCTGCACTGGAAGGCCAGCTGGCAGTGGGACGTGGACCACGGGCGCCGCACCGTGAAGGACATCTTCCCGAACATGCACAACGATGTCACGCCGGAGGGGCTGCTCGGCGAGGCGAACAGCGTCGTGTTCTACCCGGGCGTGTTCGCCGGCAACTCGCTCTCCGCGCGCGAGCGCACGTCGCCCATCGAGGAGCTCACCGCCGCCGGCTTCGGCTCGCTCACCACGCACGAGCAGCAGCTCGCCACCGGACGCGGCGTGAACGAGCGCGGGCGCTGGCGCGTCGTGATCGCGATGCCGATGGACAGCGGCGACCGCAGCAAGGCGCGCGTGCGCCCCGGCGCTCGCGCGCCCGTCGCCTTCGCCGTCTGGGACGGCGCGAAGCAGAACCGCGGCGCGCGCAAGCAGTACGCCGACTGGGTGCCCATGGAAGTCGAGGCCTAGATGACCACTCAGCACACTCGCGGCCGCGCTGCGCTGCAGGACCGCGTTGTCCAACGCGTCCTCGGGCGTTCCGCCGTCTACGAAGCGCTCGCGCTGGGCCTGACCTACCCCTCCGAGGCGTCCCTCGAGCGCCTCGCCGGGCTGCTCGCGGACCTCGATGAGCACGATGTAGTGCGCGCGTACGGCCTCGCGCCGCGGCTCGCGGCAATCGCCGAGGCGCGGGCGGCCGCGCTCGTGCCGGACCTGCAGCTGGAGCACAACCGCCTGTTCCAGGGCCAGGTGCTCTGCTCGCCGCACGAGACGGAGTACGAACGCGACACCTTCGCCAAGGCGGCGCAGCTCGCGGACATCGCCGGCTTCTACAACGCCTGGGGCCTGCAGACCGCCGACGCGCGGCGCACGATGCCCGACTACATCGGCACGGAGCTCGAGTTCCTCGCGGTCGTGACGCGCCGCGAGGCGTACGCGGCGCTGCGCGGCTGGGGCGACCGCCGCGCGCTCGCGAGCGAGTCGACGCAGGCGTTCCTGCAGACGCACCCCGGCCGCTGGGTGAACGCGTTCGCGACAGACCTGCGCGATGCCGCCGCCGATAACGCCGCGGGGCGCTTTTTCGCCGCGGTCGCACGCCTGCTCGAGCAGTTCGTCGTCATGGACATCGCCGCAGCGGGCGTGCTCCCCGCGCCGCTGACCGCGCGCATCCCGCGCCCGCAGGACGACGAGCCGATGGTGTGCCTCGATGGCGAGCCGCCGGTCGACGAGGACGAACTGTTCGCGGAGGACGAGAGCGCCGCGGCGCCGGACGTCGACCTCCCCGCGTTCCCCTCGTTCGAGTAGCGGCGGGCGGCGCGCCGTGCCTCACCTCCCCGTAGTGCCGGTGGTGCGCGTGCAGGCGGACGAGCGCAACGCGGGCAAGACGCTGCTCGCGAGCGCGCTCATCGCGGAGCTGACCCGGCGTGGCTACCGCGTAGGCGCCGTCAAGCATTCCCACCACCCGCTGCCCGTGGACAAGGACGGCTCGGACACGCAGCGCTTCGCGCTGGCCGGCGCGACTCGCGTCGTCTTCGCCGCAGCGGACGGCGTGCTCGAGCGCAGCCGCGCCGACGTAACGCTCGATGAGGCGGTGGACGCGCTCCTGCCCGTCGTCGACATCGTGATCGTCGAGGGGTTCCGCACCGAGCCGGCCGACGCGCGCCTGCACGTCGATGCCCGCACCGGCACGGCCACGCTGACCGCAAGCGACGGGCGCGAGCTGCTGGCTGCCGGCCTCGATGCCGCCCCGCGCTTCGCGGACGCGATCGAGCGGGCGTTCGAGCTTACGTCGGCCGGCGACGCGCAGCTCCGGGACCTGCTCCGGCGCGCCGCCGCACAGCAGGGACGCCGTTGCCCCGGCGTCACGCTCGGCACGCGGATGGCGCTCGCCGCGGTCGCCTCGCTGGGACTGGCGCTGCCTGCGGCGCGAGGCCGGCTGGACGTGACCCTGGAGACCGCGTCCTGCGCGACGGACGCGATCGCCGCCGTTCTCGGTTGCAGCCTCGGCCGCGGCACGCTCCGCGTCGCCGAACGCGGGGCGCTCGCGGCCCGCG
>Ga0194131_10003448_pt1 | contig 24959 bp, 10 predicted proteins | sample TA2KigO120mmetaG_FD_148631 | JGI IMG/M metagenome (GOLD analysis project Ga0194131, IMG submission 148631) | Freshwater microbial communities from Lake Tanganyika, Tanzania - TA2015053 Kigoma Offshore 120m | ecosystem: Environmental > Aquatic > Freshwater > Lake | place: Tanzania: Lake... | reverse complement strand
CACGACCAAGGCGGATTCGATCACGATGCCTGCCGACTTTCGCCTGAAAGACCCGCGGGCGCTAGCCGAGTCGTCGCTGTTCAAGACAGTTATGAAATAGCCGCCGGGTAATGACGTGCAGCGGGTGGACGCAAAGGCAACCCAAACCAACTGCTGCACCTGACCCGCCCACACATAGGTTTTCTGGACTTCGTAGCTCACCGAGCGGGCCGGGCAGGTGAGCAGGGTCGTTAGGGGTTGCCGCCAAGTCACCGTCGGCAGTTTGAATTCATCCTTCAGCCGCCCCCTACCACCGGACACCCTCACGGCGTGGAATTGAGTCACGCAGACCGGATGGCCATGCAGCGGGCGCAAAGAAGGCTGGTCTGCGCGAATTCACTCCGAGCCATTACACCGAGGGCAATCCGGTTGGCAAAAGCAATTCTCTCTGGCCTTGCGGAGTGCCGCCAACCTGTTTCTTCTTAGTGAACCGAATCAACCAGTCGAGAACACACAGCCTTAACTAATCCCATGAGCAAGATACTCACCCTTGAAATCGCGCAAAAGTTTCTTAACCCCAATTTGCGCAAGGAGCTGTTCGGCGGTGGTGTGCATTTGCAGGTATACACATCCATTGACGATGCCGCCGCGCAGGCGTTGGCCCAGCACGAGGGAACCCTTTACCTCAGTGGCGAGGCGGAAGAAGCGGTGAACCTGCGCAAGCGCTTGCCTTCGTTGTGATGGATGCCCACGGCAACGCGATCGCGCCAGAGGGCGTCGCGAAAGTCGATCCACGGCACCAGGATGTTGTTCTCAAGGCGGGCGAAAAGCTAACGTTCGATGATGCGGTATGTGCGCCGGGAAACTCCCCCGCTGTTTTGGTCCTCATACAGGAATCTTCCGTTGCTCAGGGTGATTCCACCGACGTTTGTAACCCAAACCGTTGATGCGCCGCTCGGATTAAGGGTGTGGTGAACTTCAAACCGGCTAAGGTTGGAGGACAGGGTTCCATCCGGATCACTGAAATAAAGCTGCACCCGGCCATCGGGCAGGCGCTGCGGGGGAAGCAACTGCTGCGGCACCTGAACCCATACGGACGCCGTGCTGGAAGTAACGCTGCCGAAGTCGTTGGTGATCGTCACGGCGTAGAGGCCGCTGTTCGTGCGGCTGAGCGGGCCGGGCGCATAGCTGGCATTGGTCGCGTTCGGGATGGGGTTGCCATTGAACAGCCACTGGTATTTGAACAAGGGGGGCAGGCCCGCGGCGGTCACCCCAAGCGTGAAGGCGGCGTTGGTGACCGAGACCGAGTTCGGGCTGTGCGGATGCTCCACAATCAGCGGCGGCGGCGGTGGCTGCCGCACGCTCAGCCTGACCCCGCCGGCGCTGTAGTTGGTTTTGAAGCCGCCAATCGCAATCTGGTATGCCTGCCCGGCCACGGCAGTGAACAAGACCCGGCTGGGGCCGGAGCCGGCCTCACCCAGAAAGTCATGGTTTTCGGCCACCGAAACGAGGCTGTCCACGGCGCTGCCCACATACACGGCCAGCAGGGTGTCAAACGAACTTCCGACGGTGTGCATCTCCACCAACCCGTTGGCGGGGGCGGTCCACTGCCACCAAACCACGCGACGCCCGTCCGCCGCGTCCACGCGATTTGGCTCCTTTCGTGCGCCCAGGATCGAGCCGCGCACGGTGTTGGAGATTCCTGTCAGCAAAATGCGGTCGGCAAATACGTCATTGAAGGGCACCGCGAGTGACGTGAGCTGAGCGCCGAGGCTCGTGACGAGGCCAAAGGCATTGCTGACCGTCACTTGATAGCTGCCGGCATTCTGGGCGCTGACATTGGTCACCGTGAGGGTTGCGTTGGTCGCCCCGGCCACGTTCGTGCCGTTGCTCAACCACTGGTAGAACAGGGGCGACGCACCGATGGCACCGACTTGAAAGGTTGCGTTCGTGCCGCCTCCGCCTCCGCCCAGAAAGCGGGTCTGGTCCGCCGGCGGCTGGAGGATTTGCGGTGCGGAGGGCGCCATCAGCCAGGGCGACACCGTGAGAGTGATGAACCCGAACCGATTGGCGTAACCATCCACAGCGATGCGATAAACCGTCCCGGCGACCGCGCTGAAGGTCACGCGGCTCTGCACATGCCCGGCGTTAATGTCATCGTTTTCGGCGACGAGCGCGAGGGACGCCAGGCTGGCTCCGGTGTAAACACTCAGGGTGGTGTCAAACTCGCTGTTCGTGGTGGAGACCGTCACGGGGCCGTCGGCGGGGGCGGTCCAAGTCCACCAAAGCGAATGTCCCTGCTGAAGCCCCGCGTGGGCCGGTTCCCCGGGTTCCCGGGTCGCCCCGACGTTGGCGCTTTGCACGGTCAAAAACGGGGCGGTGATCGGTGCGGCATTTTCAAACGTATCATTCGCATGGAGCGGCTGCGGGGGATACTGGAGGAGGTTCAGCACAACCCGGCCGGCCAAGGCGCCCACGCCATTGTTATATCCATCCACGGCGAACTGATATTCCACCCCTTGGACCGCGTCGAACGTGACGATGCTCCGGCCCTCGCCGTAGCTGGGAGTCGCGTTGGCCACCTCCGTCAGATTGCCAACCGCGGAGCCCAGATAGACGCCCAGCAGCGTGTCGAACGTGCTGCCGAAGGTGTTCAGCGTGACAGGACCGGAGGCAGGAGCCACCCATGACCACCAAACCGAGCGGCCGCCACGATTCCCGGAGTGAAAAGGCTCACCGGCTTCTTTCGAGGCATTCGTGCTCACCCCCACCACCGTCGTATTTTGTCCCGTGATGGGATAGCGGTTCCCGAACAGGTCGTTGCCGCCCGGCACGGACGGGCTGGCCTGGACCAGGCTGAGTTGAACCGTGCCCTCGGCAACCATTCCATCTGCGGACCGGTAGCCATCCACCGCGATCTGATAGGTCTGGCCGGCGACGCCCGGGAAGACCACCACGCTGCCGGCGGCGGGATTGAAAGGATCCGTGTCGTCGTTCTCGCCGACCAGCACCAGCGAGCCCAGTGAGTTGCCGGTATAGACGGCCAGCGCCGTGTCGAACGTGCTGTTGCGCGTGGTGACGAGGACCGGGCCGTCAAGGCGCGCAGTCCATGTCCACCAGACCGAGCGTCCACCGGCGTTGCCGCCGTGGTTGGGTTCCCCCGCCTCCTTGCCCGCACCGAGGTTCGAGGCGGTCACCTGATTGGTCTGTCCCGCGAGCGTCACCCGCTCGGCAAAACTATCATTCAGCACCAAGGCGGGATTCAGGTTCAGGACGATTGCGCCCTCGGAAACTCCGTTGCTTCCGGCATAGCCATCCACCGCGAACAAATAGGTTGAGCCGCCGATGGCGAAGAACTTCACCAACGACGCGCCGCCATCGCTCCGGTTGTCATCCTCGCCGACCACGGACAGCGTGCCGAGGGTCGCGCCGGTGTAAACGGCCAGCAGCGTGTCGGTCAGGCTGCCCACCGTATCCAGTGCGTAGGTGCCGTTGCTGGGCGCGACCCAGAACCACCACACGGATTTGCCGCCGGGATTGCCGACGTGGGCCGGCTCGCCCGGCTCCGTGGTGGCGCCGGTGTTGTGGTCAAAGACCTTCGTTGCGCCGGGGGGAAACAGCAGGGCGTTGGTGAAGAAGTCGTTGTTCGGTGCCTGCGCCAAGTTGAGCGTGATGTCACCAGACGCCGCAGTCCCGTTGACGGCCCGCGCTCCCGCCACGGCGAACTGATAGGTCACGCCCGCCGCCGCGCGGAAAAACACCTTGCTGGAGAGGAGGCTAGGAACCTCGTCGTTGTTAGCCGCCACCGGCGTGAGGGCATTCAGGCTGGTGCCCGTATAGACAGCAAGGACGGTGTCCAGCACCGCGCCCGCGCCATTCGTGCTGCCCGCAGTGTCCAACTGCACCAGACCATTTTGCGGAGCCGTCCAAGACCACCACAGCGAAGCGCCACTCGCCACGCCAGCGTGGACCGGCTCGCCCGCCTCCGTGGTCGCACCGAAGTTGTGACCAGTAACGGTGTTGGTCTGACCGGCGAAAGTCACGCGACCAGCGAACGCATCCTGCGGCAGGCCCGCAAGGACGGTGAGCACGGCCACCGAACTGGTGATGCTGCCATGGGCGTTGGTGATGACAACGCGGTAATCGCCGGCGGTGGCGATGGTCACGTTGGTGACGGTGTAGCTGTCGTTGGTGCCGCCGGAGAGACCGACACCACCCTTCTGCCACTCGAAAACCAGCGGGAAACTGCCAATTACGTTCACGCTAAACGTCACGTTGCTCCCGGCGTTGTCGGGCATGGTCTGGCTCATCGGCTGGCGCGTGATGACGGGGGCCGAGTGCGCGACCGGCAGGTGCAGTCGCAACTGAACGTTGCCGCTGGCTCCGAGATAGCCGTCCACCGCGATACGGTAAGTGGTTCCCCGAATCGCAGGGAAGGCCAGCGCGCTTGTGGCTAGGTTCGGCGCATCATCGTTCGCAGCCACCAAAGTCAGCGCGCCCACCGCGTTGCCTGTATAGACCGCCAGCACGGTGTCGAACGCGCTGCCCAATGTGTCCAACACGACGAGTCCATTGTCCGGTGCGACCCAGGTCCACCAGACAGAGGCCGTGGCGGGATTGCCCGCGTGGCTGGGTTCGCCCGGCTCGCTGGTGGCCACCGTGTTGCTCCCAGCGACGATGTTGGTGCTGCCAGAGAGCGCCACCGCGCCAACAAAGGAATCGTTTCCCGGCGCTTGGGCCAAGAGTGGCCGGATGCCGCATAGTACAAGCATCAATAAGGCCCAGCAGAGCCAGTCGCGCCGCGGAGAAGATGGGCGGGTTGAACAGCGCGGAAAAGGCGTGGTGGTCATGGGGCGATGTCAGGGAATTCGCGCTCCCGCCAGAAGGGCCGGCTCCCAGCGGGTGCCTTCCGCGTAAACGTGCCGGGCTTGGACTTCGCCGTGCTTCATCAACGCCTCGGCCTTGAGCGAGCCGTCGGGATGCCAGGCGCGGGATAGACCGTGGGGTTTGCCCGCCGCAAACTCCGCTTCAACCGCCAGCTTACCATTCTCGTGCCACTGGCGATAAACGCCCTCCTGCTGTCCGGCCACGAGCCGGCCCTCGGAGCGCCTCGGCCCGCTCGCGAGCCACGTGGTGCGCGCCCCGTGGGGGACTCCCCGTTGAAAGTGTTCGCGCAACTCCGTCACGCCATTCGTGAACCAGCCTTCCGACACACCGTGCAACTGTCCGTCCACGACGGCGGATCGCAACTTCAGTTGGCCACCGGCGAAGTGGTCGGTGACCCAGCCAGTGAAGGGACCGGCGGCACCGGGACGGAAGAACTTCCCTTCACGCTGCTCCAGCCGGAAGCGGGCGACGACCACCGGCGCGGATTCTGTCGCCAATGCTTCTTCCAATTCCCGCCTCGAAACTTGGGCGACCACGACCGCCACGGCGCCGAGCGCGAGCAGCCACAGCATCGGGCGCGTCCGCGAGGCGAGCACTGGAGTTGGTGAGAGCGGCTGGTTCATGGCCGTGGTCATTGCAGCATCAACCGGAAGTAAGTCGGCGGCGGCTCCGAGTCTGGGCTGGCAACCTCCAACTGGACGGCCTTGACGGAGTCGGTGAGGAAGCTGCTGCGCGTGGGCGCACTGGTGCCTTCAGCGGGAAGGCGAAACGCCACCGTTTTCCACGTCTTCAAGTCACGCGAGCCGAGCAGCGTGTAAGTGCGGCCGTTGACGGCGAGGAACTCCAACAGCGGTTTTCCTTTCGTGAAACCAAGGATGTTAAGCGCGAAGCCGTTCTTCGGATCCACCGCATACGTCCCGGCGTAATAAGTTTGCAAATAGTTCAGGCCGTTGCCCGCGTCCGCCGTGGGCGTCACCTTCGTGAGATCGGGATTGATGAGCCGCTCCCACGCGTCGGGCAGGCCATCGCCGTCGCTGTCCTCGCCCAGGGTGAGGTTGAGCCGCGTCCGCTGGCCGGGCTGGCCGAGGTTGGTGTAATCGCCGACCATCTCGATGGGCAGGTAAGTAGCGCCGCCGATGCGGACCTTGATGCGGAAGGGCACGAAGGGCCGCAGCGCGGTGGGCTGATACGGGGCCGCCATCAGGCCAGAGTCCATGGGCACTTCCAGCCGGTAGTTCGCTGCGGTCTCGATGCCGGGGTTGACCGTGGTCTTGACCCGCACCCCGCTGGAGGTTTCCAGTATCACCTCGGCTCCGGTGATGTTGATCGGGGTGCCGTATTCATCGCGTAGCATCCCGTAGAACAGATGAAACGGCGCAGGCGGGTAGGCGGTAGCGATGAAGGATGAGGTGTGAAGCAGGCAGGCGGCGAGCAGCAGAAGCCACCGCGCCGGGTGCGCTCCCAGCCGCTTTCCGCATCCCGCATATTGAATCGTGTTGGCGTTCATCGCAGTTGGCTGGCTCAATTGCCCGAGTAGGAATAGGTCGTGAAGTTGAGCTTAATGTCGGTCACCGTCTGAATGAACCGGCTCAGGCCCTCCTTCGGATCCGTCAGCAGCGAGTCTGCCGGGATGACCAGTTTCCACTGACTGTTCCACACCGAGCGCCCCACGAGCCGACGGTTGGTGAATTGCGAGAACTGGAGTCCGGTCCCCAAGTAAGGATTCCCAGCGAAATGGCTCACCGAATCCACCGGTCGGAAGGCCTGATGCTTCCGAATGGTGAACAGTGGCTCCCTCAGCGAATCGGCGGACTGGTAGAAGTTTTTTCCCGAGAAGCCCGAGCCGCCGATGTTGAAGGGCAGCGGAATCGCGACGTCATCCACCTTCCACGTCCTCAACTCACTCGTATCACCCAACGGCGGGCTGCGCATCGTGTCCACACCGACGGGGATCAGATACACATAGGGCGTGGCCATGAGCGCCTGCGGGTCAAGATAGGAGAGGTTGGGCTCACTCGTATTGTTCGCACCGGGAATGCTCATGCCTTTGTAACCCTCCAAGGCGACACCCACCGCGTTGATCTTCGTGGCGAACTGGCTGCGATGGAAGGCAACGTCACCCGCTGCCGAAGCTTGGCCGAACAGGTTCTGACCGGGGTTGATGGACGTGCTGAAGGTGATCACGATGCCCGGCACTGGCAGCCCGTCGCCCCGGTCCACCTGCTGGCAGTAGCGGCGCACGTCCGAGTCGTCGAGGATGTTCTCCATCGTGCTGCGCTGGAGGTAATCCTGCCAGACGGAGAGGCCGTTGGTGTCGGGCAGAATGCGCAGGTTGCCAGTGCGCAACGAGGCGAGCGTGGTGTAAACGTCCGGCGAGTTGAAGCCGAGCCTGCCCTTGAGCACGTCGAAGTCGCTCTTCATCTCGGCCAGCGCGCTGGAAATGCCGGGATCGCCCGTATTGCTACCGGCGAACTGCGGCTCGCCGTTGCGCACCACGCCGAGCGCGCGGCTGTTGATGATGCGGTTCACAAAGGACTTGCCCTGGTCCGTGCCCAGCAGGCCAGTCTCGTAATCGTAGGCGTTGGCCGCGAGGAGGGCGTAGCGCGAGGCGAGGTCGAAGAGCGTCTTGTAGCGCTCGAGTTTCTCGTTGCGGAAGAGGCGGAAGGCCGCGTCCCGCGTGCTGAATCCGCCGATGATCGCCGCCGTGCGCTGGCGTGCGATCTCGCGCGACTGTTGGATGCGGAAACCCTGTGCGACCAGCGTGGCCACCTTGCGCTGCGCGTCGTCGTAATTTTGGAGTGCCTGGTTGATGCCGTAGGCGGCCTTCTGCACTTCGATTAAGGCTTTCTCCAACTCGTTCATCGCCGCCCGGTTGTCCTCCTGCTGTTCGATGGGCTTGATCTGGCCATACCGGATGCCGATGGCGTCCGCTTGGCTCTGGGCCGCCCGCGCGGCGGCCACCGTCTTGCGCGCGATCTCAATCGCCGTGGTGCTGTTCTCCACCGCCACCGTCGCGCCCTTGAACAGCCCGCGGCCCACGGAAGTAAGATCACCACCGGCGGACAACCCCGCGATCAACGACGTCGGCAGCGAGGTGGAAGCGGCGTCCGCAGCCAGCTTGTAGGCTTCCGAGATGCCGTTTTGCACCATCCCAAAGATCTCCGCCGCCTTCTCGATCTGATCAATAATCTGGTCCGCTTCATCCAGGCCCTTCGTCAGCGCATCGGTGTCCGCCACGGCCTGCACCAGCGCCGTGCGCATGCGGATCATGCCGTCGAGGGATTGCTTGGCCCGGATGCTGTTGTCCAAGGTCTGGAGCAGCGCGGCTCGGGCGTTGATCGCGGCAGAGATGGCTTGCTGGAGTTGGCCGGGGCTTTGACGGCAGCTGTTGCAAGACGACGGCTTCCCGAAATAGCCGTGGGAGTTGAGCGTGTACTCCACGTAGTCCGTTGAGCTGCGCAGATCATTGCCGTTGCCATCGTCGTTCAATTTCAGGAAGTCGAAACTCTCCGCCTTGGCTTGTAGCCCGGAGACCCAGCCGGCCGGGAAATTCTGCACGTCCAGGCGATACGTCTTGGTGCTGGCGGGCTGGAGGATGCCCGGGAAGGTCAGCTCTGGCGTCTCCACATACATGTAGTGGAAGAGGTCCGGCCCAGTGTAGCCCTGCGTGTAGGTCTTGCCGGGGCCGAGATCGTCGGGATAGGGCGTGCCGTATAGTTCGATCAAGGCATTGGTGAAGGTCAGTTCCTGCTGCGCATTCTGCGCCTGCACGTCGGCGAGCGAGTCGCCTTCGGACCGCATCAGGCGGGTGATGTCCTTTGCGTCGTCGAAGGCCGCCATCGCATTGTTCAAGGCAAGTTTGGCGCGCTCATAAATTTGCTCGAAGTGCGTCTTGGGATCGCTGCCCACGATCTGCGCCGGGTTGATGTCCATGGCGAGACCGCCCTGTGTGATTCCAAGCGGCGAGAGCCGGCCTTCTGCGTTGTCCATGGCCGCCTGCAAATCTCCGGCCGTCGTGACGAGGTCGTTCAGTTCCGGCACGGTGGTGCGGTCCACCTTTTGGATGCCCTCGTGGCTCGGATCGGAATCCACATCCGGGAGCAACGCGTTGCCGATCACCCAGTTGACCAAAGCCCCCTGCCCCGTCCGTGACGCCCATTGGTCAATGCCCCACTCGCGGACGATGCTCACCACGTTCGTGCCGTCAGTCACCGTGCGGGTGGAGACGCGGTTCGTGGAGAAGGACTGCCAGCTCGTGTCCGCGCCGGGCACGTAGTATTTGCGCCAGGTGAGATCGAAAATCTTGCGGCCCGTGCCAGCCACCGAGGCGGCGGCAGCGGCGAACTTGCGTTCATCCATGTAGCCCACGGTCACCGGCAGGCCCAGCACGGTCACCGACTGCACGCGCGGAACCCAGTCGAAATACGGGTTCATCAGCAGCGAGTGGTAGCCCTTCAACGAGGTGAGGTAGTGGCCGTAGGCATCACCGTGGCCCTGCGGATAGAGCACGGCAGCGTCGGCAGCGTCGGCTTTTCCATCCGTGTTCTGGTCGAGGATGTTGTAGTTCAGCGCGTAGATGACTTCGCCGGAGTCAATGCCGCCGGTGTAGTTCCAGACCATGCGGTTATAGACTGGGGCCGTCTGCACGCCGGGCATCGCCACGTCGTCGCGGCCCTGTAGCAGCGCCAGCTCCTCCTCCAGCAGCGTGGGCACCTGGCCCTTGAAGGAGAACAGCGCGGTGGCGATGTCGCCATAAGTCTTGTCCTTGGTGCCGATGCCGATGGTCGGGTTATCGGCGTCATCGGCGGCATCGTCGCCCACGAGTTTGTAGAGGTCGCTGAGATAGCCCGCCACGAGGAGCAGGGAATCATTTGCCGGCCCGTAGTTGATCCCGGCGTTGATGCTCAGGTTGCGTGCGCGGTTCAGGACCGTCTCGTAAATCTCGATCAGGCCATAGCTGTTCAAAGCGTCCTGATTGAGCGCGATGTCCCCCTCGTAACGCTTGCCGGCCTGCGTGAGAATGCTTGCGCCGGTGTTCACCGCGCTGCTGTTGAGGTCGGACGTGCGCTGGTTGAACGGGTTGATCCCATCAAGCACGCGCTTGACGTAGCCCTCGGCAAACTGCGGCGCGGTCCACCCGGACCAGACATTGAAGAACGGGTGGCCGGGGTTCTTCGGCCGGTAGCGCATGACCAGCCAGTTGTCGGACAGGATCAGCACGCCGCTCGCGCCGAGGGTGTAGCGCTTGATGTCCGCGCCGTTGGTGAGCGCCTGATACCGGCTCATGGTCGCGTCCGTCACCGGCGGGAAGCCGTCCACCGGCGGCGCGACCTTCCATTCGTATTCGTATTCCCCGGTCCTCCCGGCGAGGTCCGCCGTGTGCTCGAACGTGATGAGTTCACTGAGCGGATTGTCCGACGGGATGACTTTGACTTCGCCCTGATAGAGCTGACCGGTCACGCGCATCACATACATGGACACTGGTTCCGCCGGCGGCGTGAAGGCGTCGCCGTTGCCCACGATGACCGTGAAGTAACCCTGCCCCGGTCCGGCAGCGCTCAAGGCGTAGCTGTCCACCGGCGTGTTCTTGTTGGTGATGGCGACCAGCTCGCCGACACCCCGCGAGACCGTCCAGGCTGGGTTGACGATGAATTGTCCCGGGATTAGCGGGTTCTCGTAAAACGTTTCGACCGTCGCCGCCAGGCTGCTGACCGCCGCGTTCCACCGCCCGCTGTCAGGGTCGGTGCTGGGACACAGTGCCTGCACGGTCGCCAGGTCCGAACCAGCCAGCACGTTGAGCTGCACATACTTTTCCCCCGTTGGCTCGTCCTTGAACTCGCCCTTGAACACCAGGCTGCCCTTGGAGCCGAGATTCGGGTCGAAGTAGAACCGGTTCGCCAGATGCGGCGGAAGGTTCGGGAAGTAAGTCTTGCCCTGATAGCCTTGGGCATAAACGCCGGCGGGCAACTGCGTGAGGCCCTCGCTGGTGGTGCTCTTGAGCGCGAAGCTCTTCTGCCGCGTCGGGTCGTGCAGCGTCACCGCCGCGTTGGTGGGCCGCGCCGTGTTCGTTGCCGCCAGCGCGATGGCCTGCTGGTAAATCACATGGGCGCTCGTCTGCCCGCGAATCGCCGGCCGGCCCTTGCTCGCCACCGTGAGCGTCTCCCCGAACGCCACCCCCAGCGTCGTGCCCGGCCACACCGGCCGATACACGATGGGCTGCGCCGCCGACTCCGGCTTGTCCCCCGTGCCCGTGTAGCCGGCGCTGGTGAGCGGCCGCAGGTAGGGGACGATTGTCCCGTTGGTCGGCGGATTCGGATGATTCGGCCACGCGAATCCCTCCTGCGTCTTGTAGTAAAACCGCATCGCGAAACTGTTCGTGTTCGTCGCGGACTGGCTCAAGTGCGGCGGACGGCCGACGAACGTGCTGGTCGTGCCGGCATAGGTGTTGGTGCTGACAATGGTCAGCGGCCCCTGCGGGCTTTGGTTGGTGCTGCTGGTGAAGGTGAAGGCGACAGTGGCCTGCGAGCCATCCCCATCCGTGATGCTGAGTTGATAGGGATTGTTGGTGCTGCTGTTGGCGGTCCAAGTGCCATAAACAGCCAGTCCATCTTTGAGCGCCCCAAACGTGATCCCGGCGGGGAGCGGCGGGGAGACGTTGAACACCAGCGAATCAATCCGGCGCGACGTGTGAATGTAATTGGTGGAAGGCGCGTTCAGCGTGCCTTTGCCAAACACGGTGTTCGTGAAGCCATCGTTGCTCGTGCTCCCCGCCGAGTAGGTGCCCGCCCGGAACGCGGGCAAACCCGCGTGGACTCCGCGCATCACCCAGAAGCCGTGCTTGCGGTCGCGGTAGGTGAACTGCGGGTAGTGTCCGAACTCGCCGTTGGTTTCGCTGTTGGCCCATCCCGTCGGCAGGTTTCCGCCCACGCCCGAAGACTCCGAGTTGTAATTCGTCGTGTAGATGTTGGTGGTGGTCGCCGTGAGGTTCGTGAGCGTGGCCAGGGGCAGCGCGATCACGGGCAGCGGCATCGGCGCTTGAAGCTGTTTGCCTGCCTCCACCACGTAGTCGAACACCAGTCCCTGCGCCGGGCTTTCGCGCAGCACCTTGAAGGGGCGCATCGCCGGTCGGCCGTCCGACTCCGTGTAGTCCAGGAGCACGTATGGCAGGGAGGAGAAGCCGCCGCCACTGGTGACATTTAAGTCATCGCGCAGCGCGTAGGCCTGGCCGGCAATCATCAGCGCGTGTTCCTCGTTCGGATTGTATCCGGGCAGCGTCGGGTCGTTCTGCTTGTAGATGCCGGCCTTGGCTTGCAGGCTGGGCAGCGCGCCGCTGCCGGCGTTGCCCGCCATCACGATCTGGTTGGTCGCGTTGTCGGGCGGCCAGGCCAGCGAATACCGCCCGATGACCGACGGCCAGTAAATCGGGTCAAAGCCGTTGACGGGGTTTTTCACCGCATTGGTCGCGTTCTGCCGGAACCACCAAACCTCCAGCGTGTTCGCGCCGGGGATGGCGTTGACCGGGATGATTGCGCCGACGTTCGCCGCCGTGAATCCGTTGGCGAAGGGGTCCACATACGCGCCGGGGTGGAAGGAAGTCCCGCTGCTTTGCAGGATGTAGCCCGCTTGGTAGCTGCCGGTGCTGCCCAGTTCACCAGTAGGCGCATTGATCCGGTCGCCGACGTAGGCGGTCTGATAGAGGTAACGGGGGGAGCTGGTTCGGGCCACGCTGACGGAGGAAAGCGTCGCCCCCCCGAACAATGTCATGTGCCGGTTGTTGCCACTACTGTCGTAGGCGACGGTCCCGCCCTCGTCGAAGCTGAACTGAACCTGCAATCCCGTCGTGCCCGCCGGGTAGCCGGCGGTTTGCATGTCCTGCTGCAACTGATCCGGTGTCCGGGCCGTGGACCAGATGCGGAAGCTGTCGATCTGAGCCTTGGCCAGCGGGTCACCAAAGTTGTCCTTGCCGACGTAGTTCAGCGTCCGGTTCGTGTTCTTCGGAGAGAGTTGGAAGAAGTTGGTAACGGTGGCAGCGCCGTTGATGTAGATCGTGAGATTGGAAGTGGAGCCATCGAACACCGAAGCCAAATGCACCCACTGGTTGAGCGGCAACACGGTGGCGGACTTAAAATCCCATCCATTCCCGTCGTTATAGTGAACCGCTCTAGGTTTGCCGTCGGTGCCACCGGACAAGGCCAGCATAACATTCTGGTTCGCCGGTCCGTTACCGAAGTCCATGAGCGGCGCTGAGTTTCTCAGCTCGGCCACATTCACCCAAGCCTCGATCGTGTAGCTGCCGCCGTCGAAATACACGCCCGCCGGGAGCTGGCCGTAGCCGGTCCCATCCAGCGTCAGGGCGGAAAGCTGGCTCGGCCGCGGCAGCAGACCGCTGACGTCGGCGTTGGTGCCCCGGAGCAACGTGGTGCTAAGACTGGAGAACACCCGCTCGAACGCCACGGTCGTGCCGGAACTGAAGCGCAGCAGCGTCCGGTGCTGGGGCTGGCTCGCCTCCAGAAACGTGTAAAAGCGCGCGCTCTCGTCCAGCGTGGCTCGCGGGAAATCCAGCACATCCTGATACTGGATCGTGGGCGAGTTATTGGCCGAGAGCTGGACGGCCGTCAGCGCGGCGTTGGTGGCTGAGGTGACCAGAGGACGGACGTAGTGGCTGTATTTGGCCGGATCTTCCGGCCAGACCTGCGCGTAGCGGTTGTAAACCAAGGGCCACCGCAACCCCACGAGCCCCGCCTCGAGCCAGTGCACCAGCACGTCGTTCGGGTTCTGCGTCAGCGCGGCCGAATAGTATTCCGTGCGTCCGCTGGTGCCGGAAGTGTCCTGATACAAGTAGGACGTGTTCAAGGTCGCCTGAAGCGGCGAGGGCACCAGATCGGTGTCGGACTGCCCGTTGCCGTAAGCGGTGATCTTCTCGCCCAGTTCGTTGGTGAGCGACTGGGCCACCGGCTGACGGAGCACATCCACGATTTCGAAGCCGAGGAACTCCCGGGTGCCGGACGGCGTGGTGTCCCCGAGCAGTTCCATGAACACCCGGCCTTCCGCGTTGTAGGCGAGGATGAGCCCCTGGCCGGGGTCATACCACACCGTGCGCAGCTCTTGCAGGGGAGCATTGGTGGTGCCCGCTCCCGCCTCCGAATACCCGTCATCGAACTCCTTCGCGACCGTCTGCGGCAGGGCCGGGTTGTAAACAAAATTGACCGCGCCCACGCTGGCGGCGGGCACGGACACCGCCTTGCCCGTGCCGCTGAAGGATTTCTCGGTCCAATACATCTTGCGGGACGGCTTCACCGTCGCGCCGGACACGACGTAGGACACATTCGTGAGGGCGTAGTCCAACCCGCCGATGGTCACCTTGTTGGTGCTCTGCGTGCCGGACTCCGCCTTGCGCCAAGTCACTTGGATGGGGCCGGGCACAGTGGCAAACACCTGCCGAGCATTCGGGCTGTAATAGTAGCCAGCTGCGGTGAGCTGGCTATTGGTGTAAGGCTCGGGATTCCAGTATTGGGTCGGCGTGGCGTTCGTGAGCAACACTCCGCTTTCATCGGTGCTCGGGGGCGCGATGACCGAGCCGAAGTAAAAGGACACCACTTGGGAGAAGGTGGCGGCCCCCGCCTGCGAGGCGCGCAACACCATCGTCACTTGGCCCCCACTGCCCGTTCCCCGGGGCAGGTTCAAGTTGCTGGCGGCGGCGTTCTGCTCGAAGTTTTTGCCCGGCTGCAACGCGGCGTTGGCCTTGGGAATGACCACCGCGCCGTAGGTCACGATGCCTTGAAACTGCAACGGCGTCGCGCCCGCCGGAGCGCGGCCATCCGTGGGCGGCGGGGTGGTGGTCGTGGACTTGCCCGGCACGCCCCGAAACGAACTTAGGTTCACGCCGCGCTGATAGTTCGTGGCGTAGAGGACGGCGTTCTGGTCCACCTGCACGACCTCCGCGCCGGCGGGCGAGGCCAGCCCCGCAAGCGCGAGCCACCACAGGGCGCGATAGCGCGGAAAACCTTCAAATACCCGGTCCATAAAAACGATGGGGTTCACTTGCCGTCACGCACGGACGCCTGCGGAAGAGCGATCGTCCGACGGTGGCTGGCAATGAACTGCTCCACGGCGGCAAGACGGGCGTCGCGCTCCTGGTTGCCCGCTTGCAGCCTTTCATTCGCGCGCGCGAGTTCCGCCAGTTGCTGCTTGAGGTCCGCCACTTCGGCATCGTGCCGCTGCTTGAACTCCTGCAGCGACTTGATCGCGATGGTGGCGAAGTCGCCGTAGCCCACGCTGAGGGTTTTCTCCTTGGTGGCCTGATCCTCCCATTCTTTGACCATGTGCGGAAAGAGCGGTTGTAGTTCTTGAGCAACCACTCCGAGCACAAGCCTGCCGCCATCCGGATCTTCTTTCCACCGGTAGCGCCGCACCTGAATTTGCATCGCGCGGTCAAGCATGGGCTCGGCGTCCACGATGTCCTTCTTTAGGCGACGATCGGACGGAAAATCCCAGTTGTTGTCGCCGTCAAACCTTACTGTCTTGTCCGATCCAGTTTGGGATGTGCCGCCACGGACGTAAAAACCGAAATCTGCATCCTCTCTATACATCGTCACAGACCTGCCATTTGACCGTGTAATCCTGATGCCTTCTCCCTGAGCTCGAACATCCAATGGGACATTGGGCGCTGTAGTGCCGATACCCACATGACCGTTGTCTTTGATGAACATCGCCGTCGTGGAGTTGTTATTTCGAATGTGGAACCCGCCGCTCCCGTAGTTCAGGTAGGTGATATTGTCTATCCAGCGTGGCCAAATGAACGGCTCGTCAACGCCGGCGAAGTTCTTCGCATAGAAAACCCTGTCGTTGTTCATTCTAAAATCCCCGGCGAGGACTGCGGCACCGACGGAGATGTTGCCCGAGGCATCGCGAGCCACGATGGCGTTCGCCGTGTTGGCACTGGTGGCGGTGGTGGCTGAATTTGGGATGCCCGTCAGGCTCGCCCCGCTGCCGCTGAAGGTGGTCGCCGTGATGGTGCCCGCCGTGAAATTGCCCGCGCCGTCCCGGGCGACGATGGTGTTCGCGGTGCTCGCCGCGCTGGCCGTGGTGGCCGAGTTGGCCACCTTGCCCGGCGTGGTGATGACCGCCAGCTTCGAGTCGGCGATGGTGCCGGAAGAGATGTTCGTGCCGTTCACCGCCGTCAGGCCCGCGCCGTTGCCGCTGAGGACGCCGCCGGCGATCGAGAGCGAATTGGAGCCCGTGACCGGGTCCACCAATTCCGTGGCGCTCCTGGCCAGCAGCGCATAGGGCGCAGGCAGGAAACGCAGGCGCGGCGCAATGGTCGTGCCGTCGGCGGTCAGTTCCAGATACCGGTCCGAGGCGGTGGAGGAACCTGTGAAGACCCCGGTGAGGTCGGCGTTGAAAGGCTCGCTGCCCACGGAACTCCCCTGGCCCAGCAGCGCGCTGAAGTAGCCTTTGTCCACGGTGACCACCTGCTGCGAACTCCACTTGATGGTCCCCCCGGTCAGCGCATCGTAAATGCGGAAGTAAACCGTTTTGTTCACCGGGGCGGTGTTGCCAAACGGCACGCCGTTGCCATCCGTGAGGAAGCCTTGGTAGGTGAGCTGCGTGGGCGGTTTGGCATTGGCCTGCGCCTGCGCGCGGTGGGCGGGGAGCAGGACGAGCGCGGCGCAGAGGACGCCCAACATCACGGAGTAGTTTTGTTTCATAACAGGAGGAGTTGCCACTGCGGAACGGGAGGAGTTGGTGGGGAAGGCGTTCATTGGGTGAGTGTGGCGATGGGGCTGATGAGTTGGAGGGTGAAGGTGCCGCTGATGCGGAAATCCCGGCTCGCGCCGCCCTGCGTGCCGATGGACATGGTCTCCTCATACGTGCCGCTCCGGCTTTGCGCCGTGGCGGTGAGGGAATTGAAGTCGGTGCCCGGGGTGGTGAAGGTCAGCTTGATCGTCCGCCGGATGTCATACGACTCCACCCCACGTGGCTGCACGGTCTTGAAGTTGACATCCAAGTTGTCGTGGTCGGGATGAAAGGTGTGGAGAAACGGATTGCTGGTCTGGTCTTTGTAGCTCTCGTCCACGGTGAGGATCACCACATTGCCGGGATTGAAGGTGCCGGTAGCGGTCCACGGGAGGTTCGTGCGGGAGAAGGGCAGATGGGTGGCCGTGATGCGGCGGGCGGTGGCCAACTGGGTGGCGTCCAGGAGACTCTCGCGGGTGGCGATCACGCTGTTCGTGCCGTTGAGGCCCTTCCCGACAAAGACCTGCTGGAGCAGGCTGGCCTGATTTGCGTCCGAACGGTGCAGGATGAGCCGCAAGGGAAAGCTCCGGCCCACCTTGGCCAAATTCGTGTTCACCCCCGAGGAGAGGTAGAGGCCGTTCTGGTCGGTGACCAGCCCCGTGGTCTGATCCACGGTGTAGCTGGCGAAGGTGCGGCTGAGGGTGTAGATGGCCCCGCCACTCACCACGGCCACCAGCCGGGTGGCATCGCTCGAGGCTACGATGTCGTCCCAATTGCGATTCTGATCCCGCGCGGTCCAAGTGAAGCCCGCGTCTTCCGAGGTGTAGATCTGGCCGCCCGAAACTGTGGCGGCGAGCCGTCGCCCGTCCGTGGAAGAGGCGACGGAATTCCACCGGTTGGTCATCCCCCGCGCCGTCCAGTTCGCCCCCGCATCGGTCGAAACGTAGAGGAAGCCACCGCTCACCGCTGCCACCAGGTTGGTGCCGTCCGCCGAGGAGGCCACCGCCGTCCAGTTAGTGGAGAAGGCATTGGTGCGCCAAGTGATTCCCCCGTCCGCCGAGGTGTAGATCTGGCCGGGATTGACCGCTGCCACCAAGTTGGTGCCGTCCGCCGACATCGCGATGCTGCTCCAGTTGTGCGTGCCGGCGGCCGTGCGGGCCACGAAGCTGCCGCCGCGGTTGGCAGAGGTGTAAAGCGGTCCGTTGGCAACCACCGCCGCGAGCGCGTTGCCGTCCGCCGAAGCAGCGATGCCCGCCCATGCTGCGGAGCCGCTGCCGGTGGCGGCCCAGTTGGTGCCGTAATTCGAGGAGACGTAGATGGCCCCGTTGTAAACCGTCGCCGCCATGACGCTGCCATCCGCCGCACAGGCCAGTTCCGCCCAACTGCGGCTGCTGTCCCGCGCGGTCCAGTTCGTGCCGGAATCCCGTGACACGTAGAGCGTCCCGGCGGAGTTGGCCACCACCAGCGTGCGACCGTCCAGCGACGAGGCGACGGCGGCGTAGGTCCGCGTGGCATTGGTCTCGCGGGCGACAAAGGCCGACCCGGGCATTTCCGCTCCGTTCGCCGGCAGGCTGGCGGCGGTGGCGGCGGCGTTGATCTGCGCCGTCTGGTCCGACAGCGTCGTATCCACCTTCGGGTAGGACTTGAGATACTGGCCGACCTGATCAATGGCGGCCGAACCCACCCACAACCCCGAGGCGTTGGGCACCGTGGCCGCCACCGGCACATCCGTCTGCTGCAGGTCGGCGGTGTCCGTGATGCGCAAGGTGCCCGCGTAGAGCGATCCCGAAGCGGCGGTCATCGTGGTGCGGTTCAAGCCCAACACTACCTGGAGTTCAGACCCGGCCTGCCCTTGCGGGGCCAGCGTGAACTGCTGGCCAGCCAGCACGGCATAGTTGTAGGTCAAGGTCGTCGTGCTGAGGTCGCCCCGCACGAGCAACGGCGGCAAACCCACGATAGTGGTTTGGCCAGCCGGCGGCGTCTCGGAGGCCACCAGGTTGAAGGAGACCGTGCGGCTGGTTGTGGTGAGGTTCTTCAACCGCAGGCCGTAGGTGCCAAGCGTGTCGCGAAACTGAAGCCCGTCGGTGCTTTGCAGCAAAATTTCCACCGGCCCGTAGTAGTGGTTGTAGTAGTTGGTGCTGCCCCGCACCCAGTAGGCCTGACCGCGCGCGACCGGCGTGGTGGAAGCATTGAAGGAAACGACTTCGACCGGGTTGGTAGAGCCGAGGTTGCCGCCGGGGTAGCGGAAGACGCGCGCCTGATTCTGGAGGGTCTTGGCCAAATCCAAACCCGGCGCGGGAGCTAGGTAGGTGGCAAAGTTCGGTGCGACAGTGGAGGGCGTCGGGAAGCCGAGGAAGTTCAGCCCCGTGGTGGTCCACTGATAGCTCGGCGGCACGGGCTTGCCCTTCACGGTCCAGACAAAGTTACTGGCGGCCCGGTTGTTGACCAGATACGCACCGTTGCCCACCAGCGTCGTGAGCGTGTCCGTGTCACCGCGCGCGCTGGTCCAGACCGCCCACTGGCTGTTGGGCACCGCGTTGGTGTAGGGCGTGTCCACGAACTGGACCGTGGAAAACGTCGGCTTCCACAGCCAGACCTCGGCCACCGGACCGTTCGCGTCAGGCACGAGCGAATCCAACGACTGATGGGAAACGTCAACGTGAGTGAAGATGGCGTTCCAGCCGGGCTTGAGGGTGAAGGACTGCGAGAGCCACTGGGCGGGAGCTTTGGCCGAGGAGGCGCACAGGGCGGCGAGCGCAACCAACCGAACCACGTGGTCGCGGAGTGAGCTGAACGACCGTCGTTCTTTCGGCCAAATCTTGATCCCAGCGGGCATGGTCGCGTTACTTAACACTGTCTCGCAGTATCGGATATACGCGGTCTTGCGTAAGGAGCCGGCCGCACGGAGACTCCAACGCAGCCTGAAGGTTGGTCCTGTCTGCGCGTCCAGAGAACCGTGCCTGAGCAGCCGCGAATGCCATGAATACCGATGCCGCCTATACCACCGGCCGCGAGATCGCGCGTGGCGGCATGGGCGCAGTGGTGGACGCGCGGGACAACCGGCTCGGCCGCAGCGTGGCCATGAAAGTCATGCTCCACCGCGAGGCCGGCGCAGCAGAGCGGCAGCGTTTTACGCAGGAGGCCCGGGTTTTGAGCCAGCTCGCGCACCCGAACATCGTGCCCGTTTATGACCTCGGCGCGGACGCACAGGGCCGGCTCTTCTACACAATGAAGCTCGTCCAGGGCGCAACGCTGCACGAGGTCATCGGCCAGTTGAAAGCCGGCGATCGGGCGGCGTTGGCGAAGTATCCGCTCAACACCCTGTTGAACATCTTTCAGAAAGTCTGCGAGGTCGTGGCCTTCGCTCATTCGCGCGGCATCCTCCACCGGGACTTGAAGCCGCAGAACATCATGTTGGGCATATTCGGCGAGGTGCTCGTAATGGACTGGGGACTGGCCAAGATTCTGCCGGGCAGCGCGGCGGCGGAAGAAGCGTCCCGCGCCCTGCCCTTTCATGGACAATTCAACCATGCCGCGCCAAGCGACGCCCGGCCGGAGGCAAGCGCTGCCCCGGCGCGTGGCAAAGCACCGGACATCGCCGCATTCAGCGAAACGGTGGCCGACGGCGCGACCAGCGTTCTGACCGCCGAAGCGGGGTCGGCGTCGCGGGATTCCGCTGCGCTTTCCGCCGTGACCGAAGACTCCGAATCAGCGGCACCGGCCTCGGCTGCACATATTGTCGTGACGCTCGACGGCGCGGTGGTGGGCACGCCCCACTACATGTCCCCCGAGCAGGCGCAGGGACGGGTGAACGAGTTGGACGCGCGCTCGGATATCTTTTCACTGGGTGCGATTCTATACGAGTTGCTCGCCCTGCGCCCGCCGGTGGAGGGAAAGACGCTGGACGAGGTGCTGGAAAGAATTCGCAACGGAATCATTACGCCGCCCTCGTCCCGCCGGGCGGCGGTCCCGGGTGTCCAACCGCAGCCCAGAACTGAGGCGCTTGAGGCCGCGAAGATGTCGGCGCTGCCGCACATCCCCAGCGGGCAGGTGCCGGCGGCGCTTTCCGCCGTGGTGATGAAGGCGCTGAAGGTGGACAAATCGCACCGCTACCAAAGCGTCGCGACCTTGAGCGCTGAAGTGGCGGCGTATCAGGGCGGCTTCGCCACCGCCGCAGAGGAGGCGGGCGCGCTGACGCAACTGCTGCTGCTCCTGCGACGGCATCGCACCGCCACCGCCTCGCTCGCGATGCTGCTGGTGTTGAGCGTCGGCTTCGTGCTCAAGCTGATGTCGAGCGAACAGAAGGCGAAGCGGCAAGAGGGCGTCGCGCAAGCGAACGAACGGCAGGCCCTCGCTGAAAAAGAAGTTGCCCGTCAGGCCCTCACCAGAGCCGCGCTCGCCTTGGCCGAGGCGGGGTTGCAGGACGGCAATGGCGTGGCCATGCAGGCCGCGCTCCAACAGGTGCCCCCGGATTTTCGAGATGCCACCTGGAACTACCTGCTCGCGCAATCCGATACCTCCATCGCCCGCGTGAGCACTGGAGCCGCAGAGATTATGGGCGCGACCGCGCATCCTCGGCGTCCGGGGGTCTTCGCCGTGGCCGATTCAAACCACAAAATCACCCTGCTCGAAGTCCGCACCGGCGCGCGCCTCTTGGAGTTTCAGCCGGACCTCAGGCTGGCCACCTCTGCGCGTTTTGCGGTGCGCCTTGCTTTTTCGCCGGACGGGGAGCGCATCGCCGTCGGACATGCGGGCCGCAGTGGCAGTCTTGTCATCCACAGCGCGCAGGACGGTAAGCGGCTCGTCGGCTGGGCCGCGCCGATGACCGAACGCCTGGAGTTCAGTCCCGATGGCAACTGGCTACTCCAAACCGAGCGGACAAGGACATCGCTCAAATTGTGGGATGCAACCACCGGTCGGCTTTGTTGGAACTATGAACCGGTGGTTAAACCCGTCCACGGGGTATTCACCCCGCAAGGGCAAGTGCTCACCCACAGCATGGAGGACCAACTCCGATTGGTGCAGGCGCAGGACGGCGCGCTGGTGCGTCAGATCAGGCGCCAGCCGCTCGAATCCTTCATCGTTCGCCCCGATGGCAGCATGCTCGTGGGCGTGCTACGCGATGGCGGCATCCAGGCGATAAGCCTAAACGATGGGGCGGTGTTGTTTGAGATTCACTCGCCACATGCTGGGTGGCGTTCCACTCGGTCAGATCGGGCGGACGATACTCATTTAGCTTTCACACCGGACGGCGGGCGATTCGTCGGGGTCGTCATGCTGCCGGACGGACGGCAAGCGATGCAGCTTTGGGATGCCACCAAGGGCATCCAGGTGCAGTCGCTGCAGGGTGGCAGCGGACGAGTAAGGGACATCAAAGTGCATCCCTTGTCCAGCGAACTGCTCATCTGCGGAGCCATCACCAAGGCTTGGGACCTTGGCAGCACGCCGGCAAACTGGGTTCTTCCTGCAGGAGGCGGCAGTGTCGGCTTCTGGGGAGCGGACGACATCGTCTTCGCCCCCACCACAGGCAAGGGCAACGTGCGGCAACTGCAAAGGCTAGAGCCCGGCGGGACCGCGCTGCTGTGGAAGCCGCCCACCGGTGAACTTCACCATTTCAGCGCGACGGCGGATGGTCGTTTCGCCATCCTCGCCCCGCGCCGCTTCGCGAGCGACCAGAACGACTATGCAGTGTTCTTCCTGCGGCAACCTGGATCCCAGATCGAGCGCGTCGCTGTGCCCAAACCATCTAAGTTTTTGGACCAAATCCGCATCAGTCCCGCCGGAGATCGCTGGGCGGCCATTCAGGCTCATTACGCCAACGCCGTGGTGTATGGTCGCGACCCGGGCCAGCCACCCACCCGACTGGACCTTGGGGGAATAGTCCAGTTTTCGGACCTCGGCTGGCTGGGCAATCAACGGTTGGTGGGGCTCGCCACTGCTCGGGCGTCGCGCGGCGTGCTTGGTTCTGAGGAGCACGTCGTGCTCTGGGACACCGTGAGCGGCAAGATTGTGCATACTGTAACAAACCATAGCGCGATGGATGTCTTGGTCGTGGCCCCTGACGGTCGCCGTTTCGCAGAAGCCGGAGAGGATAAAAAGGTGCGCATCCGCGATGCGGACACCCTGCAAATTATCCGGGAATTTCGCACACACAACGAGCTTATCAGTGCCCTCGCCTGGCACCCTGCCAAGCCCATCCTGGCCACCGCATCCACGGATTTGAGCGTGAAGCTCTGGGATGTTGAAGTCGGCCAGCAACTCCGCGAACTGCGCGGCCCTACCGCACCACCCGTGCGCCTCGACTTCAGCCCCAGCGGAAAGCACCTGATCTCCGCCTCCATCAACGACGCCGTGCGCATCTGGGAAATCAAATAGCGGCAGGGGGATAAAGACTTCTGGCCATCGAGGATGGAGTTGAAACCGTGGGATAGTCTGGAACCATCACCGCCGATGAGCGTGCATCTGAGAGACACGAAAGGCAAACGCCACGAGCTGGGCACCAGTTGCGTGCTCGGGCGGATGCCGGACTGCTCAATCCAACTGGCCGGCACGCGGGTTTCGCGCCGGCACGCGCTGGTGCACACCATGGATGGCGTCCAGCACTGGGTGGTGGATCTGGGCAGCACCAACGGCGTGCTGGTCAATGGTCACCGCATCCAACAGCCCCAGGCCCTGCACGACGGCGACGAAATCCGCATCGGCGACAACCTCTTGGTCTTCCACGCCGGCAGCCCGCATCTGGACGCGGTGGAGCACTTGCACCACCAACTCAAGACCGCGCGGGCCGAAGCAGGCGTTGGCGCGCTCAATTACGGCATCTTGGTCGTTGGCGCGAACGACCGTCCCCAGTTCATCACCGCCCGGGCGCGGGAATGGCTCGTGGTTTATTTTCCTCAAGCGCAGCACGATTCGCTCCCGGCCGAAGTGCTTCGCTGGCTCAAACAACGGGCCGGAACACCCGCCGCCACCTGTCAGCCGTTGATCGTCGCCCAAGGCAACCGCCGACTGCTGTTGCGGGTGGCTGAACGCGGCGGCGACGAGGTCATCCTCACACTCACCGAGGAGAGCCCCGCCTCGATCAAAGCGCTGGTCGAACGTCTCGGCCTGACCGAACGCGAGGCGGAAGTCCTGCACTGGGTGGTCGAGGGCAAATCCAACAACGAGATCGCCATCATCCTCAGCATCAGCGTGCGCACCGTGGACAAGCACCTGCAAAACGTCTTCAGCAAGCTCGGCGTGGAAAGCCGAAACGCCGCCCTGCGGGTGGTAATGTTCGCCCTTGGCCGTTGACGCATTCGGGGCTCTACCGCTCGGACCTTGGCATACTCCCTCTGAACTTCTAGCGGGCGAAGGAGGTTTCCGATTTGGCGCAGCAGAACTTGAAGTGGCTTGTGGATGCCGTGCGCGATGGCGTCGTTGACCTTGTTGCTGATGTTCAGGCCTTCGGGAAGGTTGAGCAGGAAATGAAGCGAACTTCGGCGAAGCAGTGGCCGATGGCCTACGAGATTGCTAACACGCTTAACCGAGAGCTTCTCCAAGACGAATTCGGTGGCGTCCATGCTGCGGTAGCGCTCTATCGCATGGGCCGGACCCGCGAGGCCAAGGAGCTTTCTTTGGACGTGGCGGAGCGATTCCCCAAGGACTGGTCAGTTCGCTACAATCTGGCCTGTTACTGTGCTCAGTTGATGGAGTTCGACGCGGCGCAGGAATGGTTCAAGGCGGCGATAGAGTTAAATGAGACGCTGGTCAAACGGATGGCCGTTGATGACCCGGACTTGGAACCGCTGTGGCAAGCGATGCGGGACACCACTTGGAAGCGTACAGGATGACCTCGCTCACTGGCTTACTGCCAGTCCGAGTGCATAGGGTTGCAAAACCGTAGGTGCTGCCATGCTGGAATCAATGCAAAGCCGGAGGGCGAACCGAGCACATGGGGAAGGGTTCCTTTGCCCAAAAATTCTCCCTGCCAAATCCATTGCATCAGCTTCCCCCGCCAGCATTCGACTCCCCCCCGGCCCCTCTGTGTGTGACACGAATCGGACACAGAATCCCTCCGAATCTGTCCTGACACAAAATGTCACAAGCACCGGACGCGTGACACAGACGGACACAGGTTTTCGCGTCTCTTATTGCCGCACACTGCAACAAAACCATTGACCTGATGGTAGAATATGTGTTTCCGTGATTGCAATGAACGACATGAGCGTTGCAACAAGCGGCTCGGATGTTCGCGGCGAGAACTGCCAAAAATTAGGTTCAACTCCTTGCGGGTGCGCCACAAACACTGAGGAAACCCCCGAAAAAGCCGAGAACTTTGGAGAAAGTTCGACTTGCGACACAACCTTAATGAAGGGTTG
>Ga0194131_10003445_pt1 | contig 24970 bp, 24 predicted proteins | sample TA2KigO120mmetaG_FD_148631 | JGI IMG/M metagenome (GOLD analysis project Ga0194131, IMG submission 148631) | Freshwater microbial communities from Lake Tanganyika, Tanzania - TA2015053 Kigoma Offshore 120m | ecosystem: Environmental > Aquatic > Freshwater > Lake | place: Tanzania: Lake... | reverse complement strand
TTCGCCGCCAACATTCTGCGCCACAACGGCGTCGACAACGTCACCGACGCCCGCTATCGCCTCGCCATCGGCGGACTCAACGCCATCCGTTCACTGCGCTTCATGTGATGAGCGTTGAACAGCCCTGACCGCCAGGCCGCCGAGATCTACCTCGCCGACCGGCCGCACATGATCCTCTATCACCTCAAATGGTTCTGGGGCGTCAGCCGCAAGGTCGACGGCTTCCAGCCGCACCCTGACGGGTTGATCCGTGTCACAGGCGTGTCGGTGCAGGGGTAGGGGGCCGGAGATGTGGAAGCGGCCTCATGGTTCGACACTTGTCGAAGCGTGAGGACGCTTCAGCGGCGCTGGCGTGGCTAGCAAGCTGCTTGCCCTTACGTGCCGCGTACCCCACCTTCTTCCCATGCCCCCCGATGACGACAACACGCTGGCCGGACGGGTCAAGCGCTACGCCAAGGTGTCGGCTGCAGTCGGCGGGCTGGCGGCGCGCGTGGTCGGGCAGCGCTATCTCGGCATCCGGCTCGACCGGGGCGAGCATGCAGCCGAGCTCAAGGCGGCACTCGGCGGGCTCAAGGGGCCGCTGATGAAAGTGGCCCAGCTGATGGCCACCATTCCCGACGCGCTGCCCGAGGAATATGTCACCGAGCTGATCCAGCTCCAGTCCAATGCGCCCTCCATGGGCTGGCCCTTCGTGCGCCGGCGCATGGCCTCCGAGCTGGGCCAGGACTGGCAGAAGCGCTTCAGGAGCTTCGAGCATCAGGCGGCACATGCCGCCTCGCTGGGGCAAGTCCATCGCGCGCGGGAACTTGACATGGACGGCCATGGCGGGCGCCCACTCGCCTGCAAGCTGCAATATCCCGACATGGGCTCGGCGGTCGAAGCGGACCTGGCACAGCTCAAGATCGTGTTTGCGATCTACGAGCGCTATGACCGCGCGATAGCGACCGAGCAGATCCACGCCGAGATCGCCGCGCGGCTGCGCGAGGAGCTCGACTACGACCGCGAGGCGCGCCACATGCGCCTCTATGAATTCATGCTCAAGGACGAGAAGGGCGTCCACGTTCCCGAGGTGCTGACTGAGCTGTCGACACGGCGGCTGCTCACCATGACCTGGCTCGAGGGCGAGAAGCTGCTCGAATTCATCCGCGCGCATGACGATATCGCCATGCGCAACACCGTCGCCTACAACATGTTCCGCGCGTGGTACGTGCCCTTCTACTACTACGGCATCATCCACGGCGATCCGCATCTCGGCAACTATGCGGTCAGGCCCGACGGCAGCGTCAACCTGCTCGACTTCGGCTGCATCCGCATGTTCGGCCCGCCCTTCGTGCGCGGCGTCATCGACCTATATCGCGCGCTCGAGCGCAAGGACCAGTCGCTCGCCGTGCACGCCTACGAGACCTGGGGCTTCAAGGGCCTGACCCAGGAGGTCATCGACGTGCTCAATCTGTGGGCCGAGTTCGTCTATGCGCCCTTGCTGGAGGATCGCGCACGACGGATCCAGGAGAAGAGCTCGGGCGTCTATGGCCGCGCCGTCGCCGAGAAGGTCCATGCCGAGCTGCGCCGGTTGGGCGGTGTCAAGCCGCCACGCGAGTTCGTCTTCATGGATCGCGCGGCCATCGGCCTGGGCTCAGTTTTCATGCATCTGAAGGCCGAGATCAATTGGCACCGCCTGTTCCACGAGCTGATTCGCGACTTCGACGAAGCGAAGCTGGCGCGCCGCCAGGCCCGTGCGCTCGCCAAGGTCGGCCTGACGCGGCCGGAATGACGGCGCTGCCCGCCGATTCGGCAGCGCGATGACGACTTCGCTGACTAAAAATTGATCAGAGCCGGAGCGTCGGCCTAGAAAATAGTCAGATTCGACGGCGTTTTTTCGTCACCGCCAGATCAACCCGCTCAGAATAAAGCCAATTCCGAACGCGCCGCAAAACTGGGCAGTTGGCACGGTCCTTGATCAGGGCAAGCAGCCCTCTACCCCGGGGGCAAGAACCCGACAGAGGAAGGCCCCGATGAGAATCCCTGCCATTTCCCGCATGGCGCCGGTGGCGGCGGCGTGTCTGCTCCTGACGTCGCTGCCGGCGTGGTCGCAAGCCGCCGCAGCTGCGCCCGTGGCACCTGATGCCGCCAATACCGCCTGGGTGCTGACGGCGACGGCGCTCGTATTGATGATGACCATCCCTGGGCTGGCACTCTTCTACGGCGGCCTCGTGCGCAAGATGAACGTGCTGGCGACGCTGATGCACAGCTTCGCCGCGTGCTGCGTCATCTCCGTGCTCTGGGTCGTGGCGGGCTACAGCCTCGCCTTCTCCGGCGACGGCGCCGTGATCGGCGATCTCTCGCGTCTGTTCCTGCGCGGCATGGCGATGGACCAGGTCTATCCGGCGACGACCGTATCGGAGCCGGTCTACATGATGTTCCAGATGACCTTCGCGATCATCACGCCGGCGCTGATCGCCGGCGCCTTCGTCGATCGCATCAAGTTCTCGGCCGCCATCCTGTTCATGGCCGCGTGGATGATGATCGTCTACGTGCCGCTCGCCCATTGGGTGTGGGGCGGAGGCTTCCTGCAGAAAGCGGGGGTGCTCGACTTCGCGGGCGGCATCGTCGTGCACATCAGCGCCGGTGTCGCAGCCCTCGTGGTCGCCGTCGTCATCGGGCCGCGCCGCGGCTACGGCAAGGAGGCGCTGCCGCCGCACAATCTCGTCTACAGCCTGATCGGCATCTCGCTGCTGTGGGTCGGCTGGTTCGGCTTCAACGGTGGCTCCGCGCTGACCGCAGACGGGCGGGCCGGCTTGGCGATCACCGCCACGCACATTGCCGCCGCTGCCGGCGGCTGCATGTGGGCAGCGGTCGAATGGTGGCTGCGCGGCAAGCCGAGCATGCTCGGCGCGATTTCGGGTGCAGTCGCGGGGCTCGGCACGATCACGCCCGCCTCAGGCTTCGTGACGCCGGGCGGCGCGCTGATCATCGGCCTGATCGCCGGCGGCGCCTGCTACTGGGCATGCATCTGGCTGAAGAACCGCCTGGGCTACGACGATTCGCTCGATGTGTTCGGCGTGCACGGCGTCGGCGGCGCGATCGGCACATTGCTGCTCGGCGTGTTCGCGGCCAAGGTGGTCGGCGGCACGGCAGGCTTGCTCGAGGGCGACAGCGCGCAGCTCTGGCTTCAGGTCTATGGCGTGGCCGTCGCCATCGCCTATGACGTCATCGCCACGCTCATCATCATCAAGGTGATCGACGTCATGGTCGGCCTGCGCGTCACCGCCGACGAAGAGCGCGAGGGTCTCGATCTGACGCTCCACGGCGAGACCGTTCCCTGAGTGAAAGGCAGGCCGGAGAAAATGGTCCGCATCTCCGGCCTGCCTAAATTTTGGTCGCCATCGCTGCGTTGATGAAGTTTTCGGCATCGGCGCGCGCTCCGATCGCGGCCATCGCGCCGCAGGCAAAGACGAGACGGGGAATCTCAGCGACTTAGTGGATTGGCACGCTTCTTGTTCTGATGGGTGCAGTGCAGCAGGACGAATCGGAACGGTGATGCATGCGACGGCATCGCTTCGGTTCATCGGCAGCCACCGGTGTCAGGAGGAATGCGTGACGTCCACTCTTAAGAAAGCTTTCGTGCCGGCCCTGCTGCTGGCGTTCGCCCTCGGCGCGCCGGCCGATGCGTTGGCGCAGACGGTGGCACCAACGCCCAAGCTCGACACCGGCGACACGGCCTGGATGCTGACCGCGACCGCGCTGGTCCTGATGATGCTCATCCCGGGCTTGGCGCTCTTCTATGGCGGCATGGTGCGCAAGATGAACGTGCTCGCCACGATCATGCACAGCTTCGCCACCTGCTGCCTGATCAGCGTGATCTGGATGGTGATCGGCTACAGCCTCGCCTTCACCGAAGGCGGCAATTATATCGGCGACCTGTCGCGTTTCTTCCTCAAGGGGCTGGCGCTCGACAGCATCCACAAGCTGGCGCCGACCATTCCCGAATCCGTCTACATGACCTTCCAGATGACCTTCGCGATCATCACGCCGGCGCTGATCGCCGGCGCCTTCGTCGATCGCATCAAGTTCTCGGCGGTGCTGTGGTTCATGGGCGCCTGGTCGATCCTGGTCTATGCGCCGGTTGCGCACTGGGTGTGGGGCGGCGGCTTCCTCGGCTCGATGGGCGTGCTCGACTACGCGGGCGGCACGGTCGTGCACATCAATGCCGGCATCGCCGGCCTGGTCGCCTGCATCGTCGTCGGCAAGCGGCGCGCCTATGGCCGCGAGCCCCTGCCGCCGCACAACCTGGTCTACAGCCTGATCGGCGCCTCGCTGCTCTGGGTCGGCTGGTTCGGCTTCAACGCCGGATCGGCGGTCGCGGCCGGCGATCGCGCCGGCATGGCGCTCGCGACGACGCACATCGCGACGGCTGGGGCCGCACTCGCCTGGATGTTCGTCGAGTGGATCGCGCGCGGCAAGCCGAGCATGCTCGGCGCGTTGTCCGGAGCCGTCGCCGGCCTGGTCGCGATCACGCCTGCGTCTGGCTTCGTCCTGCCCATGGGCGCTTTGATCATCGGCATCATCGCCGGCATCGCCTGCTTCGTCGCGACCGGCGCCATCAAGAACGCGCTCGGCTACGACGACTCGCTCGACGTGTTCGGCGTCCACGGCGTCGGCGGCATCGTCGGCGCGCTGCTGACCGGCGTGTTCGCGACGGGCGCCGTCGGCGGCAAGGATGTCGCGGGCCTGATCGACGGCAACGCCGGTCAGGTCGTCACGCAGGCGGTCGGCGTCATCGTCACCATGGTCTATTGCGCCGTCGTCAGCTTCGTCATTCTCAAGGTGATCGACGGGGCGATCGGACTGCGCGTCACCGAGGACGAGGAGCGCGAGGGGCTCGATCTCAACCTGCACGGCGAAACCGTGCACTGAACGGGCCAAGGGTTCACAGGGGCCGCCGCGCACGGGGCCGTCGCGGCGGGGAGGGCGGGGGACGCGAGTCCCCCGTTCTTTTTAGCTCAAGTGATGACGAAGTAGTAGGCGACCCCAAGCGCCGCCGCGCCTGCCAGCGTCACGATCATGCCGAGCCGCCACCAGAACATTGCCGCCATGGCAAGGAGCGCCAGCCCCAGCGCGGCCCAGTCGAGGCTCGACCAGGACGGGACGTAGAGCCTGAGCCAGCCGAGCTCGACCGTACCGACCTTGGCGAAGACGACGTTGAGCGCGAACCAGACCGCGAGGTTGAGGATCACGCCGACGACCGCGGCGGTGATGGCGGCGAGCGCCGCACCCAGCGCCTTGTTCTCGCGCAGCGCCTCGAGGTAGGGCGCAAACAGGAAGATCCACAGGAAGCAGGGCACGAAAGTCGTCCAGGTGGTCACGACCGAGGCAAGCAGTCCGGCCGACAAAGGGTCGAGCGGCGCCGGGTTGCGGTAGGCGCCCATGAAGCCGACGAACTGCAGCACCATGATGAGCGGGCCGGGCGTCGTCTCCGCCATGGCCAGGCCGTCGAGCATCTCGCGCGCGGTCAGCCAGCCGAAACCCTGCACGGCCTCCTGCGCCACATAGGCCAGCACCGCGTAGGCGCCGCCGAAGGTGACGACCGCCATCTTGGCGAAGAATTCGCCTTGCTGAACGAAGATGCTGTCCCAGCCAAAGACGAGCGCCAGCCCGACGATGGGGCCGAACCAGAGAACGAGATGGGTGGCGGCGATCCGGATCGCGCGCGCCGGCCCGCGCTCGGCTCTGCCGACATCGCCCACCTTGTCGATCAAGCCGATCTCGGGACCCTTGTGCGTGCCGCCGCCGTGCCCGCCGCCGCCTGTGAACAGGTCGGGACGGACGCGGTTGCCGACATAGCCGATCAGCCCGGCTCCGAAGACGATCAGGGGAAAGGGAAGGTCGAGAAAGAAGATGCCGATGAACGCCGCGACCGCGAGCGCGACCATGACCCGGCTCTTCAGCGCGCGGCGGCCGATGCGCAGGACCGCTTCGACGACGATGGCGAGCACGGCCGCCTTGAGGCCGAAGAACAGCGCGTTGACCAGCGCAACCTCCTGATAGACGGCGTAGATCACGCTGAGCGCCATGATCGCAAGGAATCCTGGCAGCACGAACAGAATGCCGGCGGTCAGGCCGCCGCGCACGCCGTGCATGAGCCAGCCGATGTAGACGGCAAGCTGCTGCGCCTCGGGGCCGGGCAGGAGCATGCAGAAGTTGAGGCCGTGCAGGAAGCGCGTCTCGCCGAGCCACTTCTTCTCTTCGACGATGATGCGGTGCATCACAGCGATCTGGCCGGCCGGGCCGCCGAAGCTGAGCAGCGCGACGCGCGCCCAGGTGCGGAAGGCCTCGGCGTAGGTCACGCCATGGGCCGGCGTATCGGGCGCGGCAGCGGTCTGGGCGGTCATGATTCCTCTTTGGTCTGGCCGCTCTCCTTGGCGGAGCCGCGGCGCTTGCGCCGGAAAAACTCGTAGAGCCCGTCGAACACGGCGCCGCCCTTGTCGAGGCGCTCGTCGTCGCTCTTGTGCTGCATGGCGATGCCGGCGATCAGCCGGTCGATGCCGGCCGTTTCTTCGCGGGCGTATTTCGCGTCCTTGAGATCGATGTCGTGGATGATCTCGGCGATCGGCACGAACGCCGGGTCGTCGAGGCCCATGCGCTTGATCAGCACCTCGAAGGTGCACAGCTCGCCCTCGTGGGTGAATTCGCCCTCGAACATGTCGAAGCGCAGCTCGCCAGGCGCGGCCTGATAGCTTCGCTCGCTGACGTATTTGAAGCGCGCCTTGGCATCGATGAAGCGGCGAATGAGCCAGGCCGACGCGATGCGGTCGATATGCATGCCCGCGCGCGTGACCCAGATGCGGCCCGTGTAGATCGCGGTCGGCGCCGGTGTGGCCGCATTGTCAGGCGTCGTCGGCGTCAGGCGCGCGGCGATGCCGTCGAGCAGTCCCTTGACGGTCTCGCGTCCGCCTGCGGCGAAGAAATCGATCCTGGCGATTTCGGCCGCGCGGCGATTGAGCCGCTCGGCCTCCTTCTCGACCTGCCGGCGGCGATCCGGCGGGATCTCCTCGCCCTCCGGCAGACTATCGAGCAGCAGCCGCGCCTCGGCGGCGAGCTCGGCATACTCGGCGTCACGCGCGGACTGAAACATCTGAATCGTCTCCTCGTCGGTCTGCCCGTCGATCAGCTTCGCCTCGCAGATCAGGCCTTCCCCGCCGCCGCTGCGGATTTCGCCCAGCAGCCATTGAAGGTCCTCGTGCGTCTCGTCGCCGGCGGGCAGGACATAGACCGAATTCTTGACTGTGACGGCGCCCAGTCCCTGGAGCCGGCGCCAGATCTTGACTCGGAAATAGGCCGGTTGCGGCGGGATCTGGTGGATCAGCATCAGCCAGCACCGCCCTTGAGCACCCGATTGGTCGGCAGCGGCGACCGCGGGCGTCTCGGTGGCCGGCAGAGGATTTCGCATGTCCTTCATGATGTTCAGCCTAAGCGAGATTTTTTCGAGATACAAGTGTTTCTTTTTACTTGACGGCCAGATACGCCTGATCTATGAAACACTCGTTTCCAAAGGAGGCAATCATGCCGTGTCAGACCTATCCAAACCCGACCCCCATAGCGGGATTTGCCGTCGCCAAGCGCGGCGTTTTTTCCGAGCCGAGCCTTGCCGGATGGCTGCGCCATCCACTGCGGAGCGCGTGGCAGGCGGCGCTGGCTTGGCAGCAGCGCTCCTTCGACCGGCACGCGCTGCTGGAGCTCAATGACGATCAGCTGCGCGACATCGGCTTGACCCGCAAGGACGTCCAACACGCGGCGCGCGATTGGCGTCGCGCGGGTCCGGAGGCCTGACATGGCGTACGAGATGAAGCCGCTGAAATGCGATCCGGCCAAGCTACCCGGCCTGTCCGAGCGCCTGGTGCGCAGCCACTATGACAACAACTATTCGGGCGCGGTGAAACGGCTGAATCAAATCGAGGCGGCCCTGTCCGCGCTGGAGTCATCGACGGCCGCCATTTTCACCGTCAACGGCCTCAAGCGCGAGCAGCTCATCGCCATGAACTCGATGATCCTTCACGAGCTGTATTTCGACAGTCTGGGCGCCGATGGCGAGCCCGGCTGGGCCTTGGCCGACGCGCTCGGACGCGACTTCGGCTCGGTCGAGCGCTGGCGCGCCGAGTTCGTTGCCATGGGCAAGGCCCTGGGCGGCGGGTCGGGCTGGGTGGTTCTGACCTGGTCGGCGCGCGACGGACGACTGGTCAACCAATGGGCTGCCGATCACACCCACGCGCTGGCCGGAGCGACGCCGATCCTGGCGCTCGACATGTACGAGCATTCCTATCACATGGACTACGGCACCAAGGCAGCCGCCTACGTCGACGCCTTCATGGCCAACATCGACTGGTTCAACGTTGCCACGCTGTACGACCGTTGCATCGGCGCCAACCTGACGCCAAAGGCGCTGCAGGACCTGATGAAGGCCGAGCGGCCGCCGCTGGTGCTCGATGTCCGGCGGCGGCCGGCCTGCGAGGCGAGCGACGCCATGCTGCCGGGCGCGGTCTGGCACGCGCCGGAGCAGGTCGATGCGTGGAAGGGCGAGCTGCCGCGCGACCGGGACATCGCGGTCTACTGCGTCTATGGCCACAATGTCGGCATGGACACGGCGGCACGCCTGCGTGCGCAGGGGCTCAATGCGCGCTACCTCGCCGGCGGCATCGAGGCTTGGCGCGACGCCGGTCAACCCGTTCAACCCAAGGGAGGCAAGTGATGAAGTGGATCACGCGCGAGCGTCCGAAAATTGACCGCATCGCCTGTCCGTGGCTGATCGCGCGCTTCATCGACAAGGAGCCGGAGTTCATGTACGTGCCGGCCGATCGCGTCCGCGCGATCGCGGCGGAGACCGGCGCCACGCCCTACGACGTGCCCGACGCCGAGCTCGGCCATGTCGGCCCGCTGTGCAGCTTCGATGCCTTCATCAAGAAGTACGCGCTCGAGGATCCGGCGCTCGACCGGCTGGCGCTCATCGTGCGCGGCGCCGACACCGGCCATCCTGAGCTGACGCCGCAATCTCCGGGCCTGCTCGCGATCTCGCAGGGACTGTCGGATTGCTATGCCGACGACCACGAGATGCTTCGGCACGGCATGGTCATGTACGACGCGCTGTACGCGTGGTGCCGCAAGCGCGGGTAACGCCTATCGGCAGAGGATGTGGGAGAAATACCATGCACAATCAGATCGCTCCGATACCGTGCCGGCCCTGGATGCTGAATGGGCTCTCCGAGCGCCTGATCGTCAGCCATTACGAGAACGAGTACGGCGCTGCGGTGCGCGCGCTCAATGCAATCCGCGACGAGATCGGCAATCTGGACTTCACGACCGCGACCGGCCGGCAGGTCCGCTCATTGAAGCAGGAAGAGCTCGCCTGCATGGCGTCCGTCGCCCTGCACGAGCTCTATTTCGCCAACCTCGGCGGCGACGGCAAGTTCGTGCCGGCCGTGGCCGACGCGCTGACGCGCGATTTCGGCGCGGTCGATGCCTGGCGATCGGAGTTTCTTGCCGCGGCACGCGCCCTGCGTGGCGTGGCCGGGTGGGTCGTGCTCAACTATGCGCGGCGCGACCGCCGGCTCTATGTTCAAATGTCGACCGGACACGCGCAGTCGCTCGTCGACGCGGTGCCGATCCTGGTCCTCGACATGCACGAGCACGCCTATCACATCGATTTCGGCGCGAACGCGACGGCCTATGTCGATGCCTTCATGCGCAACATCGACTGGGGTGTGGTCGCCGACCGGCTGGCAGCGGCGACGGGCGACCGACCGTCGTCACAGCTCGCGGCGGCCGGCGATGCGCCGGCGATCTCGGTCAAGGACCTGTCGGCGGGAACGGATGCCGCGGCGATCGCCAGACTTGGTCTGCCCTCGGTATCGATCGAGGAGTTCTCGGCGGCGCGCGCGAAGTCGGAACGGGTCCAGGTGATCGACGTCCGGCCCCGGCACTACTACTCGCGAAACATCGACATGATGCGGGGCGCGGTCTGGCGCGACCCGGGCCGGGTCGACGAATGGTCGAAGGAGCTGTCGGCGGACCGCCCGGTTTTCGTCTACTGCGCATATGGCTTCCATGTCGGGTGCAGCGTCACCGCGCAGCTCCAGGAGCGCGGCCTCGATGCAAAATACATCCGCGGCGGGCTGTCCGCCTGGTACGCTGCGGGCGGCGCGCGGGAGCTCAACGCGCGCGAGCCCGAGGCCCTCGACCTTTGAACATCATACCGCCCAGCGCCGGCCGCGAGGCCCGGCTCGTCCTGGTCAACCGGACGCTCAGGGCCTTTGCCGACGGCTATGTCGCCGTCATTCTTCCCTTGCACCTGGCGGTGCTCGGAATGGGCGCGGTCGAGATCGGCGTGATCGCGACCGCCACGCTGTTCGGCTCGGCGCTTCTCAACCTGGCGGTCGGCTTCGCCGGCAGCCGGTACTCCCAACGCGGCACGCTGCTCGCCGCCAGCCTGCTGATGGTCATGACCGGCATCGGTTTCGCGTGGTTCGACAGTTTCTGGCCGCTGCTGATCATTGCGCTGATCGGAACGCTCAACCCGTCCGGCGGCGACGTCAGCGTCTTCCTGCCGCTCGAGCAGACGATCCTCGCCCAGTCCGTCGCGCCCGCAGAGCGCACCGCGCTCTTCGCGCGCTACAGTTTCCTCAGTTCGATCATGATCGCGTTCGGCGCCCTCGGTGCGGGCCTGGTCGACGCAGCCGCCCTGGTGGTCGAGCTGCGAACAGCGCTGACCGGCATGTTCCTCCTCTATGCCGCGATCGGCGCGGCTGCCTTCGGCGTCTACTGGCTGATGCCGCCCGATCATTTGAGCGGCACCAGGCGCGCCCATGCGCCGCTCGGTCCGTCCCGCGGCCGCGTCTGGCGGCTGGCCGCTCTCTTCTCGGTCGACGCCTTCGGCGGCGGCTTCATTGTCAACTCGCTGCTGGCTCTGTGGCTCTACCAGCGCTTCGACCTGTCGGTCTCGACCGCCGGGACGATCTTCTTCGTGACCGGAGTCTGCTCGGCCGTCTCCTTCTTCATCGCAGAGCGCCTTGCCGCCCGCTTCGGCTTGATCAACACCATGGTGTTCACGCACCTGCCGTCGAGCGTTCTGCTCATTCTCGCGGCCTTCGCACCCGATTTATGGCTCGCCGCGGCGCTGCTGGTGGTTCGCGCGCTGCTGTCCCAGATGGACGTGCCGACGCGCGCCTCATTCGTCATGGCCGTGGTGACGCCCGCCGAGCGGCCGGCGGCGGCGAGCCTGACGACCGTGCCGCGCAGCCTCGCCTCCAGCCTCGCGCCCGCCATGTCCGGCGCCATGCTGGCGGCGACGCCCTTCGGCTGGCCGCTCATCATCGCCGGCTGCATCAAGATCGCCTATGACCTCGAGCTGTTGCGGCAGTTCGCGCGGATCAAACCACCCGAGGAGGCGCTGCCATGACCCTGCTTCTGACCGGCAGCGACGTCGCGCGCCTTCTGCCCATGGATCGGTGCATCGAGGCGGTCGAGCACGCCTTCCGCACGCTGGCCGCTGGCAAGCTGCCGCCGCCCGGCGTGCTCGCGACCCATGTCGAGGGCGGCGGCTTCCACGTCAAGGCGGCCGTGCTCGATGGCTGTTACGCTGCCAAGATCAACGCCAATTTCCCGGCCAATCCCGAGCGCGGCTTGCCGACCATCCAGGGCGTCGTTCTGCTGTCCGATGCGGTGGACGGCCGGCCGCTCGCGATCATGGATTCGATCGAGATCACGGCGCGCCGCACCGCGGCCGCGACCGCGCTCGCCGCGCGTCATCTCGCGCGTGCCGATGCGCGCACCGCCACCATCATCGGCTGCGGCCGCCAGGCCGCGAGCCAGATCGAAGCGCTCATGGCGGTGCGGCCCCTGACCCGGCTCTACGCGATCGACAGCGTGCGCGAGCGGTCCGAACGCCTGGCGCGCGAGATGGCTGGTCGCTTCGGCGTAGCGGCGATCGCCGCCTCCGACAAGCATGAAGCGCTCGCCGATTCCCTGATCTGCATCACGTGCACGTCTTCGCGGCGACCCGTGCTCGAGCTCAGCGACGTCCGCCCCGGCACCTTCGTCGCCGCGGTCGGCGCCGACAATCCCGACAAATCGGAGATCGCGCCGCCGCTCATGGCCGAAGCCAAGGTGGTGGCCGACGTGCTGGAGCAGGCCGCTGCGATCGGCGATCTGCGCCACGCGATCGCGGCCCGCGCGATGACCATTTCGGACGTCCACGCCGAACTGGCCGACGTCCTCAGCGGACGCCGTCCGGGGCGCGACTCGGTCGATGACATCACGATCTTCGATTCGACCGGAACCGCAATCCAGGATGTTGCTGCTGCGGCGCTCGTCTACCGCCGCGCCGCCGCAGACGGCGCTGCAAGATCAGTGACGATCGCGGCTTGAGGGGGCGGATCGACGACGCGCATCTCTACGACGTGAGCGAGTCCGCCCCGCGGACCACTCAGCCGGGCTCAACCGCAGCCGCCCGGTCCGAAAGACGGTTTCCGTCCAAGCGCTGCTCCGGACCGAGCGAACGGAGCGGACATGGACACACACAGCATTTCAACTCGTCACATGGATCTGGCAACGGCGTCGCTGTCGCGCTGGACGGCGCGCTGCGTCGTCTGCGCGCTCAGGCGCTGGCTGTTCTGCCGGTGGCTCTCGCGTCATCGGAGCGATCTGGCACTGCTCGAGATTGCCGAGGACCAGTTGAGCGAACTCGGCCGCGGCCGGCGGCGGGAGGCCGGCCGCGAACGGCGGGCGCGCGAGGCGCGTTTGTGGGCAAGCTGCCCCGAGTCGTTCTGGAATTGATTTAGATCAATGGGTTAGCCGCTCGCCGCGCTGCGATGCCGCACTTGGCAAAGCGGTTCCGACGCGGCATTGTGTGCGCCGCAAAAAAGAACCGCCGTCGCTGGGGTGTTGGTTGCCATGAAACTTGCCGTTCCCAGGGAAAGGCGTGCCGACGAGGCGCGCGTTGCCGCATCGCCGGAAACCGTGCGGAAGCTGATCGGCCTCGGTCTCGCCGTCACGGTCGAATCGGGAGCGGGCGCCAAATCCGCCATGCTCGACGACGCCTATGCGGCGGCGGGCGCCACCATCGCACCGGATGAGGCGGCGGCACTCGCCGATGCCGACATCGTGCTCAAGGTGCAGCGCCCGCTGACGACCGCCGAAGGCGGCCCCGACGAGACCGCGCTGATCAAGCCGGGTGCGGCGCTCATCGGCATGCTGGCGCCCTATGCCGCCAAGGCGCAGATGGGCGATTACGCCCAGCGCAATCTGAAGACTTTTTCCATGGAGCTGGTGCCGCGCATTACGCGCGCGCAGTCGATGGACGTGCTGTCGTCGCAGGCCAATCTCGCCGGCTACAAGGCGGTGCTCGATGCCGCCGTGCAGTTCGGCCGCGCTTTCCCGATGATGATGACGGCGGCCGGCACGATTGCGCCGGCGCGCGTCATGGTGCTGGGCGTCGGCGTTGCCGGCTTGCAGGCGATCGCGACCGCGCGCCGGCTGGGCGCCGTCGTCTCGGCGACCGACGTGCGCCCCGCGACCAAGGAGCAGGTCGAGAGCCTGGGCGCCACCTTCGTCGCCGTCATCAACGACGAGTTCAAGCAGGCTCAGACCGCGGGCGGCTACGCCAAGGAGATGAGCGAGGACTACAAGCGCCAGCAGCAGGCGCTGATCGCCGAGACGGTCAAGAAGCAGGACATCGCGATCTGCACCGCGCTCATCCCCGGACGGCCTGCACCGGTGCTGATCACCGAGGACATGGTCCGGTCGATGAAGCCGGGCTCGGTCATCGTCGACCTCGCGGTCGAGCAAGGCGGCAACTGCCCGCTGTCGGAGCCGGGCAAGGTCGTGGTCAAGCACGGCGTCACGCTGGTCGGCCACCTCAACGTGCCGTCGCGCATCGCGGTCGACGCCTCGGCGCTCTATGCGCGCAACCTGCTCGCCTTCCTGACGCCGCTGATCGACAAGGAAACCAAGGCGCTCAAGATCGACCGCGACGACGAGATCGTGAAGGCGACGCTGCTGACCGACGAGGGGCAGGTCGTGCACCCCGCGGTGCAGAGCTAGAGAGAGAAAGACGACGACATGGAACCGGCCCAGCTCGCCGACACGGCTTCCAAGCTTGCGACCGACGCGCACCGGCTCGCGGTCGATGCAGCCCGGCTTGCCAATGAAGCGACCCAGATCGCCGTGCAGCAGGCCCAGGGCGGTGCTGGCGACCCGCTGGTCATGGGCCTCACGGTCTTCGTGCTGGCCTGCTTCGTCGGCTACTACGTGGTCTGGCGCGTGACGCCGGCGCTGCACTCGCCGCTCATGGCGGTGACCAATGCCGTGTCCTCCGTGATCATCGTCGGCGCGCTGATCGCGGCCGGGCCGGCCGGCTTCGGCTTCGCCAAGGTGATGGGGTTCCTCGCCGTGGCGCTCGCCTCGGTCAACATCTTCGGTGGCTTCATCGTCACGCAGCGCATGCTGCAGATGTTCAAGAAGAAGAAGTAGGCGGGGCCAGCGACATGACCGAGAACCTCGCGGCGCTGCTCTACCTCCTCGCGTCCGTCTGCTTCATCATGGCGTTGCGCGGCCTGTCCTCGCCGGAGACGGCGCGCGGCGGCAATCTGTTCGGCATGGTCGGCATGGCGATCGCGATCGCCACGACCATGGCCGCACCCGCCGTGGTCAGCTACGGCGTCATCCTCGCCGGCATCGTCATCGGCGGCGCCGTCGGCACGGTGATCGCGCTGCGCATCCAGATGACGGCGTTGCCCCAGCTCGTCGCCGCCTTCCACAGCCTGGTCGGCCTCGCCGCCGTGTTCGTCGCCGCGGCCGCCTATACGACGCCGGCCGCCTACGGCATCGGCGCGGTCGGCGCGATCAAGACGGCAAGCCTGATCGAGATGAGCCTCGGCGCCGCCATCGGCGCCATCACGTTCACGGGCTCGGTCGTCGCCTTCACCAAGCTGCAGGGCCTGGTCTCCGGCAATCCCCTGGTCTTCCCGATGCAGCACCCGCTCAACGCCGCACTCGGCATCGGCCTCGTCGCCGCCATCGTGTGGTTCGCCATGGGCCAGTCGCCGGCCGCGTTCTGGCTGATCGTGGCGCTGTCGCTGCTGCTGGGATTCCTGCTCATCCTGCCGATCGGCGGCGCCGACATGCCCGTGGTCATCTCGATGCTCAATTCCTATTCGGGCTGGGCGGCCTGCGGCATCGGCTTCACTTTGCACAACAACCTGCTGATCGTGACCGGCGCGCTCGTCGGATCCTCGGGCGCCATCCTCAGCTACATCATGTGCAAGGGGATGAACCGCTCGATCTTCAACGTCATTCTCGGCGGCTTCGGCGGCGAGACGGCGGGTCCGTCGGGCCCCGGCGCGGCCGACAAGACGGTCAAGTCGGGCTCGGCCGAGGATGCCGCCTTCATCATGAAGAATGCGAGCTCGGTCATCATCGTGCCGGGCTACGGCATGGCGGTGGCGCAGGCCCAGCATGCGCTGCGCGAGATGGCCGACATCCTCAAGAAGGAAGGTGTCACAGTCCGCTACGCCATTCATCCCGTGGCCGGCCGCATGCCCGGCCACATGAACGTGCTGCTCGCCGAGGCCAATGTGCCCTATGACGAGGTGCTCGAGCTCGAGGAGATCAACCGCGACTTCGCCTCGACCGACGTGTCCTTCGTGATCGGCGCGAACGACGTGACCAATCCCGCGGCCAAGACCGATCCCAAGAGCGCGATCTACGGCATGCCGATCCTCGACGTGGAGAAGTCGAAGACCGTGCTGTTCGTCAAGCGCTCGATGGCGTCGGGCTATGCCGGCGTCGACAACGAGCTGTTCTTCCGACCGAACACGATGATGCTGTTCGGCGATGCCAAGAAGATGTGCGAGGAAATCGTCAAGGCGCTCGCCGGCGGGCATTAGGTCAGAACCCTCGCCCCCAACCTTCTTCCTCCCCCGCGCGGAGCGTGGGGGAGGACCGAGGTGGGGGCCCGAAGGGGTGTTGCAATCCACATTCGGCCGCACGGGCCCCCACCCCAACCCTCCCCCGCGCGTTGCGCGAGGGAGGGAGCACAAAATCGATCGTCACGCAGCACCACGTGCAGCGATTATTCGCGCGCCGCGCAACCCATTGCGTGGTGTGCTGCGCGCATATTGCATTGCGACTTGCGGGCGAGTCCGCGTTGACAAGGTTGGAGCGATTTGCCCAAGATCAATCGCTCGTCATTCGCGGCTAAAAACACACGGGAGGCTCACATGAGCGCATCTGCTGGTTACAGGATCGCCCGCCGTCAGGCGATCAAGACGCTTGGTGCCGGTGCTGCGGCTCTGTCGATGCCCAGCATCCTGAGCGGCGCATACGCCCAGACCGGCGACCTCGCCGGCCAGACCGTCAAGATCGGCACCTGGGGCGGCAGCTGGCGCGATGCGCTCGAGAAGCACATCGGCTCCAAGCTGGCCGCGCGCGGCGCCAAGGTCGAGTACGTGATCGACACGCCATCCGGCAACGTTGCAAAGCTGGTTGCGGCACGCGGCCGCGATGCGCCCTTCGACGGCTTCGAGACCGCCCCCGAGCTGCTGCCGCCGCTGGCGAAGGCGAACATGGTCATGAAGCTCGACTATGCCAAGATGCCGAACTCGAAGGCACTGCCGGCATTCGCCCGCGGCGATTACCACGTGGTCACCGGCGCGACGCTGGATGGCATCGTCTACAACGAGGCCAAGTTCAAGGAGCTCGGCATCGAGCCGCCCAAGCACTACAGCGAACTCGACAATCCGAAGCTGAAGGGCCGCGTGGCCTTCCCCGACATCGCGCATAGCCAGCATTACAACGCCGTGCTCGGCGTCGCGCTCGAGGCCGGCGGCGATGAAGCCTCGATGGCCAAGGCCATTCCGGTCATCAACAAGATCGCGCCGGCGCAGTTCTACAATGCGTCCGTCGATCTCGGGAACAAGTTCAGCTCGGGCGAAGTCTGGGCCGCACCCTGGCATGCCGGCTGGGCCGTACGGCTGAAGCGCACCGGCGTGCCGGTCGCGATGTCCTACCAGAAGTTCGGAGCCAAGTTCGGCGCCATGCTGCCGGTCTATTATTCCGTGTCCGCCAGCACGAAGAGCCAGGCCGGCGCCCTGGCCTTCGCCGACACCTACCTGTCGCCGGACGTGCAGTTCGAGTTCGGCAAGTTCACCGGCAGCGTGCCGATGGATCCAGCGGCGCGGGCGAAGATGGCGCAGGATCCCGAGAGCAAGGGCTTCCTGATGTTCTCCGACGCCGAGCTCAACAACGCCAAGGAGGTCGACTTCTCCAAGATCGATCTGGCGGCCTGGCGCGAGGCTTGGACGCGGGACATCAAGCGCTAGGGCGATCGGGCAACCGGCCATCGCGACGGCAGCTGTCCGCCTGTCACGATGGCCGGTGTCGTCTTTGAGGGCGTCTCCAAGCTTTTCGGCGACATCGCCGTCGTTCGCGATCTGAATCTCGAGGTCCGGGAGAGCGAGTTCCTCGTTCTCCTCGGACCGTCGGGCTGCGGCAAGACCACCACGTTGCGCATGGTCGCCGGCTTCATCGTACCGAGCGCGGGCACGATCCGGATCGGCGGCGAGGATGTGACGCGACTGCCGCCGCGGGCGCGCAACATCGGCATGGTGTTCCAGGACTACGCGCTCTTTCCCAACATGACCGTGGCCGAGAACATCGGCTTCGGCCTGCGCGAGCGAAAAGTCGAGAAGTCCGCGCTGGATCGGCGCGTGGCCGAGCTGCTCGAGCTCATCCGCCTGCCCCACCTTGCCGGCCGGTTTCCGAGCGAGTTGTCGGGCGGCCAGCAGCAGCGCGTGGCGCTTGCCCGCGCCTTGGCCTACAGCCCGCGTGTCCTGCTGATGGACGAACCACTGGGTGCCCTCGATCTCAAGCTGCGCGAGGCCATGCAGATCGAGCTGCACCGCATGCAGCGCGAGCTGCGCATCACCACGATCTTCGTGACCCACGACCAGGAAGAAGCGATGGGTCTGTCGGACCGCATCGTCGTCATGGCCGACGGCCAGGTTCAGCAGGTCGGCTCACCCGAGGATCTCTATACGCGGCCGGCCAACCCGTTCGTCGCCAATTTCATCGGCAAGATCAACTTCCTCAGCGGCGAAGTCGCCGCGGTCGAGGGCGGGCGATGCACCGTGCGTCTCGCCGACCAGGCGACGGTCAGCGGCATCGCGCAGGATCGCTGCCAGGCCGGCCAGCGCGCGCAGATCGCGATCCGGCCGGAAGCGCTGCGGTTGATCGAGCCGGGCAGCGCCGAGTTCGCCAACCGTCTGCCCGGCCGGGTCAAGCGCCGGCGCTTCTTCGGCAACATCGTCCACTACTCCGTCGCGACCGCGTCGGGCCAGGAGCTCCTGGTCGAGAGCACGACCGGCGCCGGCACCGTGGCGCTCGAGCAGACCGTGTGGATCGGCTGGCAGCCGGAGCTGACGTTGATATATCCGGGAGCCGCAACCGCCCATGCGGCTCAGGCGGCCTCGCCGAGCCCCGCAGGCAGCCTGGCGTGAGCGCGACCGCGATGGCCGCCGGCGCGCGCCGGCCCAGCGCAGATCACGCCGATCTGGCGAGCGAGCGGTCGCGACTGTGGCGGCTCCTGCTGTGGCCGCCCTTCGTGATCGCGCTGGCTCTCCTGGTCCTGCCCCAGGCGGTCTTCGTGTGGATGAGCTTCCACAAGTCGCTTGGCATGGGGCTCGTGTCGGACTTCCTGACCATCGAGAACTACCGCCGCGTGCTGACCGATCCGTTCTATCTCCACGCCATGTGGATGACCTTCTACCTGTCGCTCGGTGCCACGCTGATCAATCTGGCGCTGGCGCTGCCGACCGCCTACTACCTCGCGCGTCTGCGCTCGCGCTGGGTGTCCTATTTCGTCGTGCTGCTGCTGGTCTCGCTCTTCGTCACCGTGGTGATCAAGGTGCTGGCGCTCTATCTCGTGCTCGGCAAGGAGGGCATGATCAACCACACGCTCCGCGCGCTCTACCTGATCAGCGAGCCCGTCCAGATGCTGAACAGCCAGCTCGGCGTGCTGATCGGGCTGGTGCAATACACGCTGCCGCTGCTGGTCATGCTGATGATCGGCGTCTTTCAGACGATCCCGTCGAGCCTCGAGGATGCGGCCGAGGTCCATGGCGCCACCTGGTTCTCCTCGCTCAGCCGCGTCGTGCTGCCGCTCGCGTGGCCCGGCGTCATCGCCGGCTCCCTCATCGTCTTCAACATGAACATGGGCGCCTTCACCTCGGCGGTGCTGCTGGGCGGCGGCCGCGTGCTGACCTTCCCGGTCCTGATCCATCGCAAGGTCATTCTCGACGTCGACTACGCGATGGGCGCCACGCTCTCGACCGTGCTGCTGGTCTTCGTGCTCCTGGTCAATCTCGCCTCGGTCCTGCTGCTGCGCGAGCGACGCGGCTCGGGATCGCAGCGCGCGGCGACGGTGCACGTGTCATGACGGGCATGCTGCGCGACTGGCGGCTGATGCGGAACGGCTTCCTGCTGGCGGTGACGCTCTTCGTCTATCTCTTCCTGCTGGGGCCGGTCGTCGTCATCGCGGTCGCATCGCTCGAAAGCAGCATGGCCTACCACTTCACCCTGACGCCCGAGAATCCGTCGCTGCGCTGGTATTTCGCGATCCCCGGCAAGTATCTGCATGCCTTCGGCGTCAGCTTCCTCGTCGCCTCGATCAGCGCGCTGATCGCCACGGCCTTGGGCGCCATGGCGGCGCTCGGCATCGTGCGCGGGCAGAGCCGCGGCGCGCAGCTTCTGCAGACCTTCTTCCGCCTGCCGCTGCAGATTCCGCTGGTCGTGACCGGCGTGGTGTTCCTGCAGTTCTACTACCTGCTGTTCGACCTGCTGGGCGTGAGCCTGCTCGGCAAACTGGCCGGCGTGGTGACGGCCCACGTCTTCATCACCATTCCCTACAACGTCAGCACGGTCGCCGTGGTGCTGATGCGGACGGGCACGCGGCTCGACGAGGCGGCGGAGAGCCTGGGCGCTACGCCCTGGTCGGCGTTCCGGCGCGTGACCTTGCCGGCGATGAAGCCCGGCCTGTTCGTCGGGCTCTTCTACTCGTTCATCATCTCGTTCGGCGACGTGCCGGTCACCGTGTTCCTCGCCGGCAGCGGCTTCGTCACCTTGCCGGTCGAGATCTTCCACACGCTGCAGTTCGACTGGGAGCCCGCGGTGCTCGCGCTGTCGACGCTCGTCGTGCTGTTCTCCTTCGCGCTGATCGTCGTCGTGCAGCGCGTCGTCGGCCTCGATCTCGTGGTGCCGCAGAGCCGGCGGTAGCGCCGATTCCGTTCGAGAGCCATTGGGAACCTCCTCCCTCGCCGCAGGCGGGGGATGATCGAGGAGGGGGCCGGAAGGGCAGGTGAGTGTAGGACGTCCCCCACGCTTCGCGCGAGGGAGGGAGCGATACCACCTGCCGGGGACACGCTCTAAACGGATCGGTCTGGTGAATCGTCGTCCGGCTTGGATCCGTCGCCATGTTCGGTGACGCGGTGACCCTCGAGGCTGCGTCCGGCGCGCTCGTCCTCGCGGCGGTCGCGCTCCCTTTCCCCCTTGGTCCGGCCGAACCTGATTCGGTTTTCGGCCGCCTGCGCCTGGCGTTCCGCGCGTTGGCGCCGCTTGCGCTGTTGGCGCAGATTGATGACGTCGCCGGTCATGGCGCAATCATAGGACTGTCATATCCGGACATGCAAAAACCGCCCGCTGGGACCAGGGGCGGCTTGCGATATCTGCATCGGGAGCGCCAGACCGGGTCGGCCGCGCCCCCAGATATGGTGGGCTAGTAGCCCTCGCGCTCCATGCGCTTGCGCATGAGCTTGCGGTAGCGGCGCACGGCCTCGGCCTTTTCGCGCGCCTTGCGCTCGGACGGCTTCTCGTAGTTACGACGCAACTTCATTTCCCGGAAGATACCCTCGCGCTGCATTTTCTTTTTCAGCGCGCGCAGGGCTTGATCGACATTATTGTCGCGAACGAGGACTTGCACGGTTGCTCCGTTCTCCGTTGCTGGGTTGGAACCGGAAATTCGCTTGAGGCGCGGGTAGATAGCACGCCTTCCCCGGTTTGTGAAGGGGGCGCCGAAATGCCGCCCCCGGGGCCGATTCCAGGGTCCGGCTTTACCCTTTGAACCCGCCCCGCCATATTAGGCCCATGGCTGTCATCCCCGTTGCCCGCATGGGCGACCCGGTGCTCCGCCGCGTCGCCGAAACCGTGCCCGACCCCACCGCGCCGGAAATCCAGGCGTTGGTTGAGGACATGATCGAATCGATGCGCGCGGCCGGCGGCGTCGGCTTGGCCGCGCCGCAGATCAAGGTGTCGCGCCGGGTCGTCGTCTTCACCGTGCCCGAGGGGCGCGCGAGCGACGACCCCGAGGACACCGCCCAGGAGCTGATGGCGCTGATCAACCCGGTGATCGAGCCGCTGACCGAGGAAACCAAGCTGTCCTGGGAGGGCTGCCTGTCGCTGCCCGGTCTGCGCGGCGCCGTGTCGCGGCCGCGCCGCATCCGCTACAGCGGCCTGACCCTCGACGGCAAGCGTTTCGAGCGCGTCGCCGCCGGCTTCCACGCCACCGTGGTGCAGCACGAATGCGACCATCTCGACGGCATTCTTTATCCGCAACGCATGACGGACATGTCCCTCTTCGGCTACAAGGAGGAATGGGACGAGGTGTTCCGCGATCTTCAGGCGCAGCGCGAGGCGGCCAGCGCCGCCGAAAGGCAGCTCGCCGCCGAGGCCGAGCGGTTCAACCGGATGAAAGCGGCGGTGGGCGGCTGATGGTCGATCTCGACACCGCACGCGACCGCCTGGTCGAGGCAGCCCTGCCGCACGTGCCGTTCGACGGCTGGAGCCAGCGCGCGCTCGACGCGGCGGCAGCCGATCTGGGATATGGCCAGCTCGACGTGCTGCGCGCGCTGCCCGACGGCCCGCTGCAGGCGATCGAGCACTATGTCGTGATGGCCGACCGCGCCATGCTCGAGGCGCTCGAGCGCCACGACCTGGCGAGCTTGCGCACGCGCGAGCGCGTGGCGCTGGCGATCCGTGTCCGCCTCGAAGGTCGCGCGCGCGAGCGCGAGGCGATCCGCCGGGCGCTCGGTCATCTGGCGCTCCCGGCCAACGCGCCGCTCGCGCTCAAGTCGCTCTACGGCACGGTCGATGCGATCTGGTGGGCGGTCGGCGACACCTCGACAGACTTCAACTTCTACACCAAGCGCGCGCTGCTCGCCGCGGTCTACTCGGCGACGCTGCTCTACTGGCTCGATGACCGGTCGCCCGATTGCGAGGCGAGCTGGGCGTTCCTGGAACGGCGGCTCGCCGACGTCATGCGCATTCCGCAGCTCGCCGGCCGCGCGCGCGAGGCCGTCGGCGCCATCCTCGACCGCCTGCCCGATCCGCTCCGGATGTTCCGCCGGGTGTGATTTTCCGAGGTCGACGCCACACCCTGCGCTGCAAGAGCGCCCTGACGTCCTGCGCGCTGGGCTGGTGCAACGGCGTGCTTGCACATGCCGTTGCCGGGGCGCGCCGGCTGATCACGGGCGGGACAGAGCCATGACGAACCCCAGGCATCTCGCCGCGGCGTGAGTCCCCGGCTTGGCGGTCATCGGGGTGGACACCGGCAGTGGGCAAGCTCTGATCGAAACATACTGGCTAAAGCGGAGGCCAAGCTTGATGGTCGGCCCTTTCTCGTCGGGTTTGCGCGAGCGTGTAGCCGCACGCGTGACTGGGGCGAGAATTGCCGGGCGGCGGCGACGGTGTTGGGGGCCATTGTGGCGAGCATCGTGATGTGGTCGCAATGACGCGCCTCGCTGCTGCCCGATAGCGGATTTTTACTCGGCGGTTGATAACTGCCGGCTAAGAACCGGTGCTCTGACCCAGCGCTGAACCGGCGGAAAGTAATGTCGCATCGATGGCTGGCGATACGCTCGCATTCTGCTGCAGCAGTGTGGCGGCGAGCTGAAGTAGAGACGCTTTGGTGAAGGGCTTGCGAAGAAGGGGTACGCTGCGGCAATCGCGTGGTAGGCCGCTGGCGCCGTATCCGGTCACGAATGCGAATGCGATGCCGCGTCTCCGTAGCGCGTTGACGACGTCGTCGACGGGTTCGCCTGACAGGTTTGCGTCAATCATAGCTGCATGGAGCGGCACTCGTTCGATAAGGCGAAGCGCTTCAACCTTGGTCGTAACCGGGCCGACGATTTCGATTCCGCCTCCCTCAAGGTGCGTTGACATATCAAGTCCAACGAGTGCTTCGTCTTCGACGATGAGAATTCGGCCGGTCCTCGCGGGTGCGGCGATGGGGTCGGCCGCGGCACGCGTGATCGCCTCTGGCAACCGGGGAAGCATCGCTGAAACGTCGGTGCCATTGTCCGCATTGATGCGGAACCGAACGCGGACAGTCCAGCTCATCCCTTCCGGCTCCGCTTGCATCTCGGCGCTACCGCCATGTGCACGCGACGTATGATGGATCAGTACGGTTCCGAAGCCCGAGTGTTCGATGGCATCGACCTTCGGACCGCCGCGCTCGACCCATTGCAGCGCCAGCATGTCGTTGCCTTGCACGTTCCAGTTTACCATGACCCGACCGCCGCTGCGCGACAGCGAGCCATACTTGCATGCATTCGTGCAGAGCTCGTGCAGGATGAGCGCGAGGTGGCAGCTGGTCTGCGCATCGAGCAGCACGGCAGGTCCACACGCCGTCACCGACCCCTCCTCGACGGGACCGAGCAACACCAGCTCGCGCACCAAGTCGCGAATGTCCGTGCCGCGCCAAGTCGCCTCGGCGAGGAGAGAGTGAACCCGCGAGAGTGCTTCGATACGGCCCGTGAAGGCGGCTACGAAGGCTGCAGGATCCCGTGTCTTACGCAGAGTCTGATGAGCTATGGCCTGAACGGTAGCCAACGTGTTCTTAACGCGATGATTGAGCTCGTTGACGAGCAGCTCCTTCGTGGTCTCCGACTCTTTGCGGTCGGTTATGTCTAGAACCGAGCCGATATAGCCGAGAAATTCGCGATCGACACTATTTCGGGGAGCCGCCGCATCCAGCATCCAGCGATAGATGCCGTCGCGACGGCGCAGCCGGTATTCGATCGTGAACGCTTCCTGTCTTGCGTTGGCCGCGCCGAAGATGTCGGAAACGCGTTGGCGATCTTCGGAATGGATGGCATCGAGCCAGCCATGGCCGAGCCCTTCCTCGACGGTCTGACCGGTGAATGCCTGCCAGGACTTGCTAAGGTAGCTGCACCTGCCATCGGGTTCGGTGACCCAGACCATGACGGGCGCATGATCCGCCATGTTGCGGAAGCGCGCCTCGCTCTCTTTCACCGCGAAAATCAAATGCGCGTTCTGGATTGCCATGCAGGCCTGCGCAGCGGCAACGTTGAGCAGAAGGTGGTGCTGCGCGGTCGGCGCATCATTCTCCTTGAATGCCGCAGCCAAGACGCCCAGTTCTCCCTGGGCACCCAGCGCGCGCGTGGTCATGCGCACTGTTCCGGCGCCACCCGGATCGGGAACGATCAGGAGATCGTCTGGGTCGTGTTCTCGCGCCCACTCAGCGATAACCGGTGCGAGCGTTTCGGCCAGCACGGTATTGGTTTCGTACCGTTCAACCTGCGCGACTGTTATTTGTCGAACGCCCGAATGTTTGGCGATCGTCGCGACGACGAAACGGGGCGCCAGCGTGGCGAAAAGAGCTGCGGCGAGACTTTCACAGATTCGCAGCGGCGTTGCGCCGATCCACATCGCCGGCAGCATCGATAGGGCCACGATATCGCGAAGCGTGCCATCATTCGGCATTGCAACAGGATTGTGTGGGACCATGCCGCCGGCACACCTCCTCCATTGGCGAGAAGGTTGACCGCATTATTTCACCGCAGTCTGTTTGCGCGCCTTGATCTCCTGCAGAAACTGATCGGGTGGGACGAAGAGCGGGTGCCGTCGCGAGGTT
>Ga0194131_10003444_pt1 | contig 24970 bp, 27 predicted proteins | sample TA2KigO120mmetaG_FD_148631 | JGI IMG/M metagenome (GOLD analysis project Ga0194131, IMG submission 148631) | Freshwater microbial communities from Lake Tanganyika, Tanzania - TA2015053 Kigoma Offshore 120m | ecosystem: Environmental > Aquatic > Freshwater > Lake | place: Tanzania: Lake... | reverse complement strand
TCAACACATGCGTGAGATGCCACCACGAATAAAGCCAAATATTGTTTTATTAGATAGCTAGGCCGGCCTGAGTCAACAACTTATACTATCTATTCCAAACAACAATCAAAGAGAAAATAATGAAGACTGATAATCCTCTGGTTAGCATAATCATACTCAATTACAATGCAGGTAGGCTTTTGTTAGATTGTGTTGAATCCATAATTCAAAGCAATTACAAAAACTATGAAATCATATTAGTAGATAATTTATCAAATGATGATAGTCATAAAAAATGTAAAGAGCGATTTGAGCAAGTCATACTAATAGAGAATACAAAAAATTTGGGATATTGTGAGGGGAATAATATTGGGATAAGAATTGCTAAAGGTGATTTTTTGGTAATACTAAACCCAGATACTGTAGTCGAATCAGATTGGTTAAGTCAACTCCTTTCTGCTTATTCAATTTTTGGTGAAGGTTTGTACCAACCGAAAATTATAGCAACAACAGATCATAGAATACTTCTTAGTACTGGACAGATGTTAAATCCATTTGGTTTTGGGTACTCACGAAGTAAAGGTGAGGAAGATAAAAATCAATTTGAGAATTTTGAACAGATCAATTATGCGTCAGGAACATGCTTGTTTACATCTACAAGGACAATGAATGATCTTGGTATGTTTGATTCGTTTTTATTTGCATATCATGATGATCTGGATCTGGGATGGCGGGCCATGGAACATGGATTAAAATCACACTATGTTCCAAAGGCAGTAATTTATCATCCTATTGAAGGATATAGTTTCAAATGGAGTAAACTCAAGTTTTATCTTTTGGAGAGAAATAGACACTATTGCATTTTGACTCATTATTCAAGAACAACATTACTCAAAATGCTACCTGCATTAATTCTGGTTGACGTAGCAGTTTTACTTTTTTATTTATCAAGAGGAATGATAAAAGAAAAAATTAAGGCTTACAGTAGTGTTATGAGGAATATCAGAAAAATTAATCGACGATATGTCGAAATTCAGAAACTTCGCAAAGTTTCTGATAAAATACTGATCCAACAATTTTCAGATGAGGTTTTGGTTCCAAAATGGGTTGCAAATAATTTTAGCAATAGATTGTTTAATAGATTTATCAGTAGGTTGAGTAGAATAACTAAGTTTTTTATCTGGAATTAATTTTTATGGAGAGCACTATTGCTACTGCAATTTCCGCATCATGGCTTACTGACACAGAAAAAAGATAACTGTGATTATTTCGTAATGCTACTACTGGTCTTGACTTTTTGTGCGATGTAATTATATCTGATAATCGAATTTTATCTGAAATTGATTTTATGACTGCTTCTTTAATGGCAAATTTCCCGGCAAAATTTTGTGAAGAGTTTTTACGAGCTAAACAATAATCAATTTCAGATTGTGAAAAGATTTTTTTATAAAATAACTTGTTTTTTTGATAGGGTAGTTTTTTGAAGCGCTTTATGCTCATGACATCAATACCAATTCTAAGATTTTTTACAATATTATTGTCCAACAAATTTATTTATTCTAATTAGGTTGTGTGTATTGTTATAAATGGATATTGAAAGTGAAGTTAAGGAAATATTTTTCGAGGTTTTTCCATCAATGCCCCATGACGAATTCAGCTGGAATAAAAAACAGAAAGATTATGACGGTTGGGATTCTTTCGCACACTTACAGCTATTAACAATAGCAGAAGAAAAATTTAGTATAAAATTAGACGTTGAAGAATCCACATCAATCAATTCTGCAAAGAATCTGTTAGATTACATTAGGTCCCACACATGAGTGTAATTCTAGATTTTTTTGATAATGTCGTAGACAGATTTCCAAATAAGACTGCCGTAATAACAAACGAAAGAGAATGCACATATCAGCAACTTGCTGAACTTTCAAATTTCACTGCTACGTTGCTCTCAGAGTATCAACAAAGAAAAGTGGTAAGTATTGTCATGGACAATACTATTGAATCCATAGGTGCATATCTTGGGACATTACGTGCTGGATGTATTGCACATTTACTATCTCAAAACATGTCCAAAGAAAGTCTCACTGAACAATTGATATCCGCTGAACCCGTATTGGTTTTATGTGCGCAAGATATTATCGATAGAATTGAAACAAAATCAAAAAAGATGCATTTTGATTCTAGAACAATAGCACATTATGAAAATGAGAGAAAAATTGTTCCGGATGACGTAGCGTATCTCATCTACACTTCTGGAACCACATCAGAACCAAAAGGAGTTGGAGTAAGCCACGCAAATGCTGTTTTTACTACAAAGAACATAGTAAGTGTTTTGGAATATTCTGAGGAAGATAGAGATGTTTTACCATTACCTCTTTCACATTCTTTTGGTCTTGGCTGTATGCATGCCTCATTTTATGTTGGATCAACACTGATTTTACACAAAAACACCATAAATTCTTTTGAACTGCTTGAATCAATTAAGAGACATGGAGCTACTACATTTGCTGCTGTTCCAGCTACACTGACAAAACTGCTTGATGAATATGGGAGTAAAATGGAGCGATATTTTTCTGATCTCAGATTAGTGATAACAAATAGCACCGCAATACCAGAAAATACAGTTAAAAGTTTTAGGAAAATTCTGAAGAAGGGGAGATTAGCTACCTATTATGGTTTAACCGAAGCATCAAGATCAACGTTTATGAAATTCAATTCAGACGGAAAGGAATCATCGGTTGGAATTCCGGCACCTGGAGTCCAGATAAAATTAGTTGATCAGGAAGGTAACGAAGTAGATGACGGAGAGATTTGGATAAAGGGGCTGAACGTCATAAAGGGTTATTGGAAAGATAGTTCAGTAATGAATCCAGTTGAAGGATGGCTGAAAACTGGTGATTTAGGACGTTTTGATGATGAGGGTTATTTGTATTTAAAAGGGCGAACTGACGACATCATAAATGTTGCAGGTGAAAAAGTAAATCCTCAACATGTTGAAAGAATAGTGAAGCTTTTAGCAGACATTGAGGAAGCAGTTGCAGTGGGAGTAAAACATGAAACTTTTGGCCAAGTGGTGAAATTGTTTGTTAAAAAAACTGCAGGTTCACACATAACAAAATCCGACATTATTATACATTGTATAAAAAATTTAGAACGATACAAAATTCCTGTTAATATCGAATTTGTAGATGATTTTCCTAGAACCGAATATGGTAAAATAAAACGATTTATGTTAACATCACATCGATAAGAAATGAAAGACGATTATTTTTTAACAAATGAGAAAGAACTTTTAGATTATTATCATTATTCAGGAAGTTTTGGAAAAATTAGGCTAAGAGCGAAGTTTTTACGTACTTGGATTTTGCACTCTATTGCGTATTCGACGCCTCTTCCTAACTTGGCCATTGCGATGCAGCGATTAAGGGGAGTAAAGATTGGTAATGGTTGCCATTTCTCTTCATATGTTCAGATAGATTTACTGTATCCGCATTTAGTGACAATAGATGACAACGTGGCAATAGGATCAAATTCGATGATTTTTGCACATGCAAACCCAACTACGAATTTGTATTTGAAATCACACGGTTATGGACGTTCAATTAAACCAGTACACATTAAATCTGGTGCAATAATTAGTCCAGGAAGCATAATTACTGCTGGAATAACAATTGGAGCGAATTCAATTGTCGGCGTAGGTAGTGTAGTAAGCCAAGACATACCGGACAATTGTGTTGCTTTAGGAAATCCTGCTAGAATAATAAAAAAAATTGAATAACAATACTTCTAAACTGTTAATAATTGAATTTACATTCTGTTAATCATTGAATTTACTAGGAATTGATTTTGAAGACTGGTACCATCCAGAACTGATTCAACAACATGTTAGCATAAAAAAAGATCCAATTATTATTAATGGTATTGATAGGATAATAGACATTTTACGTAAAAATGATACCTATGCCACATTCTTTGTGGTGGGTGAACTATTAGAATACAAACCCGAACTACTGGATAAAATACTATCTAATGGTCATGAGATCGGTTTTCACACAATGCATCATACTAGAATTGATTCATTGAACTCAGATGCATTTGTAGAAGAATTACAAACCTTTGATCGTTTAACAAAAGGAAAATCAAAGGGTTTTAGAGCTCCCACATTTTCCATTAACCAAAAGAGTAGTTGGGCAATAGACATACTTGCAGATTACGGTTATACTTATGATAGCAGTATTGTTCCTGCGAAAACTAGCATGTATGGAATTCCAGATGCTGAAGAAAAACCATACCGGATCTCTAGCATATCACTTGCAAAAAATGATCCAAAAAGTAAGATTATGGAATTTCCTATAATGACAACAAAAATACTTGGAAAAAAACTTCCAGCTGGCGGTGGATTCTATTTAAGATTATTTCCTTTGAAACTAATTAAAAACGCCATCAGGAATTGTGAAAATCGATTAATTCCATCCACATTCTACATCCATTCGTGGGAGATAACACCAGAGCTTATGCCAAGATTGCAGTTACCGATAAAAAATCAATTCATTACGTATCATAACTTAAACAAGGCAAAATTGCGTCTTGAGAAGATACTAAGGGAATTCAAATTTACTTCGTTTGATCGATATATCAGATCGTCAAATTCTAGCTAGCAGTTTTTTCCAGATAATCCAATGTGATTTGGATACCTTTTTTCAGAGATATTTTTGGCCTCCAGCCTAGAGAACGTAGTTTTGAATTATCGACAACAAAATTTCCTACGTCAACTTTTTTAGTATACGTTGGCGTCTTGACATATTTTACAGGAGAGTTTGTAATTTCATGAAGAATACTTCCAAGCTCATTAAACCAAGTTTTTTGGTAAGAGGAGATCCAGTACAGATTTCCAGGCCTACCTTTTTCAATAATTGTTTGTATTCCAGATACCACATCAGAAATGAATATCAAATCTCTGAAGAATTTCCCCTTATGAAAAATAGTGATTTCTTCTCTCTTGAACGCTTTATAGATTAGATAGTTTATCGCATTTTTATTTGGAATCGTTTGTTCTCTCGGCCCATAAGAGTTTGTGATTCGAAAGACTCTGGTATCTAAACCATACACATCATGATATATCTTACAATAATTTTCACTTGCAAGTCTATTTGCACCATATAATGTAGTTGGATTACATGACGATTCTTCATTTACAGGCAATTTTTTTGGTCTACCTATAACTATGAATGTGCTTCCAAGAATAAATCGACATCTAATCTTTAATACTCTTATCTTTTCTAATATGAAAAGCGTTGAAGCAGCATTGGACTCGATATCACCTAACGGATTCTCAAATGATTTTGAGTGTGATGTCTCTCCTGCAAGGTGTATTATGACGTCTGGCTTGTTTTTCTCAATTGATTTCCCAAGTTTTATAAAATCCCTAATGTCTATTCTCTCTATCTTCACTTTTTTTGCAATTTGAGCTATGTTGTTCCTCTTAGCGAAACTTCTTGTTAGTAATATCAAGTCGTGGCCGTCATCTAAAAGCTCTTCAGCTAGATGGCTACCTACAAATCCTAATCCGCCTGTGATTAGTATCTTCATGTGTTTTTGCAACTTTGGCAAGTTAAAAATTAATTCCTCAGAAACTCTATTAAAGACATTTTATAATTTTAATCAAACTCAATGAAATCTAATATGTTTACAAAAATATCGATTCTGTTCAAAGTAATCAAAGTACTCGAAAACTGGCACCTTTATCCGTTGGTCTATTATGGTTTGATAAAAAATGAACATGTAATATTTGAAACAAGAAGTGGATTGAAAATAAAGATTCGAACTAATTCCACCGACATTATGGCATTCACAAATGTGTGGTTAATTGAGGAATATTCCAGCCCTGGATTTGATCTACATGAATCCGATACTGTTATTGACATTGGTGCACACATTGGGCTGTTTACACTGTTTGCATCACAGTTTTGCAAAAATGGTAAAATCTATTGCTTTGAACCAGTAAAAGAAAATTATGATATGCTATTGTCTAACATATCTCTGAATCACCTATCAAACGTGTTTGCGTTTAATATGGCAGTAACGGACAAAACATCTCCTGTGAGGATCTATCTTAACAATGATGAATCAGGACATAGCATGTTTGAGAAAAACTCTACTCCAATTGAAGCCCAGTCTACCACTCTTAGACGCATACTCGATGAGAATAATATCCATTCATGTAATTTTGTAAAGATGGATTGTGAAGGAGCAGAATATGATATAATTGGAACACTGCCACAGGAATATTTTAACAAAATAAAGAAAATGATAATTGAATATCACATGGCAGACGATAAACCTGAATTGTTACAGGGACTGATGTCTAAACTCAAATCTTTTTCATTTGATATCAAACAGAAAACCCTGTTTGCAGATATTGGTTTCCTTTATGTAAAGGCCAAGTCCTGACTTAACGTGGTTTTTGCAGAATTCCGAAAAATGACTGCTTGGTATTTCCAATTATGATCGGATTGAGCTTTACAGATGAATAAAACCTGTAAAATGCACTATTATCGTTTATGTCATCTGAGAGCAAAAACCCCCCGCTTTTAATATGCGGCCACGCTGTATTGAATTCAAACGTCATGTTCCTATACGTGTGTAGACTGTCGTGAAAAAAGATGTCTATTTGACCTAGATCTTGAAGTGTTTTCTTTAACTGTTTACTAGCTGGACCAAACACTAGATTCCAACGGTCTCTTAGCTGAGCTGGTATTGCAGACCCGATACCATCTCTGCTTTCCCAAGGCCTAAAAACATAGTCAATAGAATACAACTGGCCCTTTTTGTTCTCGTTAAATGCTTTGAGTATGAATGAACTACTGTTTCCGTAAGCAACTCCTGTCTCAACTATAGTCTCTGGTCTTAACAATCTGCACAATAAATACAAGAACAGACCAGAAAAATCATTTAACGAGTATTCTGTCGGATAGGGTTTCTTTTTTGATGGAAACTGTTCGTTGCTTAGCTCTTCAAAAAATACTCTTAATTGGGATTACTGTTTCTGCGTTTCATTTTTTAGGTTATCTAGTTTTTCTGATCCAGGAAAAAGATATCCTACTACACTCTCAAGTGTATCGTGTGTTGATACATAATCATATTTGTGCGCAGGATCTTCTTTTACTTGCTGGGTTGTCTGAAATAACTGCAAGCCACGCTGAGGATGTAGTATAGAAAATGTCAACATTACTATGTAAAATGAAAGCTTATTCAACAAGTATAATTTTTGACACATATTTAGAAATGTGTCGAACTTTACATTAAATAGCTGAAACACAAGTAAACCACTTGATGAAAATCTCACTCACGTGTCCTGCTTCACTTCCTGCTAGTCAGTTTGGAGGCATCATGTTTTTATGTGTTCATATAGCAAAAAATCTTGCAGAGCAAGGCCATGATATAACAATTTACACAACTGATCTAGATTTTGCAAACAATGCTAAAACATTTAATCGACATCTACCAAGAACTGAGATAATAAACAAATTCACAATTAACAGATCACATGTCTGGTTTTCACTCTATCTGTTTTTTGTGAATCCTGGCATGTATTTACAAATGTCTAGACAAAAACACGATGTAATTCATGCGGTGGGGGCACGAAGCTTTCAGGCGCTAATTGCTGCCCTTGTCTCAAGACGCCACAATATTCCGTTAATTGTCTCAGATCAAGGTGGACTCACAACACATCCTGATCTACAACAAGGAGGACCTGTGAAAAAAATTCTCATCAAATTGCAGAATCAGATGGTGAAATTTGTCATCAGACAAGCTACAAAAATCATTGTAGCAAATGAGTATGAAAAACAAATCTTTACCAAATTCTGTAATGAATCCAAAATAACAATAGTAAGAAACGGAATTGATCTTGACGATCTACATGTCTCTTCTGATAACTTTAAAACAAAATACGACATCAAAACTAATTTTATTCTTTTTGTAGGTAGATTCAACAAAGTAAAAGGAATTGACATTCTACTTCAAGCCGCAAGTTCTATTAAACATACTCTGCAAGAATCAAAGACTCAACTAGTTGTAATGGGAGTAGATTTTGGCTTTGAATCAGAAATGTACAGAATGATTAAAGATATGAAACTTGATGATGTAATTAAAGTCATAAAAAATCCTCCAAGAGTGGACGTGATCTCTGCTTATGCTGAATGTGAGTTCCTTGTTCTGCCCTCTAGATGGGAGCTCTCACCGCTTACTCCACTGGAGGGATTTGCATTTAAAAAAACAGTCATAAGCACAAAGACACATGGTATACCGTTTACAATAACTAGTGGAGAAAACTGCGTTCTTGTAGAATCAGAAAATCCAAAATCATTGGCTACTGCAATAGTTGATTTATTATCAGACAGGAAAAAATGTATGGAATATGGAATTGCTGGGTATCAACTTGTACAACAAGTTTGTAATGCAAAGACGATGGCAGAAAACACTCTTAATATTTACAAGCAGGTTATCAACAGATAATTATTAGTAAATCAAGGTCTTGGTAATTGATTAAAAAAGACGCATTCGGAGTCAAAAAAATACGAGTTCCGTTCTTCCAACCGTACATAACTGATGATGACAAGGCATCTGTAAAAAAAGCACTAGATGCAACACTGCTAACAGACGGCCCTATGTTGCAGCAATTTGAGAATCGCTTCACTGCATTTACCAAAGCTAAATTTGGAATAGGAGTATCAAATGCCACATCTGCACTTCATCTGTCACTGAAGGCACTAGGTATAGGAAAAGGAGACGAAGTAATAGTACCTGATATGACATTTGTAGCCACTGCAAACTCCGTTCTTCTAAGTGGTGCTACACCGGTTCTTGCAGACATAGACAGTAACATGAACTTGTCAGTTGAATCAATTGAGAACAGCATCACAAAAAGAACCAAGGCGATACTGCCAGTTCATTTTGCTGGAAAAGCATGTGCCATAAAAAAAATAAAAAATATTGCAGACTCGCATGGACTCGCACTAATCGAGGACTGTGCTCATGCGATAGGCACAAGAGTAAATGGTAAGCATGTTGGCACGTTTGGAGACGTGGGATGTTTTAGCTTCTATCCTACAAAAAACATCACAACACTGGAAGGAGGCATGATAATAACCCAATCTCAGAAAATATCTGAATACGTAAGATCACTTAGAAACCATGGAATAACCAAGTCATTATTGCAGAGATATTCTAAAGGTAATCCTTGGGACTATGATGTAATCGAACCTGGCTATAACTACCGACTAGATGAAGTACGATCTGTACTTGGAACAAGTCAGCTAAAACAAGTCACAAAACTAAATTACATGCGAAAAAAGGCATTTGAATACTATAATCAAAACATGCGTAACGAAAAAGGAATAGTTGTTCCGGAATTGCCAAAACATGAGGAACATGCATGTCATCTATACATAATTAGAGTCAAAAAAGAATACGGACTATCAAGGGATCATCTATTCAAAAAACTACTCTCGATCGGCATAAGAACCTCTGTACATTATAAGCCACTTCATAGGTTTACAGTACTAAAAAAACGAGGCAAAATCATTGATTCTGTAAAAAATGCCGAAAGTGCATATCACCAAATTATTTCATTACCAATGTATCCATCAATAACAAAAAAAGAACAAGATTATGTTATTGAGGGAATCATAAACCGTTAATCACAAAATGACAAAACCTGAAACATCAAAAAAATTATCTTCAGTAATACTTGTCAACTCGGTTTTTGATATTGATAAACTAAAAAAAATCAATAATGATGATTCCACAATAATTTCCTTTGATTACACGTCTCATAAAATTCTAACAGAGAACGGTATTGAACATGATCTGTCAGATAATTTTCTCAATAGTGAAGACACAAAAAAAATCCAGCAAAACTCATACCGTCTGACAAAATGGTATGATGACTCTACTGTTTCAAGCATGCTTACATATGAAGAGATTAATCTGGGTCGACTATTCTACGTAGAATTCCATTATTTTCTTTTACCCTTTCTCAAAAAATTTATCGAAATCACAAGAATTTGCAAAAAATACGGACAAAAACGACTCGTAACCACATTTGATCTTTATAACATCGCTAAACTCTTTGACACAAATACAGTAGCTTTAGATGAAAAAAAGCAGGAAGACTTTGTTTACGATCACATCAAAATCCCGATTGCAGGTTCGCTTAATGTTACACTCAAACGCTCACATTATCAATATCTGAAAAGAATTTCTGAAACAATAATTCAAAATCTAATAGAAAAACAAAAGCAATCAAAAAAAGCTGTACTGCTAATTGAGTTTGATCCAGTTAAATATGAAAACTTACTATCACTGTCTCCAAAGATTGGCGTCAATTTTGTTCTCTTCAATAGACGCAGACCTGCGATTTGGAACCTACAGTCATATTCTATTATAAAAAAATCTAATACATTCGTTTCAACTGATCAAAATCTTGTAACACAAAAAATACAAGAAAAAATAAAAAATAAACAAAATGAACTTATCGGGCAGCTACATTCATTATGGAAAAATGATGATTATTTTGCAAAATTCTTTTATTTCGAGTCATCATTCTGGAATATAATAAAATCTAACTTTAAAGAATTATGCGAAAAAAGAATAATGGAAGCAGTTCGGGAAATTGAAATTACAAAAGAACTTCTTCGGAATCATGATCTAAACTGCATAATGACGTGGTCTGAGAGTGGATTCAATGAACAAATAGCAATTCATTTGGCAAAAAAACTATCAATCAAAATAATCCTCTTGCAACATGGAATAATTGTTGACGAAGCACAAGCATACGAATTTAACAAATTCTCTGGCATTATCCCAATACATTCAGACAAATTCGTAGTATGGGGTGAAACAACAAAACAATATGCAATTTCATGTGGCGTGCCTGAAGAAAAAATACATGTGTTGGGAAGTCCAACATACGACAAAATAGCAAAAAATAGTGATGATGAAAAAAATATCATTCTGTTAGCTGCTACCGCCCCAAGAAAAATCCACGTTGAGGGACATTTGGTAAATGAATTAGAAAATTATGAAAATCTCATAATGTCAATATGTAAAATAGTTCGTTTGAATAATAAAAAACTAATAGTAAAAACACACCCATTTCAAGAAGAGCACGATATCACGGCAGTTGTCAAAAGTGTTGATCCTGCAATTGATATTGTCAAAAAAGGTAATATCTTGTCTTTGGTCAAAAAATATGATAGTCTTATTTCTGTTGGTGTATCTAGTGCAATATTTGAAACACAACTGGTTGGAAAACCTGTCATATCATTACAGGTACAATATGATGTGGGAACTCCTAGCATTTTGAAAGCAGACTCGTGTTTGAAAACTAGTGTTGACGAATTAGATAATGTGATAAAAAAGATAGAAGATAAGGAATATCGAAATAATGTGATTAGCAATGCGTCAAAGCTTTTGTCACAAAATCTAGCTAATGCAGGAAATGCCTCCAAAGAATTACTGCTATTTCTTAAAAAACTGGAAACACAAACAAGCTGAGCCTGATGACATGAAAACTGACTAATCGTTACGAGAAGGTTTTTTACAATAAAATAAAATGACAGATTATGTTGGAAGGCAAAAAAATTCTAATTACTGGTGGGACAGGTTCCCTAGGACAAGCCCTGACCAAAAGACTGCTTGGAATGAAAGTAGATCAAATTAGAATCCTCAGCAGAAATGAGTTTAAACAAATTGAGATGGAATCAAAATTCTCCGATCCAAGATTACGATTTCTAGTAGGTGATGTCAGAGATTATGATCGCTTATTGCGTGCAATAGAAGGTATAGATATTGTATTTCATGCTGCAGCACTAAAACATGTTCCAATTGTTGAACACAATCCATTTGAGGCCATAAAGACCAATGTGATTGGATCTCAGAATGTAATTGATGCCTGTATATACAATAATGTAGAAAAAGCAATCTGCATTGGTACCGATAAAGCAGTATCTCCCCTAAACACATATGGTGCAACAAAACTTCTCATGGAAAAATTATTTGTTACTGCCAGGCATTATTCAAATCCGCGCAAACATCCTACAAAATTCATAGCGGTTCGATATGGCAATGTATTGGGCAGTAGTGGATCAGTGATTCCTAAATTTGTTCAACAAATACGTAACAAACAAAAAATTACGATCACAGATCCACAAATGACAAGATTTAGCATTACTATGAATGAAGCATTGAATTTCATACTTAATGCAGCATCTACTGGACAAGGCTCCGAGGTGTTTATTCCAAAACTAACCGCTTATTCAATTATGGATGTAAAGGATGTCTTAATTGATCTATTGGGTTCTACTCAATATGAAATTACTGGAATTAGGCCGGGTGAAAAATTACATGAAACTCTAATTAACACTGATGAAATTCGCCATACTTGGGATGTAAATAACATGTACATGTTGACAAGTCAGTTTTATCCCGGCTTTATAGATAAAATAAGTCAATTATATCCAAACGCAACAAGAGTTGAAAGCATGCAAGTGTATTCCTCAAACACAGTGCCAAAAACCTCAAAACACGACCTCAAGCAGTCTATTGTGGAATCAGGATTGTTGAATTAATGGCTGCGCAATCCGATCTGTGAAAATGAAAATAAAACTCGATAATCCTAACCACGTTTTTGTCATAGCTGAAGCCGGTTCAAACTGGAAAGCAGGCAATTATACCGATGATCTCCGCAGAGCAAAAAAACTAATCAAAATTGCAGCAGAGTGTGGGGCTGATGCAATAAAGTTTCAGACATACAATGCAAGAGGGGTCTATGTTTCAAATGCGGGAAAGAGCAAATATCTTTCAAAATCTGGTGTCACCAAAACAATAACTGAAATTTTTGATGAATATGCTATGCCATATAAAATGCTAAAAATATTGAATAAATATTGTAGGAAACAGAATATTCTTTTCATGTCAACTCCGTTCTCCATAAGTGATGCACAAGCTGTTGACAAATACGTGAACATTCACAAGATTGCATCATATGAAATCAATCATGTTCCTCTGCTAAAATTTTTGGCAAAGACAAAAAAGCCAATAATAATTTCAAGTGGTGCCAGTACAAACGAGGAAATTGAATTTGCAATAAAGACACTAAAAAAGAATGGTGCAAAACAAATTGCGTTATTACAGTGCACTGCCAAATATCCGGCATCACCTGAATTCCTGAATCTTTCAGTGATACCGAAATTTAAGAAGAAATATTCCATTCCAGTTGGCCTATCTGATCATAGCATTGATCCTCTGGTGGCTCCTCTTACAGCTGTTGGATTTGGTGCAACTGTTCTGGAAAAACATTTTACCATTGACAAACATCTTGATGGTCCGGATCATTTCTTTGCACTCGAACCGATTGAACTCAAAAACATGATTCGATCTATCAGAACCGCTGAGAAAACTATTGGCTCTGGCGAAAAAAAAATTCTCCCAGTTGAAGCTGAGCTAAGAAAATTCGCGGTAAGATCTGTTCAGGCTACAAAATCTATTCACAAAGGAGATGTTTTCAGACTTGGATACAATATGGAAATTCTAAGGCCTGGCAATCAAAAAAGGGGAGCAGAAGCACGATTTGTATTATCAATCGAAGGAAAAAAATCGCGAAGGAATATTCGTAATGGAAAAGGAATCACACTACAAGACTGCATGTAATAGTTGATCTGCATCGTTTGATAAAATTGAATACGAATAAACGTCCCACCATTTTCCATCACGCCATAACCTATCTCTCATTGTTGCCTCAAGCTTGAAATTCAATCTTTCAAACAGATTGACCGATCTCTTATTGTATTCGAATATCTCAGCTCCGATTCTGTGAAGCTTTAATTTTTTGAATCCATAACTAACCAACAATTCTAGCGACTCGGAACCCAAATGCTTGCCTCTCTGTTTTTTCTCTCCCAAAATGATTGCTATATCTGCTGATCTATTCTCTTTGTCTATGTTGATGAGGCCACATACACCAATAGGGTTACCACCTTTTTCAGTTATTACAAACATCTTCCTTGGAGATTCTTTTTTGGAAATCTCTACGAACCATTTTCTCTGATTATTCATATTCAATAATGTGAACTGGGTATTGAATTCTCTAGTATCTTGGGAATTTCTCCAATCGCGTATGATTCCTAGATCGGATTTTCTCACTGATCTTAGTTTCACTAACCTTTGTTTCATCTGGGCATTATCACGTTCATCTCGCAAAACTATTGACGGTTGAGATTATTCTGTTAACATCGTCGTCAGATAAGTTAGGATGTGTAGGTAATGCTACTATCTCGTTACCTGTCTTCTCAGTAACTTCAAGTTTTGTCTTATTCTTGTACATTGACATGGTATGTATTGGCCTGTAATGTGTGCCTGTTTCTATGCCGACATCACTCATCATTTTCCTAAATTTGGTTCTATTTTTTACGAGTATCCAATAGAAATGATACGAACAATTTTCATCATATGGCATTTTCCTATCCATTTTAATCTCTTTGTTGTATCTCTTCGCAATACTTTTTCTTATAGAATTTAATCTATCTAATTTCTTCAACTGAACAAGACCTATTGCGGCAGAAAACTCATTCATATAGTAATTCCATCCTATCTCCCTGACGTCATAAAACATCTCTTTTCTATCGGTGATACCACACCAGCGCCTTGACAATAGAGTATTTCTGATTTCTCTGTGTTTTTTATGGTTGATTGAAATCAACCCACCTGTAGGCATTGCCAAATTCTTTACTGGATGAAAGCTAAAACAGACTAGATCTCCATGAACTCCGATCTTCTTGTTGTTAAAGATTGCACCTGATGCATGGGCTGCATCTTCTATTAGCATGCACTTGCTTTCCTTTGCAATCTTTGACAATTTTGATAAATCTGATGGCATGCCGGCAAAATGTACTGGTAAGATCACAGATGTTTTGTTATTTGTAGCCTCTATCGCTTTTTGTGGATCAATGCATAATGTATCTGGGTCTATGTCTACAAAAACCGGCTTTCCACCATTATATACAACAGAATGTGCAGTGCTCACAAACGAAAGTGATGGTAGAATCACCTCCTTTCCTCCAATGTTTGGAATAGATAGAGCCAAATGTAATGCAGCAGTACCATTACTGACTGCTACACATGACTTTGAGCCTACATATTCTTGAAACTTTTTCTCAAAAATCCCTACGTTACCGGTTCCAGCTCCAGAAGCCCAGAAACCACTTGTCAGCACTTGCTGTATGATTCGTTTTTCCTGACTATCATAGATGGGCTCAAATAACCTGATTTTATTTTTCATTGATTTTTTCATTTGATAATTTTGAATAAATAAACGAGTTGTGCCATTTATTACCGCGCCATAATTTGTCTCTCAAAATTCCTTCTCTTGTGAACTTCATTTCCTCAAAAAGTCTTATGTTTTGGGGAATTGTAGCAAATATCTCCACCCATAATCTATGCATGTTTAGCTCCTCAAAACCATAGTTCATCAACAAATTGATTGTGTCCTTGGCCTCCCTTGTTTTTTGCCAATTTGTTAATGAAAGAATTATGGAAATTTCAGCATGCTTGTTTTTCCAGTCGATATATGTAAGACCGCAAACCCCTACAAGTTTTCTATTCTTGTTTGTGACTCCAAACATTATGATTTTGGGTGGGTTTTCTCTATGTATTGACTCAAACCAGTCTATTTGGTTGACCATGTTCAGGAGTCTGTATTCCCTAGTGTGGATTCTGTTTGCTTTGCCGTTTCTCCATTTTTTGAGGGTACTCAAGTCTTCCTCTTCCAATGCTCTCAAACTTACGTACTTTCCCTCAATCATGATCTGTAACCTAGCAGCAACCCTAAAAAGATATTTTTTTTTAATCTGGGTGTGACCTATGTAATATGTGCCTATAGAAAATATGCGCTTGAGCTGTATCGACGACTAGCTAAAAAATACAAATTTGTACTAATCCATGACAAGAAAAAACTTACATACAGAAACATTAAAAAAATAAATCCAAAGATCATATTCTTTCCGGACTGGTCATGGATTGTTCCAACCGAAATACTCGCTGACTACAAATGTGTATGTTTCCATGAATCAAATCTGCCCAAATTCCGAGGTGGTAGTCCTATACAGAATCAAATAGTAAGAGGTGTGAAAAAGACAAAAACTACTGCATTCATAATGACTGAAGAGCTAGATGCTGGTGATGTACTACTCCAACAAAATCTTTCTCTTGCCGGCTCAATAGGTGACATATTTTTACGAATGCAACAAAATGATTATGAAATGATTATTAAGATAATTGCTGGAAAATACAAAGTGAAAAAGCAAAGAGGTACACCAACAGTTTACAAAAGAAGAAAACCAGAAGAAAGCGAACTAAAGCATCTAAACTTTTCAAAATCATACTTGTATAATTTCATTAGAATGTTAGGGGATCCTTATCCAAACGCATTCATAAAAATAGGTAAACGAAAAATCCTTTTCAAAGCAGCCAAATATGACGGTAAAAATTTGAGGTTTGAGGGTCAGATAATATGAAAATTCTTGTAATTGCAGCACATCCTGATGATGAGGTTCTTGGTATGGGCGGCACAATAAAAAAACTAACAAAAAATGGTAATGATGTAAAAATTGTCATCATGGCAACTGGAATATCTTCTAGGAGATCCAGCAACTACAAAAATTCTACAAAATATGAAGTAGATGATCAGACTCTGAAAAAGATCAATGAACAAATACTCCGACTAAGAAAAGACGCAAAAAATGCATCTACGATATTGGGAGTAAGAGATATTCAGTTTGAAAGTTTCCCAGATAACGAAATGGATATTGTGTCTAACCTACAAATAACAAAGAAGATTGAAGAAATAATTCAGTCGTACAAGCCAGATGTTGTCTACACACATTCGCAATTTGATATCAATATTGATCATCGTGCACTGTATTTTGCTACTATCACTTCAACAAGACCAAAGAAAAACCAAAACGTAAAGGAGGTCCTCTGCTTTGAAGTGCCCTCGTCAACTGAATGGTATTTTCCTTCTGCATTTTCCCCTAATGTGTTTGTGGACATAAGCGAAGAAATTCAATTCAAATTAAGGGCTCTTAAGGCATACAAAAATGAACTGCAAGAATTCCCACATCCTAGATCCCTTGAAGCGATATCTGCAATTGGCAAGAGATGGGGGTCTGTGTCTGGATTCAAAAATGCTGAAGCGTTCTACTTGGTAAGAAAACTTCAACATTAACCATCTAATTTCATCTGTGCAAATGATAATCTAGTTTATAGGAATGTTTTACTGCTGAGCAACATGAATCTGACATTTCTCAACTCTGCATCTGTAATAATCGAAAACCATGGAACAAAGATTCTGTGTGATCCTTGGTTAGTTGATGGCGAGTTTTATGGATCATGGGCTCATTATCCACCGTGCAGTTTTACCCCTGAGGATTTCAATGACGTCGATTACATCTATGTAAGTCACATACATCCTGATCACTTTAGCACAAAAACGCTTGAAAAGATGGACAAAAAAATACCAATTCTCATACATAGCTATCACTTCAAGTATCTAAAGGACAATATTTTGAGGCTGGGTTTCACACCGATAGAGATATCACACAACACTAGAACTCACCTCAAAGATGATTTGCACATCAACATACTAGCTGCAGATAACTGCGATCCACAGTTATGCCTAAAGTACTTTGGATGCGGTTTAGCAGAAAAAACCTTTGGTTCTACATCCATTGATTCTATGTGTGTAATTGATAATGGTAAAGAAGTAATTGTGAACACAAATGACTGCCCGTTCCCGTTAGGACAGACATCTGCAACCGTCATCAAAAATTCATATGGCAACATTGACATGTTGATGGCAGGATATAGTTCAGCTACAGCATATCCACAATGTTTTGATCTAAGCAATGAACAAAAAGAAATGGAAAAACAGATCATCATTCAAAAATTTTTTTCACAGGCAGAGGCTTATGTTAATTTATTAAAACCAAAATTCTTCATGCCATTTGCTGGACGATATATTCTAGCTGGCAAAAACTGTGATCTAAACAATCAGAGGGCTGTACCTGAGCTTGAGGAAGCATATGATTATTTTATTTCCTCTAAAAACATCGACCAAACTCTGACAAAATGCATAATATTGAATTCAATGAGCTCATTTGATATAACTACAGGCAAAGCATCAGATTCCTATAAACGAATAAACCAAGAAGAAAAAGCAGAATATGTGAAAAGCATCTTATCTAAGGTCAAGTATGATTTTGAGCACGAAAAGGATCCTGAAACAGGGGATCTAGAACCACTTGTGCAAAAATGCTATGAAAGATTTGAAAACAAGCGAAAGGAGCTAGGATTCTCATCAGACACTTCTATTTTATTGGATTTTGATGACAATATTCTTGCAATATCTGCAAACGGTAATGGCTACAAATTTGAATCAAAGAATGAAATTCAAAAATACAAAAAATTTGTCCAAATATCAGTCGACAAAAGATTATTCAAGTGGCTATTACTAGGACCAAAACTTGCACATTGGAACAATGCTGAGATAGGTTCACATCTTCGCTATAAAAGAAATCCAAACATCTACGAAAGAGGATTGTTTTACTGTCTTAATTTCTTTCATGTGTGAGATTAACTACCTTTATTCAGAAACTCCTTGTCTTCTTTGAGGGATTTCAAATATCCTTCATCAGTAACATAGTCTTGATTAATTTTAAACAAGGATGGATCTTTGTGATATAGGTTTGTAATGTCGTTGAGCAGTATGGGACGATTTTTAATTTTTGAAATAACTGTCTGTATTAACTTGAAATCATTATCTCTATCAATTGTTAACCGCAGCATAGAATAATCAGAATCAGATTTCATATTACAAATGCGGAATTTATTTGTGTTTTTATAAATATAAGATGTCACATGTTCTCTTTCGGATGGAAGACGTGCATTTTTCCATGCATTCTCGAGAGCACTAAAAGAGAATACCTCCACGTCCAGTCCATATGGAAACGTTCTTGGTCTATTGTTTGCAAGATAATCGTATGAATTTTTGTCAAATGTTCTGATGGCGTCATCTACCACTTGAGGATCTATTAAGGGACAATCCGAAGTTATTCTCACTATGGTCAATAGGGAGTATTTTTTAGCACACTGATAATATCTATCAAGCACATCAGTTGGGTGCCCCTTAAAATACTCTACTGAGTTGTTTTTTGAATTCTGAACTATAACGTCGTCTTCGCTCAAATCTGTTGTTGCAATTATTATTTTATCAAGCAAACTACAATGCTTGATCTGCTCAATTACATAATCTAGAACTGATTTATCATCTAGTTTTAGAAGTACCTTTCCAGGTAATCTACTTGAACCAATACGAGTTTGTATGACTGCACCAATCATGAGATTGAATCTACTTTGGCATCTATAAGTGATATTGATCTATGTTGAAAAATTGTGGTCTGACTTAAAGTGATTAAAAGAAATGATCACCGGCAACAGCGCCAGACTCATTGAAATTAAAGTAATATCCTTGTATGTTTGGATTGTCTGCTTCTATTGTAATCCAAATTGGATTATTCTGAACAATAGACTTGATGTCACTGTTGGATCCTATATCGAGCCTGAATTCTGCATTTGGAGCAAGTAAAATCTTTTTTTCCATTACAACTGACTCATTATTATAAAATTTAATTATGACATTTGCCGGTTTTTGATAGTTTTTCTGTGGGGAGGAATTCGCTATTGAGACAACAGCTTGCCCATTATTAAAAATGGGGCACCAATGAAAAGAACCAGGTTTATTCTCAAGCAATGGGTTACCTACTTTGGCATTAAAACAAATATTGCAAGGTAACTTTGATTTGGAATTATCAGTTCCAACATTCAAACCAAACTTGAGTCTGGCAGGAATCTTGTCTTTAAAATCACTTATGATGTGAGCCGTCTTTATATCTACTGCATTGATATTGTGTTTTTTAATTAATTCCTTGAAATTAACTTTGATTAGTTTAGCATCGTTGCTATCTATTTTTAAGAATGATTCGAATCGATGTATGATTTTTCCGGAATTGTCGTGTAAATTTATATGAAGATCAAAGGCAGATGGAGAAAAGTTTGGATAGATAACAAGTTCTGTGTACAAATTGTCCTGAATGAAAAGTGGAATGTATACAGAACAGTCGTAGTATTGGTCGCTTGCTCTATCCCAATAATCTGTCTTTGTTGTGCAGGATGAACAATCATAGTATGTATGAGTGAAACTAATGCTGGGGAATGAGTGCTGTATGTTGCCAGCCAAAAAACGCGGATAAAATCCTTCAAAGTTATGTTCAAGTGTGATTGTACCTGGTTGGCCGTCCAACATTCTATCTAATTCTTGTATACGTTCATTGAACTTTAGAAATACGGCCTCGTATGGTTTTATTTCGCCTAACTGAAAACTTCCGCCAAACTTTTGAGAATTCTTGTTTGTAACAACATATTTCATAATGCCATTTGCATTCAGCAGAGGACCATTTACAAATGCAATAAAGGGCTCAATATCTTTATTTGCATATATGTCAAATCCTGTCTCTGGAACACGAAATTTTTCATTTTCTACAAGATCCTCAAAATCATTGTATATTCTACCTGTAGTGTGGACACAAGTGTTGAAACTATCGTTATAGTAATTTAACACAAGGGCTGGATATGGGAAAACCATATCTCTGATAGAAAAGATTTCTATCTCGACTGATCCTATGAACTCTGGCTTGTCATATTGTATGCTTTCCAATAATGAATCTAATTCGATCGAATAGGATTTTGGTGAATCAATAATAAGAGAATTTCGTTTCAGTATATTTCCGTCTTTACTTCGTAGTGTAACTAGGGCATTAACTAGAAAATTACGTTTTATTAACCAGTAACCAAGAAAAAGTATGTTAGTAGAATACACATTGTTTTTAACTACTGGAAAGATTGCAGAGCTACGAAAAATTGGTTTTTTTGTTATGTCGACACCTTCGCCAAACTCTTGGCGAGATTTAAGATGTTGATAGAAACTCTTCATACCGAATTATCGTCAAAAAACTATTAATTGTTATCTATCATGTCGTTAATTCAATTTAGTAATCTAACGATTTACAACTATTCACTTTTTTACAATCTTGAAAATTGTACTTGTAGATATGGCATCATCTAACATTGTAGTCGCTTCAGAATATCCTATTAGTTGAAATGGAACATAATCAATAAACTCTTTTAAATTTGTAAAAAATTTGGTACCGTATTGCTGCTGTCCTTTATAGAATACCACATTATGTAAAAAATATCTACCATTAAAGTATTGTAACATGTCGTCAAAAATCCTGTCTATGTCGTCTAGTATAAACCATGTAATATGTGCAAACAAAACAGCATCGTAATTAGTATATTTTTTGATATTCTTGATATTATCTACTTCAAAATCTAGATTGGGCCATAGTTTTTTTGCTTTTGTGATGGCAGTAGAAGAAATATCAATTCCTTTCACTCTTGTACCCATCTTGTTTATAGCATTAGTAACATATCCTAAACCACAACCGAATTCAACAATAGATTTTATATTAAATCTGCGAATATTTTGTAGTGTGAAGTTTATCGTGTGTGCATTCACATCATCAGGGTTAGATGCTTGGTGCCAAGGATTATCAAATTTTTGGTACATCTCCTCAAATTTACCTACCAGTTTACCATCTTTAATTGCATAATCTTGGTACTTCTCCATACTCTACACCCATGTGTCACCTATTCTTTTGCACAAATTTATATGCAGATGTGCCAGCCTCACTGTTTGTTTCTGCATTGAATGCTTTAATTTGCATCTCTATATCGATACCCACATTTTTACTCCACTGTGTTAATAATTTATCGAATACATTACCACGTTTACCATTCCCAATCGCAATACGGTTGATTGATGTAACTGGTAACATAGAGAATGGGGTAGCTGTAAAGAATGCTTCGTCTGCATTAACAACGTCATAAAGATCTAGATTCTTCTCATAATACTGTAAATTCAATTCTTTTGCTAATTCGAAGATATATTCCCTACTTATGCCTCTGAGTATATTTCTTGGTTCTGGGGTGTAGATGGTCCCATTTTTTACCATGAAGAAATTTGCACCTGTGGCTTCAGTAATGAATCCATCAGGATCCATTAACAAAGCCCAATTGTTGTCACCCATATATTTTGAGACTTCTATGTTTGCCATCATGTAAAACAGTCGACTTCTATTCTTTACCTTAGGATCCATCAAATGTGCAGGTATAGCACGTTGTGATGGAATGATTGCATTTATTCCAGTATCGAATAGCCTGCCCATTCCCATAATAGTCCATTTTAAAGGAAAATCTGCAACAATCACGGTTGGTTCTAATTTTCCATTAAAAATTTCAGAATAAGTAGATAGGGGACCACGACTTACGTTAAGAAATAATCTATGTTCATCAGTAGGTAAGAAATATGGATCGTTCTTTTCAATAGTCTGCATACAAATATCCTCCATCTCATTTTCAGTCACATTTAACGAAATTTCAACATATTTTGCAGATGCAAACAACCTGCGTATGTGTTCGCGTAACTTGAATTGTTTTTTGTTATAAGATCTAGTCATATCAAAAACCATATCGCCAAACATAAGGGCCGAATCGTAAATGGAGATCTTGGCTTCATTTTCAGGAACGAATTTACCGTTAATGTAGACCTGTCTCATTTCAATTATTCCTACAGGAAGATGTTTTTATCTCTATATCTCAACACATAACTAAATCTTAAATCATGCGATTATGATAGTTTTTATATAAATCAATTTTTTCAAGCATGACATGACTACAAAAATCTTGTTTTGGATATCTGGCGACTTGACACATTACTTTATCGCAAATTATGTGCAAAAACACTGTGATTGTGAATTATATGCAATAATAGATGTTACTAACAGGGTTAAAAAATTTTTTGAAAAACAAACCATTGTTAAATTCAAGAAAGTTTGGTTTTTCCATGATCATATCAAAACTAATCTACAATCAGATTTTAATTATCTACAAAACGTTGAAAAAAAATATAATGTCAACATATGGAAATTAGCAATTAACGAACGAATGTTTTATAGGTTTTTTAAATTTCATAAATTTAATACAAAAGAAATTCTATCAATCGAAGAATCAGCATGCAAGTTATTTGAATCTGTTCTTGGAGAAGTAAATCCAAAGTTTTTCATAACCAAAGAGCCCACATTTCATCATATACAGCTTTTTTATGAAATGTGTAGAGCAAAGGACATTATTCCGCTGATTCTGGGAAGACCGAGCGTTTCAGAATCCGTCATAGTTTCCCAAAAACGACATACTGTTGATCTAATTGATAAATTAGATAATGTAAAACCGAAAGGTTATGATTTTGAGGAATTACAAAAATATGTAGATAAACACGCATTACCACGAAAAATCAATTATTATAATGAAATTCATGGAGGTCGTCTATTAAGTAAAATTCGTGCAGCATACGACTTCTTTATAAAATCAGATAACTCTAATGCCAAAGATCATTATAATTACTTTGGGAGAACCAAGACTCGAGTATTTCTTTACACCTTGAGCGAAACAATTAAGCTATGGTATAGAGGTAATTTCATTAATAGAAATTTAAAAAAAAATGCTGATTTTAATTCTAAATTTGTTTACTATCCGATGGCAATGGATCTTGAGAGTATGCAACTGATTGAATCTCCATTTTATAATAATCAGATCGAAATTATACGATTCATCGTAAAATCTCTGCCCCCAGGATGTGAGTTATATGTCAAAGAAGCCCCGGGGCAAAAGTCTCGGCAATGGAGAAGCATCTCTGAATATAAAGAAATTCTAAACATTCCTAATGTGACATTCTTTCATCCATCAGTTAAAAACGTCTTATTGCTCAAAAACTGCTCATTAGTAATAACTATCGGAGGAACATCAGGACTTGAGGCAGCTGTTTATGGGAAACCGTCAATCATATTTTCTGATCGTGGATATGATATTTTACCATCTGTGTTCCGGGTGAGAGAAATTGAATCACTACCACAATTAATTAGAAAAGCTCTTGAAACAAAGGTAAACCCAGTTGATGTCGATAAATATTTTACACTATGTGAAAATGAATCAATAGACATAAACTATTTCGATTTACTACAAAAACAATTAGATGCTTTCTTTTATTCTGGAAGTCAACACGATGCAGAAATTGCAGAATCAAAAGTAATTTCTTACCTAGAAAAAAATGAACATGCATACGAAGCTCTTGCTAAAAAACATGTGGAAAAAATACAAAAGTACAATGACATTAATTAAATAGCGATAAAATAATCTAAAATATCTGTGGTTTATATTGAAAAAAAATGAATCAACTAAAAAAATAAAACCTGGCCGTGTTCCAAAAACCCTACTTAATAAATGCGAACTGATAAAAATGGTCATTACTGATGTGGATGGGGTTCTAACTGATGGTGGTATGTATTGTGGTGAGCAGGGAGAAGTAATGAAAAAATTTAACACAAAAGATGGAATGGGAGTTGAACTATTACAACTAAAGGGAATTAAGACGATCTTAATGACAAAAGAAAACTCGCCGATTTCAATGATGCGTGGAAAAAAAATTAAGGCAGTGGACACACTTATCAATATAAAAACTAAAAAAGACGAATTGAACTCAATCTGTAAAAGATTTAACCTCGATAAAAAAAATGTTGGCTATATGGGAGACGATATCAATGATTTAGAAATCATGAAGATCGTTGGCGTATCTGCATGTCCATCCGACGCTGAAAGAGAAATTCAAAAGGTTTCAGATTATGTATGCGAAAAAAAGGGTGGAGATGGAGCGTTTAGAGAATTTGCAAATCTGATTCTAATGGCTAGTGGTTAAATTGCGTTA
>Ga0194131_10003442_pt1 | contig 24973 bp, 24 predicted proteins | sample TA2KigO120mmetaG_FD_148631 | JGI IMG/M metagenome (GOLD analysis project Ga0194131, IMG submission 148631) | Freshwater microbial communities from Lake Tanganyika, Tanzania - TA2015053 Kigoma Offshore 120m | ecosystem: Environmental > Aquatic > Freshwater > Lake | place: Tanzania: Lake... | reverse complement strand
CGCACCCGGTTCGCAGCGGCCTCGCGCGCGGCGGCTCGCCGCGCGCGACGCGCCGCGGGACGCGCGGTGCCCCTGAGGGGGGCTTGCCCTACACTCGGGCGAACGCCGCGGCCGCGGCGCGCAGCCAGAGCTCGCGCGGGGGACGCCATGGGCAAGCTCGACGGGAAGGTCGCGGTTGTCACCGGAGCCAGCCGCGGCATCGGCCAGGCGATCGCGGAGCTCTTCGGCTCCGAGGGCGCGAAGGTGGTGTGCGCTGCGCGCACGCTCAACGAGGGCGATCACCAGCTCGAGGGCTCGCTCGCGCGCACCGTCCAGAACATCACGAGCGCGGGTGGCGAGGCCGCGGCCGTGGCCGCGAACGTCTCCGAGGAGGACGACTGCAACCGCCTGATCGAGCAGGCGAAGTCGATCTTCGGCCCCGTGGACGTGCTCGTGAACAACGCCGCGCTCAACTATTACATCCCGGTGGTGGACTACCCGGCGAGCCGCTGGATCCGCTCGTTCGCCGTGAACGTGCACGGGCCGTTCATGCTCTCGAAGGCGGTGCTGCCGGACATGCTGGAGCGGCGCTCGGGCGCGATCGTGAACATCTCGTCGGGCGCGGCGATCGGCCCCGGGCGGGGGCCCTACGCGGGGCAGGGCGGCGCGCGCGGCGGCGTGATGTACGGCGCGAGCAAGGCGGCGCTCGAGCGATTCACGCAAGGGCTCGCGCAGGAGGTGTACGAGTACGGCATCTCCGTGACGTGCGTCTCCCCGTCGCAGGTCGTGCCGACGCCGGGGACGGTCTTCCACAAGCTCGTGAGCGGGATGGACGACCCGCGTGGCGAGCCGCCGCTGCTGATGGCGCGCGCCGCGCTGCTGCTGGCGAGCGAGCCCGTGGACACGGTCACCGGGCGCGTGACGTACAGCCAGCAGATCCTCAGGGAGTTCGGCTGGATCGAGGCGGCGCGAGGCACCGGGGTGGAGCGCCCCGGGTCCGGCTACTCGCAGAGCTAGCGCCGCCGTCGCGGCGGCCGCGCACGCCGTCGGTTGGGGGCGGCGCCGCGCGTGAGGGGACGATCATGCACGAGGCACTGCGGCCGCTGGGCGAGATCCGTGCCCTGCGCGACCCCGTCCTCCTCGCGGCGTTCGTCGGCTTCACCGACACGACGGGCGGCGCCGCCGCCGCGCTCGGCTACCTCGCCGAGCGCTGGAAGGCGAAGCCGCTGGCCGAGATCGACCCCGAGCCGTTCTACGACTTCACAGTGCAGCGCCCGCGCGTGCGCCTCGAGGACGGCGAGCGCGTGCTCGACTGGCCCGTGAACCGGTTCTTCGTCGCCTCCCCGCAGGGGGCGCAGCGCGACTTCGTGCTGCTGAACGGCATCGAGCCGCACCTCCGCTGGAAGACCTTCACGGGGATCATCGAGGAGGTCCTGCGCGCGGTCGGCTCGACGACGAGCATCACGCTCGGCGCGCAGCCTGCGGGGGTGCCGCACACGCGGCCGGTGCCCGTCACCCTCTCCGCCTCGCACTCGGAGTTCGAGCGCCTCTTCGGGCTCGAGGCCCCCGCCTCCCGCTACCAGGGCCAGACAGGGATCGTGGGGGTGTTGAACCTCCACCTGCGCACGCAGGGGTGGAAGAACGCGAGCCTCTGGGCGCTCGCGCCGCACTACCTCACGGTCGGCCCGAACCCGAACATCGGCCTCTCGCTGCTGCGACTCGTCGACAAGGCCTTCGGCACCCGCACACCGCTCGACGGGCTCGACGAGCAGATCGAGGAGTTCGACGCGAAGGTGCGCGAGGTCGTCGCGGAGTCGTCGGAGGCCGCGCAGTACGTGCGTCAGCTCGAGGAGCAGTACGACGCGAACCGGCCCACGACGCCCGCGCTGCCCGAGGAGCGTGCCGAGCTCCCCTCGACCGAAGACCTGCTGAGCGACCTCGAGCGCTTCCTCAAGCGCCAGCGCGGCGACGAGGGCCCCGGGCGCGGCGCCGAGTGACCGCGCCCTCCCTCACCACCGACGAGGAGCGATGAACGCACACGAGGTCCGGCAGCTCGCGCACGCCGAGGAGAGCTACTGGTGGCACCGCGGGCGCCAGCGCATCGTCAAGCGCGTGCTCTCGCGCTACGTCCCGTCCGGCTCGCGCATCCTCGACGTCGGCTGCGGTCCCGGCGGCACGACCCAGTCCTACGCGGGCAACGGGCGCGTGCTCGCCGCCGACGCCTCGCCGGAGTCGACCCGCATCGCCCGCAGCCGCGGCCTCACCGTGGCGACGATGGAGGCGACGCACCTCGCGGTGCGGCCCGGCTCATGCGACGCGATCGTCTCGCTCGACCTCATCGAGCACATCGATGACGACGAGCGCGCGCTGCGCGAGATGTACGACGCGCTGCGTCCGGGCGGTGCGCTCGTCGTGACGGTACCCGCGTACCAGTTCCTCTGGAGCTCGCACGACGTCGCGGTCGGACACAAGCGCCGCTACACGAAGGGGCAGCTCGTGCGCCTCGCGAAGCGGGCCGGGTTCGAGATCGAGCTCGCCGCCTACGCGATGTCGTCGATCTTCCCCGCGGCGATGGCCATTCGCCTCGCCGAGCGATTGCGGCCGAAGCGTGAGCACCCGCAGGCGAACTTCGTGAAGCTTCCGCGCGTCGCGAACGCGCTGCTCGAGCGCATCGTGGGGCTCGGCCCGCAGCCGCTGCGCTTCGTCCCCGTCCCGTTCGGGCTCAGCATCGTGCTGGTGGGACGGCGGCCCGCCGATGGATGAGCGCGTGGCCACGATCGAGGAGCGCGCCGCCGCGCCGCTCGGCTCACGGCTGCTGCTCGCGCTGCTCCCGGATCGCGCGCGGCCGTACGCGCGGCGAGCGCACGTCGAGGTCGAGATGGTGCTGCGCTTCGGCGTGGTCGGCGTGATGAAGGCCGCGCTCGACTTCACCACGTTCAACGTGCTGCTGGCGCTCGCCGGGTCCCAGGACGGCGTGACCATCATGCTCGCGAACAGCGCGGGCTTCGGCGTCGCGGTCGCGTCGAGCTTCTTCCTGAACGCGCGCTTCACGTTCCGCAAGCGCGCCGGGAACGGCGGGTTCGGCCGCTACGTGCTGATCTCGCTGCTCGGGCTGCTGCTCTACAACGCGGCGATGGCGCTCGTGCTCTTCGTCTCGGGGGCCGAGGGCACGCTCGCGCTCAACCTCGCGAAGCTCGCGGCGCTCGTCACCTCCATGACGTGGAACTTCATCGGCTACCGGTGGTGGGTGTTCCCGCACCCACCCACCCTCGGCCGGCACGCCTGAGCGCCCCGCCGCGTCGCGGCCCGGCGCCCGCCATGCCCCCGCCGCTCGTCATCTCGCACCGCACGAACATGGGCACGATGCCGGAGAACACGCTCGCCGGCGTCGACGCGGCGCTCGCCGACGGCGTGGACGGCGTCGAGATCGACGTGCGCGCCACCGCGGACGGCCACGTCGTGCTGCTGCACGACGCCGCGCTCGAGCGCACGGCGGGCGACCCCCGCGAGGTGTCGTCGCTCACGCTCGCCGACCTCACCGCCGTGCGCGTACGGCCGGTGCACGGCCACCCCCGTCCCGAGCCGGTGCCGACGCTCTCGGAGACGCTCGCGCGCATCGGCGGGCGGTGCACGCTCGTGATCGAGGTGAAGCAGGAGGGGATCGAGGCGGCCGTCGCGCGCGACGTGCGGGCGGCGGGGGCGGCCGGCTGGTGCTGGATCTGGGCGTTCGACCCCGCGGTCGGCGCCGCGTGCCGCCGCGTCCTGCCCGAGGTGCCCGTTGCGCTGAACAGCGGCCCCGACTCGCCGGAGCGCTACGGCTACGCCTCCGCGATCGAGGCGGCCGCGGCGGCGAGGTTCGCCGCGGTCAGCTTCGCGCGCGACCTGGTCGACCCCGCTACCGTCGCGGCCGCCCACGGGCGGGGGCTGCGGGTCTACACGTGGACGGTCGACGACCCCGAGGAGATCGCGCGCGTGGTGGAGGCGGGCGTGGACGCGGTCTGCGGGAACTTCCCGCCGCGCATACGCGCTGTGCTCGCACAACGCGCCGCGGGGTAGGCCGCCCCGAGATCCTCGGGCGGGTTCCTCGTGTGGGCGGGCGTTGCTACACTGGCGAACCGCTGTAGGAGTGTAGCTCAGCTGGCAGAGCAGCGGTCTCCAAAACCGCAGGTCGGGGGTTCGAGTCCCTCCACTCCTGCCAGAGCGGACATCGTGCCCAGGTGGTGGAATCGGCAGACACGCTGTCTTGAGGGGGCAGTGCCCGTAAGGGCGTATGAGTTCAAATCTCATCCTGGGCACCAACGCACCTCTGGCGGCATGCGCGGAGGGCGGCGAGCGGAAGTAGCTCAGTGGTAGAGCGCCTCCTTGCCAAGGAGGAGGTCGCGAGTTCGACCCTCGTCTTCCGCTCCATCCCGCCCGCCCCGCACCGCCGCCGCACCCCCCGACCGCGGAACATCGAGCGCTCGCGACGCCGGGACGGCGCTCAGCTCCCGGTCCACGACGGCGACGGCTTCTCGACGAACGCGCGCAGGCCCTCGCGGGCGTCCTCCGTCTGGAGGCATCGGCGATTCAGCTCCTGCGCCACGCGGAGACGCTCGTCGATCGGCAGCTCGAGCCCGCGGATCGTCGCTTCCTTGATGTGCCGCAGCGACGCCGACGAGTTCTTCTTGATCTTCTCGGCGGCCTCGTTCGCCGCGTCGAGCAGCTCGGCGTGAGGGACGACGCGGTTCGCGAGCCCGAGCTCGAGGCAGCGCTCCGCGCTGAGGAACTCGATGCAGTACTCGATCTCCAGCGCTCTGTTCACGGGGAGCATGTGCGCGAGCAGCACCGGCCCGCTGATCGAGCTGATGCCGCGCAGCGCGTGCGGCCAGCCCAGCTGGGCGCGGTTCGACATGATGCGGATGTCGCACGAGAGCGCGATGCCGGTGCCCCCGGCGAGCGCGTACCCTTGATGGCGGCGATCGTGGGCTTGTAGGTGTGGCGGATGAACTGGTAGAGGTCGTCTGCGGCGCGTCGGATCCGGCGCGGTCCGGACGGGGCCTGTCCGCGGGCGCCCTGCTCCATCCGCACGAGATCCGCCCCGGCGCAGAACGCGACGTCCCCCGCGCCGGTGAGGATCGCGACCCACACCTCCGGGTTCGAGCGGACGTCCCCGAAGGCCTCGATGAGACCGTCCGTGGCCTCCTGACTCAGGGCGTTGCGCTTCTCCGGGCGGTTGATCGTGATGTAGGCGGTCCGGTCGCGCACCTCGTAGATCACTTCGCTCATCGGAACCTCCCTGCGATGCGGGCCCATCGACGCCGCCGAGCTCGAGACGGATCCTCCCCGCTGGACGGCTCGGCGCGCGTCGCATGCTAGCGAAGGACGCCGGTCACCCGCGGGGCCCGCGAGCGGGAGGCTGCCGGCGCGTAGGGAGCAGGGCCCGATGTCGCGCGGCGCGCGGGCGCGTCGGCTGGCAGCAACCGCGTCCGCCGCGTACCCTGCTCCCACCAGGACACCCTGCCCGGGTCCGGCTCCGGGCGGCGCGCACGGCCGCCCCGTGTCTCCGGCGACCCGAGGTCTCCTGGCCCGAGAGGCCACGTAGCCAAGTGGTAAGGCAGGGGTCTGCAAAACCCTTATGCGCGGGTTCGATTCCCGCCGTGGCCTCCAGCGCGCTCAGCAGGCGGCCCCGCTCACCGGCGGGGGCTCGTCGCGTCATCCCACCGCCCCGAGCGCGCGGTCCGGGTTCGCGGGTCGCGTGCGCCGGACCCGGGCCCAGGCCGTCACGCCAACGCGCCGTCCTTCGCGCGGTTGCAGTTGCCGCCCTTCGCGTCCGCGATCACGTGGTCGAACTGCAGGTCCTCCCCGGCGCCGCAGCGCACGCAGCGACCCGCGTCGCTCTCCCACGCCAGGCTCCGCACCTCGTCGGGGATGCGCTCGCGGCGCGCCGACTCCACCGCGTCCGCCCGCAGGCGGGTCGTCCTGCGCCGTTCGAGCTGGGCGTCGCGCCGGCGACGGCGGTTCCAGAGGAGCAGCTCCACGTCCGCCGCGGCGAGCTCGGGATCCGCCCAGTCGCACCCACCGTCGCTCCACCACAGCACCCGGTCGCCATCACGCCCCACCATCGCGACGCCGGCCGCGCCGCTGCGCGTCGAGCCGGCGGTGCGCGCACCGGCGACGCGGCGGATGGCCATGCCTCACCTCCACGAGGTGCTGCCTGCGCCGCCCCGTCGTGACGACTCTATCGGCGGCGCCGCGGGCAGATCGGCGGCGGGCGCGACGCCGCCCCGGGCGCCCGGTCGCGCGCCGGCTAGCGCGGCTGCGCGAACTCCACCCAGAGCGGAGCGTGATCGGAGACCCGCCACTGCAACTGTGAGCGCGGCATCCCCGCGTAGACCACATCCGGGAGTTCCACGTGCCCCCCGCTCAGGTAGCGCAGCGTGAGCGACGGCGGTGCGGACGCCGCTTCGCCATCGGCCAGCCCTGCACAGATGCGCCATGCCGCACCATCGCCTCAGCGCGTCGCCGCGCCGAAGCAACGGACACCAAGGTCGTTCGGCGGATTCGAGGCCGGTAGCCACGGGGGCATAGCGAGCGCGCAGCGGTTCGCAAGGCCGGGCCCTCCAGGGACGCCGGGCAGATCGGCCGCGCCCATCAGAAGCGGCGCCGTGGGAAGTTCGCCGCCCGCCGTACTGTGCCCGGAGGAACAGATGCAGCGCCGCGGTCGCGATGTGATCGCCCTTCCGCTCGATACCCGGTCGGCCAGGGCCCGTCGATCAGTTCCGACGGCCTGTTGGCGCGCGGCCAGCTCGATTCGTGCCTACGATCCAGAGCGCGCCGGGGTGGCGGAACGGCAGACGCAGCGGGCTTAAACCCCGCGGCCGCAAGGCATCTGGGTTCGAATCCCAGCCCCGGCACCAGGACGAGGGCGCGCCCAACATGCGCGGTTTGACTCGCATCGCATACAGACTGTATGTTCGGTCCCAGGCCCCACGCGCCGAGCGCGGGCGTTTCCGAGCGTCCACCCGGACGCCCACCACCCGCCGGCAGAGCACCGCAACACCGAGGAGCGAGCATGGCGACCGAAGTGCGACCCGAGACGTCCCTCGCGGACGGGCGCGCGAGCGCGTACGAACAGCTCCTCGCCTACGGGCGAGAGCGCGGATACAAGCTCGACTGGCTCGCGCCCCGCGAGACCTTCGGCACGCGCGTGGACGCCGCACGCGACGGCGGCGGGCTCCTGCTGCAGGACGTCGACAGCGGGCCGTTCGCGCAGGTCCCCGAGTGGAGCTACAACCTCACCGGCCGCCCCCGCGGCTCGCTCACGCGCGCGAACGCGCCGAAGGTCGGCAACTACTCGGTGCGGACGAAGTCCGACATCTGGCTGAAGAACGCGGCGCAGCTCTACGAAGAGGCCGTGCAGCGCCAGTGGTCGTCGGCGATCGACATCCCGTGGGAGACGCTCGAGGAGCTCCCCGACGAGATCGAGCGCGCGGAGTGCCAGCTCGCGACGTTCCTCACCGAGGTGGAGTTCGTCGCCGGCGACGTGCCCGGCAAGTGGATCTCGGAGACGACGCCGGACTACTACGAGCCGCGCATGTTCCTGATCTCCCAGATCATGGACGAGGCGCGACACCTGGACGTCTTCCGCAAGCGCGCGCTCGCCAACGGCGGCGGGCTGCTGATGCAGACGAGCAACGCCGCGCTCGCCGGCGGCGCGATCGACTCCGCGCGCGACTTCACCGAGATGTCCGCGCGGCTGCACATCTCCGGCGAGGGGCTCGTGCTCTCCATCTTCCGCATGGGCGAGCGGATGTCCTACAACGACGCTGAGAAGGCGATCTACCGCCTCGCCGCCTCGGACGAATCGCGCCACGTCGCGTTCGGGGTGATGCACCTGCAGTACCTCGCCCAGACCGACCCCGCGCGACGCGAGGAGATCCACTCCTACCTCGACGAGATCGAGCTCGGCCTCGTGGGCGGCGCCGGTGGCCAGAACCCGGCGACGCGCGGGACGCCCTCCAACGCGGCGCTCGCGATCCTGCTCGGCGGCGGCTCCGACGCGGGGTCGATCGAAGAGGGCTCGCGCATCGCGCTCGCGGTGCGCCAGCGACAGGTCAAGGAGTACATTCAGCGCGTGAAGGTGGCCGGGATCGGGGACCGCTTCGAGAACGGGCGTGCGAACGCCGCGCTCGCGCAGTACCTCAGCGCCTAGCTCGCGCGCAACGACGCCCGGCCGCGCGCGCCAGCGTGCGACCGGGGTCGCCGATGAAGCACTCGCCGCGGCCGCCCGGCGGCCGCTGGCAACCCGGGAGGGGACCATGGTCCAGGCAGGCTCCGAGCGACCGCGAGAGACCCAGCCCGGCGCGGGCGCGCCGCCGATCGAGATGGCGCCGGACCTCAGCTGGATGGACAAGACCACCGGCTGGGGGATCCGCGCGCGGCCGGACTTCGTCCGCGGCGGCGGCCTCACGATCAACGCGCTGAACGTCGGCGTGTACGCGGAGATCCCCGACCGCATCCAGTACCGCAACCGCTGGCCCCGCGGCGCCTACCCGTCGCCGGTCGCCGGCTCGATCGGCGGCTACTACCTCCAGGAGAAGCACGAGCAGTGGGCCGACTGCGCCGGCGACGTCTACGAGGAGGGGATCTCGCGGCGCTGGTCGACCGCGACCGACATCCCGTGGGACACCGCGCACGGCCTCCCCGACGACGTCGAGCTCGCGATCTGCCAGCTCGCGACGGAGCTCTCGCAGCAGGGGTCGGTGGAGGCCGAGGTGGTCTCCGGCTGGCTGCAGAACCTCAGCCCCGGCTACCACGAGGTGAAGCTCTACCTCGCGACGTGCGTCTTCGACGCCGCGCGGATGTTCGAGGGCTACCGCAAGCGCGCGATGATCAACGGCGGCGGGATGATGCTCGAGAGCCCGGGCCGCATGAACCGCCAGATCATGGAGACGTTCTCGGGCTGGTCGCAGACCGTGCTCAGCCTCTGGTTCGTCCGCGGCGCGCTCCAGCTCACGATCCTGCGCTACCTCGCCGCGTACGGACCCACGCAGGCCGACCGCGAGCTCGCGGCGCGCATCATCCCGGACCGCATGCGCGCCACCGCCTACGCGCTCGACCACATCCGCCAGGCGCTCGCGGCGAAGCCCGATCAGAAGGCGGCCTTCAGCATCTGGCTCACGAACGTCGAGGCCGCGCAGGCGCGCGACGCCGCCGACCCCGTGCTCTGGGAGGCGCTTGCGATCGTGTTCGGCGGCGGCGTGAAGGGCATGGATCGCGGGATGGAGGTCGTCCGGCGCCTGCAGCGCGACTGGATGCGCGCCTACGTCCAGCGCGCGAAGGCCGCAGGGCTCGAGCGGGGCGATCAGCTCATCCGGCCCTTCCGCGAGCTGCTCCAGCCGCCCGGGCACACGACGGCGGCCTGACCGCCGGGGACGGACACGTGATGCCACTGCACAGCTACCAGTGCGCCGACTGCAAGTCGCATTTCGAGGTGCTCGTGCGGCCGCCGCGCCGCACGGAGCCCACGAAGTGCGAGTTTTGCGGGAAGTCCAACATCACCCGCAAGATCTCGGCGTTCGCGGTCACGCACAACGAACTCGACGCGATCCGCGCGCTCGACCCGATGTACAAGCGCATGGTCGAGGACCAGATGGCGAGGACCCCCGAGGCCGAGCCGATGCGGCTGCTGAACAAGCTCACGCCGTTCGACGCGGCGAAGGACCCGGGCGAGCCGATCGATTTCTGATCGCGACCGGCCCGACGACGACCAGACCACGCAGTGCGAGGGGGACCTGATGGCGACGCGGAGCACGAAGTCCAGCACCAACGGCAAGCGCGCCGCGAAGCCAGCCGCGCGCACGACGCGCGCGGCCGCGAAGGCGCCCGCGAGGTCGACGAAGGCGCCGGCGACGAAGGCTGCGCCCCGCGTGAGGGCGTCCGCGCCGAGGGCGAAGAGGCTCGTGTTCCCCTCCGTCGAGTGGTTCACGGCGCTCGCCGAGATCACGAAGCAGGACGACCGCTACAGGCGCTTCGGCCGGCTCAACGCGCTTGTTGTCTTCAAGGTCGGGCGCAAGATGATCGAGGCGAACTTCGACGTGCTCGACATCCACGACATCCGCGAAATCAGCGAGAACGCGATGCGCGACGCAGACTTCGTCGTCGAGATGACGCCCGACCAGTGGCAGCAGATGCTCGCCGACATCAAGAAGAACGGCCACGCGACGCAGGAGTGGACGCTGAACACGCTCGACCTGCGCTTCGACGAGCCGATCCACAGGAACCTGCTCGACGACGGCTTCAAGGCGGACATGTTCTTCCGCTACAACCCGAGCCTGCAGCGGTTCTTCGACAACTCCTCGCAGCTCGAGTTCTCCTTCGACCGGGCGGCCGTCGCGGCGTAGTCCGCGGCGTCGAGCGCACAACGCTGCGGCCCCCGGGGCGAACCCGGGGGCCGCAGCGTTGTGCGCGGGCTTCGCGCGCGCTGCGACCCCCGGATGCGCGCAGGGGCGGCTTCGGTAGGATGACGGACCGGCGGGCCCGCTCGGGCGCGCGGCGGGAGGTGGAAGGCCGATGCTCGATGGGCTGCGCGTCGTCGAGTTGAGCGCGGACGTCGCGGGGGCGTTCACGGGGCGGCTGCTCGCCGCGTACGGCGCCGACGTGATCGTCGTCGAGCCGCCCGGCGGCCACGTGGTCCGGCGCCTCCCCCCGCACCGCGGCGAGGGCCCGGACGCGAGCGTGCTCGCCGCCACCCTGCACGCCGGGAAGCGCAGCGCCGCGCTCGACCTCGCGCAGGCGGCGGACCGCGCGACGCTGGAGTCGCTCGTCGCGCGCGCGGACCTCGTGATCGACTCGCACGCGCCCGGGGCGCTCGCGGCGCTCGGTGTGGACCTCGCCGCCGCGGCGCGCGCGCGGCCGGAGCTTGTCGTCTGCGCGGTCACGCCGTACGGGCAGAGCGGCCCGCGCGCCGGCTGGCGCGCGACCGCGCTCACCGCCGCGGCGGCCAGCGGGCAGCTCGGGATGTGCGGCGACCCCGACGCGCCGCCGCTCAAGACCGCGGGCCACCAGGCGCAGATGCAGGCGGCGCTGCACGCGTTCGGCGCGACGCTCGCCGCCGTCTTCGCGGCGCGCACGACCGGCGCGGGCGATGCGATCGACCTCTCCATGCAGGAGGTGCAGGTCGCGACGCTCGAGGGCGCGGGGCCGGCGGCGCTCACGCGCGGCAGCGAGGGCGGCCGCAACGGGAACCTGATGTTCGCGCAGTGGGGGATCCACCGCTGCGCGGACGGCTACGTCGGCGTGGCGGCGATGCCCCGGCAGACTGGCGCCGTCTACGACTGCATCGGGCACCCGGAGTTCAAGGCGGACCCAGCGGTCAACAACGGCTGGTCGCCGGGCGGGAACGCGCTCCTCTCGACGCTGCTCCCCGAGTGGGTCGCGCCGCGCACCGCGCGCGAGATCTTCGCGGAGGCGGCGAGGTTCCGCGCGCCGTTCACGCTCATCCCTACGCCGCGCGAACTGCTCGAGTGGCCGGCGCTCGTCGAGACGGGCTTCTGGCGCCGGGTCGATCACCCCGTGCTCGGCCGTCACCCGCTCCCGGCGGGGCCGGTCGAGTTCAACGGGAGCGACCGCGGCGACCACCGTCGCGCGCCGCTGCTCGGCGAGCACACGGACAAGGTGCGCGCGGAGGCGCGGGCGGAGGCCGGGACGCAGCCGCGCGCGGCGGCCGGCCGGCGCGGCGTGCGCGCGGGCAGAGCGGCCGCCGCGCCCCCGCAGGCAACCCCCGCGCTCCCCTACGCAGGCATCCGCGTGATCGACGCGACGCAGATCTGGGCCGGTCCCTACGGCACGCGCCTCATGGCCGACATGGGCGCGGACGTGATCAAGGTCGAGGGGCCGAGCTTCCCCGACGGCATCCGCACGATGACGGGTGCGACGAAGGCCCCCGACGTCAACCTGAGCGCCTACTTCAACGAGTACAACCGCAACAAGCGCGCCATCGCGCTCGACCTCCAGCGCCCCGAGGGGATGGAGGCGATGCGGCGGCTGCTCGCGACCGCCGACGTCTTCGTCGAGAACTGGAGCTCGGGCGTCGCGGAGCGGCTCGGGCTCGGCTACGAGGCGCTGCGCGCGCTGAACCCGCGGCTGATCGTGATCTCGATGCCGGGCTTCGGTCACCGCGGGGGCGACGCGGCGCGCGTCGGCTTCGGGCCGTCGATCGAGCAGATGGGCGGGCTCGTCGCGCTGCAGGGCTACGAGGGCGGGCCGCCGCACCGCAGCGGGATCTCCTACGGGGATCCGATCGCGGGCGTGACGGCGGCGGGCGCGCTCGGGCTTGCGCTGATCGCGCGCGAGCGCACCGGCGAGGGCTGCTACGCGCTCGTCCCGCAGCGCGACGGCATCGCGGGGCTCATCGCCGAGTACGTGGTCGCGGAGGCGCTCGGGGTCCCGCTCCCCGTGCGCATCGGCAACCGCGACCCGCTCTTCGCGCCGCACGGCGTCTACCGTGCGGCGGACGGCCCGCCGCGACCACAGCTCGGGCTCGACGGGAGCGTGGTCGGCGAGCTGACCGACCGCTGGATCGCGATCGCCGTCGACGGGGACGAGGCGTGGCGCGGGCTGCGCTCGGCGATCGGCGACGCGCGGCTCGACTCACCCGCCTACGAGACGTTGGAGGGACGCCGCGCCGCGCAGGACGAGATCGACGCGGCGATCGCGGAGTGGACGCGGGCGCGCGAACCCGACGAGGCCGCCGCCGCGCTGCAGGCGTCCGGGGTGCCGGCGGCGGCGGTGCTCACCCCGCTGCTCGCGACGACCGACGAGCACCTGCTCGCGCGGGGCGCGTTCACGGAGTACGAGCACCCGGACGCCGGCCGCCAGCGCACGACCGCGCCGACGTGGCGCTTCGCGCGCCGGCCGATCCCCGGCGTGCGCCCCGCGCCGCAGTTCGCCCAGCACACGGACGAGGTGCTGACGGCGGTGGCCGGCTACTCGCCCGAAGAGGTGGCGGCGCTCCGCGACGCGGGCGTGGTGGCGTAGGCGCGCCGCCCACGGCGAGCGGCCCGCGCCAGCGGGCTGAGCCGGCCGTCTGGTACCGAGCGCCGGCTCAGCCGGCTCACGCCGGGCGCTCGCCGGGATCGCGTGGGCGGGCCGTTCGCCCCGTTCGCGCCTAGCCCCGCCGCGGCAGCAGCACGGTCGCCTCGGCGGGCGTCGTGATCCCGACGCGGTCGTTCTCGATCCAGAGGTCGATCGAGACCTCGCCGAGTGGGCCGTCGCCCTCTGCCTTGCCGGTGACGACGCCCTTCACCTGCAGGCGGTCGTCGGGCATGTTCATCTTGCGCATCTGGAAGCCGAGGCGCCGCACCCAGCCCGCCGGCCCCACCCAGTCGGTGAGGAGCCGCGAGAGCGCCGCCTGCGTGAAGCTCGTGTTGTAGAAGATGTCCGAGTGCCCCGCCTCGCGCGCGAAGCCCGGGTCGTGGTGCACCGGGTAGAAGTCCTGCGACCCGCTCACCTGCTGCACCATCTTCGTCCACGTCAGCCGCAGCTCGTACCCCGCGAGCTCCTCGCCGTCGGCGACGTCCTCCCAGTACCGCTGCCCCGTCGCGGTCGTCATGCGCGCGCCCCCTCCATGCCGGCCGCGTCCGCGGCCACCGCCTCCGGCGTGCGGTGGGTCAGCAGCGTGTTGCGGCCGACCGCGACGAGCTCGCCGTCCTGGTTCGTGATCCGGTTCTCCGTGACGATCCACACCGCCTTCGGGTCGAGCCGGATCGGCTTCTCGAAGATGTCGGTGAGCACCGTCTGGGTCGTGAGCCGGTCGCCCACGCGCACCGGCTTCAGGTACTCCCAGTCGGTGTTCATGTTGATCAGCCGCACCCCGCGCGTCGGCACCTCGGCGAGCAGGTTGCGCTCCTCGAGCGGCGGCCAGGCGCCGTTCCCGGCGAAGTAGCCGACCATCCCGAGCGGCGCGATCACCGCGCCGTACTCCGTGCCCGCCGCGAACTCCGGGTCGAGGAAGAGCGGGTTGCGATCCTCGACCATGTGGCAGTAGCGCCGGATCGGGTCGTGCTCGACCGGGTAGCGGCCGCGGCGCGCATCGGTCGCCTTCCCGATCCACTCCCGGCGCACGACCTCGATGTCGTACTTCCCCTCGACGGCCCTGGGCATGCGTCCCCCTTCGCCGCTAGCGACCGACGACCATCGCGACGCTCGTCGTGCCCGAGCCGCCGATGTTCAGCGTCGCGACCTTCTGTGCGCCCTCGACCTGGTAGTCGCCGGCCGCGCCGGTCACCTGGCGCACCGCGTCGAGCACCTGCCGTGTCCCGGTCGCCCCGACCGGATGCCCGCCGCCGATCAGCCCGCCGCTCGGGTTGATCGGGAGCCGACCGTCGAAGTCTATCACGCCCTCCTCGATCGCCTTCCACGACTCGCCGGGCTCGGTGAGGCCGAAGTGGTCGATCGCCATGTACTCGGAGGTCGTGAAGCAGTCGTGCGTCTCGATCGCCTGCACCGCCCACACGTCGGGCAGCCCGGCGCGGCGGAACGCGTCGACGATCGCCTGGCGAGTGTGCGGGAGCACGTACGGGTCCTCGCGGCTCTCCGCGATCTTCGACTCGAACCGCATCGGCGCGGTGTGGTGGCCCCAGCCGAGGATGCGCGGGATCTCGTCGAGCGCGATGCCGCGGCGCTGCGCGTAGGCGCGCGCGAAGCGCTCGGACGCGAGCACGATCGCGGCTGCGCCGTCGGTGATCTGCGAGCAGTCGCGCACCATCAGCCGCCCCGCGACCGGCGCGACGTACTTCCCGGAGTTGAGCTGCTCCGACTGGTTCGCGTCGGTGAACCAGCCGCGCGTCTGCGCGCCGGGGTTTCGGCGCGCGTTCGCGAAGTTGATCTCCGCGATGCGCGTGAGGTGTTCCTGCTTCAGCCCGTAGCGTCGCTCGTACTCGTCGCCCAGCCGCGCGAAGAGCTTCGGGAACGGGAACTCGACGCCCTTCGCCTCCTCCTCGTACCAGCCGGCCGTGCCGAGGAAGTCGCCGCCGGTGACCGGGTCGACCGTCTTCATCTGCTCGACGCCGAGCACGAGCGCGGTCTCGTAGCGGCCGGCCTCGATCTCGGCGGAGGCGCCGAGGATCGCGATGCTCCCCGAGGCGCAGGCGGCCTCGTGGCGCGAGGTGGGGATGCCCGAGAGCGCGGGCTCGATCTCGCCGAAGAACCCGCCGAGCTGGCCCTGCTTCGCGTAGAGCTCGCCGGCGAAGTTGCCGACGTGGGCGACCTCGATCTCGCGGGGCTCGACGCCGGCGGCGTCGAGCGCGCCGTGCACGGCCTCGTCCATCATCGCGACGAGGTGGCTGCCCTCCTTCATCCAGTTGCGCGCGAAGTCGGTCTGGTAGCCGCCGAGGATGTAGACGGGGGCGGGCATGGGGGGCTCCTTCCGGTACGGGGGGATTCTATGCCTTCACCGGCGAGCGGCCCGCGTGAGCGGGCTGAGCCGGTGCCTCGTCCCCGTGGCTCGGCTCATGGGGCTGACGCCCCACGCTCGCCGGGAACGCTCACCCGCGGCGCTCGCCGGGACCCGCCATCGCCGCCTCCGCCGCCGCCCCGCCGGCGGTCCGCCCGAACACGGCGCCCGCCATCAGCCCCGAGCCCCCGGCGTAGTTGTGGAAGAAGAGCCCGCCCACGAGTTCGCCAGCCGCGTAGAGCCCCGCGATCGGGCGGTCCTCGGTGTCGAGCACCTGCGAGGTGGCGGGGACGATGCGCAGCCCGCCGAACGTGAATGTGATGCCGCACGTCACGGCGTAGCCCACGTACGGCGGCTGGGTGAGCGGCAGCGCCCAGTTCGACTTCGGAGGGTCGATGCCCTCCGTGTGCAGCCCGTCGCGCTCCGCCGGGTTGAATCGCCCGGGCCGGCAGGCGGCGTTGTAGGCGGCCACCGTCCGCTCGAGGCCCGCGCGGTCGATCCCGAGCTGGTCCGCCAGCTCGCCGATCGTGCCGGCCTCCCCCTTCGTCACCTCGCGGATGCGGTACTCGTCGCGCAGCATCGCCACCGTCTGCTGGTCGAAGAGCTGGAACGCGACCCCCTGCGGCTGCCCCAGGATCTCCCGCCCGTACTTCGCGTAGGTGTAGTTGCGCAGGTCCGCGCCCTCGTCCACGAAGCGCTCCCCGCGCAAGTTCACGATCAGCCCGAGCGGGTAAGAGTGCTTCTGGTAGAGGTCGCCGATGCGCCGGTTGCCCGTGGGCGGGGCGTTCAGGTCCCAGGCGACGGCGTGCGCGCTCGACCAGTGCCCGTACGGCTGCGCGCCTATGTCGAGCGCCATCCTGATCCCGTCTCCAGTGTTATGTCGCGTTCCACGGACCTTAGCGAGCTCCCACCCGGGCCCCAGGTAGCGCGTGCGCATCTCCGTGTTCGCCTCGAAGCCCCCGGCCGCGATCACCACCGCCCGCGCGGCGACCTCGCCGAGGCCCTGGTCGTCGCGCACCCGCAGCCCGACCACCGCTGCCCGCTCGTCGGTGAGAAGCGAGACGGCCTTCGTGCCGTAGCGCACCCCGACGCCCTGCCCCTCGGCCGCCTCGAAGAGCGCATCGGAGAGGCCGGCGCCGCCCCCCACCGCCTCCATGACCATCCCACCCCAGAAGCGGAGCTTCCCCTCGACGCGGTACGCCTGGCGCCCGTACATCAGCACCCAGCGCAGCCCGTTGCGCTCGCGCATCCAGCGCACGGTGTCGTAGGCGGTCCCCACGAGCCGGTCGACGAGGCCGGGGTCGGCGAGCCCCTCGGTCACGCGCATCAGGTCGGAGCGCATCTCCGGCTCCGGGTAGGCGCCGACGTCGATTCCGGCGACCTCCTCGTCCGAGAGGTCCGGGATGAGCGCGCGAATGTCGTCGATGCCCCGGTACGGGAAGCGGAAGCCGCCGCCGGTGAAGAAGGTGTTGCCGCCCCGCTCCTCGCGCGCCGCCTTCTCGAGCACGAGCACGCGCGCCCCGCGCTGCCGCGCGGCCAGCGCGGCGCAGAGCGCCGCGTTCCCCGCGCCCACGACGGCGACATCGACCTCACCGCGGCTCCTCGGCGCCATGCGGCGTCCCTCCTGCTCCTGCCTGCCGCCCGCGCGCGGGCGCGCGCTACGCCCCGGACCTGTCCCCCTCGCCCCGCGCGCCGCGGTGCCGCTCGTAGTTCTCGAGCGCGCGCTGCACCATCGGGCGGCGCTTCACGTCCGGCCGCCGCAGCGCGTACCCGGGGTCCGACTCCCCCACGCTGCTCAGCATGTGCAGCGCGTGCGCGCCGTAGATGTGCGGCGTGAACCCCTGCGCGTCCTGCGCCTGGTTCACCGCGAGCTTGATCATCCGCAGCTGGAACGGGTCGTTCTCCGCGACGCGCTGCGCGTAGGCCATCGTCTCGGTCTCGAGCTCGGCGCGCGGCACGACGCGGTTCACGAGCCCGTGCTCCATCGCCTCCCGCGCGCCCAGGAAGCGGCTCTCGAAGAGGAACTCCTTCGCGCGGCGCGGAGGCACGTCCCACGGGATCGAGAAGTACTGGAAGTTCGTACCGAGGAACATCGCGTCGTCGGCCGCGAAGATGATGTCCATCGCCGAGGCGATGATCCAGCCGCCGAAGATGCAGTAGCCCTGCACCGCGGCGATCGTCGGCTTCGGGAGGTTCCGCCAGCGCATCGAGTTCGCGATGTTCAGGTCCCACGAGCGCCGGTAGAGACCGCGCATCCCCTCCTCCGCCGGGCGCCGCTCCCGATCCGCCAGCTCGTCCGGCGTCCCGAGGTCGTGCCCCGCGGAGAAGTGGTCGCCCGCGCCCATCAGCACGATCACACCGACGTCGCGATCCTCGACCGCGTGCGCGAACGCGTCGTCCATCTCCTCGAGCAGGCGGCGGCTCTGCGCGTTGCGGTAGCGCGGCCGGTCGAGCGTCACGCGCGCGACGCGATCGGCCACCTCGTAGCGGATCTGCGTGTAGTCGGGCATCGTCTGCTCCCACCCTCGCCGGGCCGAGACGGGCCGCGGCATCTTCGTACGCGGGGACCGCGCAGGCCCGCCGGCCTCCTACAGCTGCTCGCTCAGCGCGGTGTCGATCGTGAACTCGAAGTACGTGATCGCGTCGCCCGTCGAGAAGCGTTGCCGCTCGAAGCGGATCGCCGGGCGCCCGTCGACGTCGTACAGGTCGGCGCCGAGGCGCGGGAACTGGCGGTGGTGGATCAGGTGATCCCCCGGGATGTTCGCCTGCAGCAGCTCCGGTCGCAGCGCGATCAGCCGCACGAACGCGTCGCAACAGGCGTGCACCGAGGCCGTGGCGTCGCCGCCGCGCAGGTCGCGCTCGGCCCTCGCGAGCAGATCGCGCGCCTCGGCGTCGGCGACCCGTTCCCACCTCGGCATGGCGATCCCTCGAGCGCGCCCTAGATGGAGGAGTTGACCGGCAGCTCGACGCCCGCGAGCTGGCCTTCACGCCACCGACGGTGCTTTGTCTCGTGGCGCTCCTGGAAGTCGGGCATCACCTGCGTCCCGAACAGCTCGATCGCCTCCATGATGTGCTCGTGCCGGCGGTCGCCGCACTGCGCGTTCAGCACCATCACGTCGAGGTGCGCGTCCTCGTAGCGCGCGATGTTCCGGCGGATCGTGTCAGGCGAGCCGATCGCCGAGCCGCTGCGCGCCGCCCGGAAGAGCGCGCGGGCGGTCTCGCCCTCGGGCTCCTGCGCCGCGATCTCCTCCTGGGTGAGCAGCCGCGCCTGCTGCAGCTGCCGGCGGCCGTCCTTCTGTTCCTGCGGCAGCGCGCTGAAGTTGCGGAAGATGTTCGTGCGACCCGGCTGATGGCGCTCGATCAGCGAGACCCCCTGCTCGTCACGCGCGGTCCCGCCGGAGGTCGAGTAGTACCCGAGCGAGTACGAGAAGAACCCCGGCCCGTTCGCGCTGCGGCGCACGGCCTCCTCGTCGTCCTCCGCACACATGAACTGGTTGAGCACGAGCAACCCCGGGTTGATCGCGACGCCGATCGGGAAGCACTCCTCGCGGACCAGCCGGTAGTACTCCTGCACGCGCTCGGCGGTCTCCTCCGGCGTCTCGAATCCGAACCCGAGCGAGCCGATGCCGAAGCGCGCCGCGAGCATCGTCGTCTCGCGTCGCGAGGCCGCGACCCAGAGCGGCGGGTGCGGCCGCTGCAGCGGCTTCGGGATCACGTTGCGCCGCCCCATCGAGAAGAACTCGCCCTCGTATCCCTCGTACGGGGTCTGCACCATCATCTTCACGCACTCGCGCGTGGCTTCCTCCCACATCGACTTCTTCACGGCGCGGCCCACGTGGAAGGCGTTGAGCTCGGTGTCCGAGGTGCCCTCGCCGGTGCCGAACTCGACGCGTCCCCCGCTCAGCACGTCGAGTGTGGCGATGCGCTCGGCGACGCGCGCGGGGTGGTTCATCGACGGCGGCATCTGGATCACGCCGTGCCCGAGGCGGATGCGCGAGGTGCGCCCCGAGAGCGCGGCCAGCACCATCTCCGGCGCGGAGGAGTGCGCGTACTCCTCGAGGAAGTGGTGCTCGACGAAGAAGACGTAGTCGTAGCCGAGGCGGTCGGCGAGCTCGACCTGCTCGATCATCTCGCCGAAGAGCCGTCGCTCGGCGTCGGGGTCCCAACTCTCGGCATCGAGCGGGCGCGGGAGCTGCATCTCGTAGAAAAGCCCGAACTTCACTGGCGACGTCCTTCCCGCTCGGCCCGCCTCGACGCCGGCTGCCGGGCAGCGATCGCGCACGCCACCGGGCGCGACGGGCCGGGCATCGCGCGAGGCGGGCGGGGCACGCCCCACCCGCCCCCGTGCCCCCGGCGCCTACGCGGGGTCCGCTCTCCGCGCCGGGTTGCAGGGTCCGCCCCGTCGGCGACGGGGTCTGATGCCTCACGCGCTGTGTCTGAGGTAGCCGACGTTGCCCCGAGGGCGGAGCCTCCGCGCCGGGGCTTGCCGTCCGTGGAAGCGCCGTGGGGCTTGAGCGCCTGGGGCCTGAAGCGTCGCGCCACCGGCTCAGCCTCGCGTGCGCGGACGCGACACCCGTTCGGGATGGATGTACCCGACGAAGCGAAACGTGCCGTTGCGCCCCCGCGCTCGCATCGCGTCGAACGTGAGCGTTCGCCGCGTGGCGATCCCGAAGTTGACGGTCTGCCCGTAGCAGCGGGAGTCCCGCGACGTACACCCCTTCTTCGGGTCACCCCAGTTCATCTCCTCGATCGTGACCGAGCTCGCCGGCGCCGCGCGCACGATGGCGACGTGTCCGGATCCGCCGTCGGACCAGACCGCGATCGCGCTCACGCGCGCGGACTGCACGTCCGAGGTTCGGACCCACCCAGACGCGTTGCTGTACGCGGGCACCCGCGTTCCCGCCCCAGTCGACGCCCGGTCTGGTGCCCACCGCCTGCTCAAACTCCTCGGCGGCGTACCGCGTACACCAGCCCTTCGCAAAACGTGAGACATCGGCGTGAGCACCCGTTCGCCCGGCGCCGAAAGCGACCGCGCCGGAGAGGACGCAGACCCGGGGCTCTCAGGCGGAGGAACGCGCGTCGGTTCATGGGGCGCATGGTACGCGAGCCGGTCCCCCTGAGGTGCGGGGGGCCCGCCAGCCGACCGCTCCAGCGGCGACCCACGCAGCCGATCGAGCACGGTCGAGCGTTCGCCGGAGGACACGGGTGGACTCGTCCGGCTCGGCCACCGGCACGGCCAGCTACTCCGGGCCGGCGGCGGCCGCGTTCGAGTCGCTCTAATCCGGGGGCCCGACCCCGCTCACGCCCCTGCGCGCGAGCGCCTCGTACTCCGCCCCGCTCATCCCGAGCAGCTCCCCGAACACCTCGAGGTTGTGCTGCCCCTGCAGTGGCGCCGGCCGCGTGACCGCGACCGGTGTGCGCGAGAAGCGCACCGGCACGCCCGACTGCGGCCAGCGCCCGGCCTCCGGATGGTCGACCTCGGCGATGAAGCCGCGGGCGCGCAGGTGCGGGTCGTGCGCGACCTCCAGGCCGTCGAGCACCGGTGCCGCGAACACCCCGGCCGCGCCGAGCCGCCGTGCGAGCGCGTCGCGGCCCTCGCCGGCGGTCCAGGCGCCGATCGCGGCGTCGAGCGCGTCCTCGTTCGCCTTGCGCGCGGCGTTGTCGGCGAAGCGGGCGTCGGCGCGCCACTCGCCGTGCCCTGCGACCGTGCACAGCGCGACCCATTGCGCCTCGCTCTCCGCCGCGATCGCGATCCAGCGCTCCTCGCCGGCGCAGCGGTAGATCCCGTGCGGCGCGAACGTGAGATGGCGGTTGCCGAGCCGCGGGCGCTGGGCCCCAGTCAGCACGTGTTCGAGCGCCGCGTCGCCCACGAACATGAGGTTCGCCTCCTGCATCGAGAGGTCGATGTACTGCCCATCGCCCGTGCGGTGCCGGTGGTGGAGCGCGGTCAACACGGCCGCGAACCCGTTCAGGCCGGCGACCGCGTCCGGGTACATCTGCCCCGAGTTCATCGGCGCGCCGTCGCGGTAGCCGAGCAGCGCGGACATCCCGGAGGTCGGCTCGATCGTGCCGCCGATGCCGGGGACGTTCGCCCACGGCCCCGTGTGGCCGTAGGCGGAGAGGCTGACGAGGATGACGTCGGGCTTCACCGAGCGCATCACCTCGTAGCCGATCCCGAGGTTGCCGAGCACGCGCGGCGAGAAGTTCTCCGCGACGACGTCGGCGTGCACGAGCAGCCGCTTGAAGACGTCGACGCCCTCGGGGGTGGCGAGGTCGAGCGTCGCGGTGCGCTTGTTGAGGTTGACCGAGTTGTACGCGGGGTTGCAGTTCCAGGCGTGCTGCGCGGTGGGCACCGAGCGCAGCGCGGCGGGCATCGGCCCGTCGTACGAGCCGCGCCATGAGTCGAGCCGCTTGCGCACCTCGAGCTGCACGACGTCGGCGCCCATCATCCCGAGCAGCTGCGTGCAGTAGGAGCCCGCCCACGCCTGGGTGAGCACGATGCCGCGGACGCCCTCGAGCGGCCCGCTCACGCGCGCGCCTCCTGCGGCGCCGCGACCGCGAGGCCGATCACGCCGGCGTCGAGCAGCGCGCGCAGCCGCGGCTCGTCCACGCCGGGGAGCGCGCCGAGCACCTCGAGCGTGTGCTCGCCCGGGTGCGGCGCGCGGCGCTCGAGCCCCCACGGCGAGGCCGGAAGCTTGAACGGCGCACCGGGGTAGGTGGGGCCGTCCGGATCGTCGGCCGCCTTCGCCCAGAAGCCCCGCGCCGCGAGGTGCGGGTTCGCGACGAGCTCCTCCATCGTGAGCACGGGGCCGGCGACGACGCGCCGCACGGCGAGCTCGTCGAAGAGCTCCATCTTCTTCCAGCCCGCCATCCGCTCCTGCACGCGCGTGACGTACTCCTCCCGGTGCTGCTGGCGGTACCAGCCGGCCTCCCAGCGCTGGTCCTCGGCGAGGTCGTGCAGCCCGAGCAGGGTCATCGCGTCGCGCCAGAAGTGCGCACGGCTGATCGTGAGCGCGAAGTGGCCGTCGGCGACGGGGACGGGGCCGGCGGCGATATCGGCGCTGACGCGGCGCGGATGCGGTTCCGCGTGGTAGAGGCTGCGCAGCAGCGCCGGCGCGAAGGTCGACGCCGCGACCTCGACCTCGGCGACGTCGACGTGCTGCCCCTCGCCGGGGTGGCCGTCGCGCCAGACGAGCGCGGAGACGATCCCGGCGTAGCCGGCGAGCCCCGCGCCGTAGGAGGCCTGAAACGCGCTGCCGTTGAGCGGCTCGCGGTCGGCGCTGCCGTTGATCGAGGCCCACCCGCCGCGCGCGAACGCGGTGAGGTCGTTCCCGGGGACGCCCGCGAGCTCGCCGCTCTGCCCGTGCGGCGTGATCGAGCAGAGGATCACGCCCGGGCGCAGCCGCTCGAGCGCCGCGTGGTCGAGCCCGAGCTGGGCGAGCCGTGCGGGCGCGTAGCTCTCGACGACGACGTCGGCCTCGCGCAGCAGCGCCTCGAGCAGCGGGCGCGCGCGCCCGTCTTCGACGTCCATCGCCACCGCGCGCTTGTTCGCCTGCACGTAGAGCGCGGGGATCGAGCGCCCGTCCGGCGCGAACGGCGCGAGCCGCCGCAGCTGGTGCCCCGCGCGCGGCTCGAGCATGACGACGTCGGCGCCGAAGTCCCCGAGCAGGCGCGTGCACCACGCGCCGGCGTACGACGTCGAGAGGTCGAGGACGCGGAGGTCGTCGAGCGCCTTCGCCATCGGCCGCGCTACGCCCCGCCCCGCTTCGCGACCTCGTAGATCGTCGTGTGCTGGATCTGCGCGAGCCGGCGGCCGTCGGCCGCGAGGATCAGCCCGTGCGTGATCCCGTAGTGGTGGCCCTTGCGCTCGTACGTGTCGACGAAGCGACCGGCCACGGTGACCGCGCCGCCCGCCTGCGGCCGCGTGAGGTGCTGGATGTGGCTCTTCGCGTGGATCGCGGGTCCGTAGTCGTACGAGTGATGGAGCAGCGGCGTGATGCGCGCCGCGATCCAACCCGGGTGTAGCAGCGGCTGCTCGCCGACGAAGCGCGGGTCCTGCGAGCGTTGCTTCTCGATCGCGTACGCGCGGAGCTCCTCGGGCGTCGCCGAGACGCGCATCGGACGGAGGTCCTGCCCGACCGGCGCGATCTCCATCGTGAGCCGCGGCAGCGTCTCAAGGCGCGGCTCCGGCTCCACGCGCGTCGGGAGTGTGAGCTCGCCGAGCCACGGCGCGTCGCCGAGGCCGAGCGTGCCCACGACGGCGTCGCTCCCGTCAGGCTTCGTCATGCGCAGCGACCAGGCCGCCGCGCCGTCCCCCTCCACGCGAATCATCAGCTCGTCGCCCGGGTAGGTCGGGTGGCGGAACGCGATCTCGGCCCAGCCGCGGTCGAGCCAGCCGTCGCCGAGCGCCTCGAGGATCGCCGGCGTCGCCCAGCCGTACACCGTGACCCCGCCGACGAGCGCGCCGGAGTAGCCGTACTGCTTCGCGCCCTCGGTCGAGTGGATCACGTTGCCGATGTTGAGCGAGTCGGGACCGTCGAGGAACGCGACGATGCGATGCTCGTTGCTGCGGCGGGTGGTGGTCATGGCTGCTCCCTCCGGCGGCGCGTGCCCGCGCGGCTCATCGCCCGAGCCACTCGCGCAGCACCTCCGCCGTGTGCTCGCCCGGGATCGACGGCGCCGGGCGGCTCGCCTCGGGCGGGCCGCCCTCGATCTGGAACGGCCTGCCCGGGATGCGCACCGGCTCACCGCGTGGGCCGGGCACCTCGCGCAGCATTCTACGCGCCGACAGCTGCGAGCACGCGAAGAGATCGTCGACCGTCTGCACGAGCGCGAACGTCAGGTGCAGCCGCTCCGCCTCCTCGAACCACGCCTGCGCGGTGCGGCGCGCGAACGGGGGGACGAAGAGCGCGAGGTACTCGTCCCAGTGCCGCATGCGGCCCTCCGCGGTCTGGAAGCGCTCCTCGGCGAGGCGCGGCTCGTCGATCAGCGTGGCGACGCCGCGCATGTCGACGTTCGCGACCGCGCCCGGCGCGCAGTACACGAAGCGGTCGGCGGCCGGGACCATGCGCAGCGCCTGCTTGATGCGCTGCTCGCGGCGCGGCACCTCTCCCCGGTAGACGTACGCGCTCGTCTGCGCGTAGGCGTGCGCGGCGAGCGCCTCCACCATCGCGACGTCCATGCGATGCCGATCGCCGCTGCGGCGCGCGGCGCGCACGGCCGCCATCGCCGCGCCCGCGCCGGCGACCCCGCCCGCCATCGCCGCCGCGTAGGGCGGGAGTTGCATCGGCGGCTGGTCCCACTCGCCGGTGATGAACATGAGCCCGCTCGCCGCCTGCACGACGAGGTCGGACGCGGCCCACCCGGCGCGCGGGCCGCGCAGCCCGAGCGGGGTCACCGAGACGACCGCCAGCGCCGGGGCCAGCGCGTCGTAGGCGGCGCGCGGCACGCGCGACTCCGCGCAGCCCGCGGGGGAGAAGTCGCCGACCACGACGTCGGCGGCCGCGGCGAGCGCCTCGACCGTCGCGGCGTCGGCGAGCACGCCGCGCTTGCCGTGGTTGG
>Ga0194131_10003441_pt1 | contig 24978 bp, 26 predicted proteins | sample TA2KigO120mmetaG_FD_148631 | JGI IMG/M metagenome (GOLD analysis project Ga0194131, IMG submission 148631) | Freshwater microbial communities from Lake Tanganyika, Tanzania - TA2015053 Kigoma Offshore 120m | ecosystem: Environmental > Aquatic > Freshwater > Lake | place: Tanzania: Lake... | reverse complement strand
CGGCTGGGGCAGCACCCCAAGCTTGCCCCGGCAGCCAATCACAGGGACCCGGCAACAATGCTTCGGTAACATTCCTGGATCAGTGAATCATCTGCCCTTCGGTAACATTCTTGTTTGAGTTGACACGCATGGACGGGGCTGGCGATGGCTGGGTTGATTCATTCTCGACATGGGCGAAGGGGCGCACCTGCGTGTGCGCCCAGGGTAGAATTCCTGCCATGGGGCGGACACAAAGGTCTGCCCCTACCCTCACCGGGAATGAATCAGTCCTGGACTGGCGAGCCCTGGGGCCACTTGGAGCCTTTCCCAATTTACCGCAGAGAGCGCAAAGAACGCAGAGAGTTTTGACTGGTTTTCTATTTTCTCAGCGGTCTCCGCGCCCGCCCTGAGCGTGACGAAGGGTGCTCGGCGGTAAGTTTTTAGGATGGGCACTTACTGGGTGATGCAACGGCTTTGTTATAATTGTCCAGCTTTCAACAGCCCAGGAGGTGGAATGTCACCAATGGCCAGGACGGTGGTTGGAATTGACGTGGGCGGAACCTTTACCGACATTGCCATTCTAGAGGACGGCCGGCTGCGGGTCCACAAGCTGCCCTCCACCCCCGACGACCCTTCCCGCAATGTGCAGCGGGGTGTGGCCGAGGCTGGAATAAAATCCCCACTTTCTGGAATGGGCGATGGAGAAATTTCCGCCGAGTTTGTCCACGGCTCCACCGTCGCCACTAATGCCCTGCTGGAGGGTAAGGGCGGGCGCACAGCCCTGATTACCACCCAGGGCTTTGAGGATGTGCTGGAGATTGGCCGCCAGAATCGCGCCGAGCTGTATAACCTGGACCTGGAGCGGCCTGCACCCCTGGCGCCTGCTGGGCTGCGCTTTGGCCTGGCTGAGCGGGTGGACTACACCGGGGCCATTTTGCATGACCTGGAGCGGCGGGACCTGGAGCAGATCATTGCCCGGCTGGAGGCGGCTCAGGTGGATGGCGTGGCGGTGTCCTTCTTATTTTCCTTCCTGAACCCCCTGCATGAGGAGATGGTGCTAAGGGCGATGGAGGGCATGGCCCGCCAACCCTTCATTTCCTTGTCCAGTCGTGTTCTGCCGGAATTCCGGGAGTACGAGCGCACCAGCACGGTGGTGGTCAACTCCTACGTTGGCCCGGTAATGGCGCGCTACCTGGGGCGGCTGGAACAGGCCCTGGGGCACGGGCTGCGGATTATGCAGTCTTCCGGCGGCAGCATCACCGCCCGGCTGGCGGCGGAACAGCCGGTGCGCACCATCCTCAGCGGCCCTGCGGGCGGTGTGGTGGGGGCGTTCTACACCGGCGTCCAGGCAGGTTACCCAGATTTGATTACCCTGGACATGGGCGGCACTTCCACCGATGTATCCCTCTGCCCAGGCCGCATCAAAGAGACCACCGCCGCCACCTTGGGCGGCTACCCCATCAGCGTGCCCATGATTGAAATACACACCGTGGGCGCGGGCGGCGGCTCCATCGCCCGGGTGGACTCCGGCGGCGCGCTGGTAGTGGGTCCCCAATCGGCAGGGGCGGACCCCGGCCCGGCCTGCTACGGCAAGGGCGACCAGCTTACTGTCACCGACGCCAACCTGGTGCTGGGCCGGCTGCGGCCTGACCAGTTCCTGGGCGGCAGATTAACTCTGGATCGGCGCCGTTCGGAAGAGCTCATGACTGCCCTGGCCGCGCGCATAGGCGTAACTGTGGAACAGACGGCCCTGGGAATTGTGCGGGTGGTCAACGCCAACATGGAGCGGGCGGTGCGCACCATCTCCCTGGAGCGGGGCTACGACCCGCGCCGGTTTACCCTGCTGCCCTTTGGCGGCGCAGGGCCAATGCACTGCTGTGAGCTGGCCCAGGAACTGGGCATTCCCCGAGTGCTGGTGCCTGCGTACCCAGGAATCCTCTCCGCCCTGGGGGTAGCCATCGCCGATGTGGTCAAAGACTACTCCCGCACGGTGATGCTGCGCGGCGACGACATTCAGCGCGCCCGCCTGGAGGAGGAGTACCACGGTATGGAAGGCCAGGCGCGGGAGGAACTGCGGCAGGAAGGGCTGCCTGTGGCGCAAATGCGGCCGAGGCGGTCCCTGGACGTGCGTTACCAGGGCCAGTCCTTTGAGTTGCCCATAGACTATCCAGGGGCCAGCCGCCGCATAGACCTCAAGCGCGCCATTGCCGCCAGCTTCTACAAGGCCCACTTGCAGCGCTTTGGCTACGCCGACCGCGCCCAGCCCGTGGAGGTGGTCAACCTGCGCCTGAAGCTGGAGCTGGCGGTGGACAAACCTGCGGCGACCCCTGAGCCGGAAGGCCCGGCAGACCCACGGGCGGCATTGCTGGACCATGCCGAAGTAGTCTTTGCCTCGGGCAGGCAGGCCACGCCCATGTACCTGCGGGAGAGGCTGCGTTGCGGCAACTGCATACCAGGCCCGGCCCTGGTTTTGCAGATGGACAGCACCACGGTGGTGGCTCCCGGCTGGACTGGCGTGGCAGATGCCTGGGGGAACCTGGTGCTGGAGCGTTCCTAACATAAGTTAGCAAAGTTTGTTAAACTCTGTTATAAGATGTTGCTCTTGAGTATGGGGGATAAGCATATGAACGTATCCTTGACGCCGCAATTGGAGGAATTCGTCAAGCAGAAACTCAAGACTGGGATGTACCTCTCGGCCAGTGAAGTAATCCGTGAGGCGCTACGACTGCTGGAAGAGCGAGACCGGCGACGGGAACTGGGCCTGGAAGTGTTGCGCAGGGAGATACAAACGGGAGTTGATCAACTGGAGCATGGACTGTTTGTTGAATACGATGAGCAAGACCTGCACAACTTCTTTGAGGACGTTCGGGGTGAGGGTAAGAAGAGCTTGGAGGGAGGTAAAACTGGCGACTGATGCCCAGGTTTCGCATATCCAGCCGCGCCAGAGCTGACCTCGTCAGTATTTGGGCTTTCGTAGCAGCCGACAGTACCGATGACGCCGACTGGTTAAATATGCGCTTCTACCAGGCGTTCGTCCGGCTGGCTGAATTCCCTAGTATGGGACGCGCCCGGCCGGAGTTGGGGCCAGAGTTACGCGGCATACCTGTCAGAAGCTACATCATCTTCTACCGCCTGACTGGATTCGGAGTTGAGATTGTTCGGGTCCTGAATGCAGCACGAGATATTGACCGTCTGTTTTGAGATGCTCATTGTCCGCAGGCCCGGCCCTGGTGCTGCAAATGGACAGCACGACGGTGGTGGCTCCCGGCTGGAGCGGCGTGGCGGACGCCTGGGGCAACCTGGTGCTGGAGCGGGTGTAAAATTTCTCTATCAATGCTAGTCGGAGGATGAGACGTTCGCAATGACGCATGATGAGTTCAGAGAAGAGTTAAATAGACTACAAACTGCTGTGAATTGGGGTACGCTTTATTACACTGTCTGGATAGAGACTTGGCCCACATACGAGGTTGTAGATATCCTTAATCGGTGGAGAGCGTTCTTCAGCCCTGTAAGATCCGCATTGCACGATATGACGCTGTTGAACTTGTCCAAAGTCTTTGATCGCGACAAGAGGGCAATCAGTTTCCGCCGTTTGATTGAAGCCGCCAAGCAAGATTCGAACCTGCTGCCTTTTGCTAAGGTCGGTCAACTTGCGGAAATTGAGAAGTCGGTTTCGGGCCGTGAGAGTTCATCTGCTTGGCAAAGCATCAAGCAGAAACGTGATCAGCAACTGGCGCACTTGGATGCTGGTCCTTTACAACCCGTTCCTTTGGTTAAGGGCGATTTCGACAGATTTATCGAAGGCATTCAGAGCGTGTTCGACCAACTGTGGGTCATGCACAGTAAATCCGTCTACAATTCTGGTCACCTTCACAGTCGTTCAGCCTGGATGACAGGTGAGGTATTGCGGGTGCTTCAAGAGGAAGCAGGAAAAGTCGCTCTTGAAGCAAATCATCAAATTCGAGCAATTCAGCAGGCGGAAGCCCAGAACCAGTCGCAGGGAAGAAACCAGTAATGCGAAAAGATATTCACCCTCTCTCCCCCCTCTCCGTCCTGGGTATCTTTGCCCACCCCGACGACGAGGGCTTTGGCTGCGGCGGCACCCTGGCCCTGTTGGCCTCCCGCGGCGCCCGCATCACCCTGGTGTGCGCCACCAACGGCGACGTGGGCCAGGTCAGCGAAGCCCGCCTCACCGGCTGCCGCACTCTGGGCCAGGTCCGGCAGGATGAACTGCGACAGGCCGCCGCCGTGCTGGGCGTCCAGGAGGTGCGCTTCCTCAACTACCGGGACTCGGGCATGGCAGGCAGCCTCCACAACCAGAACCTGGCCTCGCTGCACCAGGCCTCGCCCCCCTTGGCGGTGGGCAAGCTGGTCAGCATTCTGCGAGAGTTGCGTCCGGGCCTGGTCCTGACCCACGACTCCACGGGCGGCTATGGCCATCCCGACCATCTCGCAGTGTACCGCCACGTCACCCAGGCCGTGGCGCTGGCAGCCGACCCGGCGGCTTATCCGGAGCAACTGGCCCAGGGCCTGCAGCCCTGGCAGCCGCCCTGCTTCTATTATGTGGCATTTCCCCGCAGCGCCTTCCGCCGCATGTGGCGGCAGATGCAGGCCGCTGGCATCACGCCACCCTTTGCCAGCAAGGATGTGGATTCCCTGGGCTGCCCGGACGCGGCTGTGACCACCACCGTGGACGTACGCCAGTTTGTGGAGACCAAAGCGGCCTCGCTGAACTGCCACCGCACCCAGATAGACCCCAACGGGCCCTTTGCCCGCCTGCCCGCCGAACAGCTAAACGAGTTGATGAGTACTGAGTACTTCATTCAGGCGTGTCCGCAAGGTGAAGAGTCAAGTAAAGACTTGCTGGCAGGCTTAGAGCCTGTGTGAGAATTGCTAGGAAATTGTCCGCTCATCCTGAGCTTGTCGAAGGATGAGTAGCTTTTAGCCCGCTCATGGTTCGACAAGCCCCGACCTGGTCGGGATCCCGATACGTCGGGACTCACCACGAGCGGGAATTGTCACACACCCTCTTAGAGGGTGTCTAAAAAGGCTAGGCGCTCGTGGTTCGACAGGCTCACCACGAGCGGGAAAAACCGCTCACCCTGAGCTTGTCGAAGGGTGAGCGCTGGTAGTGCACAGCACTTTTTAAACACGCTCTTAGAGGAGAATGCGCATGCCCGTTGACCCCATCAGCCTGGAAGTCTTCAAGAATATGTTCGTGTCCGTGGCGGAAGAAATGGGCGTGGCCCTGCTGCGCACCGCCTACTCGCCCAACATCAAGGAGCGGCGAGACTTTTCCTGCGCTGTCTTTGACCCCCAGGGCCAGATGGTGGCGCAAGCAGCCCACCAGCCGGTTCACCTGGGGGCCATGCCTGCCTCGGTGCGGGCGGCTATGGACGCCTTTGGCTCCAGCGGCCTTCAGCCCGGCGACATGGTCATCCTCAATGATCCCTACCTGGGTGGCACCCATTTACCTGACATAACCTTACTGTCGCCGGTTTACGTGGAAATCCCCCCTAACCCCTCTTTACCAAATGAGGGGATGAGGGAATTTGAAGGACAGCCCAGGCGAAGCTCCCGGCAGTTGGTGGGTTTTGTGGCTAACCGTGGCCACCACGCCGATGTAGGTGGCATGACCCCGGGATCCCTGCCACTGTCCACAGAGCTTTACCAGGAAGGCCTGATTCTGCCGCCCCTCAAGCTGGCGCGCCGGGGCCGCATCAACCAGGAAGTTATTCAGTTAATCTGCCGCAACTCCCGTACCCCTGAGGAGCGCAGAGGGGACCTGGCGGCCCAGATTGCATCCATCCGGGTGGGGGAGCGCCGCTTGCAAGAGATGGTGCAGCGTTATGACCCTGGCCTGGTGCTGGAACATATGGGGGCCTTGCTGGACTATGCGGAGCGGGTGACGCGCCAGGCCATTCGGGAGATTCCGGATGGAGCGTACTACGCCCTGGACTATATGGACGACGACGGCCTTACCGACCAGCCGGTGCCCATAGCGGTGGCCATCACCGTCTCTGGCGACCAGATGACGGTGGACTTCACCGGCACTTCGCCCCAGCGGCCTGGCTGCATCAACGCCCCGGCGGCAGTCACCGCCTCGGCCTGCCTGTACATGGTCCGTTGTGTGGTGGGCGACGCCGCTCCCGCCAACCAAGGCTGCCTGCGGCCTGTGACTCTGATTACCCCACGCGGCACCCTGGTCAACCCAGAACCCCAGCGCGGTGTGGCTGGCGGCAATGTGGAGACTTCCCAGCGCATCACCGACGTGCTGTTCGCCGCCATGTCCCAGGCCTTGCCACACCTGATGCCCGCCGCCAGCCAGGGCACCATGAACAACCTGCTCATCGGCGGCCACGACCTGGCGCGCCACAAACCCTTTGTCTATTACGAGACCATTGCTGGCGGCATGGGCGCGCGCCCAACCAGGGACGGCATCTCCGGCATTCACACCCACATGACCAACACCATGAACACCCCCATTGAGGCCCTGGAGTTCGCCTTTCCCCTGCGGCTCCGGCGCTACGCCGTCCGCCGCGGCTCAGGTGGGGATGGCCTGCACCGGGGCGGCGATGGCCTGGTGCGCGACGTGGAGTTCCTCAGTCCGGCGCGGGTCACCATCCTTTCTGAGCGGCGCAAGCGTCCGCCCCCAGGCTACCACGGCGGGCATCACGGCCAATCTGGGGAGAATGTGCTGCTGCGGGGCGGCGTGGAAGAGGTGGCCCTGGCAGGCAAGGAGACCCTGGACGTGGTCCCTGGCGATGTGTTAAGCATCCGCACTCCCGGAGGCGGCGGCTGGGGCAAGCCGCAGAATGAGTAGGAGTTGGCAAGGCAACAGGCTGGGCCGATATTCGGCACGGCTGGCTGCAAATATTCAGGGTTTCTGTCCCACGCCATTGCTTGCATGCTCTGGCCCCAGCCGGCAGCGCGGAGAAAAACTGACGATGCTCCAGGACATGGTGCTGGACTTGCACAGATGGCGTATAATTGGCTTGCAATTTTGAGTCTGGGGCGTTGATGGCGTCACCCAGGCCAAAATCTGAGGAGGAGAATTATGCCTACTGCGCCTACCTTTTACGTGCGGTGCAACCACTTCCTGTCCCTGGCAGTTGACGAGAACGGCCAGCCCTGCCGGTTCATGGTCAAGGCTTCTACTGAGAACGAAGCGCTGACCCAGATGTCCCAGCATGTGCAGAAGGTGCACAAGCAAAACCCCAAGGACTTGATGAACAACATCAAGGCCTGCATCCACCAGACTGGCACCAAGACCTTTGGCACCCGCGGCGTCGGCAGCGGCCACCACTAACCCATGCTGTAAGGTTGCCTGCGGAATAGAAACTGCCGCAGGCAACTGTTCCTGTACTGCAAAAAGCCAATCCCCTAGCTTCTGGCAGGCCCTTGGGCCGGCTTGGCTAGGGGATTATGGCCTGGTCTATGGCGGTTGAAGCTTCTATTTTCCGTCGTCAAAACTGACGATGACAGCGGCGTTGGCGATGACGCAGGCGTCTTTGCCATCCGCGCTGGGAATCTCCAGCCCGCCGGGCACCACCTTTATATAGCCGGTGCCATGAGGCAGGGTTGCCAGCACCGCCTCCTTGTCCACCTTCTGCGGGCTGGGAACACCAATGGTCACGTCAACTCGCATGTCGTCTGCAGTCTTGCCTATTAGCTTCTGAAATCCCAGGCTGCTGTGGTGCAGGGCGTCAAACACCGCCCGCTTGGCTGCGCTGGTGTAGTCTTTGCCGTGGACGTCCACGCCCATGCCCATTTCCAGGATGCATCTTACCAAAGCCATTGCGAGGTAACCTCCTGATGATTTTTGCGCCAGGTGGGGGCTGTCAGCCAGCCCCATTAGACACCAGGCATTCCAGGCCGTCAAGGGAGAGGCCCAGCTTGTCAGGGCAATGGCATGTCAAGGCTAGCTTGCTTTGGCACTTGAACGCAATTGAGGTCTTTCAACGGCGAAATCCCCCCAGCCCCCCTTTGCAAAGGGGGGCCTGGGGGGATTTGCATTTCGGTACAGTACAACTTGCGATTACCCTGGCCAGCCTGGTCAGGCAGCGGGCCAGTTTAATCTTGCTGGTGTTCTCCTCGGTGTTTCTTGCCGGATGCCCTGGCGCTGCCCCCAATACCGGCGCTGGGGTTACCCTCATCGTCTCGGCAGCCTCGGACTTGACCTTCGCCTTTCAAGAGATATCCGGCCTGTTCCAGGAAGAGAATGAGGCCAAGGTGGTCTTTAATTTTGGTTCCACAGGCCTTTTGGCCCAGCAGATTGAGCAAGGGGCTCCGGCGGACCTGTTTGCGGCAGCCAGTATGTCAGCCATTGATGAATTGGAGCGGGCAGGCCTGATTACTCCTGGGAGCAAGACCCGGTTTGCCCGCGGCTATCTGGTAATGTGGAGCCGCGCCGGGACTTCTTTTCCAATGAAAGAATTGGCTGACCTGCTGAGTCCGGAAGTCAAACGCATCGCCATCGCCAATCCAGACCATGCTCCCTATGGTGTGGCGGCGCGGGAGGCCCTGCAATCTGCAGGCTTATGGGACATCCTCCAGCCCAAACTTGTGCAGGGGGAAAACGTCCGCCAGGCCCTGGCGTATGCCGAGGCAGGCAATGCCGACGTGGCACTGGTGGCTCTGTCCCTGGCCCAGCAATCCAACGGGGGCCGCTGGGTCCGGGTGCCGGAAGACCTGCACAATCCCATTGACCAGAGCCTGGCAGTCATCAGGGCATCGCCCCATCAACAAGAGGCGCGACAGTTTGCGGAATTCATTGCTAGCCCCCGCGGAAGGGCGGTGCTGGAGAAGTACGGCTTTGCCGTACCACTGCCGGAGGCGGCACGATGATCTGGCCTGCCCTCCTCCTGTCCTTGCAAGTCACTGCGGTCGCTACCGCCCTGCTCTTCGCGGCGGGACTGCCCCTGGCGCTTCTATTGGCCCGGCTGCGATTCCGGGGCCGGGTTTTGGTGGAAACGCTGGTGCTGCTGCCACTGGTGCTGCCGCCCAGCGTGGTGGGCTATTATCTGCTAATTGCCTTGGGACGGGACAGCCCTTTGGTGCAATGGTTTGGGATTAACTTGCTTTTTACCTGGCAAGGGGCGGCTTTGGCCGCAGCGGTGGTTGGGTTGCCGTTGATGGTCCAGGCGGCGCGGGCGGCCATTGCTGAGGTGTCTTCTACGGTGGAGAATGCGGCCCGCACCCTGGGCGCCTCCGAGTTGGAGGTCTTGGGGCGGGTAACCCTGCCCCTGGCGCGCCGGGGAATTCTGGCAGGACTGTTGCTGGGCGCGGCCCGGGCCATCAGTGAGTTTGGCGCCACCCTCATGGTGGCAGGCAGCATCCCTGGCCGCACCCAAACCATGCCCTTGGCAATTTATGATGCAGTGCAGAACCGGCAATACGACCTGGCTAATCAGATGGTGCTGATTATGACCGCTCTGGCGTTCTTGGCCCTGTGGCTGGTCCGCCAGGCCGAGTACTCCCAAGGGCTTTCGCCAGCAGCATGGTTCCGGTCCGCGTTGTTCCGACGGCGATATGAGTGAGCCTGCCCTGCGGGTGGATATTGAGCGCCGCATTGGCGCATTCCGGCTTCAGGTGAATTTGGAAGCCTGGCCTGGGGTGCTGCTGCTCTTTGGGCCGTCCGGCGCGGGCAAAACCCAGACTTTGCGGACTATTGCCGGACTGACGGCTCCGGACTCCGGGGAGATTTGGCTGAATGGGACTCTTCTGTTCCGGCGGGGCCGGCCGGGAAATCCCTTGAACGTCCCGGCCTGGCGGCGGCGCGTTGGGTATGTTTTTCAAGACTATGCCCTGTTTCCCCATTTGACCGTGGCAGATAACATTGCCTTTGGCCTTTCCAACCGCCGCAGCCCCCAGGCGGTGGAACGGGTCAAGGAGCTGGTCAAAATTTACCATTTAGAGGGGTTGGAGCGGCGGCGGCCCTGGGAATTGTCCGGCGGCCAGCAGCAGCGGGTGGCCCTAGCCCGCGCCCTGGCCCCCAATCCGCAGGCGTTGCTGCTGGACGAACCCTTTGCGTCCCTGGATGCGGAGCTGCGGCGGGAACTGCGCCGGGAGTTACGCGCTTTTCTGGCCTCAGCCAGCATCCCCGTGGTGTTGGTAACCCATGACCGGGAAGACGCCCTGGCCCTGGGCGACACGGTGCAGGTCATTGATCACGGGCAATGCCTGGCCCACGGCGATCCCCTGCGTGTCCTGGGCCAGCCTGGTCAGGAACCGGTGGCCCGGCTGGTGGGAGTGGAAAATCTCCTGTCTTTGCGAGTAATGGAACGCCATCCTCTGGATGGCACTATGATTTGCGCTGGCCAGGGCGTGCGGCTGGAGGTGCCCCTGTCCAATGGCCGTGGGGAGGACACCATAATGGTAGGCCTGCGGGCCTCGGACATAATACTGTCGCCGCAGCAGATGGGCCGTTCCTCAGCCCGCAATCAACTGGCGGGGGTGGTTATTCAGGTGGAATCACGCCCGCCGGGCTATGAAATTGCCCTGGACTGTGGAGGGACAATCCTGCGGAGTCGCATTACCGGGGCGGCCCTCGCCGAGATGGGCATCCAGAAAGGGCAGACTTTGTGGGCGGTCTTTAAGGCATCATCCTGTTTCCTGGTGGAAGGAGGGCCTGCCCCAGCCGGTTAAAAATGCGGCAGATATTGCCTGTTTTTTTAAGAAATCCAGGATCCGCTCTTGAGCGTATTGCCCGATTATTAGGAGTCTGGATACGGTCGCCCCTGGATTCAACTATATTCCATGATGGGGTGTTACAAATGGAGGATAAACAGCAGGAGCTGGTATCACAGGCATCCCGGGACATTCGGGCTGGCCTACTTACCTGGCGAGGGTTTTTGTGGAGGATGGCTGTACTTGCCGGGGGGGACGGCTTTGAGTCTCAGCGCCGCAGCAAATCTGGCCTGCGGAGTCGCCGCCACGCCCACCCTGGTCCCCACGGCTACCCCGACGCCCACACCCCCTCCGCCTACTTCTACACCGGAGCCTGGGACGACGGTAAGACCGGATGACCCCCGCCTACAGGCTGGGCCGGTGGAATTTCCCGGCGATGCCGGCGCGGTCAAAGGCTATTTGGCCAGGCCCCAGGGGAACGGCCCCTTCCCAGCCATGCTGGTGGTCCATGAAAACCAGGGGCTCCTGCCCCACTTTGCCGACGTGGCCCGGCGTTTGGCCCTGGAAGGATACGCTGCCCTGGCGGTGGACCTGGTCTCCCGCAAGGGTGGCACCCTGGACCCAGAGCAGGGCATCACCGCCCTGCGGGAGATTCCCTCAGACCAGCTTTTGGCCGATGCCAACGCCGCGGTGCGCTATCTGCAGGGCCAGAGCTATGTCCGGGCGGACCGGGTGGGCGTAACAGGCTTTTGTTTTGGCGGCGGAATCTCATGGCTGCTGGCCGTGCGGAATCCAGGAATACGTGCGGCGGTGCCCTTTTACGGCTCTGCACCCCCGATTGCTGAAGTCCCTGGCATGAAGGCGGCGGTCCTGGGCATCTACGCGGGCAATGACAACCGCATCAATGCGGGAGTCCCAGACCTGGAGGCGGCGCTGAAGCAGAACCAGAAGACCTATGAGCTGATGACTTATCCTGGGGTTGACCACGCCTTCTTTAATGACACCAAGACCCAGTACAACGCTGCGGCCGCCGGACAGGCCTGGACCAAGGCAATGGCGTGGCTGGACCAACACCTGAAAAAGTAGCTTGGGCCATTGTCGGCAGAACCCTTGAATGACGCAGGGGCAGGTTTCAAACCTGCCCCTGTCTGGTCCCAGTCTCCTAGTTCCTATCCCAAAAACTCACCGCTGAGCACGCGGAGACCGCTGCGATAATAGGAAACCAATCTAAACTCTCTGCGTTCTTTGCGCGCTCTGCGGTTATTAGGATAGGCTCTTAGTTTCTTGCTAGTTCATCCCCCGGTTAATCACAAATACGCGGTCCAGGCGAGCCAGGTCTTTCTCCACACTGGTCTGAGCGTCTGGGAACAATTGGTGCGCCAGGGCTTCCACCGCAGGCGCCTGCTCTGGGTCCAGTTCCAGCAGGATGACACCTGGCTCCTTGAGCTTGCCGCCGGCCGCTTGGGCCACCAGGCGGCGGATGTGGTCCAAGCCGTCGGGACCGCCGTCCAGGGCCTCGCGCGGCTCTCGCTGCACTTCCGGCTGCAACGTGGGAATCCGGTCTGTAGGGATGTAGGGCAGATTGGCGGCAATCAGGTCAACCGGCTCCGGCAGCGGCTCCAGCAAGTCGCCCTTCAGCAGCGTCACGCGGTCTGCCACGTTGTGCCCCCGAATGTTGTAGCTCGCCACGTCCAGGGCCTCGTCGGAAACGTCGGTGGCATAGATGCGGGCATTGGGCAGGTGGATTGCCAGGTTAATGGCGATGGCCCCGGTGCCGGTGCCCACGTCCGCAATGACCAGGGCAGGGTTTTCCATGCCCATTAACGCCATGAACAGGGCGTGCTCCACCAGGGTCTCCGTCTCAGGGCGGGGGATCAACACATTGGGGTTGACCAGGAGGTTGATGCCGTAGAATTCGCGGCGGCCCAGTATGTAAGCCAGCGGCTCCCGGGTCAGGCGGCGGGCCACCAGTTGGGCCAATTGCCGTTCCGCCGGAGCAGGCACTTCCATTTCCTGGCGGGCGAACAGGTCCTGGCGGGGCAGCCGGACTACCGTCATCACCAGGACCTCGGCTTCCAGCCGGGAGTCCGGGATGCCAGCTTCCTCCAGAGTGCGATGGGTCTGCTGGACTACCTGTCGGAGGGAGGTCAGGCCAGCACCCCTTCCAGGAGCTGGGCTTGCTCCCAGGCCACCAGGGCGTCAATTATCTCGTTCAGGTCCCCGTCCATAATTCGGGGAATTCCGTGGAAGCTCTCCCCAATGCGATGGTCGGTAATGCGGTCCTGGGGGAAGTTGTAGGTGCGGATTTTTTCCGAGCGCTCGGCGCTGCCCACCTGGGCGCGGCGGGTCTGGGAAATCTCAGCATCATGGCGCTCCTGTTCCGCCTGGTACAACCGGGCACGCAGGATGGCCATGGCCTTCTGCTTGTTCTTGTACTGGGAACGCTCGTCCTGGCAGACCACCACCAGTCCCGTGGGCTGGTGCACAATGCGCACCGCCGTCGCTACCTTGTTGACGTTCTGCCCCCCGTGGCCGCCGGCATGGAATATGTCAATGCGCAGCTCGTCGGGGTTGATTTTTACTTCCACTTCGTCGGCCTGGGGCAGAACGGCCACCGTGGCGGTGGAAGTGTGCACGCGGCCCTGGGCCTCGGTCTCTGGCACGCGCTGCACCCGGTGCACGCCGCGCTCGTACTTCAGGCGGCTAAAAGCGCCCTGGCCCTGGACTTCAAACACTATCTTGTTGAACCCGCCCTGGTCCGAGGGGCTGGAGTCCATGACCTCCACTTGCCAGCCGCGCAATTGGGCGTAGCGGGTGTACAAGCGGTAAAGGTCTCCAGCGAAAATACTGGCTTCCTGGCCCCCCGCGCCGGCGCGGATTTCTACTATAACGTCGCGGGCATCGTTGGGGTCTTTGGGCAGCAACGCCACCCTTAGGGACTGGGCCAATTCCTCCAACTGGCTCTCCACCGAGGCCAGTTCATCCCGGGCCATCTGGGCCAGTTCCGGGTCAGCGCCCTCGGTCACCAAGGCGCGCAGGTCTTCCCGCTCCTGGGTCAGCTTCTTGTGCTTCAGGGCAATGGCCACCAGGTCTTCCAGGGAGGCCCGCTCTTTGGCCAGGGCCTGGACCCGTTCAAAATTAGTCGCCACCTCTGGCTGGGCCAGGGTGTTCTCGATTTCCTGGTAGCGCTGGAGGATGCCCGCCAGCTTGTCAAAAATAGAAGTCATATCATCCTCAAGTTTAGCGTAACCGGCCCCTGGTCACAAGGGCTGTTTTACCCCCCAGTGGATGGCCATCGTGCCGCAGCCCAGGCGTCGGTAGCCCACTTCCCGCAGGCCCAGTTCCCGGAAAAGGCGGGCCAGGGCCTCCGCTTCCAAGAAGCGGTCCACCGACCGTGGCAGGTAGGTGTAGGCGGCCCGTTCGCCGGCCACCAGTTGGCCCATGAGCGGCACCAGATGGTGGAAGTAGAGCCGGAAGGACCGGGATATGATGCCGCCGGTCATGGGTGTCAACTCCAGAATGGCGACGCGCCCGCCGGGCCTGACCACCCGGACCATCTCCCGCAGCGCGCCAGCAATGCCATCGGGTTCCGGCATGTTGCGCAGGCTGAAACCGGCAGTGGCGCAGGCAAAGGTATTGTTGGGGAAGGGCAGCGCCAGGGCGTCGCCAGCGGCCCAATAGACCCGTCCATCCATGCCTTTTTGGCGGGCCTTGCGCCGGGCCAGGGCCAGCATTGGCGGCAGCAGGTCTGCCCCCACCACCGGCTGGATTCCGGGCCGCCGGGCCAGGCAGAGGGCCAGGTCTCCGGTGCCGGTGGCCACATCCAGGGCTGGGCCGGTCAGCCCTTGGGAGGCCAGGCGCGCGGTCAGCCGCTTCCAACGGTGGTGCTGTCCGCCGGTCATCAGGGAGTTCATCAGGTCATAGCGCGGCGAGATGCGGGCAAACATCTCCGCCACGTACTGCTGCTTATCTTGCGTCTCTATGCCAGGCATCAGGTCAGGCCAAGAGCATCCGCATCGGATGAAGAGTCCTGCTGAAGGGGTTCAAGACCAGCCCCAGGATTTCCAGAGTAACCACGCCCAGCAGGGCCTCATCCCCGGGTTCGCCCAAGATCACGGCAGTGTAATCCTCACCCTGCGGGAGAACCAGATAGTATCTGGAGATTTGGCGCCGGATCATAGTGCCGCCGGCCAGGGCGAAAGTATGCTCTCGGGTAGGCTCAAGCCCAAGCTGCTGCCATACCTCGGTGGGCAACAGAGAGTAGGTGGCGCCGCTGTCCACCAGGAATCGTGCCGGAGCTTCCCTTCCAGAAGGCCCGCGGGCGGTCCCTTCAATATAGGTTACTCCCATTACTCCTCCTTTTCCCGGTACTGCAAGTCCGGGGGAAGGGCTTGCTCGACGCCGAGAGCCACCAGCACCCGCTGCACGGTAAACCGCACCAGGTCATCCATGCTCCGGGGTTTCAGATAAAAGGCGGGCTGGGGCGGCATTACCACCGCGCCCATGCGGGCCAGGGTCAGCATGTTCTCCAGGTGAATACTGTGCAGGGGCGTCTCCCGGGGCACCAGCACCAGCTTGCGGTTCTCCTTGAGGCAAACGTCTGCCGCCCGCAACAGCAGGTTGCTGGACAGCCCGTGGGCCAGGGCAGCCAGGCTGTTCATGCTGCAGGGCACTATTGCCATGCCGCAGGTAGGGTAGGTGCCGCTGGCAATGGGCGCCCGCAAATCTCCAATGCCATAGGAAGTGAAGTGGGGGTGCTCCCGCCACTGAGCCAGCGTAGAACTGAAAGGAGTGTCCAGTTCTTCCTGCCACACCAGCCGGGCGGCCTGGGTGCACACCACCGCTGTGGGCACGTCCCGGCGCAGTAGTTCCTCCACCGTGCGGAGCGCCAGCACCGAGCCAGATGCGCCGGAAATTCCTACCACCACCGGATTCACGCTACACCACCAGGCTGAGAATGGTGAAGAAGAGCAACTGGGTAGAGATGTAGCTGTTCACTCTGAAGAAGGCAACTCCCACCCTCGAAAGATCATTGGGCTTGACCAATCGGTTCTCGTAGATTAGCAGACCCACGGCGATGGCCCAGCCAATGTAGTAGAAATAACCCAGATGCAGCCAAATCCCCAGGCCCAGCAGGGCGGCGGCGGCCAGGAAGTGCATGACCCAGACAATGCGCAGGGCGTTGGCGATACCGAACTGTTTGGGCACAGAGTAAACCTTGTACGTCTTGTCAAAGTCGTAGTCGGTGCAGGCGTAGATGATGTCGAAGCCGCCTGCCCAGCAGGCCACGGCAAAGGACAACAATACCGCCGGCCATTCCAGCCTGCCTGTGACGCCAATCCAGGCCCCTGCCGGGGCAATGGCCAGCGCCCATCCCAGTATGAAGTTGCAGGCCCAAGTGTAGTACTTGGCGAAGGAATAAAACACTACATAAGCCGCCGCTACCGGCGCTAGGGCTGCGGCCAAGCGGTTCAGTTGCCAGGCTGCAATCAGGAATATTGCCAGGGAGACAGCCATGATGACCAGCACTTCGTTAACCTGGAGCAGGCCCAGGGGCAAATGCCGGGTGTGGGTGCGGGGGTTGGCTGAGTCCTCCTTTCGGTGAATAAGCCGGTTGGCAAACATGCCCAGTGTGCGCACGCTGAACATGGCCAGAGTAATCCAGATAAAGGGCTTCCAGCCAGGCCAACCCTGGGCGGCTAGCACCATGCCCATGTAGGCAAAGGGCAGGGCAAACAGCGACTCCCAGATGCGGATGGAAGAGAAGTAAAGGGGGACTTTGCCGAGGATTATCCTGGCGGCAGGAAGGTTATTGATGGTTATCATGGCTTGCGCCCTGATTATAGCATCATGGCCTGCCCTCCATTCCTACCGTTTGAAGTGTCTTCCCACCGCCACCACAAAGAAGCCCAGGAGGAAGGTGTCCAGCATCATATTGGCATAACGTATGATAGGGAGCCACCAGGCGATGGTGGTCAGTTCGCCGCCAAAGAGGCCAGTGGCAGACAGGGCGGCAGCCAGGGCCTGCACAAAGATTTTGCCATACGCGGGCACTTCCGCCCAGGTCAAACTGAATAGGTTCATCTGGGCTATGCCGTCAGCAGTTTCAAACCCTCCCTGGACGTACAGCACAGATGTGATGAGGCCAAAGAACATGTAAAAAAGCGGTGGCCGCAGATAGCTTTCGCCGTACATTGCCAGGACGCGGTACACGGACAACATTCCCCGGTACAGCCAGGAATACGAAGGGTCCCGCCGCCGCATTTCCATCTGGCCCACGTAAAAATGGCCTGCCTCTGCCTCCTGGCGGTGGTTTTCCAGGTTAAGGCGGAACTGCCGGTACAGGTCGGCAACTAATCGGCGCTCCCGCACAGCCTGGTCCATCTGCTGGGAAGTCTCCAGTTCCATTTCATCGTAAAGCACCACCCGTAGTTGAGACAGGTGCTTTAGTCTTCGGAATGGCAGCGGCCAGAGCAGCGACTCCGGACGGTGGCCCCAGGTGCAACCCACAAAACGCACCTCGCTGACGTCGGTCCGCAGAAACGATACCCGGGACAGGTCCACGTCTTCAAACCGGACCGCCTGGGCATCCTCTAGAACCATGTCCTGAAACAACATGGCAGCGTCATCGTTGTGTGGTGCAAAAGCGATGTGCCGGAAGTCCAAGGCCTTTTCCACCCGCACTCTGGAAAAGTCCACGTCTTGCTCAAACCGGGCGCCCTGGAAGTCGGCATTGCCCGAAAACTGGGCGCTGGCGAAGTTGGCATCCTGGTGGAATCCGGCGCCGCCGAAGGCTGAGTCCTCCGCAAACTCCACTCCCCAGAACAGCGCTTGCCCGCCGAACCTGGCGTAGGCAAAGTCAGTGTGCCCCCCGAACCGCACGTTTCTGAAGTCCACGTCCGCGCCAAACCTGGCATACCGAAAGTCAGCTTCCGCCAGAAACCGGGCCCCGGCAAAGTTGACTGCCTTGTTGAATATCCGCCGCAACGGCTGGCACCCTGGAGGGAAAATTACGCCGCAAAGGTCAATTTGCGGGGTCTGGGCAGCGGCCTCGTCGGCGTCAATTTTAGCTTGAATCGCCCGGTCAAAATCTGCTACATCCTTGTCTTCGTCCGGATTGTGCAATATGCACAGGGAGGGATGCCCGCTGGAAAGAGGCAGCGTGCATTCCATTCCAGCGTCGGCGGGACGCCAGCAGCAAGCGCCCTTCGTGGCCTGGGCGCTGCTTGCCGCGGATGCCGGCAGAGCAAAAATTTCCGCCGCCAATTGCACCATGACTACTTGCTGGCCCGGAGGTCAATCCCGTATTCCTGCCAGCGGCGGTCCACCAGGGACTTGACCTCTTCGCTCATCACAATGTCCGGAGGCCACTGGCGGGTGTAACCCTCCGCCGCACTCTTTTGGGTGGCATCTATGCCAACTTTACTGCCAAATTTTGGCGTGGTGGAGGCGTGGTCCAGGTCATCCACCGGCCCGGAAGCCAGCACCACGTCGCGGCCGGGGTCCAGGTTGCTGGCCACCCGCCAGGCCACTTCCGAAGGATTTTGCACGTTGACAAAGTGGTCTACCACAATTATGGTCTTGGCCAGGCTCATCAGGCCCAGACCCCAAAGCCCGTACATAACCTTGCGGGCCTGTCCGGGGTACTCCTTCTTGATGGATACCAGCACCAGGTTGTGGAACACGCCTTCGGCAGGCATGTTGATGTCCACTACTTCCGGCAGCACCAGCTTGATCATGGGCAGGAACAGCCGCTCAGTGACCTTGCCCATGAAATAGTCCTCGCTGGGAGGGCGACCCACTATGGTGGTGGGATAAATGGGGTTGTGCCGCCGGGTGATGCAGGTAAGGTGGAATACCGGGTACGGCTCCGGCATAGAGTAATATCCGGTGTGGTCGCCAAAGGGACCTTCCAGCCGCTCCTCGCCCGGCGTCATATAGCCTTCCAGCACTATCTCTGCCTGGGCGGGCACCAGCAGGTCCACGGTTTTGGCCGGCGCCAGTTCTACCCCCTCTTTCCGAATAAACCCCGCCAGCAGCATCTCATCCACGTCGGGCGGCAGGGGAGCTGAACCAGTCCAGATGCTGGCTGGGTCGCCGCCCAGGGCTATCGCCACCTCCATCCGGGTGATGCCCAACTCCTGGGCCAATCGGTTGTGGCGTGCGCCCACTTTGTGGGTCTGCCAGTGCAGCCCGGTGGTGCGCTGGTCAAAGACCTGGAGCCGGTACATGCCGTAATTCTGCACCCCGGTCTGAGGGTCCCGGGTAATCACCAGGGGCAGGGTGATGAAGGGGCCGCCGTCCAGGGGCCAGCACTTGAGGATGGGGAATTTGCTCAAGTCCGCCGCATCGCCTTGCAGCACTACTTCTTGGCAGGGGGCGTGGCGCACCGTTTTGGGGCGCATCCCCGCCAATTGCGCCAGTTGTCCCAGGGTCTTAAGCTTGTTCAGCAAACCTGCAGGCGGGCCGTGGATAAGTTGCAGTAACCCCAGAAACCGCGCTGCCAGGTCGTCCAGCTTCTCTACGCCCAGCGCCCAGGCGGTGCGGCGCTCCGCGGCAAAAAGCCCAATCACCACCGGCATCGTGTGCCCGGTGACGTTCTCGAACAGGAGGGCCGGGCCGCCTGTTTTGACCATGCGGTCGGCGATCTCAGCAATCTCCAGTTCGCAGCTCACTGGGGCAGTAATGCGGTGCAGGTCGCCCTGCCGGTCCAGAAAAGCAATAAACTCGCTAAGGTCTTGGAAGCTCATGGAAAGGCCGTAGGCGTCCGGCGGGGAGGGATCTGGGACTCAGGCCATTGTAGCGGTGACACCTGGTGGCATTCAACGCTGCCGCCGGGCATTCACCGGGGAAAATAATGGCAGGTGTTAATGCTCCATTCCGGGATGTCTTCCCAAAACGGAGTATAGCCCGTGATGGTGGCTGGTTGCTGAATGAACTTCGGGGCCAGCAACTTGCTGGCCCCGAAGCACTCTATTCAGACTCTTGATTAGACGGGGGACGGCCCGCCACGCATGCGGCTGAAACAGTCGCTGCAGTAGACCGGGCGATCGCCACGGGGCCGGAAGGGCACCATTGCCTCCGCGCCACACTGGGCGCAGGTGATGGAGTGCATCTCCCGGGAACCTCCCTGCATCCCGCCCATGCGGGTCTCAGACCGCCGCATGGACCGGCAGGACTGGCAGCGCTTTGGCTCGTTCTGGAACCCGCGGGAGGAGAAGAACTCCTGCTCCCCAGCAGTGAATACGAACTCGCCGCCGCAATCTGCACAAACTAGAGTCTTGTCTGCGAATGCCACCGATCGACCTCCTATTGGTACGATGATCTTCGGCTCAGGTAGGTCAACCAGTGCCAGGGTACTGGACCCACTGGAAGGTGCATTAGGATGGTCGCCTGGGATAACCTAACTTTTGCCTAAACTAAATATTATACCGTGTCAAAATAATTTGCAACGGGTTATGAAAATCTAGTGTCGGGCCCGTTAAGCGGCTGGTCTTACGATTTGGAATGATTTACTGTCAAATTTATTGGTAATACGTCAGAAAGTGACGAAAAGGACAAGGGGCATCCTTTTTGGATGCCCCTGCAACTGCGCCGCACGGACTAGGAGGATTTAATGGCCGCGCATGGGGCGCTCCCGCTCCACCTTGGGAGGGGCAGCCGCTTCCCGTGCCTGGTTGGTCAGGGTCTCGGCCACCGCAATAATCTTGGGCATAACGGCGTTAATGTCCCGCTGGTCAATCTTGGCGGCGATGTCATTGGCGCCGCAGCGCATCAACATCATCGGCAGACGGTTCCTGATCTTGTCATAGGCCCAGGGGAGCGGCCTGCCTTCGGCGGTGAAATCCAGCTCCAGCCGGATATTCTGCTTGATGGTTGCGTTGCGGTAATGGTAGTGAGGGTTCAGGTCAAAGCAGTCCAGCCGCAGCAACTCCTTGTCGTTGCCGGGGATGTCGTTGCCATAGACGTGGATACATACGCCCTGGTCACGGCCCCCCACATTGGTGCGGTATTCCAGGCCAAAGGTGACCATCCCTGCCGGGATAAGAGTTTCCGGCCCTGCGGTCTCTCCCCCCATCTGGGCATGCATCGCTTGCGTAGCCATGGTGCTCCACCTCCTCAAATTCTTGGTTGCTGTTGGCAACCTGGCATGTCGCCTGGGCAAAGTATACTACTTGCGGAGTGATGTTGGGCAAATATCCGCCCAAAATGTCATTTTTGGGGATGTCGCCGGAAAAACCGGGGGAAAGCATTGTGTTCCCACAAAGGACATAAAGCATATAATAGTAGCTGGCAGGCTATCTAGGGCCGTGGGCGCAGAAGGGTTCCCATTTAACATATCATCTTTGTTTTGCAGCCTGGCGGAGGTGAATACTGTGGAGTTGTTCGATATTATGAGCCGCCTGGGGTACGAGCAACTGGTTTTGTGCAGTGACCCCACAGTTGGCTTGAAAGGCATCATTGCAATTCATGACACGACCCTTGGCCCTGCCTGCGGCGGGCTGCGGGTGTGGCCTTACGCCAGTGAAGAGGAGGCGCTGCAAGACGTGCTGCGTCTTTCCCGGGCCATGACCTACAAATCGGCGGCGGCGGACCTGCCTTTGGGCGGCGGCAAGGCTGTAATTATTGCCGACCCTCATGTACAAAAGACGGAAGCCTTGCTACGCGCCTACGGGCGTTTTGTTGACACGCTGGGCGGCCGGTATTTGACTACCACCGACGTGGGCAGCACCGGCCGAGACATGGAATACATACGTCAGGAGACGCGGCATGTGGTGGGGCTGCCCACCACCTTGGGCGGCAGCGGCGACACCTCCATTATGACCGGCTTGGGGGTGTACATGGGCATGAAGGCCTGCGCCAAGGCGGTGTGGGGCAGCGACTCCCTGACCGGCAAGCGGGTGGCTATGCAGGGGTTTGGCAAAGTGGGGCTGCAGACCGCCCACCACTTGCTTAAGGAGGACGCCCAACTGGTGGTGACCGACACTTATGACGGCGCGCTGGCCAAGGCCAGGGAACTGGGCATCAAGGTGGTGGAGCCGGACGCCATCTTTGATGGACCCTGCGATATATTTTCCCCTTGTGCCCTGGGCGGAGTGATTAACGTAGAGACCATTGGCAGGCTGCACTGCCGGATTGTGGCTGGGGGGGCCAATAACCAGCTTTTGAGTGAAGCAGACGGCGCTGAACTGCACCGTCGGGGCATTCTTTACGCGCCTGACTACCTAATCAACTCGGGCGGCGTAATCAATGTTTCCACGGAAATTGGCGCTCCCTACAACCCGGACCGGGCGCGGGAAAAAACTGAGCGAATCTACGAAATCATGGGCAGGGTCATCAGCATCGCCAAGCGCGAGGAAATCCCCACTTACCTGGCCGCCGATCGGCTGGCGGAAGAACGCCTGAAATCGGTGCGGTCCATCAAACCAATGCACCGTCCCTGCCATTAGCCTGGAGCGTCGCACAACTTCCATAAAACCTGAGGCCGGGGTCGCTCAACTTGATTGGAGCAACTCCGGCCTCTTTAAAAATCGTGTCAGGCGCCTGGCTTTGGGTGAGTGGCCTTAGCTGGCCTTGGTGTTGGCCTCAAACTTGATGGTGGTGCGGTGGCTGCTGTCGCAGAAAGGCTTGTTCTTGGATGCTCCACAGCGGCACAAGGTTACAAACTCTCCTGCGGGCAGCTTGAAGGACTTGCCGTCGCCATCCACCAGGTTGAAAGGCCCGTAAACACGCAGCGGGCCATTGGGACGAACTTCAATCTTGTCGGCCATGATTATCCCCTCCTGCATTTCTGATGCTCATGCGCCACCCCGCTTGTGACGGGGCGGACAATGCCAGTAGTCTGCCACTGCTGTTAGAGGGTGTCAAGCATAGGTCATAAGCCGCCCTCTCATCCGCCATCGTTAGCGCCCCGGCTTTGTGCGCCAATGCTAGAATAGGTGGGTGCCATCATCCTGTTAGCGGGATTGCTTCGCTTCGCTCGCAATTACCAACTATCACCTTTTTAAACATCCGGAGAGATATAAGGGCCTGCCAGCTATGACCGCTGTTCTTGGCATCATAGGGTATCCCATCGGCCACTCAATATCCCCGGCCTTTCAGCAGGCCGCCCTGGACCACTGCGGTATTGACGCCACCTATACCGCCTGGGCTGTGCCGCCGGAGCAAGTGGGCCAGTTCGTCCAGGACCTGCGCCGCCCGGAGGCCCTGGGCATCAACGTCACAGTGCCGCACAAGGAAGCGGTTATTCCCTTCCTGGACCAGGTGGACGACGGGGCCACCGAGGCAGGCGCAGTCAACACCATCGTGCGCCGGGGCGACATGCTTACCGGCCACAATACCGACGGCTACGGCTTTCTGCGGGCGCTGCAAGAAGCAGGAGGCCTGGATCCCCGGGGGAAGCGCGCCCTGGTTCTGGGGGCGGGCGGCTCGGCGCGGGGGGTCGTCCTGGCCCTGGCGCGGGCCGGTCTGGCGCGTTTGACTATTGCCAACCGTACTGTTCAGCGGGCGGAAGCCCTGGCCGCCTTGGGACAGAAGCGGGGCGTAACCAGCGGGGCCATTGGCCTGGAAGCAGGCGGGCTGACCAGGGCGGCGGCCCAGGCGGACCTGATTGTCAACTGCACCACCGTGGGCATGGACCACGGCCCAGCCCAGGGAGAATCGCCCTTATCCTGGCAGCAGATTCCTGGGTCGGCCCTGGTCTATGACCTGGTGTATAATCCCCCGGACACGCCACTGCTCCAGCAGGCCCGCCAGGCCGGGGCGCGGACTCTGGGCGGTTTGCACATGTTGGTGTACCAGGGAGCGGCATCCTTTGAAATGTGGACCGGGCAGGCAGCGCCGGTGGCAGTGATGCTGGCGGCAGCCACCCAAGCCATGGCGGCCCGGAGGGGGAATAAATGATCCGGTGGTTTACGGCGGGCGAGTCCCACGGTCAGGGTTTAATGGTAATTATGGAAGGCTTGCCCGCGGGCTTACCCATTACCGAAGAATACATCGGGGCGCAGTTAGCCCGGCGGCAGCGGGGTTATGGCCGCGGCGGGCGAATGCTGATAGAGCAGGACTGGGCGCACATCATGTCGGGAGTGCGCCACGGCATGACGCTGGGCAGCCCCATTGGCATGACCCTGGAGAACAAGGACTGGGTCAACTGGCAAGAGGCCATGTCGGTAGCCGCGGTGGAGAACTACTCCCAAGAAGGCCGCAACAAGCGGGTGACCCGCATCCGTCCCGGCCACGCCGACCTGCCGGGGGCCATGAAGCACGGTTTTGAAGACGTGCGCAACGTGCTGGAGCGGGCCAGCGCTCGGGAGACGGCGGCGCGGGGTGCCGGCGGGGCCATTGCCATGCGGCTGTTGGAGGAGTTCGGCATCCAATTGCACAGCCACGTCATTTCCATTGGCGGCGTGTGGGCCTCTCCCAAGGAACCCATTGACTGGGAAGCGGTGGAGGACTCCCCGGTGCGCTGCGCCGACCCCGAAGCGGCTTCCCGCATGATTGCCGAGATTGACGCCGCCAGGGAGGCGGGCGACACGGTGGGCGGCACGGTGGAGGTAATTGCTGAGAACGTGCCCATTGGCCTTGGCTCCCACACCCAGTGGGACCGCAAGCTGGATGGGCGTCTGGCCCAAGCGCTGATGTCCATCAACGCCGTCAAGGCGGTGTCCATCGGCCCAGGTTGGGACGTGGTGAACCTGCGCGGCTCCCAGGTCCACGATGTCATTGATCCGGTCACTGACCCGGACCGTCCCTGGCAGCGCAAGACCAACCGGGCCGGCGGCACCGAAGGCGGCATGACCGACGGCATGCCCCTGGTGGCGCGCTTTGGCATCAAACCCATTGCCACTTTGCGTAACCCGCTGCCCTCCGTGGACCTGGACACCGGGGAAGCGGTGCAGGCCCACTTTGAACGCTCCGACGTATGCCAGGCCCCGCCTGCGGGCGTGATTGGCGAGGCCATGGTGGCCCTGGTGCTGGCGGAGGCCTTTATGGAGAAGTTTGGCGGCGACTCCATACCGGAGACCCGCCGCAACTACCAGGGGTACATGAAGACCGTGGGCCCGCGGAAGCTGTTTCAGTAAGAATATCTGCTGGAAAGATCCTTGCCGTACTGCTGGAGGGCTGTTTCATTCTTGGGCCTGGGAGGAATACATTGTTGATTGAGTAGTCCCGATGGTGTCTGGACTACTCGACCTGCGTCTCCTGGAAAATGAAACGACCCTGGCGTACTGCCGCCGCAGCTACGTGTTGCGTCAATAGAAACTGTTACCGAAGGGACTTGGTTGCCTCAGATGAAACTGTTACCGAACGTCCCTTGCTGGGCTGAGTGTCAGCCATGTCCCACAGCCTCTGGAGTTCTTGGTCTATCTG
>Ga0194131_10003440_pt1 | contig 24989 bp, 23 predicted proteins | sample TA2KigO120mmetaG_FD_148631 | JGI IMG/M metagenome (GOLD analysis project Ga0194131, IMG submission 148631) | Freshwater microbial communities from Lake Tanganyika, Tanzania - TA2015053 Kigoma Offshore 120m | ecosystem: Environmental > Aquatic > Freshwater > Lake | place: Tanzania: Lake... | reverse complement strand
ATCGGCACCGGGCGGAGGAAGTCGAACGTCAGGCGCGCGAGCAGCGCGCCGTCGCCGGCGAGCGCTTCGAGCGCGCGGGCACAGAGCGCCGCGGGCGGGCCGCCGTGCTGATGCTGCGGGCCTCGGTGGTACGCGCGGGGCGCAAGGTGCAGCGCCTCCGCGCGGCGCTCCTCGATGCCGCCGGCGAGGAGCTGGTGCACGTGACGGCGGTGGCCCTGCGCACGGCGCCCGTGCTCGAGCGCGCGCTCCCTGTCCCGGAAGCGACGCCGCCCGGGCCGGACGCGGCCGCGCCGTTCGACCTCCCGTTCTTCACCGACGCGACGGGCTATCACCGCGTCGTGGAGATGCGCATGGCCCGCGGCACGTGGGGCGACCCGGCGGTCACCGCCTGGATGCGCTCGACGGTGCCGCTCGTGGCCGGCGAGCCGACCTCGCCGCTGCAGCGCCTGCTCGTCGCGGTGGATTCCGCGAGCGGCGTGGCCGTCACCGTCGATCCGGCGCGCTACACCTGGGTGAACGCGGACCTCACGGTCGCGCTGCATCGGGGCTTCGACGGCGAGTGGCTCGGCCTGGAGGCGGCGACCAGCGTCGAGGTTGACGGCGTCGCGCTCACCCGGGCGCGGCTCTGGGACGCCCGGGGACCGGTCGGCGTCTCTCTCCAAAGCCTGGTGATCGACACCCGTCGCGATATGCTGAAGCCGAGCATGGAGCGCCGCCCCTGACCCAGCGGATTCCCGCGGACGTGCAGCCGCTTCTCGACGCCCTCGTCCGTGGCGTGCGGGAGGCGCTGCCCGGCAACCTCGTCGGGATCTATCTCCGCGGCTCGCTCGCCACGGGCACCTTCGCGGACGCGAGCGACGTCGACGCGCTCGTCGCGACCGAGCGCCGCGTGAGCGACACGGAGTTCGCGGCGCTCGCCGCGCTGCACCGGCGCCTCGCCGAGGCCCCGGGCGACTACGCCTCCCGCATCGAGATCACGTACATCGACCGCGCGGCGCTGCGGCGCTTCACCCCGGGGCTCGCGCACCCGACCCTCTACTTCGCCGAGCCGTTCGCGCGGAGCGAGCACGACACGAACTGGGTGCTGGAGCGCTGGACGGTGCGCGAGCACGGCGTGGCGCTGTTCGGGCCCGACCCGAAGACGCTGATCGACCCCGTCACGCCGGACGATCTCCGCGAGGCCGTCCACGCGCGGCTCCGCGACTGGGCGACGTGGGCGACGGATCCCGGCCGGAAGCTGTGGCCGATCGTCTACACGGCGGAGACGATGTGCCGCTCGCTCTACACGCTCGCGCACGGCACGCTGCCGAACAGGGTCGACGCCGTGCAGTGGGCGATCGACACGCTGCCCGAGCCGTGGCGCACGGTGGTGGTCGACACGCAGGCGCTGCGCCACGCCGAGAGCGAGGACCGCGCGCTCGCCCCCGACGTCGTCCGCTTCGTGCAGTGGGTCGCGGCGCGCGACGCCGCGCGCTAGTCCTGCTCCATCGGCAGCGACGGATCGCGCCCCCACTCCGAGAGCGACGCGTCGTAGACCGCCACGTCGTCCTTGCCGAGGAGCGCGAGCACGAACGCGTCGCTCGAGGCGGCGATCCCCGCGCCGCAGTACGTGATGACCTTGCCGGAGTGCAGCGCGCCCGCCGACGCGAACTTGTCGCGCAGCACCTCCGACGGCAGGTAGGCATGCGTGGCCGGGTCCACGAGGTCGCGCGCGGCCACGTTGGTGCTGCCCGCGATGCGCCCGGGGCGTCCGTAGCTCACGCCGCCGGTGCCCGCGTGCTGCTCCGGCGTGAGGGCGTTGAGGAGACAGGTCGCACGATCGCCGACGCCGTTGAGGACCGCCTCGCGGTCGGCGATCAGCTCGGGCCGCGGCTTGGCGACGAACTTCCGCGCCGGACGCTTGCCGTCGTCCTTCGCGATCGGGCGTTGCTCGAGCGTCCACTTCTTCCAGCCGCCGTTCAGGACGGCCGCGTTGTCGTAGCCGAACGCGCGCAGCATCCACCAGATGCGCGCGGCCCACATGTTCACGTTGCGGTCGTAGAGCACGACCTGCACGCTGTCGCCGACGCCCGCGCGGCCGAGCGCCTCTGCGAACTGCGCGGCCGGCGGCATCGTGAAGCGCAGCGTCGAGCTCTTGTCGGACAGCTCGTCCTGGAGACACACGAACCCCGCGCCCGGGATGTGGCCTTCCGCCCACTTGGCGCGGCCGGACTCCACGCGGAACCCGCTCGCCTGCGAGGCGTCGGGGTGCAGGTACACCGTGCACTCGAGCACGCGCACGTTCGGATCGTCGAGGTGCTTCGCGAGCCAGTCCGTCTCCACCAGGTACTGCGGCCGTGCGAAGGGCATCAAAACACCGCGATGGGGTGCGCCGGGGCGCCGGTCGCGCCCTTGAGGCGCAGCGGCGTGGCCGTGAAGAGGAACTCGTAGCGGCCTTCTTCCTGACAGGCGACCGCGAGGCGCTCGGGATTCGTGTTGTCGACGAGGGCCAGGCCGAGGAACGGGATCGCGAGGTGCACGCCCATGCCGAAGCCCGCGTAGCCGATGGGGCGCTCGTCCATCATGTCCCACGAGATCGCCGCGATGTCCTTCTCGCGGAACCACTCGAGACACGCGAGGTGCAGGCCGGGGTGCGGCGACTCGCGCGGGATCCACTCGGGATGCTCGCGGCGGAAACGCTCGTCGCCGCTGCGCACGACCACCACGTCGCCCGGCTCGATGCGCACGCCCTGCCGCTTCGCGACCTCGTCGAGCTCCTTCGGCGTCACCGGATTGCCGACGGTGACGTAGCCCTCCTTGCGGCCGGCGGCCACGTCGAGCAGCACGCCGCGCGACGTGATGCCGTCGAAGAGCGGGTCGATCGGGCACCACGTGGCGCCCGCCGCGCTCAGGCTGTCCTTGAACGAGCGGCCGTTGTAGATCTCGCGGTCCCAGCCGACGTGGCAGAGCGCGTCGACGTGCGTGATCCAGAAGCCGTGATAGACCATGTCGAAGCGGTCGAGCACCACGTCCGCACGCTCGCGCTCCGAGGGAAACGTCGCGTGGTACATGAAGACGGGCATCGGGACCACGTCACGCGCGAGCGAGACCGTGCGGCCGGTCTTCACGAGCCCGAGCGCCGACCGGCGCTTCGCGGCGGTGATCAGGTTCACGGTGCCCTTCTGGTCGTCGTTGCCCCAGCGGCCCCAGTTGTTGAGCTCCTTGAAGTACTGCTCGACCCGGTCCTGCGTCGGCGGCTTCCAGTCGGCCATGCGCTTGACTCCTCCGGTAATCGGCGCTCCGGGATGTGAGCGATACTATGACGCGATGACGCCGACCGCCACCGCAAGCGTCCCGATGCCGCCCGCGCCGATCACCGGGCCGTCTGCGTGGCGGGGCGCGGACCTCGCGCGCAGCGACGCCTGGATCCACCACCTCACGGCGGCCGAGCGCGCGGAGCTGGACACGGCGCTCGCGATGACGAACGGCCGCGACCTCCTCGCGATCGGGCGCGCGGAGTTTCCCCTGCCGACGTTCGCGCGCACGCTCGAGGCGATCCGCCACGAGCTGCTGCGCGGACGCGGCTTCGTGCTGCTGCGCGGGCTGGAGGCGGCGCGCTACAGCGTCCGCGAGCTCGCCACGATCTACTGGAGCATCGGCATGCACCTCGGCAAGGCGCGCTCGCAGAACGCGGCGGGGCACGTGCTCGGGCACGTGCGCGACGTGGGGCGCGACGAGCACGACCCGAACGCGCGCATCTACCAGACCAACCGGCGGCAGAACTATCACACCGACTCGGTGGACATCGTCGCCCTGCTCTGCGTGAACAAGGCGAAGCGCGGCGGGCGCTCGAGCCTCGTGAGCTCGGTGACGGTTTACAACGAGATCCGTGCGCGACGCCCGGATCTCGCCGCCGTGCTGTTCGAGCCGTTCCACACCGATCGCCGCGGCGAGGTGCCCGCCGGCATGAAGCCGTGGTTCGCGATCCCGGTCTTCACCTGGTACGAGGGCGCGCTCACCACGATGTACGTGCGGCGCTACATCGAATCGGCGCGGCGCTTTCCCGACGTGCCGCCGCTCACGGACGCGCAGCGCGAGGCGATGGACCTCTTCGACGCGATCGTCGAGGAGCCGGACATCCACCTCTTCATGGACTTCGAGCCGGGCGACATCCAGCTCGTCCACAACCACCAGGTCCTGCACGACCGCACCGAGTTCGAGGACTGGCCGGAGCCCGAGCGCAAGCGCCACCTGCTGCGCCTCTGGCTCTGCCCGCCCGACGGCCGCCCGCTTCCGCCCGCCTTCGCCGCGCGCTACGGCAGCGTGACCGTCGGCGACCGCGGCGGCATCGTCGTCCCGGACGCGCGCCTGACCGTCCCGCTTTCTTGATCGGCCTCTCGCGCCGGCTGCCGTTCTTCTACGGCTGGGTCGTCGTGGCGGTGGCGTTCGTCACCATGGGCGTCGGCGTCAACGCGCGCACCGCGTTCTCGCTGCTGTTCCCGCCGATCCTCGACGAGTTCGGGTGGGAGCGCGGGCTCACCGCCGGCGCCTTCGCGGTGGGCTTCGTGATCTCGGCGTTCGGCGCGCCGCTCCTCGGCGCGCTCATGGACACGAAGGGGCCGCGCTGGATGCTCGGCATCGGCGTGGTGCTCGTCGGCACCGGGATGGCGACGGCCCCGTTCATCACGACGCCGTGGCACCTCTATCTCACGCTCGGCTTCCTCGTCTCCGGCGGCAGCGTCGCGCTCGCGTACTCGGGCCACGCGCTCTTCCTTCCCAACTGGTTCGTGCGCCGGCGCGGTCTGGCGACGGGCATCGCGTTCTCCGGCGTCGGCATCGCGTCGATCGTGATGTTCCCGTGGCTGCAGGGCCTCATCGTGACTCGCGGCTGGCGGTACGCGTGCGTCGCGGTGGCGCTGCTCGTGTTCGCGCTCTTTCCGCTGATCCTGCTCCAGCACCGCCGGCCGCAGGACATCGGGCTCGTCCCCGACGGCGACGCGGCGGCGCACGCCGCGGACGCCGCGCGCAAGCATCCGGCAAACGTGGTCGACCCGGCGTGGGTGTCGGTCGACTGGACGCTGCCGCTCGCGATGCGCACCGCGCGCTTCTGGTGGCTCGCGATCGGCTTCTTCGCCGGGCTGTGGGCCTGGTACGCCGTGCAGGTGCACCAGACCCGCTACCTCATCGACATCGGGTTCGATCCCAAGACCGCCGCGCTCGCGCTCGGACTGGTGCCGCTGATGGGCATTCCGGGCCAGATCGTGCTCGGCCACCTCTCCGACCGGTTCGGTCGCGAGATCGGCTGGACCATTGGCGCCGGCGGCTTCGCGCTCTGCTACGCGCTGCTCCTGGTGATGCGCGAGCATCCGACGGCGTTCTGGCTCTACACGATGGTGATCGCGCAGGGGCTGCTCGGCTACGGCGTCGCCTCCGTGTTCGCGGCGATCCCCGCGGAGATCTTCGCGGGCAAGCGGTACGCGACGATCTTCGGCGCGCTCAACACGGCGGCGGTCGGCGGCGGCGGCGTCGCGCCGTGGGTGGTCGGCGCGCTGTACGACCGCACCGGGAGCTACACGGCCGGCTGGTGGCTCTCTATCGGCTTCTGCGTGCTGTCGATCGTCTGCATCTGGATCGCGGCGCCGCGCAAGGTGCGCGCGGTCGCCGGCCGCATCCGCTAGCCGACTCTGGGCAGTAGGTTGCAGTCGTCGGCCGGAGCCTCATTGCGATGGTGTCGGCTAAATGGTTGAATTTACTATGATAGTCTCGCTGGCACCCGGGATGCGAGGCTCTCGGGCGAAGGGTGAATTCACCCTAGGATCCTAGGGATCTGGGATTGCGTTCCTTGCTTGGGGAGTGCACTAATATGCAGACCGTGGGCGCTACAGTTCTCGACATCGGCCACCACTTCCTCGCCCACCTCGGCAAGCTACCCCCGATCGTTGCGGCTGCCTTTGTCCAGTACGATTCGCAGCGCAATGAAATCACGGTCTCCACGTTGCTTGATCAGGAAGACGAGCACGCGGAGAACGAACTTGCGAGCATTGAGCTGAGTCTCGAGCGAACGTTCGAGGATTACCCGATGGACTTCGAAACTATACATTTGCGCGGGCGTAGCCCGGATCTCTTCATTCCTCCGGACGCTGCGGTGTTGTTTCGCCGCCCCGCGCCTCGGCGCGCGGATGCTAAGTAGCGCGGACCATCTAAGCCAGGCAGAACGCTTCGAAGCTTTCCTCGCAACGATCCCGCGCAACACTCCCTATCCTGAGTGGACCATCGTCATCTGGTTTTACATCTCTCTCCACTACGTAGAAGCGTTCCTCATGACCGTCGCGCCCCGAGAGAGGAATCACGAGACACGTCGCCTTGAGATTGGACGCCATCAACAGACAAGGGCGGTCGCGGTTCCTTATCAACGGCTCTACAAAGCCTCACGGGAAGCGCGTTACAACGGAACTCCTTTCATTCCGCGCGATCTGGAGATCTACGAGCCGCTGTATCTGTCAATCAAGGCGGGAATGAAGGGAGCGCTGAGAACGTAGGAGAGATAAACCGGCGCCGTCCTGAGATGTCCTCGAGCGCGCCTCACGCGATAAGCATTCGAACTTTCGAGGCCCGCATTGCTAGCCGCGCTCGACCGTCACCACGTGCGCCTGGATCTTCGCGTCGACGGCGCCCCCGCCGACGCGCGCGCCGATCGCGCGCGCGGCGGCAGCCGTCGCCTCCTCGAGCCGCGCCGCATTACGCGCCTCGATCTCCCCACGCAGCGGCGTGCCCTGGCAGTACGCGAGTGCGGCATCCTGCGGCGACGCCGCGCGACTCCGCGCGGTGACCGTGTCGATGCGCGGCGAGGCCGCGAATCCTCCGGCCGCCAGATCACGAGTGACGGTGTCTCGGTCGTGGTAGCCGTGCGGCGTGCGCGCCATGAACCGCGGCGGGTCCTGCGGAAAGACGGTCGCCAGCGCCGCCGTCACGGTCTCGGCGAGCTCGTTGTCCTCGATCCGGTCCCAGACGTTGAAGAGGAGCACGCCGCCGGGCTTCAGCACGCGGCGCGCCTCGGCGAACGCCGTCGGCTTGTCGGGGAAGAACATGACGCCGAACTGGCAGACGACCGCGTCGAACGCGCCGTCCTCGAACGGGAGCTGCATCGCGTCCGCCTGGCGCCACTCGACCGGGCGCGCGGTGCCGGTCTTCGCCGCCTGGTCGAGCATCGCCTGGTTGAGGTCCGTCGCGATGATCGAGCTGCCCGCGGGGAGCGCGGCCGCCAGCGCGCGCGTCACGACGCCCGTCCCCGCCGCGATCTCGAGCACGCGCGCGGCGCGCGCGCCGCGACTCGGCGCGCGAGGTCCGCCGCGTACGGCTCGAAGATCAGCGGGACCAGATAGGTGTCGTAGATCGCGGGGATCGAGCCGGTGAAGCTCTTGTCGCTGTCGGCCATGCTCCCACTATAGCCGCGGGGTCGAAGCGCCGGGCGCGTGCGGTAGGATTCGGCTCACCATGATCGACACCGTCACGCAGTGGATCGACGAGGCGCAGCGCATCGTGGTGCTCACCGGCGCCGGCATCTCCACCGATTCCGGCATCCCCGACTTTCGCGGCCCGCAGGGGGTGTGGACGAAGAACCCCGAGGCCGAGAAGATGTCGAACATCCGCTACTACGTCGCCGAGCCCGAGGTCCGCAAGAAGGCCTGGCGCTACCGGATGGAGAACAAGATGTGGCTTCGGGAGCCGAACCCCGGTCACTACTCCTGCCTGCGCCTGGAGCAGCGCGAGAAGCTCCTGATGGTGATCACGCAGAACGTCGACGGCCTGCATCTCAAGGCGGGGACGTCGCCCGGGCGGCTCGTGGAGATCCACGGCACCATGCGGGATGTCGTCTGCCTCGACTGCGGCGAGCGCGCGCCGATCGAGCGGGCGCTCGCGCGCGTGGAAGCCGGCGAGGACGATCCACCGTGCCGGAGCTGCGGCGGCATCCTCAAGACGGCGACGATCTCGTTCGGGCAGGGTCTCGTGCAGCGGGACATGGAGCGCGCGCAGCAGGCCGCGCGGCGGTGCGACCTGATGCTCGCCGTCGGCTCGACGCTGTCGGTCTATCCGATCGCCGGCGTGGTGCCGCTCGCGAAGGAGCAGGGCGCGCGGGTGGTGATCGTCAACGCCGAGCCGACCGCGATGGACGGGCTGGCGGACGCGGTGCTGCGCGGCTCGATCAGCGAGATCCTCCCGGTCATCGTGCGGTCATGAGGTTCGGGCTCGGCCTCGCGGTCCAGCACGCGCCGGACGACGACCAGGCCGCGCGCTTCCGCGAGCATCTCGAGCAGGTGCGCGTCGCGCGCGACGTCGGCTTCAGCGCCGTGTGGGCGAGCCAGCACTTCCTGTCGCAGCCGTTCACGTACTTCCAGCCGATCCCCACGCTCGCGCGCCTCGCGGCGGACGCGGGCGAGATGACGCTCGGCACCGGCATCCTGCTGCTGCCGCTCTTCCAGCCGCTCGACGTGGCCGAGCAGATGGCGACCCTCGACGTGATCACCGGCGGGCGCACGATCCTCGGCGTCGGCCTCGGCTATCGCGACGAGGAGAACGCGGCGTTCGGCGTCGACCCGCGCACGCGCGTGGGCCGCCTCGTGGAAGGCGTCGAGATCATCGAGCGCCTGTGGATGGGCGAGCCGGTCAGCTACGAGGGCCGGCACTACCAGCTCCGCGACGTGCGCCTCTCGCTGCGGCCGCCGCAGCGGCCGCGCCCGCGCATCTGGGTGGCCGCCAACACCGACGCGGGCGTGAAGCGCGCGGCGAAGCTCGGCGACGCGTGGCTCATGAATCCCCACACCACGCTCCCGAGCCTCGCGCGCCAGCTCGCGCTGTTCCACGAGGCGCGGGCGGCGCTCGGCCGCCCGCGCGCCGTCGACATCCCGCTCATCAAGGAGTGCGTGGTCGCCGACACGACCGCGACGGCGCTCGCGGACGCGCGGCCATATCTGGAGGCGAAGTACCGCGCGTATCAGCAGTGGCAGCAGGACAAGGCGCTGCCCGAGGGCGAGACGTTCGATCTCTCGTTCGAAGACCTCGCGCGCGACCGCTTCATCGTGGGCGACCCCGCGCGCGCGGTGGACGAGATCCAGCGCTACCAGGCGACGCTCGGCGTGACCGAGCTGAGCTTCCGCGTGCAGTGGCCCGGCATGCCGCAGGCGATGGTGCTGCGCACCATCAAGCTGCTCGGCGAGAAGGTCCTGCCGAAGCTGCGCTGATGGCATCGCCGCTCTCCGCCCGCGCGGTGCGTTTCCCGGACGGCTATGGCGCGTCCGGCGACGCGCGGCTGCCGTGGAGCTGGGTGGAGGAGCGGCTGCGCCCGGCGAAGAACTACTGGCTCACGACCGTGGGCCCCGACGCGCGCCCGCACGCGCGGCCCATCGACGGCGTGTGGGTCGACGGCGCGCTGTGCTTCGGCGGGGCGCCGCAGGCGCGCTGGGTCCGCAACCTCGCGACCAACCGCGCGGCCTCGATCAACCTCTCGAGCGAAGAGGAGGCGATCATCCTCGAAGGCGCCGCCGCGCTGGTGACCGACGCGTCCCATCCGCTCGCGGCGGCCTCGACGGCGGCGTCACGCGAGAAGTATCCGCAATACTTCGCGGGCGGCGCGACGCCGTTCCGGCCGTTCTGGATGCTCCGGCCGCGGACGGCGTACGCGTGGACGCTGACGGATTTCCCGCGCGGCGCGACGCGCTGGGACTTCGCCCCGTAACCCGCCCTCAGGGCATGAGGCGCGTCGACGTCCACGCGCCGCCCTTGAAGCCGCCGTCGATCGGAGTGAGCGTGCGCGACCAGCGCGCGCGATCGTGCGCCCGGCCCGTCATGCTGACCCAGAGCTCGACGCGCTCCGCCCACACGCGATAGCCGCCCCAGCGCGCGGGCCGCGGGAGGGCACCGCTGGTGCCCGGCGCGACGTTCGCGATCGCCTGCAGCAGCTCGGCGCGCGAGCCCAGCGGGCGGCTCTGCTGACTTGCCCACGCCGCGCGCTGCGCCTCCGGGTCGCGCGAGCGCCAGTAGCGATCCGAGTCCGCGTCCGGCGCACGCGTCACCGGGCCTTCGATGCGGATCTGGCGCTCGAGCTCGCGCCAGTGGAACACGCACGCCGCCCACGGATGCGCGGCGAGGGCGGCGCCCTTGTCGCTCTCGCGGTCGGTGTAGAACACGAGCCAGCCGTCGGCCAGGTCGAGCCCGCGGCAGATCACCATGCGCGCGGTGGGACGGCCGGATGGATCCACGGTGGCGAGCGCCATCGACGTCGCGTTGCGGTGCACGCGCTGCGCCTCGTCGAGCCACGCTTTGGCGAGCGGCAGCGGATCCTCGGGTAACACGTGGGGGAGTTGGGGGTCCTGTGTCATGCGGCCCCCATGGTCAACGTCAGCATGGGCGTAGAATACGCCGCCATGAGCTCAGGACTCGAAGACCGCTTCCAGAACCTGCACGAGATCGTCAAGGCCGCGAAGGGGTGCCTGCCGCAGGGACCGTGGGACTACCTGATCGGCGGCACCGAGACCGAGACCACGGTGCGCCGCAACCGGCACGCGATCGACGCGATCGCGCTCAGGCCGCGCGTGCTGCGCGACGTGGCGAACGTCGACGTCTCCACCACGTTCCTCGGCAAGCGCCTGCGCCTGCCCGTGCTCACCGCGCCGATCGGCGGCCTGGAGAGCTTCGAGCCCGGCGGCGGGGCCACGGTGGCGCGCGCCACCGGCGAGTTCGGCGTCATCCAGATGCTCAGCTCGGTCTGCATGCCCGGCCTCGAGGAGACCGCAAAGGCCGCGGACAACGTCCGCATCTTCCAGCTCTACGTGCGCGGCGACTACGCGTGGGTGGACGACCACGTGAAGCGCGCGATCGACCACGGCTACGCCGCGTTCACCATCACCGTGGACACCGCGCACTACAGCCGGCGCGAGCGCGACATCGCCACGCGCTTCGTGAAGCCGTGGCGCCAGCGCGCCACCGGCTTCAACTACCAGTCCGGCATGACGTGGGATCTGATCAAGCACTTCAAGGACCACCACCAGATTCCGCTCGGGCTGAAGGGCATCGCGACCGCCGAGGACGCCGAGCTCTGCGTGCAGCACGGCGTCGACATGGTGTACGTGTCGAACCACGGCGGGCGGCAGCTCGACCAGGGGCGCGGCTCCATCGACGTGCTGCCCGAGGTGCTCCAGGCGGTGAACGGACGCGCGAAGGTGATCGTGGACGGCGGCTTCACGCGCGGCACGGACATCGTGAAGGCGATCGCGCTCGGCGCGGACCTCGTCGGCCTCGGACGTCTCCCCTGCTACGGTCTCGCCGCCGCCGGCGCGCCCGGTGTCGTGCGCGTGCTGGAGCTGCTCGAGGACGAGGTGCGCATCGCGCTCGGCCTGCTCGGCGTGTCCTCGCTCTCGAAGCTCGACCGCTCGTACCTGCACATGAACGCGCCGGTGGTCACGGCGCCCCACGTGCACAGCGCGCTTCCGCTGATCGGCGAAGGCTACTGAGGGTGGGCTGCGGGCGCCGGAGCACCCGGCGCCCGCGCCAGCACAGCAGGCTTACTTCTTCTCGGTGGTCGCCGACGCCTTGGTGTCGGCCTTCGCGGCGTCCTTCTCGGCCTTCTTCTCGGCCTTGGCGGCTTCTTTCGCGGCCTTCTTCTCGGCCTTGGCGGCCTTCTTCTCGGCCTTCTTCTCGGCCTTGTCCATCTTCTTCTCGGCCTTGTCCGCGGCCTTGTCGGCAGGCGCCGCAGGGGTGGCCGGCGTCGCGGGCGTGGTGGTGGCGCCCTGCGCGAACACCGGCGCGCTCGTCACGAACACGAAAGCGCCCGCGGCCAGGAGTGCAAGAGCTCGGCTCATGTGGTGACCCTCCAGTAAGTGAGTGCTGCTGCTATCAACGATACCAACGGGGTCCAGCCGAGGTTCCGGCAGTCGCGAGCTTCCAGATGGAATTGTGTTCCTGACACCTGATCGCGGACAGCGTCAGCGGACGGACGTCGTCAGCGCGTCGCGGGCTCGAGCACGGCGCGCCGCACGAGCGCCGCGTCGCGATATTGGCGATCGGCGAAGAGCGTGAAGACCGGGCTCAGCTCGAACAGGCGGGCGAACTCCGCGTGGAGCACGAAGCGCTGCTCGACGAGCCGGACGGCGGTCTGGACGTCCGCGAGCGTGGTCACCGTGCGTCCCTCCCGGTGCGCGAGGAGCTTGGCGGCCCAGCGCGCGAACGCGTAGAGCACCAGCATCGTGTGATAGCCGCGGAACACGCCGTGCATCGGCGTGAGCGTCTTGCGCGCGACGACGTGACGCCAGTACCGCCGCAGCAGCGCGCCGACGTCGGGATCGTCGAGCGCGAACCGCACCGCGTCCACCGCGGCGATCTCGATCTCGCCGCCGTCAGCGACGAGATCGGGCAGCCGGCCGCGCCCGCGCCGCAGACGCAGGTAGTTGCGGTAGAGTGCCCAGACGAGCCCGGCGCGCGAGGACGGACGGCGCGAGGCTTCGAGCCACGTGTACAACGGCGCCAGGTGCGCGAGCGTTCCGCGCGCGGGCGGCCGCACGCCGACGGCCACGTCGACGAGCGGGCGATACCCCTGCCGCGCGAGCTCCGCGAGCCCGCTGGCGAGCGTCTGGCCGCCCGCCGCGCCCGCGGTGCGGCGCTGCTCGAGGCGCGCGAGGCTCACGGCGAGCGCGACGAGGAGGCTGCCGCTCAGGAGCGCGTGCGGCACCGCGATGCGCTCGTCGCCGAGCAGCGCGAGGAGCCCCGCCTCGATCGCGCGGTAGTCGGCCCATCCGATGTCGACGCCGGAATAGAGGACGACCGGATCGGGAACGCGGCGCACCCGTGCACTGCCCGCGAGCACGTCGCGCACGGCCGGCGCCTGCGCGTCCAACGGCGCGCCCCGGTGGTGGAGCACGGCGCTGCACGCGAACGACAGGCCGGCCGCGACGCCGTCCGGGGTCTCCACGAACTGGTACGGGAACTCGCGGCAGACCTGCGGCTTGTCTGCGTAGCCGCGATGCCGGTGGATGCCGCAGCGGCTGTCGTCCGTGAGGAACACGCACGCGCCGGCGGCGCCGCGCGCGAACGTCATCGCCTCGCCGCTCGCGAGCGGCAGCGGCAGGCGCTGGAACTTCTCGCCGCCGCCGAGCGCGGGATCGAGCGCCGCCCAGTCGACGTCGTTCAATCGCGCGTGCGCGGCGTCGTCCACGCCGATCAGCCAGGCGCCGCGGCAGCAGTCGCCGCAGCTCTGGCACGTGAACACGACGCCGTCGGCGAGCGTGAGCGGGCGCGGCATGACGGGCAGTCTACGCCTTGACGTTTTCGGTCGCGGGCCGTAGCTTCGCGCCATGATCACGTCCCCGCTCCGCGCCGTCGTCCTCGTGCTGCTCGCGCTGCTCACGCTCCTCGCCCCCGCCGCTCCGGCCGCCGCCGCGGAGGGCGAGCTGCGCTGGGCCCTCCACGTCACGCTCGCCGCGAAGTGGCTGGACCCGGCGGAGACGGAGGCGTTCAACACGCCCTACATGGTGATGTTCATGCTTCACGACGCCGTCATGAAGCCCTCGCCCACCGCGCAGAGCTCGCCCAGTCTCGCGGAGTCGTTCACGGCGTCGAAGGACTTCACGACCTTCACGTTCAATCTGCGGAAGAACGCGAAGTTCCACAACGGCGAGCCCGTGACCGCGGAGGACGTGAAGTTCTCGTTCGAGCGCTACAAGGGCGCCTCCGCCAAGCTCCTGAAGGACAAGGTCAAGGAGATCCAGACCCCGAGCGCCACGCAGGTGCGCTTCGTGCTCAAGGAGCCGTGGCCGGACTTCCTGACCTTCTACGGCACGACGGCGTCCGGCGCGGGCTGGATCGTCCCGAAGAAGTACGTCCAGCAGGTCGGGGACGACGGGTTCAAGAAGGCGCCGATCGGGGCCGGCCCGTACAAGGTCGTGAGCTTCAGGCCCGGCATCGAGATCGTCTTCGAGGCCTTCGACGGCTACTGGCGCAAGCCGCCGAGCGTGAAGCGGCTGGTGATGCGCTCGATCACCGACGAGTCGACCCGCGCCGCCGCGCTCAAGGCGGGCGAGGTGGACATCGCGTACCTGCTCACCGGCCCCACGGCCGCGGAGATCAAGCGGACGGCGGGCTTCAAGCTGGTGGCGCCGCTCCTCTCGGGCGCCTTCTGGATCGAGCTCCCGGATCAGCGGGACCCGAAGTCCCCGTGGCACGACAAGCGCGTGCGGCAGGCCGCGAACCACGCCATCGACCGCGCCGCGATCAACGAGGCGGAGACGCTCGGCTTCTCGCGCCTCACCGGCAACTTCGTGCCGCGCATCTTCCAGTACGCGCTGCCGGTGGAGCCGCCCGCGTTCGATCCCGGCCGTGCGCGCAAGCTCCTCGCCGAGGCCGGGTACCCGAACGGCTTCGACGCCGGGGACTTCAACCCGTTCCCGCCGTACTTCTCGATGGGCGAGGCCATCATCGGCCAGCTCTCCGCCGTGGGGATCCGGAGCAAGATGCGCACGATGGAGCGGGCGGCGTACTTCACCGCCTGGCAGGAAAAGCGCCTCAAGGGCATGATCCTCGTGATCACGGCGCCGTTCGGCAACGCGGCGACGCGGCTCGAGCCGTACTACACGAAGAACGGGATCTACGCCTACAGCTCGCGGCCGGAGATCGACGATCTCTTCGTGCGCCAGTCGAAGGAGCTCGATCCGAAGAAGCGCGAGGAGCTCGTGCACGGCATCCAGAAGATCATCCGTGACGACGCGATGAACATCCCGCTCTACGACCTCGCGTTCATCTGGGGCGTCGGCCCGCGAGTCGCCGAGGCGGGGGCCGGCCTCATCCCGGGCTACGCGTACTCCGCGCCGGCGGAGGACCTGAAGCTCAAGTAGCCGTCGTGGCCCGCTACTCGCTCGGGATCGACATCGGCGGGACCTTCACCGACCTCGTGATCTACGACCACGAGAGCGGCGTGCAGGTGAACCGCAAGCTGCTCACGACGCACGACGATCCGGCGCGCGCCGTCGCGGCCGGCGTCGCGGGCCTCGTGAGCGGCGCCGCCATCGACGCGGGCGCCATCAGCCGCGTGGTGCACGCCACCACGCTGTTCACCAACGCGCTCATCGAGCGCAGCGGCGCGGTCACCGGCCTCATCACCACCGCCGGCTTCGCCGATACGCTCGAGATCGGCCGCGAGCGGAAGTTCGACCTCTACGACCTGAACATCGAGAAGCCGGCGCCGCTGGTCCCCCGCAACCTCCGCCTCGAAGTGCGCGAGCGCGTCGGGCCGGACGGCCGCGTGCGCGTGAAGCTGGTGACCGCGGACGTCGAGCGCGCGGCGAAGCGCCTCGCGGACGCGGGCGTGACGTCGGTGGCGATCGTCTTCCTGCACGCGTACGCGAACCCGCGCCACGAGGCGCAGGCCGCGACGCTGGTGGCGCGGCGCTTCCCGACGCTCGCCGTGACGACCTCGCACGAGGTGGCCGCGGAGATCCGCGAGTTCGAGCGCGCCTCGACCGCGGCGGCGAACGCGTACATCAAGCCGCTCGCGCGGCGCTATCTCGACCTGATGGCCGAGCGCCTGCGCGGGCTCCGCATCCCCGCCCCGCTCCTGCTCATGCTGTCGAGCGGCGGGCTCACGCACGTGGCGGAGGCCGAGCGCGCGCCCGTGCAGATGCTGGAGTCCGGCCCCGCCGCCGGCGCCATCGCCGCCGCGTTCTTCGGCGCGGAGGACAGCGGCGGCGCGCTGCTCGCCTTCGACATGGGCGGCACGACGGCGAAGCTGAGCCTCGTGGAGGGCGGCGAGCCGCTCACCGCGTACAGCTTCGAGGCGGCACGGCAGCGGCGCTTCACCGAGGGCAGCGGGCTGCCGATCCGCATCTCGACGATCGAGCTGATCGAGATCGGCGCGGGCGGCGGCTCCATCGCGCACGTGGACGAGATCGGCCTGCTGAAGGTCGGGCCGCGCAGCGCCGGCTCGCACCCCGGCCCCGCCGCGTACGGCCTCGGCGGCGCGGAGCCGACCGTCACCGACGCCGACTTCCTCCTCGGCTATCTCAACGCGGACTACTTCGCGGGCGGCGAGGTGAAGGTCGACCTCGCGGCGGCGCGCGCGGCGGTCGATCGGCTGGCCGCGCAGGTGAAGCTCTCGCCCACCGAGGTGGCCTGGGGCATCCACGAGGTGGTCAACGAGAACATGGCGGGCGCGGCGCGCGTGCACGTGGCCGAGCGCGGCCGCGACCCGCGCGACTACGCGCTCTTGTGCACGGGCGGCGCGGGGCCGGTGCACGCGTACTCGGTGGCGCGCAAGCTCGGGCTGACGCGGATCATCTGCCCGCGCGCCGCCGGCGTCGCCTCGGCGCTCGGCTTGCTGGTCGCCCCCGCGCGCGTGGATCGCGTGGCCACCGTCGGCCTGCGCCTCGACCGCGATCCGATCGCGAAGCTGGAGAGCGCGTTCGCGAAGCTCGAAGCGGAGGCGCGCGCCGTCATGGCCGACTCGGGGATCGCCCTCGCCACCGCGAGCGTGCGGCGGCTCGCCGACGGCCGCTTCGTCGGCCAGGGCTTCGACCTCGTCGTCACGCTGCCCGACGGCCCCTACGCCGACGACGACGCGACGCGCGGCCGCCTCACGGACGCCTTCGAGCACGCGTATCGCCAGAAGTTCGCGCTCACGCCGCCGAACGTGCCCGTGGAGTTCATCAACGTCCGCGTGATCGTGCGCGCGCCGATCGCCGGGGCGGAGATGCGGCTGCCCCTCGCCGGCGGCAGCGTGGGCGACGCCATCAAGGGCGTGCGGCAGGCGTACTACCCCGAAGCCGGCGGCTGGGTGGAGACGACGGTCTACGACCGCGAGCGGCTGAAGCCCGGGTTTGAATTCGCGGGCCCGGCGGTGATCGAGGAAGAAGGCTCGACGCTGGTCGTCGGCCCGGCCGGCCGGGTGCACGTCTCGCGCGTCGGCAACCTCGTCGTCACGCTGGACCGCACGGGGTGACGCGGCGGACTCACCGCCACTTCGAGCGCCTGCTGGACTCGATCGAGCCGCGCCCGTGCGCGGACTGCCTGGCCCTTCCGTCCCGGTTCTACGCCGAGCCCGCCGGGGTCCTGCCCGCGACCTGGATTCCGCTGTCGCTCCATCCCCTCATCTCGGGCGCGCCGCAGGCGTGGGCGCCGTACATCGACACCGGGCTGCGCGGGTTCTTCTTCTGTCCCGACTGCAGCGAAGCGTGGCGCATGTCGTTCGACCAGTACGAGGGGCGCCGCGACATCGATCGCCTGCCCGCCTCGTTCCTCGACCAGGCGCAGCCGAGCGGCAGGCTCGAAGACGCGTGGCCACTGCTCGCGCACACCGGCTCGGGACGCCGGCTCGTCACCGCGTTCTTCGCGAAGGCGTCGTACGACCGCGCGGCCGCGCTGCGCGGGCTGCTTGCCGCCGTCGACATGCGCGATCTCACGGCGCACCACGTCGTCACGCTGCTCGCCGACATCATCGCGATGCTGCGCAACGCGCCGCCGGACTCCGCGGTGCCCGAGGCCGATCTCGGTCCTCTCGTCCGCCTGCCGAACCGTGACGACGTGCGCGCGGACGTCGCCGCGGAAGCGCGTCGGGCGATGATCGTCACCGCGCTGACGCCCGCCGTGGAGGCGATGTTCGAGGGCGGCGACCGCGTCCGCACCGACGCGACGCAGCGTGAGGCGCTGCTTCGCATCGCGCGCGGGAGCGTGGCGTGACCGGGCCGGGCACGACCCGGCTCCCGGAGACGAGCGGGTCGTGCGAAGGCTGCGCGGCGGCCGTCCACGCCATCGCCCGCGCGCCGCGCGACGAGGCGCCGATGGTCGCGCCGTGGAAGCCGCTCGCCGAGCATCCGCACCTGCGGCCGCTGCCTCCGGTCTACCCGCGGCAGGGCACGGCGTTCTGCCAGCGGTGCAGCGGGCTGTGGCTCATCACGTGGGATCAGTACACGCCGATGTGGCTCTGCACGGCGATCGATGCCTATGCCGCGGTCTTCGAGCCGGAAGCGTCGCTCGCGGCGCTGCCGTCGGTGCTGAAGGGCGACGGCCTGGGCCGCGGGCTCGTCCGCGGCTTTCTGCAGCTCCCGCGCATCGATCCGCACGCCGCGGTACGCACGATCGTCGAGTCGCTCGGCGCGCGCGGTCTCGACGACAGCGAGGTCCGCGAGCTGCTGGCGGACCTGCGCGCCACCTTCGACCACCCGTCGCTGAGCGGCGGACCGCGGCCGGCGATCCGCCTCGACGACGCCGGCCCGCTCGTGGCGCTCCTCGACCGGGTGTATCCCGGCGACGGGGCCGCGAACATTGAACTCCGCAATGACGTGGCGGACCTCGTGCGTGCGATGTTCCGGTCGGCGTTCGACCCGCACGCCTCGGATTTCGTCGGGATGCCCGGCGAGGCGCGGGAGACGCTTCTGCGGCGCACCGATCCCGAGCGCCGGTGGGAGCGCGCGCAGGCGGCGATGCGACAGCGCGGCGGCGACGAGCTCGGCCGCCTGAACGAGGCGGTGAAGGAGCTGCACACGCTCGTCTTCACCGCCGGGCGGAGGCCCACCGCGGACGACGTCCGGCTGCTGCTCGACACGTACGCGCGGGTGCGCGACGTGACGGCCGCGGACGACGGCACGGGGCAGCGCATCGCGCGGCTCGCCGACGACTGCCACACGCTCCTCAGCGCGCTGTTCCAGTCGCGGCTCGTGCCGGATGCCGTCCGGCGCGAGGTGCGCGCGCTCGTCGCGCCCGAGACGGGCGCGCCGGCGCACCCGCCGGCCGCGCCCGCATCGACGGCGCTCGTGCGCATCGCCGAGCTTGGCCCGCCCTCTACCGCGCCGGCGACCCCCGCCGTCCCGCGTGTCAGCCCCGCCGCGGCGGTGCCCGCGAAGCCGCCGCCGCGACCCTGGCGCCCGGCGGAAACCCTCGCGCTCGCCGTCATCCCCCTGGTATCGGTCGCGCTCGTGGTCGTCGCGGGCATCGGGCTGGGCGAGTCGCTGATCCCGTGGGGGCACGTCGCCTCGACGATGCTCCTCGCCGGCGCGATCGCCGCCGTGCTCGGCGTCGCGCTCCACGTGTGTCCGCTGCGACGGCCCGAGCTCGCGGTGGCCGTCGCCGCCCTCGTCGCGCTCGGCGTGCTCGGCTGGGGCCACTGGGTCGCGTACGATTGGGAGGCGCCGGCATGGGCCGCGAGCTACTACGCCGCGCGCGGGGTCGACGTCGGCGGCGCGGCGCACGCCGACCTGCGCGACCGCTTCATCCGTGAGAAGCTCGCCTGGCGCACCGGCCTCGGCCCGCTCGACATGCTGCGCGTACGCGCGGCGGTCGGCGTCGAGGTGCGGCCGCGGCGCCGCCGCACGTGGAACCTCGAGCGGCATGGGCCCGAGCTGTGGGTACGGTGGGCGGCGCAGGCGCTGCTCGTGACAGCGGGAGCGGGGCTCGGTGGCATCATCGGCGCGGCACGCGCGATCTCGACGAAGGAGCAGGCATGACGCAGACCCGGTTCGACGCGGTCACGCTCGAAGTGCTGTGGACGCGCATCATCTCGATCGTCGACGAGGCCGCGAAGGCGATCGTGCGCACCTCGTTCTCCACGTTGTCGAACGAGGCGAACGACTTCGCCTGCATCCTCACCGACGCGCGCGGGTACGCGCTCGCCCAGAACAGCGGCAGCATCCCGTCGTTCATCGGGACGCTTCCCGCCACCGTGAAGCACTTCCTGCGCGAGATGGGTCCCGCGCGCATGCAGCCGGGCGACGTGCTGATCACCAACGACGCGTGGATGGGCACCGGGCACATGAGCGACGTGTCGGTGCTGAAGCCGATCTTCTACAAGGAGCGCCTCGTCGCGTTCTCCGCCACGACCGCGCACATGCCGGACATCGGCGGGCGCGTGCGGGCCATCGAGGCGCGCGAAGTGTTCGAGGAAGGCCTGCACATCCCGCTCGCCAAGCTCGTCCACGAAGGCCGCACGGACGAGACGATGGTCACGCTCATCCGCGCCAACGTGCGCACGCCCGACATGACGATGGGCGACATCTGGGCGCAGGCCGGCGCCAACCACCTCATGGAGCAGCGCGTCCATCGCCTGCTGGAGGACTACGGGCTCGACGACTTCGAGGCGCTGGGCGACGAGCTGTTCGGCCGCGCCGAGCGCGCGATGCGGGACGCGATCCGCGCGGTGCCGAACGGCACGTACCGGTACGGCTTCCGCACCGACGGCGTCGACGTGCCGTTCGACTTCAAGGTGGCGGTGACGGTGAAGGGCGACGAGGTCCACGTCGACTACGCGGGCACCTCGCCGCAGCAGCCGCGCGCGATCAACTGCGTCTACGCCTACACCTACGCGATGACCGCGTACGCCATCCGCTGCGCGCTGCTGCCGAGCCTCGCGAACAACGAAGGCATGTACCGGCCGGTGAAGGTCACGGCGCCCGAGGGCTCGCTGCTCAACCCGCGCTTCCCCGCGGCGGTGGTGAGCCGCGCGACCACCGGGCACTACGTGCCGACGCTCGTGTTCGGCGCGCTCCACAAGGTCATCCCCGAGAAGGTGATGGCGGGCGTCGGCTCACCGCTCTGGGCCATCACGCAGTCGGGCGTGCGGGACGACGGCAAGCCGTACACGAACGTGCTGTTCTTCAACGGCGGCATGGGCGCCACCGCGCGCAAGGACGGCGAGCACGTGCTGTCGTGGCCGAGCAACATCTCCTCCACGCCCGTGGAGGTCGCCGAGCGGAACAGCCCGTTCTTCGTCCACGCCAAGCGCATGCGCGCGGGCTCGGGCGGCGCGGGGAAGCTCCGCGGCGGGCTCGGCCAGGACATCCTGCTCGAGAACACGTCGGAGCGGGCGATCGTGGTGAGCTTCATGGCCGAGCGCACGAAGTGCGCGGCGCCGGGCTTCGCGGGCGGCGGCGACGGCGGCCTCGGCGACGTGCAGGTCAACGGCGTCTCGATCGACCACCGCAAGCAGTACGTGCTGAAGAAGGGCGACCGCGTGCTCGTGCGCACGCCGGGGGGCGGCGGCTACGGCCGCGCCGCCGCGCGCGACCCGCAGCGCGCCACCCGGGACCGTCGGCTGGGCTACCTCGCGCGCCGCACGCGCTGACGTACGATCGCGGCACCTTTAGTGGAGGTGCCGACGATGGCGACGCGCCCGTTCCTGCCGGTCGTGTTCGCGGCGGTCCTGTCAGCCGTGGCGTTCGCGGCCGCCGTCGGCGCTGCGGCCGCCCAGACCGTCCACTGCGTTCCGGCCGCTGCGCCCGGCTGCGACGTGGTCCACGCGGCGGTCCAGGACGCGATCGATGCCGCGGCGGCCGGCGACATCGTCCGCGTCTCGGGCGTGCAGACCATCCCGGGGCCTGCCTGCTTCAACGGCGCCGTGTGCATCGCGGCCGACAAAACGGGGCTCCAGCTCCTCGGTGAGCCAGGCGCCGCGATCGACGTCGCCGGCGTGGCGCGCTACGGGCTGCTCGTCGAAGCGAGCGGCGTCACGATCGCCGGGCTGCACGTGCGCGGCGTCAGCCCGTGCTGCAGCCAGGGGGCGGCGATTCTCCTCGCCGGCGACGACGCGACGGTGACGGGCAACGTGCTGGAAGGACCCGGCACGAGCTTCGGCGCCCGTCAGCACTTCGGGATCCTGGCGCAGCGGTGCGGGCCGCTCGGCCCACTGTCCGGCACGGTGATCAGCGGCAACGAAGCCTTCGGATGGAACTGGGGCGGCATCTCGGTCGGCGGTCCCGTCGGCTGTGCGGACGGCGGCCATGTCGAGGCGAACCGCGTGCACGGCAGCAAGGCACACGGCATCGCGGTCGATCGCACGCCCGGAGTCGTGGTGCGCGACAACGACGTGACCGGGATCATCGCCGACGGTGACCTCGGCGCGGCGATCGCAGTCTACGGCGCACAGGCGGCGGGCACGGCCATCGACGGCAATCGCGTGAGCGCCGGTCTTCAGGGCGTCCTGCTCGGCTCCACCACGCTCGTCACGCTAAACGCCAACCGCATCGACGGCAACGCCATCGGCATCCTCGTGCGCGTGGAGCCCTGGCTCCTGAATCGCGCTCCGCTCCAGAGCGCCGATCTCATGCAGCTCCGCACGCGACACGACGCGATCGACGCGAACGAGGCGGGCATCGTGAACGCGGCGGAGGGCGCTCTCGGCAACGGGAGCGCGCCCGTCACGACCGCCGTCGTCGCGACGTGTGACTGGTGGGGCCATGCGACGGGCCCCGGGCACGCCGACAACGGGCCGGGAAGCGGCGACGTGGTCACCGACCACGTCGTATATCGTCCGTGGCTCCGCCACGCGCCGGAGCACGGATCCCTCGGTCACTGCCGCGACGACTGAGCGTCCCGGTGGAGGTCAGCCCGCGCGGGTGACGACGCGCGGGCGGACGAGGGACGCGACCACGCGGATGAGGTGCTCGGGATCCACGGGCTTCGGCAGGTGGATGTCGAAGCCCGCGTCGAGCGAGAGGCGCGCGTCGCTGTCCATCGCATGCGCGCTCAGCGCGACCGCCGGGAGCTTCGCGCCGCTCGGCAGCCGGCGCAGCCGCTGGACGAGCTCGTAGCCGCTGCCGTCCGGCATGCCCAGGTCGCTCACCAGCACGTCCCACCGCGCGGCGGCCAGCGCCGCCTCCGCGGCGGCGATCGTGGAGACCGTCTTGACGCCCGCGCCGGCGCTCGAGAGCACCATGGCGACGATCTCGCGCGTGTCGGCGTCGTCCTCGACCACGAGCACCCACGTGCCGTCGAGACGCGTGGGGCCTTCGGCCGTGCGCCGCGGCGCGGTGGCGCCGGGATCGTCGGCCAGCGCGGGCAGCGTCACCGAGAACGTCGCGCCACGGTTGTCGCCGTCGCTGTCGGCGGCGACCGTCCCGCCGTGCAGCTCCACGAGGTGGCGCACGATCGCGAGCCCGAGCCCAAGCCCGCCCTTCGCGCGGGTGATGCCGCCCTCGGCCTGACGGAAGCGATCGAAGACGTACGGCAGGAACTCGGGCGGGATGCCGCGCCCGGTGTCGGTCACGGTGACGACGGCGTTCGGGCCCTCGCGGCGGAGGCGCACGTCCACGCGGCCGCCCGCCGGCGTGAACTTCACGCCGTTGGAGACGAGGTTGCCGACCACCTGCTGCAGCCGCGCCGGGTCGGCCTCGACGCGCAGCAGGCCGTCCTCCACCACCACGCCGAGCGTGACGCCGTAGGCGTCGGCGGCGGCGCGGGCGCTGTCGAGCGCGGCCTCCACGACCGCCGCCAGCGCGACCGGCCGCCGCTCGAGCACGAGCTTGCCGGCCACGATCCGCGAGACGTCGAGCAGGTCCTCGATGAGCTGGGCCTGCATGCGGGTGTTGCGCTCGATGACCTCGAGGCCGTGCGCGAGCGCCACGGGATCCGGCTCGCGCAGGCGGAGCGTCCGCACCCAGCCGAGGATCGCGGTCAGCGGCGTGCGCAGCTCGTGCGAGAGCACCGCGAGGAACTCGTCCTTCGTGCGGTTCGCCGCCTCCGCCTCGCTCCGCGCGAAGCGCTCGCGCACGACGATCTCTTCGAGCTCCGCTTCCCCGACCTTGCGCGGGGTGATGTCGGCGACCGTGCACACCGCGCCCGCGCCGCGCCCGACGTCCGGCGCCACGCCGTCGACGGTGATCTCCAGCCATCGGCCGCGGACCGCGATCTCCGTGCGCAGGCGCGCGCCCCGGAGGCTCGCGGGCAACGCCGCCGCCTCGGGGCCGAGCCACGGCCCCGCCACGTCGGCCCACGGCCGCCCGACGATCTCCTCCGCCGGGCGCTCGGCGAGCTCCGCGAGCGCGCGGTTGCAGGTGAGGACGACGCCGTCGGTGTCGAGCAGGCAGATGCCTTCACTGATGGCGTCGAACGTCGCCTCGAGCTGCAGGCCCGCGATGCGCGCGCGATCCTCCGCGCGCCGCATGCGGAGGAGCGCGTTGACGGTCGCGACCAGCACGTTCGGATCGATCGGCTCGGTGACGTACGCGTCCGCGCCGGCTTCGAGCCCGCGCACCGCGTCGCTCGGCCGCACGAACGAGGCGGAGATCTGCACGACCAGGCAGCCGCCGAGCGTCGGGTCTTCCTTGATCTTGCGGCACACGTCGAGGCCGCTCATGTCCGGGAGATTGACGTCGAGCAGGACCAGCTCCGGGCGCTCGCGCCGGATCGTCTCCAGCGCCTCCCGCCCGCTCGCCACCTCGATCACGCGATACCCCGCGCGGCCGAGAATGCGGGACGTCGCGTAGCGCCCCGCCTCGCCGTCGTCGGCGATCAGCACGAGCGGGGCGACGGTCACACGGCGCTCCGTTCGGCGACGACGCTCCACGCGCGCTCCAGCGCGCCGGGCAGCGCGTAGCCGACGGTGTCCTTCGAGAGCACGGTCACCACGCGCAGGGCGAGCCGCCGGCGCTCCTGCTCGTCGAGCCGCTTCGAGGTCAGGATCACGACGGGGATGTCGCGGGTGGCCCGGTTCTCCTCGAGCGCATCGAGGACCGCGAAGCCGGAGCGACGGGGCATCACCAGGTCCAGCAGGATCACGTCGGGCCGCTCGAGCACGGCACGCTCGATCCCTTCGTCGCCGTCGGCGGCCTCGGTCACCGCGCAGCCGAGCTCCTCCAGGCGCTGCCGGGCCACGTAGCGCGCGACCGGATCGTCGTCGACCACCAGCGCGATCGGCGCCGCCCCGGCGCCCGCCGCCTCGGTCAGCGCGCGCGTGAGCCACTCGCGCGTCAGCGGCGTCGGCGTCCACGCGTGCGCGCCGTGGCCGCGCGCACGCCCGCCGTCGTCGACCGCGCTCACCGCGAGCAGCGGCAGGTGGCGCGTGGCCGGATCCGCGGCCAGGCTCGCCACCATGCTCCACGCCGCGTCGATGTCCCGGCGCGCGTCGACCACGATCGCGCGGGGCGCGGTGGCCACGGCCGCCGCCGGCGCCTCGGCGAGCGGCACGGTGCGCACGATCTCCCACCCGGAGCCACGCAGCAGGCCCGCGTAGCGCTCGGCGACTTCGATCCCGTCGGTGACGAGGA